>Ga0224554_1002178_pt1 | contig 10652 bp, 18 predicted proteins | sample 714S22024metaG_FD_180666 | JGI IMG/M metagenome (GOLD analysis project Ga0224554, IMG submission 180666) | Peat soil microbial communities from Stordalen Mire, Sweden - 717 S2 20-24 | ecosystem: Environmental > Terrestrial > Soil > Wetlands > Peat | place: Sweden: Norrbotten County, Stordalen...
CTGGCTAACTGCCGATAGCTTGCTCATCTAAATCTAACTGCTCAAATCTTCGCCAGACCAACCAACTAACTCAACCATCAAACCGATCTTGATGCCTAACGAAAAAAGCTGAGCCACCGCCGACTCGCGGCGTGAACCGCGACAGCGGAACGGCAAGCGCCAACGGCGGTTGGCTCCGGCGACTTGTTAGGCCACAGCGTCATATCGTCACCAAAAATCTCCATGAACACCGTCATTGTAAAGCCAAGGATGCGGATAACGACCATCCTTGAACTCGATATTAAAGTAATAAACTGCGACATCCAATGAATCATTGCGAATCCATCGCTCGACTACATAAATCGGATAAAATGCAATCAGATGTATCTCACTCTGAAAAACGCGGACTTTTAGTGGGCCGGTCAAGCCGCCGTGACCTCGCGGCTGAACAGTCGTAGTGGCAAAATAAAGAACGACATAAACCACCAAGAAAATGCCGACGCCAATCCAAATGCGCCGCTTAATTTTCGGTGGGACTCTCATGTGGCCTAACGAAAAAAGCTGAGCCACCGCCGACTCGCGACGTGAACCGCGACAGCGGAACGGCCAGCGCCAACGGCGGTTGGCTCCGGCGACTTGTTAGGCTCCAGGTTCGACATATCTCTTGGTCACTTGCAACTCTCTCGCTGGCGCAGGCCAAAATGTAATCAGATAATGGTCATCGCCGTCGAGTCCGTCTGTGCTCAACTTGCCGAGCGCGCCATAATGAACTCGCGCCCGATAAGTGGCGGGTGCGGTCTCCAACCGAGCGCAATCCGGCAAATAATCAGTGCAGCCTGCGATAACAATGCGGCCAGATGGAACCTCAAGACTGCACTCCGCAATATGATCCCAAGCCGCAGCGTCTGTGACTGGCTCGCTATCGTGGAACTCAACTGCAACCGGAACCGGCATATTGCGGACAGGATAGACAACCATAATGTGTGACGCAACTTTGAGACGCGCCTGAACATCCTCATCGGTCACATCTTCTGGAATATCCGGCTCAACCTCGTCATCCGCGAGATAGAACTGGTAGTAATCCGCCATAATCTTGAAGTCGTATCTTTTCATGCGCGTGGTCTGGAGCCTAACGAAAAAAGCTGAGCCACCGCCGACCTGCGACGTGAACCGCGATAGCGGAACTGACAGCGCCAACGGCGGTTGGCTCCGGCGACTTGTTAGGCATCAAAGTCATAACACTCAATAAAATCAAAGGAACGCGAACCATCAGCTCAAATCTGCTCGCCGCTCGAAATCTGGCGCGAGCTATTCTTTACGGCTCGAAACTTCAGGCTACCGGCTCAAACCAAAAACTCTCAAACCTATCGCTGCATCGTCGTCAGCTTCCGAACCACTAAAAATCTCTGCTCAAATCCATCGCCAGAAAATCGGCGGCTGCTTGATGCCTAACGAAAAAAGCTGAGCCACCGCCGACTCGCGGCGTGAACCGCGACAGCGGAACTGCCAGCGCCAACGGCGGTTGGCTCCGGCGACTGGTTAGGCGGCATTTTTTGGAATCTCATCTTTCAAAGTAGCTGTGCCTGCTTTGATCTTGTTACGAACTATCAAATACCACGGAAACGCAACAATCCAGAGAAATAAGAAGCACAGAAAAATCACAACCGGCCCATACGAAATGCCAGTCTTGTAACGCTTGAGCTGAATCTTGGATGAATCAATCGCCGCCCAAAGTGCAGTGCCCAAAATCATAATCTGCATGACAGCACTGAAATGAATGAGCGTAGCAAGCACTACGCAGGCTATCGGAATCCAAATGGTCAATATAATTGGTATGACCGTCGGCCAGAAACGGCGAGGAAATAAAAATGGCAGCAATCCGATGCCTACCAAAATGCCTATCGCTACTTTCATAATCGTGTGATTTGTTGTGGTGCTTAATGCCGCCTAACGAAAAAAGCTGAGCCACCGCCGACTCACGGCGTGAACCGCGATAGCGGAACTGACAGCGCCAACGGCGGTTGGCTCCGGCGACTTGTTAGGCATCATGGCCTCTCTTTTTCAAAGCTAAAAGCTCTCCATACGTCCGCCACTGTGACTCACCATCGCGGATGACCGGAGTATCATCCCGAACCACACCATTACCCCACAGCAGCCGCATATCATTGGCAGAAGCTGGCCCCTGCTTCGTGCCATCTGTGGAATAATAAAACTCTGTCCGAGCATTTGGAGGCGGCGGCGTGGAATCAACGCGAACAAGCAAAGAAGTGGACGGAGATAGTCTGCCCTCGATGCTTTCTAAACGCTGCGTGATAGAAGTCTCCAGAATGGTGGAAAGCTGGTCAGTGGCGTGAGCGGTGCGTGCCAAATAATCAACTGCCTGACCGATGCCGATATAAATAACACCGGCAAATAGTCCGCCGACAATGACGGCGATGCCCTCGCTCACTGAATCGGAACAAATCATCACGCCGCCAACTACTGCGCCGATGATGGTCAATGCGGCGAAAGTATAAAGGACTCTCGTGAGGATTGGTGTCTCGTGTTTTTTCATAGCGCGAATGATGCCTAACGAAAAAAGCTGAGCCACCGCCGACTCGCGGCGTGAACCGCGATAGCGGAACTGACAGCGCCAACGGCGGTTGGCTCCGGCGACTTGTTAGGCAGCAAAAATGTCATAACTCAAATTCTCGTCTGAAACCAATGGCTCCGGCTTCTTTTCGCAGCTACCAACGCAACCGAACGGCGTGAGCCGAGCTAAATCCAACGCGCGAAATCTCAAAATCGCGCCGCAGCTTGAACCATCCAAACTACAAATCAAATCGAACCACCAAAACCATCGCCGCGAAAAATGCCTCGGCAAAATCTCCGGCTCACTTGCTGCCTAACGAAAAAAGCTGAGCCACCGCCGACTCGCGGCGTGAACCGCGATAGCGGAACTGACAGCGCCAACGGCGGTTGGCTCCGGCGACTTGTTAGGCCACTGGTCAATCATAACTCAAACTCTCCGTCTCCAAACGAAAAAACTCAAGACGCATAAAATCCCTCCCCAAATCATCATATTCCCGCCAGCCAATAGATTCAGAGAACCATCCGAATGAAACAAACTCTCCGACCGTGTGCGGTAAATACCCAGCACCACCAATGCGACTCCAACTAATCCCACGATGATTCGCAATTTCTTCATGTGTGCGAAGTGGCCTAACGAAAAAAGCTGAGCCACCGCCGACCTGCGACGTGAACCGCGACAGCGGAACTGACAGCGCCAACGGCGGTTGGCTCCGGCGACTTGTTAGGCATCAAAGTCATAAAACTCAATAGAATCAAGGGAACGCAAACCATCGGCGTCCAAATCTGCTCGCTGCTCGAAACCGGCGCGAGCCTTCTTTTCAAAGCCAGAAACTTCCGGCTACCGACTCAAACCAAAACCAATCCAACCTATCGCGGCATCGTCGTCAGCTTCCGAATCGGCAAAAATCTCTGCTCAAATCCGCCGCCAAAAAATCGGCGTGTGCTTGATGCCTAACGAAAAAAGCTGAGCCACCGCCGACTCGTGACGTGAACCGCGACAGCGGAACTGACAGCGCCAACGGCGGTTGGCTCCGGCGACTTGTTAGGCAGCATGGTCATAATCACAAAATCTCGGCTCTGGCTATCGTGCCGGGTGCCATCGGCCCGACGAAAAGGTCAAACGTAAAACCGGGAACAAATAAATGGTGCGGTGCTTCGGCTTCGGCCAAAAACAGAACACGACCATCCTGATAAATCCTATCCAAATGCTCCATCGGCGGCTCTGGAAAAATAAACCAAAGCGTCCATGTCGAATATCCGGTATCATTGAGCGGATTACGAGTATCTGGAACCGTCACCATCGCCCAGTAACGCAAGTATGGCTGATACTTGTGAGTCTGCGCCTGCAAATACCAAGTGCCCGCAGGAATCGGCGTGACACGGACGGGATAAGTGCGGCAATGCGTGAGCCATCTCTCGGCCTGAACTTCGTATGATGCTGTCTCGAATGTCATGGCGCGAATGCTGCCTAACGAAAAAAGCTGAGCCACCGCCGACTCGTGACGTGAACCGCGATAGCGGAACTGACAGCGCCAACGGCGGTTGGCTCCGGCGACTTGTTAGGCCACTGGCTGTCTTTCAATCCAAACCTCATAAAATCAAACGCCGAAATGACGGCTCCGCATTTGCTCGCTGCGTAAAACCGGCGCGAGCTAAAACCATCCAAACTATCGGCAACTTACTCATCGAAATGCTTCTGCCTGCAATCATCGCCAGCCAAACCAGCTCGGTCAAAATCAAAAACGCGGAAGTGGCCTAACGAAAAAAGCTGAGCCACAGCCGACTAAAAGCTCCGTGTGCCCACCCGCTCAATCGCAAAACTGTAGTGCGTCCGGCTGTTGGCTCCGGCGACTGGTTAGGCCATAAAGATGACATAACTCAATAATAACAACGCGAATCAACTGCTCACACCTTCCGATGCTCGGCTTGATCATGCTGAAACCAACCTAAACTGTCTATAACTTGCTCATCTCAAATCGAACTACCTTAACCTTCGCCAGACCCACCTACTCAGATATCTCTCAAACCAATCTTATGGCCTAACGAAAAAAGCTGAGCCACCGCCGACTCGCGACGTGAACCGCGACAGCGGAACTGACAGCGCCAACGGCGGTTGGCTCCGGCGACTTGTTAGGCCGAAAAATCGTCGTCACTGTTTGGCGCGTTTCAAAACATAAAAACTGCCGGTCTGTGATGTGCCACAAGCAACGACGCTCCAACCTTCGGCTCCTAACTGATTGAGGGAATCATCACCAACTTGTGTGGCGACCTGCTTATATTCCCACTTGGTGGCGTGATGTGCGGTGCAACAGCCAGCTAAAAATAAAGTGCTGGCGACTAATCCGAGTGCGATGTGTTTTTTCATAGTATGGTTTCTAACACCGAATCTTGCGTATGGTTTCGGCCTAACGAAAAAAGCTGAGCCACCGCCGACTCGCGACGTGAACCGCGACAGCGGAACGGCAAGCGCCAACGGCGGTTGGCTCCGGCGACTTGTTAGGCGGCAACGGATTCATAAAAACCACTCCAATAAACCAGCAGATAACAATAGAATAAATCCCACGAGAATATACCAAACCCAACGCTTCTGATAAAGGGCTGTAGCTTTCTGTGGCTCACCACACGGCTGCGGTGCAACACCGCTATGCGCCGCACCGCACTTCGGACAACTTGTGGCACAAACATCAAACCACCATCCACAGCTTTCGCATTTTGTGACGTTTTTGTTTTTGCTGAGTAACTTGTCAACAATCCAAAAAAATAGACTTTGTTGTTTCATAGCGTGGTCTGCCGCCTAACGAAAAAAGCTGAGCCACCGCCGACCTGCGACGTGAACCGCGACAGCGGAACTGACAGCGCCAACGGCGGTTGGCTCCGGCGACTTGTTAGGCGCACGACTCATATATCAAAATCCGTCTGGCCTTCGCGCCCCAATCAATGGCACCAGCCTGCCTTTGGTGTCAATCCAAACATATATCTGATTGGTTGTGATTGTGAGAAAGCCTCGATTCGTCAATCGCTCACACTCAGCGGCAAGCTCGCTCTGGTAATCCGTGCCATCAATGGTGAGCCGGTTGGTGTATGAAAAAACTCTGACGTAACTGGAAACCGGCGGATGATTGGTGAACGCTCCGAACTTGTGAAGCTCTGTGTCCGCATCTCTGAGTGCGCCCATAGAGATAATAAGCCAGGCGCGACGGTCAACGCGCGACTCTCCGGGCACGATGATAAAGACCGCCAAAACGAGAACCACCAACACAACCAAGGCAATCAAAAGCTTCATAACGCAAGTGCGCCTAACGAAAAAAGCTGAGCCACCGCCGACTCGCGACGTGAACCGCGATAGCGGAACTGCAAGCGCCAACGGCGGTTGGCTCCGGCGACTTGTTAGGCCACTGGCTGTCTTTCAATCCAAACCTCATAAAATCAAACGCCGAAATGACGGCTCCGCACTTGCTCGCCGCGCAAAACCGGCGCGAGCTGAAACCATCCGAACTATCGGCAACTTACTCATCGAATTGCTTCTGCTTCCAATCATCGCCAGCCAAACCAGCTCGGTCAAAATCAAAAACGCGGAAGTGGCCTAACGTAGAAAGCTGAGCCACCGCCGACTCGCGACGTGAACCGCGACAGCGGAACGGCAAGCGCCAACGGCGGTTGGCTCCGGCGACTTGTTAGGCCACTGGCTGTCTTTCAATCCAAACCTCATAAAATCAAACGCCGAAATGACGGCTCCGCACTTGCTCGCCTCGCGAAACCGGCGCGAGCTATAACCATCCGAATTATCGGCAACTTACTCATCAAAATGCTTCTGCTTCCAATCATCGCCAGCCAAACCAGCTTGGTCAAAATCAAATAACGCGGAAGTGGCCTAACGAAAAAAGCTGAGCCACCGCCGACTAACGGCGTGAACCGCGATAGCGGAACTGCCAGCGCCAACGGCGGTTGGCTCCGGCGACTTGTTAGGCATCAAAGACGTGAAATCCATAATAAAATCAGGCAAATCAAAACGCTCGCCAACTCAAGCTGCCGCACTTGCTCGCCGCATCAAACCAGCGCGAGCTGAATCCTGGCTAACTGCCGATAGCTTGCTCATCTAAATCTAACTGCTCAAATCTTCGCCAGACCAATCAACTCTATAAAACATCAAACCAATCTTGATGCCTAACGAAAAAAGCTGAGCCACCGCCGACCTGCGACGTGAACCGCGACAGCGGAACTGCCAGCGCCAACGGCGGTTGGCTCCGGCGACTTGTTAGGCCACGGACTACTCAAACAACTGCCCTTTCCAAGTGTAAATGGTCTCATCGCTCACGGCGGCTGAAAAGTGCGTTGCCGTAATAATGCGCAGAGTGTCCCCGACTGCATCCCAACGGTAACTATTGCCGTGGAGGATGCCCACCAAACGCCATCCATAGTCACCGGTCTGAAAGACATAATAACGCCCCTGTCCTTGTGCGCCGCGAATCCCGAACCGAGACTGACCATAATACTCCGCGCGAACAACCACCAAATCGCCGGTCTGTGGCCAATTCGAGCGCACCAGTGTGCTGTCTGCGGCAAGCACAAATAGTGTATGTCGGTCAGATGGCAACCGTTCGCACTGGGCAATATAACTGAAAGCAACCTCGCAACTTTCAAAAGGCTTGCTGGGCTTGGTCGGATGAAAGCCGCTGTTTTGCCACAGGTCGGGCGAATCGCTGACCGACTGATGAGTCGCACAACCTGCTCCGCTGATGAGAGTGTAGCTCAAGACCGCAGTAGAAACGAGTTGGCGAATGAGCAAACGCATCGTAAGTGGCCTAACGTAGAAAGCTGAGCCACCGCCGACTCGTGGCGTGAACCGCGATAGCGGAACGTCCAGCGCCAACGGCGGTTGGCTCCGGCGACTTGTTAGGCCACTTATTTACGACAAGGACTAATTTTTTATCATATCCGTTCGTGGGTGGTTCTGCAATTTGCAACAGGTATTCTCCGGCTCCAAGCTTCTCTGGTGGTGTCCGCGTAGCAGTGCCCCATCCGTATGGATAGTCAGTGTAGGATATTCCGCGATTCCCACCGACTTGCATACATATCGAATGCTGCCCGGATGCAGTATCCTTCGGACCAAGAACCACGACCACCGAGCATCGGTCGCTTGGTAAGAAACAATCTTTCTCGATCCACTCAATGACGCCGTTACTGTCCTTTATGGCAAGGCTGACGGATACTGTCTCTCTCGCTCCCTTTTCAAGATCAATAGACCAAAACTCAACGCCGAGACCGTGCAATACGGAGAGTGCCAAATCATCCCGCTTCTGTGTCGAACAACAGCCACAGAGCAGAGCGAGACCTAAAACAGACAGAATGCGCAACAACTTCATAAAGTGGCCTAACGAAAAAAGCTGAGCCACCGCCGACTCGCGACGTGAACCGCGATAGCGGAACGGCAAGCGCCAACGGCGGCTGGCTCCGGCGACTTGTTAGGCATCACGGTCATAATCAAAATCCGGGTGGAAAAAACCGCTGCCTGCCCAACTGCATAAATCCCTGCTTATTGTCAATCCACACTAATATCCCATTTGTCGTAATCGTCAATAAACCACGCTCTCTAAACTCATCACTAAAGAGCGCAAACTCGAACTGATAATTAGTGCCATCAATCGTGAGGCGATTGGTAAAGGTATAAACTCGTGCGTCTCGAAACTGATTCGTAAAAGCTCCATACTTCTGAAGCTCAAAGTGAGCCTCTTTCAGGTCATTCATGGCGCTGATGAATCTAGCTCGACTCTCCGTGGAACAACAACTGGACACAAATACCACCGCGAGTCCGGCAAAGAGAATCGTCAAAAATTTCATGGCGAGCGAATGATGCCTAACGTAGAAAGCTGAGCCACCGCCGACTCGCGGCGTGAACCGCGATAGCGGAACTGCAAGCGCCAACGGCGGTTGGCTCCGGCGACTTGTTAGGCTGCGTCATAGCTCTCACTTCTGTTTTGGTCGTTTAATGACAATCTTGGCCATCTTCTCTTTCTGACCACCTCCCAAATCTCGCTCGCTTACTGAAACAGAATCAACACTCCATCCCTGCTGCTCGTATATGCTCAACTGCTGCTTCCAAGGAAAAGCATACACATACCGATAAGAGTCGTCATTCAAACCTGGATAATCAAGTCTCTGGATGGTTTTGTATTCCCAAGCCGATGAATGCGTGGCGCATCCCGAACCGAAAATCAATATGGCAGCAAGCAGCGTAACCGGAACGAATCTTGTATTTGTGATGTTCATACGCTCAAGCAGCCTAACGAAAAAAGCTGAGCCACCGCCGACTCGCGACGTGAACCGCGACAGCGGAACTGACAGCGCCAACGGCGGTTGGCTCCGGCGACTTGTTAGGCTGCGTCATCAACAACCTCCTGTCTCTGCTCCGCTTCTCGAAACTTCTCAAACTGCCACGCTGCAATGGTCATACCCAACCAGCCACCGAACCAAATCAAAAGCAACGATAGCAAAATGCCTCCTGCAACTGCCCACTGTCCCCAAACCGCTGACGAAATCATCGCGGTGAAAAAGACTCCAACGCCAGCTACCAAAACCCCTCCAATAACCCAACCTGGCCCATGCGAGCCGGCAATCATAAGTGAGTAAAACCAGAGGCTGTATCCGAGGAAAAAAGAAAGAATGTAAAGGACAAGGCCGCCGACGGCTCGTGTGGCGCGGAAGAACATCAACAAAATCGAGAATGGTAAAACGCTGATAAGGATGATGGTCACGAGACTGGCGAAGAATGGCTGATAAATATGGTCGTAGAGCCACTGAGCGTCCTTGACGAAAATCATCACTACCGCGACGGCGGCAAGAACAAAGCAGACCAGAAGTAAAATATTGGAAATGACCGCTATCATGGCCATCGCCGCCACTGAAATATCCGTGAGCTTCTTCGCGCCGACAATCATCCATCCGATGCCAGCAGCAATCAACCCTGCAAAAATCCGAATAATCCATAACCATACTTCGGTGTCTGGAACTCTCGCCACGTCAGCCGCCGCCGCGAGGCCAAAGCACAGCGGAAACCAAAGCAACACGGAAGCAATCAAAAATATGATGGCCTTTTTCATTGTGGCATTTGTGAGGTGGTCGAGCAGCCTAACGAAAAAAGCTGAGCCACCGCCGACTCGCGGCGTGAACCGCGATAGCGGAACTGCAAGCGCCAACGGCGGTTGGCTCCGGCGACTTGTTAGGCCACGGCTCAATCATAACTAAATATCAGAATTTCAATTTGGGCAACTTTGGTGCCACTTTTAGGTCGAGAGCGCGAGCTACCGCAAGTAACTGCTCATGCTCTGAAAGCGTTTGCTCGGCTTGCGTGTGTATGGGCTGACCTGCTGTGCCAATCGAGATGTCACTCGGCGGTTCTTCGGCTGGCTCCGGCAAATTGGTAAGTCGCTCGCTCTTCCCTTGCACTAAAATCTGTGCTCCTCTTTTTTTTGTGATGCCTCTAATTCCAAACCAAAGCGGAATGAATATAAACGCCCCAAGATTGAAAAACACCTTCAACGCCTCATCAGATGTTGGATGGTCGGTGGGATTGTCAACAATCAAGCCGATTCCTATGAAGAGAAAGGTGGCTCCTAGAGCAATAAAAAAATATGACATCCATCGCCGACCTTTCTCGGCAGTCGCCCAAACTGCCTCACACTGTCCGCATTTGAGAATGTCTCTACCGATAATCTTAAACGGCAAATCAATGTCTTTTTGTTGGTCTGACTCACATTCTGGACAATAAAATCCAGTCCGAGTGCTGCTTGTCACAACTGCGGTGCTACTCTGTCTTTCAAGCCATTCTTTTGTTCCAGCTTCGGTTTTATACTGCCGTTCTTGGTCTATGCCGACAATATACAGAAATATGAAAGCGCCAATAAATACGATGACACCAATCAATGCGAGATAACCTGCATAATTCGATCCGCCTCTTGTCCAATTTTCACAGATATACGCAGAGAAAAGTAATCCAGCCCCTGCTACGAGTGCAAGTAGGCCGCGTTTTACTTTTGGTGTAAGATTCATCAATCAGGCTAAAAGCGGAATAAGCAAGGGGACAAACACTGCCAGTCCGCCGGTAA
>Ga0224554_1002181_pt1 | contig 10609 bp, 7 predicted proteins | sample 714S22024metaG_FD_180666 | JGI IMG/M metagenome (GOLD analysis project Ga0224554, IMG submission 180666) | Peat soil microbial communities from Stordalen Mire, Sweden - 717 S2 20-24 | ecosystem: Environmental > Terrestrial > Soil > Wetlands > Peat | place: Sweden: Norrbotten County, Stordalen...
ATCCCGGCCGGCCGCGGAGGAGGCCGCGGGCGGCGGGGCGGTGGGTTCGCTCATGGCAGGTTATGTTTGGCAATTTTCACAGACGGACGACGTTACAGGATCAAAATCTAAATTAGGAGCCTAATTTAGGAGCCTAATTCGTCCCGGGTGTGAGACAAAATTCTTCTTTTGGTGGGGGCGTCCCGCCAGGACGCCCGGACGCCTCGGCGAGGCGTCCCTACCAAAGTGTACGAAGAATTTTGTCTCACACCTATTCGTCCCGCGGCGAAATCGGGTGGGTTCCCCTCTTAATCATAATCCTAATCTTAATCCTAATCTGCGTTTTGAAGATTAGGATTAAGATTAGGATTAAGATTAAGAAAGCGGAGATGGACCCGGCTCGCCCGCCGCTTCCCGCACCCGTTCCAGGATCACGTCCGCCATGAGCGGCTCGCGGCCGACGCTCGCGGCGTACCACACCCGTTTGCCTTCGTGCTCCGTCGGGTTGCGCCACGTTGGCCGGCCCAGCTTCATCCGCTCCCGCACCACGGCCTTTGGCGCGCCCAGCATCACCGGAATGTCCTCGTAGGAATGCAATCCGTCGCTGATGAAAAACGGCGCCACGACCAGGTTCCGCGTTTGCGCCAGTTTGTAGCAATCCCCGATGCGCGGCTCTTCCTCCATGAACACGGCATGGACCCGCGCAAAAATATGTCTGGCGCCGATCAACTCCACCTGCTGCTCGATGGCTTTCCGCGAATTTTCGTTGTTGCCCGTGCCGTGCCCGGCGATGAACAGCGTCGTTTCCTCCGGCCGGGGCGCGCGCGGGAACGGAAATTTTTCCACGATCTCCCGCGCCCGGGCCAGCAGCACTTCCGTCATGCGGGGGTGCGTTCCCACTGGCGCACAGTAAAAAAAAGTTTGACCGCCCCGCCGTTGCGCGCGCGGGAAATCCGTTTCCCCTGGTCGGCAAAAGCCCAGTTCGCGCGGGAGGACTTCTTCCGTGAAATATCCTTCGCTGATAAACAGCGGGACGACAAAAACGCGCGGCGCGAAAACTCCGCGCATCACCTGCGCCAGATACGGCTCCTGCTTCCAGAAACACTCCTGCACCTGCGCGAAAATGCCGCGCCTCCGCAATTCGTCCGCATGCTGCCAGGTCGGCGCGGCCGAATCCGCGTTTAGCGTCGAGCCGTGCCCGGCCAGCACCAGGGCGGCATCAGAAAAATCATCGGTCATGAGGAAACAAGATTAGCCACGCCGCCGGGAAGCGCAATGAAAGTGGCGATGGAGGAAGGGAATGGCACATGGCCGCGCAAAGCGGTTGACAATTGGTTCGTTCCGGGGCGAGATTATGCGGGTGAAGATCACACGGACAGGACAAGTGACAATACCTCCGGCAATGCGCCGCAAGCATGGGCTGCTGGCGCAGGCTGAGGTGGAATTGGTGGACCAACCCGATGGCGTGCTCGTGGTCAGGGCCGCGCCAACTTCACGCGGCAAACGCGTCCTGGCGACGTTGCTCCGCGGAGGCAAAATCAAAGGCCGGACCGATGACTGGCTGGCGTTGACACGCGAATGACGTTGGTTGATACCAGTGTCATCGCCGACATTTTCACCAAGGATCCTGACTGGTTTCGGTGGTCCAGCACCCAAATCGAGCGTGCCGCCAGTCATGGCCCTGTTGCCTATAACGCCATGGTCTTCGCCGAGCTGGCTGTCAAGTTTGACACCCAAAAGGAATTGGAAAACCGCCTCTCGGCCTTCACTTGTTTGCCGCTCCCGCTCAACGCCGCTTTTCAAGCGGGGAAGGCGTTTGAAAAGTACCGGCGGGCAGGCGGCACAAAAGCGCGTCCGCTTCCGGACTTCTTTATTGGGGCGCACGCCTATGTCGCCCACCTCCCATTGCTCACCCGTGATCCCAGACGCGTGAGAACATTTTTTCCTTCCGTGCGGCTGATCACGCCCTGAAATATGGTTGAAGTTGGGCATTGATGCCGGCGCCTCTGGTTAATCTTCACCGCAAGAAGATTTTTTCTGTTTCGGCGGTGGCCTGGTCGAGATCGCGCAACAATTGGTCCCAATTGACGCTCAGACCGGTCGCGGCCACCGATGGCTCCAGCGTCGCGCCTTCCAAGGCGTGCGCGTCCACCAACCGCTGCGAAGTTTTTTTGTCGCGCAAGAAATTGTAAAGCCGTTGCGCCGCTTCGGGATGCGGACAGTTTTTGACGACACCCACGGTATTGGGAAGAAACAGCGTTTCCGGCGTGACCGGCAGCGCCACGATGGGCGCGCCCTCCTGCTGCGCGTCGGCAATGTCGTCCGAATCCGCCAGCCCGATGGCGGCCTCGCCGCGCGCGACCTGCTTCACCACCACCGAGTTGCCGTCCACCACAAACGGTTGGTTGGCCGCCAGCGCGCGGCACCACGTCTGCCACGCGGCATCGCCCCAGTGCTGGCGCAACGCCAGGAAATGCGTCGAGGTCGTGCCGAAAAGCGGATAGGCCAGCGCCACCTTATGCGCCCAGATTTTATTGGTGACATCGCTCCAGGCGCGGGGCGCATCAGCCAGCTTGATTAAATTGGTATTGACCACCATGCGGCGGCTGCGATAGCCCAGATGCGTCCAGCCGTCGCTGTCGCGAAAGACGCCCCGCGCGGCCAGTTGACGCGTGCGAAATTCCTCGTTGTTCCAAAAAACGTCGCATTGCGGATTGCTCTTCTCCTGCAACAGCCGGTTGACCAGGCCAACTGTTTTCACGGCTTCGCTGTCAAACACCGTTTTTACCTGGATGCCGGTTTGTTTCTCAAAATCTTTCAGTATCGGCTCGGCATAAACTTCATCCTGCGAGGTGTACACGATCACCACCGGCCGCGCCGGATGGGAGCCTTGGCGCGGCGGGATGATTGCCGCCACCAGCGCGATCAAAACGATCGCCGCGATGGCTACGCCGATTGCACTGGTTGAACGCTTCAAGGTTTTCCCCTCCATTTAGACCAGTCTTGTGTGCCAGGGTGTAATGCCAGACATGCCCGTGTTTGATTCAACTCTTTCAGAGTTGATAACGATGTGATGACGATTTCCCAGGGTAGCTCGTTGCCCCGCCTTCGCTGCGCTACGGCGCGGCAAGTCGCAACCCTGGGCTGAGTGCTGGCAATCCTGGGCTGAGTGCTGGCAATCCTGGGCTGAGTGCTGGCAATCCTTTCAGGATTGAAGTGAAGGGCTGCGGCGATAATCATCATTGATACTATTGGTTTAAACTCGCGGGGTTGTCCAGTTGCCAATCGCTTCAAAGAGGTGAAATGGCCCCCGCACCGGATTCATCGCCGGGGGCGGCGCAGGAGGAGGAATTGCGTGGTCCAGACGGCCAGAAAGGCCAGCACCACCGAGACGGCGAGCAAACGATAGGCCCGCGCGTCCTGCCCAAGCTGGACGTGCTGATAAATGGAAAGGGAAAGGGTGGATGTCTGCCCAACAATGTTGCCGGCCACCATGATGGTCGCGCCAAATTCTCCCAGGGCGCGCGCAAAGGCCAGGGTCATGCCGCCCAAAATCCCGCGCCAGGCCAGCGGCAGCGTGATGGTGAAGAACACCCGCGCCTCGCCCGCGCCCAGCGTCCGCGCGATTTGCTCGTAGCGCGGATTGACCTGCTCGAAGGCGACGCGGGCGCACATCACCAGCAAAGGGAACGACATCACGCCCAGCGCGACCAGCACGGCGCGCCATGTAAATACTATATCCAAATCGAGCGTGTCGTGGAAGAACCGCCCCAGCGGGCCGTGCCGCCCCAGCAATTTGAGCAGGATCAATCCCGTCGCCACCGGCGGCATGACTAGCGGCATGGTGATGAGGGTTTCGACCAGCAATTTTCCGGGCCAGTCGCGCCGCGCCAGCAGCCAGGCCACGGCCAGGCCAAAAGGCAGGATGAGCAGCGTGCTCAGGGCCGAAACCCACGCTGTAAACCAAACGATTTGCCATTCCTCGGCGGTCATGGCGCGCTATTTTGCGTTGAGGAAGCCGAATTTCTCAAACACCCGCCCCGCTTCTGCCGAGCTGAGATAATCGAGAAATTTTCGCGCGGCGGCCGGGTCTTTCGAATCCTGGACCACCGCCATCGGATAAACAATGGCCGGCCCTTCGGCGAGCGGCACGGCGTATGCGATTCTGACCTTCGTTGAAATCGCCGCGTCGGTTTTATAGACCATGCCGGCCTCGACATTGCCCGATTCCACCGCCGCCAGCGCCGCGCGCACGTTATCGGTGGGAACGACCTTGGGCGAGAGCGCGGTCCACAGGCCAAACTCCTCCAGATATTCCCTGGAATAAATTCCCGCCGGGACCGTCTTCGGATCCGCCAGCGCGATGCGTTTGACAGCCGCCTGCGTCAAATCCCTGGCCGAGCCGACGGCCAGTTTGCTGTCCCGCGCCACCACGATGACCAGCGAGTTGGACAACCGGTTGCGCCGCGTCTCCTTGACAAGGAGTCCCTTTTTTTCCAGTGAATCCATTTGCGCTTCGTCGGCGGAGAAAAAAATGTCGGCGGGGGCGCCTTCCTGGATTTGCCGCGCCAGCGTGCTGGACGCCCCGAAATTGAGCGCGACCTTTTCGCCCGTTTGCCGGCGGTAAGCGCCGGCGATTTCCTGCAAGGCATCGGTCAGGCTCGCCGCCGCGAAAACCACAATCGAGCCGGCCCCGGCCGCGCCGGGGACAAGCAGCAGACCCGCCAGGATAGCCACCGCCACCGGAACAAGTTTATGCAGAAATGCCATTTTCATATTACAGCCTCGCACACATGACAACTCGCCTGATCGCCATATCCCCTCTTCAAATGTCGGAATTGTTAAGCCGCCATTCGCCTTGAGCAAACAGAAAACGCGGAGAGGAGTAATGCGTTAGCCCGACTTTCACAACTGGATGGGGTGATGCTTCATAAGTCGTTGAAAATCAACGCAATGTTCTAATCGGTCTGCCCCGAAGTCCTTTTCCCCTGGTATTTGGAGTGCGGCGGCTTGCCGCCGCTTTGGAAAGCGGGAGCAAGCTCCCGCACTCCAAATCTATTGGCAGATCAGGGGAGGTTGGTGGATCCCATGAGGAAGCGGTCGCATTCGCGGGCGGCGCCGCGGCCTTCGTTGAAAGCCCAGACCACCAGGCTCTGGCCGCGGCGGGCGTCGCCGGCGGCAAAAACGCCTTTGAGGTTGGTGGCGTATTTCTCGAATTCGGCCTTGACGTTGGAGCGGGCGTCGCGCTCAACCGCGAGCTGCTCAAGAAGGGTCTGTTCGGGTCCCAAAAAGCCCATGGCCAACAGGACAAGCTGGGCGGGACGGATTTGTTCGGTTCCGGGAACTTCCTTGGGAACGAACCGGCCTTTTTCGTCGCGCTGCCACTCAATTTGGACGGTATGGACGGCCTTGACGTGGCCGGGTTCGCCGCCCAGGAATTTTTTGGCGGTGGTGAGGTAAACGCGGGGATCGGCGCCAAACTTGGCGGCGGCTTCCTCCTGGCCGTAGTCAAGTTTATAGATTTTGGGCCATTCCGGCCAGGGATTGTCGGCCGCGCGCCGGGCGGGCGGGCGGGGGAGGATTTCGAGCTGGACCAGGCTCTTGCAGCCGTGGCGCATGGCGGTGCCGACGCAATCGGTGCCGGTGTCGCCGCCACCGATGACAATGACATCCTTGCCGGCGGCGGAAATGGGCGGCGGATGGTGGCCGTTGAGAAGGGCCTGGGTGTTGGCCTGGAGAAATTCCATGGCAAAGTGGACGCCGGACAGGGTGCGGCCCTCGACCGGAAGATCGCGGGGTTTGGTCGCGCCGGTACAGAGGATGACGGCGTCGAATTCGCGCAGGAGGCGGTCCGCCGGGTAATTGCGCCCGATCTCGGTTTCAGTCTGGAAGAGGACGCCCTCCTCCTCCATTTGATTGACACGTTGCAGGACGAGTTTCTTGTCGAGCTTCATGTTGGGAATGCCATACATGAGGAGGCCGCCGACGCGGTCGGCGCGCTCGAAGACGGTGACGAGGTGGCCGGCGCGATTGGACTGGGCGGCGGCGCAGAGGCCGGCGGGGCCGGAACCGACAATGGCCACTTTTTTGCCGGTGCGGACGGAGGGGGCGTGGGGTTTGATCCAGCCTTCGGTCCAGCCTTTGTCCACAATGGAGCATTCGATGTTTTTGATGGTGACGGGCGGGGAGGTGATGCCCAGGACGCAGGAGCCTTCGCAGGGAGCGGGGCAGACCCGGCCGGTGAAATCGGGGAAGTTGTTGGTTTTATGGAGGCGTTCGAGGGCTTCGCGCCAGAGGCCGCGGTAAACGAGGTCGTTCCATTCGGGAATGAGGTTGTGAATGGGGCAGCCGGAGGCCATGCCGCTGAAGAGGAGACCGGTGTGGCAAAAGGGAACCCCGCAATCCATGCAGCGCGCGCCCTGCTGGCGCAGCTTGGATTCGTCGAGGTGTTGGTGAAACTCGTGCCAGTCGTGGATGCGTTCGAGGGCGGAGCGGTCGAGGGGCAGCTCGCGCAGGTATTCTAAAAATCCGGTGGGTTTACCCATGTTTGGCTGGGGGGTTCATTGTGGAATGGCGGATGGCGAAGAGTGGCAGGGCCGTCCCGGCCGCTGATTCAGCGGCGAGACGCCGCTGCCACATTGGATTGCGGATTGCGAATTTGGCCATATTGGCGGGGTTGGTTTTCATCCGCCGCCGACGCGGGCGAGGTCGCGGGCATTGGCTTCGAAGGCGGCCATGACGGCTTGATCGCCGGTCAGGCCCGCTTTTTCGGCAGTGGCGATGGCCTGAATCATGCGTTTGTAATCCTTGGGCATCACTTTGACGAATTTGGGAATCATCTCTTCCCAAAGGGCCAGGACTTTGAAGGCGCGCTGGCTGCGGACCAGTTCGGCGTGCCGCTGAATCATGAGGCGGATTTGTTCAATTTCGGCCGGGTCTTCCAACTTTTCGAGGGCGACGCCCTGCGGGTTGCAGTTTTTCGGAAAGGCGCCGGTTTCGTCCAGGACGTAGGCGACGCCGCCGGACATGCCGGCGGCAAAATTTCGGCCAGTGGAACCGAGGACGACGACGCGGCCGCCGGTCATGTATTCGCAGCCGTGATCGCCGACGGCTTCGACGACGGCGTTGACGCCGCTGTTGCGGACGCAGAAACGTTCGCCCGCCATGCCGCGGATGTAGGCCTCGCCGCCGGTCGCGCCGTAAAGGGCGACGTTGCCGATGATGATGTTTTCCTCCGGGACGAACGTGGAGCCTTCCGGAGGGTAAACAATAATTTTGCCGCCGGAAAGGCCCTTGCCGACGTAATCGTTGGCGTCGCCTTCAAGGACGAAGCTCATGCCGCGGGGCAGGAACGCGCCGAAGCTCTGGCCGGCCGAGCCTTGGAAGTGGATGCTAATGGTGTCGTCGGGCAACCCGGCTTCGCCGTAGCGGCGGGTAACTTCGCTGCCCACGATGGTTCCGACAACGCGATTGACATTTTTAATGGGCAGCGTGGCGGCCACCTTTTCGCCGCGTTGCAAGGCGGGCCGGCAAATTTCGAGAAGGGTGGTGTTGTCGAAGGCCTTGTCCAGGCCGTGGTCCTGCGGAATCTGGCAATAGCGGCCAACGCCGTCCGGCATTTTGGGCTGATGGAGGATGTTGGTGAAATCGAGGCCGCGCGCCTTCCAGTGTTCGATGGCGTCCTTGGGTTCGAGCAGGTCGGCGCGGCCCACCATGTCGGTCAATTTGCGAAAGCCGAGTTGGGCCATGATTTCGCGGACTTCCGTGGCGATGAAGCGCATGAAGTTGACGGCGTGGGCGGGATCGCCGGTGAAGCGTTTGCGCAGTTCGGGGTCCTGGGTGGCGACGCCGACGGGGCAGGTGTTAAGGTGGCAGACGCGCATCATGATGCAGCCGAGGGCGACCAGCGGGGCGGTGGCAAACCCAAATTCCTCCGCGCCGAGCAAGGCGGCGATGACGACATCTCGCCCGGTCTTGAGCTGGCCGTCGGTTTCGACGGCAATGCGGCTGCGGAGGTTGTTCAGGACCAGGGTTTGATGCGTTTCGGCCAAACCGAGTTCCCACGGGATGCCGGCGTGCTTGATGCTGGTTTGGGGCGAAGCGCCCGTTCCGCCGTCGTAACCGCTGATCAGCACCACGTCGGCATGGGCCTTGGCCACGCCGGCGGCCACGGTGCCAACGCCGACTTCGGCGACCAGTTTGACGCTGATGCGCGCCTCGCTGTTGGCGTTTTTCAAATCGTGGATCAATTCGGCCAAATCTTCGATGGAATAAATGTCATGGTGCGGCGGCGGGGAAATAAGACCGACGCCGGGCGTGGCGAAACGGACCTTGGCGATCCACGGAAAGACTTTTTGGCCGGGCAATTGGCCGCCTTCACCAGGCTTGGCGCCCTGGGCCATCTTGATTTGGAGTTCCTTGGCCTTGACGAGGTAAAGGCTGGTCACGCCAAAGCGGGCGGAGGCGACTTGTTTGATGGCGCTGTTCTTGGAATCGCCGTTGGCCTCCGGGATGTAACGGGCCGGGTCTTCGCCGCCTTCGCCGGTGTTGCTTTTGCCGTTGATGCGGTTCATGGCAATGGCGAGGGCTTCGTGGGCCTCCTGGCTGATCGAGCCGTAGGACATCGCGCCGGACTTGAAGCGGCGGAGGATGTTCTCCACCGGCTCCACTTCATCCAATGGGATGGGATGGGCGGAAGGTTTCAATTCGAGCAGGCCGCGGAGGGTGCAATGTTTCTTGGACTGGTCGTTGATCTGCTGGGAAAAGGTCTGGAAGGTCTTGTAATCGTTGTTGCGGCAGGCCTTTTGCAGGGCGTGAACGGTTTCTGGATTGAAGAGGTGAAGCTCGCCGTCGGCGCGCCATTGGTAAAATCCTCCAGGGTCAAGCACATGGCCGTTGGCCTGACGGAGGCCAAAGGCGAGTTCATGGCGGGCCTGCACTTCGCGGGCGATGACGTCCAAACCAATGCCTCCGACGCGGGAAGCGGTGCCGGTGAAATATTTTTCAATGACCGAGGGATGGAGGCCGATGGCTTCAAAAATCTGCGCCCCGCGGTAACTTTGAATGGTGGAAATGCCCATTTTGGAAGTGACCTTGACGACGCCTTTGACGGCGGCCTTGACGAAATTCTTGCAGGCGTCCTTGTGTTTGATGTTGGTGAGCAATCCCTGGCGGATCATGTCGTCGAGCGTTTCAAAGGCGACGTATGGGTTGATCGCCCCCGCCCCATAGCTGATGAGGAGCGAGAAGTGATGGACTTCGCGCGGCTCGCCGGATTCCAACACCAAACCGACGCGGGTGCGGGTGCCTTCGCGGATGAGATGGTGATGCAGCCCGGCCACGGCCAGGAGGGCGGGAATGGAAGCCAGTTCGTGGTCCACGCCGCGGTCGGAAAGGATGAGGATGTTGGCGCCGGATTCGACCGCGTTGCTGGCGCAGATGCACAGGTCGTCGAGGGCCTTGACCAGGGCGGCTTCGCCGTCGCCGGCCTTGAACAGAATCGGCAGGGTGAAGGATTTGAAGCCGGCGTGGTTGATGTGTTTGAGCTTGGCAAATTCCTCGTTGGTCAGGATGGGGGTCTTCAGCTCGATCAGATTGCAGCTCATCGGCTTGGGCTTAAGCAAATTCCGCTCGGAGCCAATGGTGGTTTCGGCGGAGGTGACCAGTTCCTCGCGGATGCAATCAATGGGCGGATTGGTGACCTGGGCGAAAAGTTGCTTGAAGTAATTGTAAAGAAGCTGCGGCTTGTTGGACAAAACGGCCAGAGGGGTGTCGGCCCCCATCGAACCGACCGCTTCGACGCCGTCGCGGGCCATCGGGGCCATCACGATGCGAAGGTCTTCAAAGGTGTAACCGAAGGCCTGCTGGCGTTGGAGGACGGTTTGATGGGACGGCTCGGAGGAATGGACGGCGTCGGGGACGGCGGCCAGTTCCAGCATGTGTTTGTTGAGCCATTGCCGGTAAGGCTGTTCGCTGGCGACGCTGTGTTTGATTTCGTCGTCGGCGACGATGCGCCCTTGTTCGGTGTCCACCAGGAACATGCGGCCGGGCTGGAGCCGGCCCTTGAGCAGCACGCGGTCCGGGGGCACGTCCAGCACGCCGACCTCGGAGGCCATGATGACCAGATCGTCCTTGGTCACATAATAGCGTGAGGGACGAAGGCCGTTGCGATCCAGGACAGCGCCGATTTTCTTGCCGTCGGTGAAGGCGATGGAGGCGGGGCCGTCCCACGGTTCCATCAGGCAGCTATGGTATTCGTAGAAGGCCTTTTTCTCGTCGCTCATGGTGGCGTGGTTGGTCCACGGCTCCGGGATCATCATCATCATGGCGTGCGGCAGGGAACGGCCGGCCAGGACAAGGAGTTCGAGGCAGTTGTCAAGCATGGCGGAATCGCTGCCGTCGGGGTTGATGACGGGGAGGAGCTTGGGCAGATCCTTGCCGAACAAGTCGCTTTGGAACATGGCCTGGCGGGCGTGCATCCAGTTGACGTTGCCGCGCAGGGTGTTGATTTCGCCATTGTGGGCGATGTAGCGGTAAGGATGGGCGCGGTCCCAGCTTGGGAACGTGTTGGTGCTGAAACGGGAGTGGACGAGTGCCAGGGCGCTTTCCATGGCGGGATGGACCAATACTT
>Ga0224554_1002183_pt1 | contig 10605 bp, 11 predicted proteins | sample 714S22024metaG_FD_180666 | JGI IMG/M metagenome (GOLD analysis project Ga0224554, IMG submission 180666) | Peat soil microbial communities from Stordalen Mire, Sweden - 717 S2 20-24 | ecosystem: Environmental > Terrestrial > Soil > Wetlands > Peat | place: Sweden: Norrbotten County, Stordalen...
GCGAAAGCCTCTCTCTGTGCCGTAAACACTGTCTAGTCAACATGTTTGTAGCACAGAATGGCTTTCGCTGCCTCAGAGTTCACGAATAATCCGGGTTAGAGATCTCGCGGCTTGGGACTGAATCTCGCGGACGACCTGCTCGGTGTCATCTTTACTGTTGTTGTCGACAATCAGGATTGTCACGGCCATGCCTGTCGGAATTGAGGCCTGGAGCAGGCTAGTGATAGTGCGCCGCAGCAACTGGCTGCGATTATAAGTTGGGACTACGACGTCAAGCTTCACGATGCCCACCTCTCTGAAGACTCGACCAGGAAGAGCCTGCGTTCGTTAGCGCGATTCCATACTTCCTACTTAGCATCTGCATAAAAGAACGACCTGACCCTGGGAATAATCTGACGTTTCACATTATCCCGAAACATCAGGCCGATGGCAAACCCAAAAATGGGCAAAAGTGCCATAGTCTGTAGGACAAATATTACCATATTGCGCGCCGGGAAGAGTATCTCGACTGCGTAGGAGGCAGCGGCAAACGGTACCGCACAGAGAAAGACAGGTCCCCAGACATTCCGAAAGACCTGAACCCAGCTAACGTCTACGAGCCGGGAGACATAGCGCGGCCACATGACGAGCTGGACAACCACGCTAGGGACCAGCGTTCCAATTGCAACTCCATAGAGCCCGAACTTGCGCGCGAGAACAATGCTGAGTGTCAAGTTCGCGATGCCCTCTCCGATTGCCCACTTGGCAAGCGCCTTATGTTTTTCGACACCCCAGGCGATCGATCCTGCCGCGGAGTTAGGCAGAGAAAACAAGAGCGCCGTCGCCAGGATTGCCAACACAGTGCCCGATGTTCTGGCATACTGAGGTCCCATCCACACGCCGATAAAGCTGCTACCGCGAATGATCAGGGTAATCACGATCGGCAGGTAAAGCGCCATGGTTGCTCGCGTGCCATTATAGTAAAGAGCTCGCAAGCGCGACGAATCGCCCAAGGCCTCGTATGTGCTGGCTGCGGGAGTAAATGTCGTGGTCATTGCGCCGACGATCTGTTGTGTATAACGGCACAAGGAGTTTCCGATCGAATAGAAGGTTACCGCGGAAGCAGAAACGAACGCGCCTACGACCAGATTGTCTGACTGGTACACCAACTGCATCGCAACCGTAATGAGGAAAGCATAGAGGCTATAGGACCAGATCTTGCGAAGAACTTCCCATCTCGGTTTTGTCAGCCGGATTCTCAGTTCCGGGTATGTTCTCCGCGCAAGGAGCACCAGCAAACCGTTGCCGACCACAGCCGCGAGAAATTCACAGAACGCGATGGCAACAATGCCATGGCCGGCGCGCAACACGGCCACAACCCCAATCACGCGGACAGCTAACTGGGTCAGGCTCGCATAGTTCCGTAGATCGTACCGGTTCAGCGCGGACAGCGTGGAGCTGAAAACGCCGAACGACATGGAAATTGTGGTCGTGACCCCGATGACAAGTATGGCCTCGCGAGCATCCAGGGCCAATGCAGGAGGGACTTTGAAGACCAGCGGAAACACCGCCGCGAGCCCTCCACTTAGCGCCAGTATCAATGCTCCGATTTGTAATCGCACCCAAAGCACTGCCGACAAGGCTTCGGAAGACCCTTGGTGATCCTGGGTGGCGTGTCCTTTGGAAACGAACCTTATCACGGAACTGGCCATACCCAGATCCAGGATGATCAAATAGTTTATGGAGGAGATTGCCAGGACCCAGACGCCATAGGCGACATTTCCCAGTCGATGGACGATAAAAGGCGCCAGGAAGAATCCAACTGCGAGAGTGGCCGCCGTTGCGAACCAGTTGGACAGAACGCTCCGCGCAATGTGCCATACACGCAACTGCAAGCAAGACTCCTTTGCGCCGATTTCAGACTGTTGTAAAATAAAGAGTTGGCATAATAGGCTTCCAGAAACCGCTATGCACATGCGGCGCAGTCGATCTGCTACATGCTACGATGGTAGCACCCTGCGGCGCAACTCTGAAAATGACGCACCGATATCGGCACTGTGATCCTCGATGAGTCGAACGGAGAAGGGTTCGTCCTGCATGACGCCGAAAAGCGCACCACGGGCAGAGAGTCCCGGTCTTTCTGAACGCAACGCAGTTTGTCGAACCGAACGCGGTCTTAGAATCTATCCAGAAACTGTCATTCTCAAGGCTATTTTGAAAGGGTGCAGCCTCTTTTGCCCCCGAGGGATGCTCTTTTTGTCCCATGTTCGACATCACTCCAGAGTTTCTGGACAGTTTCTTAGAACTAGCCTCCTGCTCCGCCGATCATCGTGCTGGCGCGTTCAGGGGCGAGACTGTTCTTGATACAATTGCCATGGAGATTGCATCTTGGGACTAGGACTCGCACACTACATTCCGCTGGTTGCCTACCTGGGCTTCTGGGTCATGTGCCTCGTCTCGTTAGGGGGGCGGCCTCTTTTGGGTCTCTACTATATGATTCCATTTCTCCCTTATCGCTCGATGCGGAATCACTTCCTCGACTATCCTCTGGGCAAAAACATGCTGACCATCCTGGTTATTGCCGTGATTGTCGGAGCTCTCGTCCACGGCAAACGTCTTCCGAAATCAAAGCTTTACCTGATCTGGTTAGTCTTTGGGGTCTATTTATATTTTTCTATGTGGATGGGCGCTGCTCTTGGGAACGCTCCGGCTCCACTCTGGCTTTCAGATATAAACTTCGTTACCTGGAAAGACTATATGGTCATTCCGTTGTTATTCGTAGCGACTGCCTTAGTCGTCGAAGACCGGAAAGCTGTCAGGACGGTCATCCTCATCACTGCGATTTCCCTTTTATTCATCGACAGGAGTTGCATACTGGAGAGCACGTCGAGAACCTGGACAAACTTCGACGAAAGTAAGCGCGACGAAGGCCCACTGGCCTTTGGCTCAAACGAAACAGCAGCATTCCTTGCCCAGTTCGCCATGTTCTTTTGGGGCTTCGTGCAATTTGTCAAAAGGAAGAAAGTAAAGCTGCTCGGCTACGGATTGGTAGCTATCACACTGTTTGCAACCATGTACACGTTCTCGCGTGGAGGGTATCTCGCGGTGCTCTTCAGCGTGTTCGTCCTTGGCCTGTTGAAAGACCGGAAACTCCTGGTGATTCTTGGAGTCTTCCTGTTTACATGGCAAACCATCGTGCCCACGGCCGTCCGTCAACGCGTCACCATGACCGAGGACGCCAACGGGCAACTCGAATCCTCTGCCCAGGAGCGCGTCGACCTCTGGAAGGAGTCATGGATTTCGATCGGTCATAGCCCAATCGTCGGAAATGGCTTTGCTACCTTCCAGTTAGGGCAACATACAGACAACCTGAGAGATACTCACAACTGGTATGTCAAAGTGATGGTTGAGACCGGGATTATTGGGCTCACCATAGCGTTCATCCTTCTTCAACAAGTAATTGCACTATCTTTTCGACTGTTCAGGCGGGCCAACGACCCGCTATACCGAGGTCTTGGTCTTGGTCTCTTCCTCGCAATGTGTTCCTGCATGATTGCCAACTGTTTTGGCGACAGGTGGACTTTGCTTGAAATCACCGGGATCCTCTGGGTGCTCGCGGGAGCAGCGGTTCGCGCAATTTGGCTCATGGCGGAGGAAACGACACCAGAACTAACTCCCGTTGATGCAAATGCTGTGATACCCCCAGCAGAGCACATGAACCCAGATTCCTTTTGTGAGGTCGAACCAGTTGCCATTAGGATGGATGAAGCACCGGTATTCGTGGGGCCTTTCAGGCCAGAACGCTGCTCCGGAGGTATGCACGCACCGGGTGGGCAAAGAGGCCAAGTCAGCCGTTTCACTTCTCTTATAACCCCTCCCTGAAGGTTGATTTCGAGGGATGACGAGCCACATTCGCCGCCGCCCTGTTGCCAATTCGAGAGTTGGATGAATGTCTCGGGCCGGACCAGCTCGTCTCCGGCAACTCTCAAGGTACGGAAACCGAATAGCCGAGAATGAAGGGGGCGAGGGAGTGGTGTCGGAGAAAATGGCGAGGAACCCTCTCGAATACGCGGACGAGTCCAGAATGGTGCGGAATCGCTCCATTTCTTAACCACCGAGGCAGGTCAGGTCAGCGAAGCCGCTCAAGATCGGTATAATTTGGGTGTTTAGAGCCGAAAAAGGAGATTCTGACTAAAGTCAGCTATGGAAAGCCCGAAACTGAAAGTCGCATTTCTTGTAGGCAACGACAGCCCTTCAATCAGGCAGAGCATTGAAGCGGTGTGCCGCTTGCCGGGCTTGGAGCCGATTGGTGTGCTGCTAGATGACGAGGTTGTCTCCCTCAAGCAGCGTCAAAAGAACTTATTTCGGAACATCCGCGCCAATGGCTGGTCGTATCCAGTTTTAAGAATCGTCGAAACGATTTGTACGGCGACGACCACTGCAGTGAACAATGCGGCGGTCTCACGCACAGAAGTAAATAGGGTTCTTAAAGAAGCGTTTCCCAATACCTGCTTCTCCCTGGCGGAACTGGGGGAAAAGTACGGCATGACGATTCACGCTGTTGGAAACTTAAATAGCGCCAACGCTATTCGCGTTCTTGGTGAATGCGGTGCTGATCTGGGGATTGTGTTGGGAACCCGTGTTCTCAAGGCCGGCACGTTTGCTGTCCCGCGAATGGGGTGTATAACCCTCCACAAGGGGAAGGTGCCTGAATATCGGGGGATGCCGCCCGGATTTTGGGAACTTTACGACGGAGCATCGTCGACCGACGTCAGCGTGCGCTTTGTAGAAAAAGATTTGGGCTCCGGTGACATCGTTGCGACAAGCGCAGTATCCATCCAGAAGAAGACGGAGACGCCCGAAAAGCTTCTAGAAAAGCTGCACGAAGAGGGCTCGCGGGTGTTGGCCTCGGCGGTCGCTTTGATCCGGGACGGGAAAGCCACTCGTCAATCGCAGGGAATGTTGGAGAGCAAGCCCCGGTCCAAGCCCACCAGAGAAGATGTAGTTTTCCTTCGACGGCGTCTGCCCCATTCGAAAAGGAACGGCGCCGTTTCCACGATCGTGCGGAATCTGTACGTCCTATTTGTCTACTACTCCGGACTTTACTTCATGGTCCGCCAGTGGCATCGTCTGTCGCGATCCAGAGGTGCGATTGTTCTGTACCATCGAGTCAACGACTATTCGAAGGATGTCCTGACCGTGGACTGTAGAACCTTTGCCGCTCAATTGTTGGCGATCTCTCAACGCTATCCCTTTTCGTCGACCGCCGACCTCGTCGATCGTATCCTCACCAAGGGACCGCTCCAGCCGACGACGGTTGCCATCCACTTTGATGACTGTTATCGGGATATTCTGACAAATGGTGCGCCCATCATGAGAGTTTTCGGAATTCCAGCTTGCGCATTCATTAATAGCGGTTTCGTCGACACCAGCCGATCTTTTCCTCACGACGCAGGGTACCCTTTCACTTACGAGATGCTCCGATCCTCTGATGTTCAGACTTGGAGCAGTCTGGGTTTCGAAGTTGGGGCGCACACGGTCAACCACGTGGATCTCGGGAAATGTGCAGTTGAAACTGCCAATCACGAGATCGTCCAGTGCGGCCAGGATTTGGAGAAGATGATCGGCAAACCTGTCGATCTGTTTTCGTTTCCATTTGGACGACCGGACAACATTCGTGCTGCGACGAGGCGGATCATTCAAACCGCCGGCTACATCGCAAGTTTCTCCGCGCACGGTGGATTCATCGGCCCCGGAACAGATCCTTACGACATTCCAAGGACAGGAGCACACTACGAGTCATCTCCTGTTTATTGCTTGCTGCAGATCGAGGGCCTAACGTTGAGTCGGATAGCCAGAAAATTTCGGAGCATCTGGAACAGTCCTACGCGAGTGGCAACTCAGCCGTAATTTGTGTAGAGCGCGTGGCGCTTCCGCTTTGCTCGCTGTGTCCTCCATCAGAGCCTTCTACGCGCTCGATTCGACCACACTCGATCTGTGTCATTAGCAGTTTCCACGGGCCAGCTTCGGCAAGCATAAAGGTGCGGTGAAGATGCACACGCACTAGGGCGATTCCATATCTGACACGCGAAGACCTCTTTTGCTTCTTCAAACACTGTATTGACAACATGTTTGTAGCAGATGAGACCTTTCGTGTCTGCTTATTCGTGAATTTTCCGGGTTAGTGCGTTGCTCCGGAGAACGGCAGAGAAGATGCTTCACTGGCCTGCCGGATCGTAGCGCGGCGCGAAGACGTAGAAGTCAGCGAAAGAGCTCTGTCCAGGATCAGCCGGGTCGTAGGGATAGGCGTTGTTGAGTGTTGACTGCAGGCACCATTCCGGCTTGTTCTGCTCGACCCAACGGGTGAACTGCCGATGCCGCACATGTTTGGCTGGCCAGTCTTGGTCTATGTTACTGGCATACACGATTACGAAGCTACGGGCGGATTCAAATAGCCGCCGCATGTAGGCGTCAAATACGGAATCCTCCACAAGATGATAGATCACGTCGAGCGACAACGACAGGTCGGCCATGGAATCCAGCGCTACGGCATCCAATTGCAGAAACCGCTTCGATGTGTCGTCTGCGAAGAGGCTGCGGCACATTTCCACGGCCTTTGCCGAGACATCCACGCCCGTATAGTTCGTGTATCTCGCCAGCTTAAGTTGCGCACCGTCCCCGCAGCCGTATTCAATTACCGAAGCAATCTGATGCTGATCCACAAATGTGTTTAGGAAGTTCGCTTTGAACTCCGCAAGCCGGCCGTAGCTGCCTGCGCCAGAGTTGCCGCCGGTCTTGTAGCGCCGGTCCCAGTAGTAGGACGAACTCTTGAAATCATCCGATCCCCTCCGAAGATGAACGAGAAAAGGACCAATTATGGGTATGCCCTTAATGAAGGCCTTCATTTGAAATCTCCTCTTTTGCCTGCGTATTCCAGTGATGTGGGCCACTGATTCCGGTGTGATGTGGGCCGGAGTCGGAGCGAAGCGATGCTGGTTGGTTTCTACCTTATCCAGGTGGCCCACATGAGTCAAGAAAAGGGTAAATAAATATCAGGTAGCGTCATTTCGTTTCTGACCCCGCTAAGCAGCGCGATTGTGGATTCCATTGGATGTGGGCCATCGTTCCGTTTCATGTGGGCCGGTGTTGTTGTGATGTGGGGCAGCCAAGGCTGCCCCACAGGTTTCGGCATCAAGGTCTTGTTGGATTCGCCTGCTGCCATTGTTGTTCCATCCGCGTCACCTTCATCCGCCTCCTTGCCGACCAGTTGATACGGCGTGCTGTAGTAATGCCCGCCCAACTCGATGTGATAATCCAGATTGACTCGCGCCTTCTTCCACTCCGCATACACGAACGGATGCAGCGGCAACGGCTGCAACGCCGGGCGATCGATCGTCCGATACAGTTCGCAACGCGAACCGGCAAGCTTGCGAAACGGCCGCTCGTTCAGCTTGTGAACCAATTTCAGAATGGCCTCGTTCAACTCCGCCAGGCTGAAGAACTGGCGCTTGCGCAACGCCGCCAGCACCCAACGCTGAACGATCTGTCCTCCGCCTTGGCCTTATCCCGTGGACGATACGGCCGCGCCGGAAGGATGCCCACGCCATAGTGGATCGCCAGATCGCCATATGTGCGATTCAGCTCCGGCTCGTAGTAGCAGGGCTTCTTCACGCCTGACTTCAAGTTGTCCGGGATGACAAGCTGGCTTGTTCCATCGAAGAACTCGAAGGCCCGCACATGCGAGTGAATCCAGTCCCACAGATTCTGCGTCCAGGTGGCTTCAGCGTAGGTGTAGTTGCTGGCGCCCAGCACCGCTACGAACACTTGGGCCTGGCGAACTTCGCCGGTCTTCGCATCAATCACCGGCACCGTCTGACCGGCATAATCCACGAACGTCTTTTCTCCGGTGCGGTGCTCATGCCGCAGCACCACGTCCAGACGGCGCTGCCATTCGCGGTAAAGTTCGCAGTACCAAGGCGGTCATGGAGCGAAGCTCCTCTGGCGCTTCGTGCAAATGGCGCAGGCTTGTCTCGACGTTAACCACCGACGCCAAGTCGAACGAGATCACCGCCGTGCCCAAGCTGTTGAAAATGCTGACGCTGAAAGGCGCCATCGTGACCGCCGACGCGCTGAACTGCCAGCGCTCCATCGCCGAGCAGATCGTCGAACAGGAGGGCGATTACGCATTGGCGCTGAAGGGAAACCAGGGCACTTTGTACGACGATGTCCGGCTCTTGCTCGACGACCTGGAGTCGAAGGCCTCGACCGGGGCTCCGGTCGTCGAGGGCGATCACGGGCGCGTGGAAACCCGCACGGCGACGGTTTCGACAGAAATCGGCTGGCTCCAGAAACAGCATCGATGGCCCGGTTTGGCGGCCATCGGCAAGGTGGAACGGATACGCGAAACGCCCGAGAAAACCAGCGCCGAAACCGCCTATTACCTGTTCAGCACGGCCTTGTCGCCGGGGCGATTCAACGAAGTCGTCCGCCAGCACTGGGGCGTGGAGAATCGGCTGCACTGGCGACTGGATGTGGTCATGAACAGGATCAGGATCGAACCAGGATGGGAAACGGCCCGCACAATCTCGCCGTGCTCAGGCACATGGCTCTGAATGCGATGCAGAAGGAAGGATCGAAAGGCTCAACGCGAGGGAAGTTCAAACGCGCCGGTTGGGACGAGGCTTACCTGATCAGACTCTTGGAGATGTTTTGAAATGCGATTGCCCTGCCTCTTTTGCACTGCTCTATTGCGTTGCTCAGACGCTTACGATGGAACAATCCGGGTAGCCATACCGTTCGATCATGTTCCATATTTGAACGTCGTTACGGCCCTTCCTGTTTTCCTCCCATAAACTCTGGTCCTGAGATCCACGCCAAAGCACAAACGCTCGATGGCGCCCCACGGTCTTGTAACGCGCGCCGTTTCGCCGTCCCATCCAGAATAACCATATGTCGTCGTTGAATGGACACAAGGTGAGGGCAAACTCTCGGTCCCCGGCCTCATGATTGAGTATCCCCGGAGGGTACAATATGCCGCCCACGCCAGTAGGAAAGTAGTGTCCCGACTCCCCCCGTCGCGCCACGTCGAGAACCCAGTCACGATAAGGCTTGACGATACCGTCGGAATCGAATGCAATTTCATGGGCGCGATGACAGGGCACGATACGACCGCTTTCGTCGGCTCCATCGACGAGTTCTTCCAGCCACGTTGGCCAGTAATACAAGTCGTCGTCAGCCGTACAGATGAATGCAGCCGGGAAGGCGTCCAGTGCGGGGATTATCTTTTTGTAGGACTTTGTGTCGTCCGTGCGCCTGATTTCCAGTCCACGAGATTGGAGATCGAACACTTCGCGAGGCAGAAGCTCGAAATCGGCATGAGCTATCCACAGGATCGTCCGATCGGCTTTCACCGTTTGCCTCAAGAGACTGCGTAACGTGAGGGCCAGTGTTGAGTAGCGCGGCGGATAGGACGTGAGGGAAACAATCAACGGGCCGCGCAAGGTGTGAGGGCGCCCCTTGGGCATGAAGGGCGAGCGTATACGTAGTTGCGCCCAACCAAGACGCATTGAATACTTCGCGTCCCCCCACCGCCACGCCAGCCCATGCCCGATGCGACAAGAGACAGAACTGGCCATGCGGCGCATACAACCGGCAAGTTGTCGCAGATCGCGAACCATGATTGTATTGTACAGGGGCGGGGAGTGGTGATGAGGCTCCTAGATACTTTTGATCGGAGGAGAGAATGGGGCGAAAGATGAATTCATCCCGCATTTCCATTTTGAGCCTTAATTATGAAACCTTGGATCGTCGCCATCGTCAATATTCATAGGGGTGTGAATGCGATGAAGACGCTCCGGAGGTCAGTACCCAATGGGAGAGATACAAAATCGGCCCTTTCATCTCTCCTTCAACGCCTCTCTCAAGGTCGAGTTCCAAGGCTCCCGCGTCACTTCGGACGGTGGCCTGATCTTGGTGCGCGAACTCGACGAGCGGCTCGGATTCGGCGAATTGATCAAACAACATCTTACGGACTGCCGTGGAAAGAACGCGCAGTTTTGCTTCGCCGACCTGCTGCGGCAATCAGTCTATAGTCGCCTGGCTGGCTACGAAGACCTCAACGACGCCGAGAGGCTTTCCCAGGACCCGACCTTCCGGCTCATCAGTTCGGAAAAGATCTGGGATCGAGGCGTCGCTCTTACCTCGCGGTTGCAGTGTTTCGAGACCCATATACTGGCCGAGGACGCGAACTTCGCCGGGCTGGCGGGGCTCAACCGGGCATTGATCGCGAAAGCGGAGGAGCTGGATTCAGGGTACCGCATGGTCCTGGACATGGATTCGACGGAGATTCCGGTGTACGGTGCGCAAGAACAGAGCGCCTACAACGGGCATTTCGAATCGACCTGCTTTCACCCGTTGCTTTTATTCAACCGAGACGGCGATTGTCTGGCGGCCAAGCTGCGTCCCGGCAACGTGCATAGCGCCGAGGGCTGGGAAGAACTCCTGCTGCCGGAGATCGAGCGGCAACAGAAGCTGAGCAAGGAAGTGGCGTTTCGAGCCGACGCCGCCTTCGCCAAGCCAGAGATTTACGAGGCGCTGGAAAGCCGGGGCGTGAAGTACGCCATCCGT
>Ga0224554_1002188_pt1 | contig 10593 bp, 10 predicted proteins | sample 714S22024metaG_FD_180666 | JGI IMG/M metagenome (GOLD analysis project Ga0224554, IMG submission 180666) | Peat soil microbial communities from Stordalen Mire, Sweden - 717 S2 20-24 | ecosystem: Environmental > Terrestrial > Soil > Wetlands > Peat | place: Sweden: Norrbotten County, Stordalen...
CTGGTGCGCTATGAAAAGACCGCGGCCAATTTTCTGGCGTTGCTGCAATGCGCGGCGGCTTTGATTTGTTGGCGTATGTGCTGACTTTAACATGAAACTCTATTTACGGATAAGCTCTTAATCAAAACGCCTCGCCCTCTGTTGATAATCAACGAAAGCGTGTCGCGGCCAGTTATTCCAAGTTCGACCTCGGGTTTGCATGCGTGTAGGCAATGGCGAGCGGTTAGGATGCCGGAACGCTTTCCTTTTTTGACAAGCACTCCACTTCCAAGCGGACGAAATTCTTCAGCTTTTTTATTTCTTACGCGCCCCAAAGCAACCGAGTAACAGCTAAAATACCGCATCAAAACTTCATTGAAGCTTTCCGGCAGATCGGCCAACGTTGTGTATTCAACGAGCATCAGCTATTTTTTATTCCTCTGCACCTTGGCGGCGACTTTCAGGCGCAGGGCATTGAGCCGGATGAAGCCGGTGGCGTCGTCCTGGTTGTAGGCCTTCGTGGGGTCGGCTTCCATGGTGGCGATGTGCGGGTTGTAGAGGCTCACCGGGCTCTTGCGGCCGGCGACCATGATGTTGCCCTTGTACAGCTTCACCCGCACGGTGCCGGTTACGTTTTTCTGGCTCTCGGTCACGAGCGCCTGCAACGCATACCGTTCCGGCGCGAACCAGTAGCCGTAATATACCAGCTCCGCGTAACGCGGAATCAGCGAGTCCCGCAGGTGCATGACTTCCCGGTCCATGGCGAGGCTTTCCATCTGCCGGTGCGCAAAATGCAGGATGGCGCCGCCGGGCGTTTCATACACGCCCCGCGATTTCATGCCCACGTACCGGTTCTCCACCATGTCCACGCGCCCGACGCCGTGTTTGCCGCCAATTTTATTCAGCGTCTTCATCACGCCGAGCGGATTCAACTTCTTTCCATTCACCGCCACGCAATTGCCCTTCACGAAATCAAGCAGGACGAATTCCGGTTTATTCGGCGCGTCTTCGGGAAATACCGACAGCGTGGTGAACGAGCCGCGAAACTTTTTGTCGCTGGCATCCATCCACGGGTCTTCAAGAATGCCCGCTTCGTAGGAAATGTGCAGCAGGTTCCGGTCGCTCGAAAACGGTTTTTTCGCGCTGGCCTGCACGGGGATTTTTCTCCGCTGGCAATACGCAATCATCTCCCGCCGTCCGGGAAACTGGCTGCGATACCGCGCGTCCCGCCACGGGGCGATGACCTGGAGGTCCGGCGCGAGCGCGGCGGCGGTGAGTTCGAACCGCACCTGGTCGTTGCCCTTGCCGGTGGCGCCGTGGGCGATGGCGTCGGCCTTTTCCTTTTTGGCAATTTCCACCATGCGCTTGGCGATGAGCGGCCGGGCGATGCTGGTGCCGAGGAAATACTGGCCCTCGTAAATCGCGCCCGCCTGGAGCATCGGGTAGATGAAGTCGCGGGCGAATTCCTCCTGCAAATCGTCAATGTAGATTTTGGACGCCCCGGTCCGTCTGGCCTTGGCCTCGAGGCCGCGCAATTCCTCCTCCTGGCCGATGTTGGCGCAGAAGGCGATCATCTCGGCGTCGTAGGTTTCCTTGATCCACGAAAGTAGCACCGAGGTGTCGAGGCCGCCCGAATAGGCTAAAACGATTTTCATGTTCTCTGATTAAACCGCCAAGACGCCAGGAACGCAAAGGGGAAATCACGCCCGGCAGCAATCAATTTGAGCCTACTGCCGTCTGTTGCAGTCGCGCGATGTCCAGAAGTGCCAGGGGGTCGCTGAGCGTGCTGCCGGTTGTAAAATAAGTTGTGGTTGGACGCGCACTCTGCCATTTCCAGTATTCCCCGTGCCCGTCGGCGAACGTGAGCGTCACACCGTTCTGGTGCGACCATGCCGGAATGTTCAGCCAGTTGTTGATCGTGGCTGAGTAAAGAAAATGTCCGTCGTCAATCGTTGAATCGTCTTCTTCCAGAAACGTGAGCGACCGGGACGGACTCCTGATTTGACTCATTCTGTACACCGGCAGGACGCCCCAATCCGTGTCCGTCTGCGGCCCGCCCATGAAACAACTCAAGGAATAGGTGCGTAAAACCTGGATGTCCATGCCCAAAACCAGGCTGTGATCGGCTGGACACCGGTAGGGTTGGATATTTTTCACATACGGGTAAATTGAGCCGTCGGTGATGGTCGTGGGGTTCGTGTCCAAATCAGCATTGCCGGTGACCCACGAGTTGGACGGGCTTTCAGCCACGGTTGCCGAACGAAAATCCGAGTCATTCAGCGCCAGAACGTCGCTCTTATCGTCTGCGTACATTTGCCAGGCCAATGCAAGCTGCTTTTGATTGTTCAAGCAACTGACCCGCTGGGCTCTCTCCTTTGCCTTCGACAGGGCGGGCAGCAACAGCGCCGCCAGAATCCCGATGATGGTGATGGCGACCAGCAATTCGATCAAAGTAAATCCCCGCCGGGCATTCAGTTCTGACCCGCTTCCGTCGCTGCCAGCACATTTCATAATTTTTTGGCAGTTGGTTGCCTCGGTTGAAATTTCACTGCCCATCCACCAGCGCCACCCGGATTTTCTGGCTGAATTGCGATGTCATGGCCTGTGCCCGGGTTGTGACTTTCAGCGACAGATTCTGTTCGTGGTTCGCTTCCACGGTCATGCCGAGCGTCGGATCATACCAGAATTCGCCCGAAACTTTCCCCTTCTTGATTTCAACCAGCATGCCGGATGCGTTTGAAGCGCTTTTAGTCGCAATGTCACCCTCGACTTCAACGTGCGCGCATTTGCGGCCGCCATGCTGCTCCCAATTCTTAAAAGTATATTCCAGGTCCAACGTCAAAACGCCGATACGGCTGGACATGTCTTTTTTCTGACGCCAATGATCGCCAATAGCCACCTCGTGATCCGGCATGGCATCGGCAAATGAACCGTATTGCTTGAGCGTATCCTCGCTGAACATTTCGTTGAACATGGCTTGTTCCTGTGGCTGTCCGGTCGCGGCAATGCGATTCCTCAATTCGTCCACGCCTTCCACTTTTTCAACTTTCCCATTCGCATCGGTAACATATTGAACCCGCGCGTCAAACATTGCGCGCAGCATCGGCGCGACCGGATTGAGGGCGTCTTGCGCCGGACTTTGTGCGGAATCGAAACTCATCACGCTGCGGTCGCCTTGAAAGACATTCAGCGTTTCGCTCTCAAATTTCAGTTCCAGTTGACAACCGCCATTATCAAGCTTCTTGAGCGCTGAAAAGTCAATGTCCTGAGCCAGCTTCACTTCCTGTATGACGGGCTGCGGGTGACCGGGCACATCCGTTTTGGTGGTTAGATCCATTTCGAGGTGCATGGGATATTCCTTGCCGACCGTCCATTTGATTTTCATTTCCAGCGGACGGTCATTGGTTTCCTGCCCCACGGGCGCCCGGTGCTCTTTGATTTCTTTGACGGCGATTGTGGTTGTTCCGGCGGTAAGCAACACCACCGTGCTGGTAACAATCGCTGTTTTCGCCTTTGTCCATGCCATAAGTTTCAATACTCCTTTTACCAGGGTCAAGGTTGAGGCTGCCACCGCCGACCCTTTCGCGGCGGTTGCAGTCACGGAAATTGCCAGTCCAACGGGCGCAGCGTGAACGGAATTGGCCGAAACCGCTCCCGCGATCAGCGTCGCGGACAGGACGATTCCGCGTTTGGAGAAAAATTTCCGCAGTTTCTCCAAGGCGCGGTTCACGCGCATTTTTGCCGCATCTTCGCTCGCGCCCAGAGCCGATCCCACTTCACCCAAACTTTTGTTCTCGAAAAACCGGAGCACGATGGCGTTCCGGTCCTTTTCCCCCAGGCCCGTCATCGCCGCGTCGAGGAGCGGCGCGATTTGGGGCCAGACATCGGGTTCCGGTTCATTCAAGAGCGATTGCATGTAAGCCTCCTGTTCGCGGTGTTGGCGGCGGATTTCCGCCCGTAAAAAGTTCGCCGCGGTCAGCCGCGCGGTTTGATACAGCCAGCCGGAAAGAATGGTTCGCGGGGACAAACTCCGCGCCTTTCTCGCCAGAATGATGAAAACCGCCTGCGTGATTTCCTCGGCGGCGTGCGGGTTGCCGGCACTGCGCAGCGCGGTGGAATACACCAGATTCACGTGGCGCGTCACGAGCGTGGCGAACGCCGCCTCGGAATTGTCCCGCGCGTATTGCGCCAGCAATTCAATGTCATCCAGTTCCGGCATCTACTTGTAAATGTCCGCCCGGGCGAAAAGGGAACAGAAAAAAATAAAATTTCACTTCGGAGGAGCGAGTTACACGAGCCCCCATTTTCAGGAGCATTCCATGAGTCAGGGACTCGTGGAACTCGCCCCTCCGATACTTTTGAGACAGTCTCGGCAACGCCGCCCTGCCGTTATATTTTTATTTTCCTCGCCGCGAAGCCCAGCGGCTCAACATGCACCAGCACGTCGCTGACCGCGGGCAGGGTTTCACGGATTTTGTCCTTCACGTCGTGGGCGATTTTATGCGAGTGGAGCACGGTCATCTGCGGGTCCACCTCCACGTGCATGTCCACGAAATACTGGTAGCCGACCTTGCGAACGATGCATTTTTCCACGCTGCCCACGCCGGGTGTGTCCCTTGCAATCCGGCGGATCTGGTCAATCACCTCCGGCCCGGGCGCGGTGTCCATGAGTTCGTTGAGCGCCGGGCGGAGCAGATGCCAGCCGTTCCAGGCGATGATCCCCGCCGCCGCAATCGCCGCCACGTCATCCGCCGCCTCGAAACCCTTGCCGCCGATGAGCGCCACACTGATGCCGATGCCGGCGGCCACGGATGTAATGGCGTCGCTGCGATGATGCCAGGCATCAGTCTTTACGGCGGAACTGTCCACTGCCTTGCCTTCGCGCGAAACAAACCGGAACAAAATTTCTTTTACCACCACCACCACGACCAGCACGATGAGTGTGAATGGCCTTGGCGACAGGTGCGGTTGCATGATTTCGCCAAACGCCGTGAGGACGATCCACAGCGCCGCCCCCAGCAACATCGCGGCGACGATGGCGGAGGCAATGGGTTCGGCCTTGCCGTGGCCATAGGGATGGTCCTCATCCGCCGGCACCGCGGCCACGACCAGTCCGCGCCACACGATAAGTGAACTAAAAATGTCGGCGAAGGATTCGACGGCATCCGCGACGAGCGCGTGCGAATGGCCGGCGAGGCCCGCGGCGAGTTTCGTGCCCGACAGCACGACATTGACGGCCATGCCGGCAAAGGTGGCGCGCAAGCCGCGTTGGAGGCGATTCAGTGGCACAGGCGGGATTAAATCACGGCGGTGAGGAATGGGAAATGGGAAACTGAGGCGGGCCGAATGAAACGGAAAACGTGAAACGTAATGCGTGATACGTGAGGGGAAAGAACATTTCGTCACGCCTCATGCTTCCCGCTTCACGTAATCATGTGGCAGAACATCGCATCGCGAAGCTTAGGCTCGAACCATGTGCTTTTCGGCGGCATGATGCCGCCAGCGTCGGCGATGGCCATCAGGTCCTCGATGCCCGTGGGAAACATCGAGAACGCGCAGGCATATTCGCCGCTGTTCACCAGCTTTTCCAGTTCCGCCGGGCCGCGAATGCCGCCGACATAATTGATTCGCTTGCTCGTGCGCGGGTCGTCAATGCCAAACACCGGTGACAGGATGTGTTCATGCAACAGCGATACATCGAGCGAATCAACCGAGTTGCGCGGGGCGGTGAGTTTTATGCGGATGCCCAGGGTGTACCATTTGCCCTGCAAATAAAGGCCGATCTCGTGTTTGCCCGCGGGCTGGGCCTTCCCGTTCGGGTCAATGGCAAAAACGGCGCCGATAATTTCCAGTAACTGCTCCGGCGTCCAGTTGTTCAAATCCTTCACCACGCGGTTGTAGGGCAGTATTTGCAACTGGTTGTGCGGAAAAATCACGGCGAGAAATTGTCCGCTCTGGCCCGCGCCATGGCGCGACCGGAAAATCCGCGCCGCCGCCGCGCAGCGATGATGGCCATCGGCAATATAGAGAAACGGGATGGTTGAGAATTGTGTCTCGACGAATTTGATCTTGTCCTCATCGGAGATCACCCAGGCCGTGTGCCGCACACCATCCCGGGCGGTAAAATCCACGTCTGACTTTTTGAAAGCAATCTTCTTCGCGATAAATTTGTCGAGTTCGGCGTTGGCGCGATAGGTCAAAAAAACCGGGCCGGTCTGCGCATTCAGGGCTTCGATGTGCCGGGTGCGGTCATCTTCCTTGTCCGGTCGCGTCAGTTCGTGTTTTTTGATGGCCCCGCTCAAATATTCCTCGCAACTCGCCGCGGCGACGAGGCCCACCTGCGTATGTTTGCCCATGATCTGCCGGTAAAGATAAAAACACGGTTGCGCATCCTGCTTCAGCGCGCCGTCTTGGATGAGCTTCTGAAAATTTTCCGCGCCCTTCGCATAGACTTCCGGCGCATAAGGGTCCGTGCCCGGCGGCAAATCAATTTCCGGTTTGCTGACGTGCAAAAAACTGAGCGGGTTGCCGGCGGCGATTGCACGCGCTTCGTCCGACGACATCACGTCGTAGGGCAATTCGCAGATGCGCGCGGCAAGTTTAGGTTCCGGTCGCAGCGCGGCGAAAGGTTTGATCGCTGCCATAACCGCACGAACATACGGCCAAAGCAGGCCAAAGGCACGCCGAATTCGCCGAATTTGTTCTTGCAACAGGGCGATTGGCTGCTATCTTCTGCGTTCCTTGAATTGACGAGATTGTTATGGCACGCATTTGTGAACTGACCGGCAAACGCCCGATGAAGGGCAGCATCATCTGGCGGAGTGGCAAGCCCAAGAAACAGGGCGGCATTGGCACGCACATCACCGCCATCACCAAGCGCCGGTTCTTCCCGAACTTGCAGCGCGTGAAAGCCCTCCTGCCCAGCGGCGAAGTGCGTTACATCCGCGTCTCGGCCGCCGCCATTAAAAAAGGCCTCGTCACCAAGGCGCCCAAACGGAATTGGACGAAGCCGGAAGCGGTCAAAGCCTGATTTGCACCGAAGAACGCCGCCTTTTTGAACCCGGCGGGAACTTGCCGTGCGCGCGGGAGGTGAGTCAACGAAGACATCACGGTCATGCGGTTCCTTTCATCATTGAAACTGGTTCGTGCCGCGCTGGCGGCGTTGCTGCTGGTCCCCTTTTCTATGAATGCTGACGGCGCGCTTTCCAACCAATTCCTCGTCTATTTCGGCACCTACACTGGAGCCAAAAGCCAGGGCATCTACGTTTCCCGTTTTGACGCCGCGTCGGGAAAATTGAGCGCGCCCGTGCTCGCGGCCAAATCCATCAATCCCGCGTATCTTGCGGTTGACCCCGGTCACCGCTTTCTTTTTGCCGTAAACGAAACCGATCACTTTAATGGCCAGGCCGGCGGCGCGGTGGCGGCCTTCAGGCTGGACGCGCCCACAGGCACATTGGCGTTCCTGAACCAGCAGCCCTCCGGAGGCACAAGCCCCTGCCACATCGCCGCGGATGCCACCGGCAAATATGTACTCGTGGCGAATTACCGCAGCGGCAGCGTGGCGGTCTTCCCGGTGCAAACCAACGGTTTGATTGGCCCGCCGACGGCGGTGATCCAACATCATGGGTCCAGCGTCAACCCGCAACGGCAGGCCGGGCCCCACGCCCATTGCACCGCTATGGACGCCGCAAATCATCGGGTGTTCGCCTGTGACCTCGGGTTGGACAAGGTGATGATTTACCGGCTCAACGAAACCAACGGCGCACTCACGGCGGACGAAAATCCGTGGGTCGAACTGAAGCCCGGTTCCGGACCGCGCCATATCGTCTTTAGCCCCGACGGACGGCATGCTTACGTCATCAACGAATTGGGTTCCACCCTGACGGCTTTCACTTACGATCCGAAACACGGCACGTTGAAGGAGATTCAAACTGTTTCCACGCTGCCTGAAGATTTTCACGGAAAGAGCGCGTGCGCCGAGGTGGCCGTCCATCCTTCCGGTAAATTTGTTTACGGCTCAAACCGGGGTGACGACAGCATAGCCGTGTTCGCCGTGGAGGAGCAAAGCGGCCGGCTTGACTTTATTGAACGTCAATCAACCCGTGGCAAAATCCCGCGCTGTTTTGCCATTGATCCAACCGGCCAATATCTGATTGCCGCCAACCAGGATTCCGACAGCATCGTGGTCTTCCGCATCAACGCCCAAACCGGCCAGTTGACCTGGACCGGGCAAACCGTCGAAGTCGGAAAGCCGGTGTGCGTCGTTTTTGTTCCGCTGGAGACAGCGCCCTGACGCCAGGGTAAGCGCAACTGCCGGTCGCCACCGAAAATTTGAAAATTGAAGATGGAGAATGGCGCGGAAGCGCCGTCCGCTTTCGATATTACTGGCTGTTTTGCGGATGCTGTTGAACCACCCAGTGCATCGCGTCAACTTCCCCGTAAATTATCTTGCGTTCGGCGTAGCTGGCCATTTCTTCTTCGGTCAAGCCCGGATAAGCTGCCTCAAAATTTTGCGTCAATTCCCTGATGGCCGCCTTCCATTCTTTGATCTGCTGCAGCGCCTGGACCGGAGTCTGGCCATCAAGAAAATCGTAGCTGGTGTTTTGATCCAAACCCGACAGCGCCAGCGCTTCGGAGGAGTTCCCAACAAGCTGGTTAATGATTAGCTTCCCATTCTCACCGCTGCGAATTTGGTCTGCAAAAGCCAATCCCATTTGGGCAAGATTTTCGACAGAAATGCTGTCGCCGATGGCCACTTGCTGTTTTTCCAAATCCGCCACGCTCCACGCCAGCTGCTTCAGGGTTCCATCTTCCGTCAACACATCGGTCATCGAGTGTGAAAACGCAAGCTGCTCGGATTCCAGCGGGGTTTTCCCGGCGAACCGGTTCAATTCCTCGCCGTCCAAAAGAGCCTCCGTCGAATAAGTGCCAAACTGCGATTTGCCCGATGCCGCCAAAAGCTCGTTGATAGCGTCGTTGGTCTGGCCGTTTTTCAAGTAATCCTGCGCGGATAAATAATTCGCCAGGGAGTTGCTCGGCGACGACGCCTCGAACAGGTCCAGCCATTTCCGCCGGTCGTCGGGAAATGCGTTGCGCGCCAGGATCGTCCACTGCACCTGCGGGTCGTTGGGGAAATTCGTCGCCACCTCGTTAAGATAATTTGTGTCCTCCAGCGCCCGGAACGCCGCCAGCAAACTCGCCGCATCGCGATGATGTTTGGCGAGCCATTCCTCAACTTTTCCTCGCGGGATTTTCGGTTGGCCGGCCAGGTCGCGTTCGGGATCGGTTTCCTTCACGGAACTGGAAATGACCGGCGGTGAATAGTGATATTGAAAATCGGACTTGGAAATCCGGGGCGGTGCCTCAACCGGATGACGCGTCCCCGGATTGAGGAAATGCCACAAAGCTCCAGCCATGACCGCCAGCAGTGCCAACGTTGCGAGCAGCCTGCCAAGCCAACGATTTTGCATAATTCAATTGTATTTGACCCGGTCAACGGCAACATGTCACGGGAAAACACGACCAAGGACTGATCGCGAAAATGGAGAATGGCGGTCAAACGCCGTACTCTGTTTTTGCCATCCTCAATCCTCCATCTTCCACCCTCGTTTGATTACTTTCCCTTAAACCGGTGCATCTGCGCGCTCTTGAGTTCGCGGTCGGATTCGCGCTTTTTCAAATCCTCGCGCCGGTCGAATTCCCTTTTGCCCTTGCCGACGCCCAGCGCGACCTTCACTTTCCCGTTCTTCCAGAAAAACGCCAGCGGCACGAGCGCGTGGCCTTTCACCGACGCCAGTTCAAACAGCTTCCGGATTTCCGACCGGTGCAGAAGCAGTTTGCGCGGGGCCTTGGGCTGGTGATTTTGGAGATTGCCGTGCGAGTATTCGTCGATGTGTGCGTTGTAAAGCCAGACCTCGTCCTTTTCCAGGCGCGCAAAGGCGTCGGCGATCTGCCCCTTGCCGGCGCGCAGCGATTTGACCTCCGTGCCGTGCAACACGATGCCCGCCTCGAACGTTTCGAGGATGTGATAATCGCGCCGGGCTTTGTGATTGGTCACGATGTCGGCCATGGACCACAGGTTACGCGGACGGCGTGGAATAAAAAAGCCGGAAGAATTTTCTTCCGGCGGGACAAAGTTTGTTTGAAAAGCGACTAGCGCTTCTTGCGCTTCTTGGGTTGCGGCCGGACCAACTCGACCGGTTCCGGCATTTCCCAGCCGATTTTGTCCTCCAGCAGTTCGCGCAGCGCGATGTCGGCTGCCCCAAGGTTCCCCACGTCACTGATGAGCGGACGGCTCAGACCGCCGCCCCCGGAATTCAACTGGCGCACCCGGCGGGAAATGAGGTTCACCAGGACATTCGGGTTGCCGACCTTTTCGGCGGCTCTTTTGCAAAGTTCAGCGTTCACAATTTGTTTTGATAAACAGAGCCGGGAATTCTAATCAAGCCGGGCGTGAATGCAATAAGAATAATCAGAGCTGTCGCGTAGGGTGTGCATCTTGACAGTTCCCCCATAATAGGCGTGTACGGTTCCTCACAAAGCAATGAACCACAACCCAACTCAAGCAAAGGCACCATGAAAAAGACTCGTGAGGAATCGTTTCCGACCTTGGCC
>Ga0224554_1002189_pt1 | contig 10586 bp, 7 predicted proteins | sample 714S22024metaG_FD_180666 | JGI IMG/M metagenome (GOLD analysis project Ga0224554, IMG submission 180666) | Peat soil microbial communities from Stordalen Mire, Sweden - 717 S2 20-24 | ecosystem: Environmental > Terrestrial > Soil > Wetlands > Peat | place: Sweden: Norrbotten County, Stordalen...
CGATCTAGAGCGGCTGCACGAAATCATCAAAGCATTCAGTATCGCCGGCTTCGGCGATCTCTTCAAACGCATGGGTCTTGAGGCCGCGGCTGAGCGCACCGCCAAAATTCTAGGGTGGAAGTATGCAAAAGACATCGCCCACCTTGACCGTCCGCAGCGTTTACGCCGGCTCTTTGAAATTCTCGGTCCGACCTTTGTCAAACTCGGCCAAATTCTTGCCACCCGCCCGGACTTGTTCGGACCGGAGTGGATCAGTGAATTCGAAAAGCTCCAACCTGAGGGTTCGAATCGGACTAAGTCACCGATTCAGATACCAATATATTCGCATAAACCCCTGTAAAAACAAGGATAATTCGCCAGTATTCGCCACTATTTTTCATTACTAGAATCACCTTTCACTGACAGTTTCACTGAGTGCGACATGAGGTTGCTCGAACAGTTGTTTGTTATGGATACATCATAAATAAACCTGCGGTTCCGTCCGCAGAGTCTATCGGCACCGGCGTAACTGGCAACGGTTGGGTCGGAAGCTGCCGAGACAATGTACCTCACCATCACGGTGCGGAGATGACCGCGAGGTTGTTTCCGTGACTGCCAGCGTCAAGGCGGTCGGAGGGCTAGACTGGATGACATGCCCAACAGATGTGAACTGCCGCAAGCATCGTCAAACGTGAGGAGCCAAAGGCGCTGACAGGCTCCAACCAAAACGGTGCGCAGTCAGGCTGCCCGTCTTCAGTATGCGGGCACACGGATACTACGACTGCCGGTGTAGTAGGCAGGGGCTAAATCATCACTCACTGTTCGAGAGGAACATGGTAAACCCGACATTCCGCCTCGTGGAGGCAGACGTTTCCGCAAGGAGCGTTGTGGGAATGCGGGCAGAGGAACGCTGGAGAAAGCCAAGGCCGTCCTGTAATCGGACGGATAGGGGTTGCGGTTTCAACCCCGCCGCGCAAGCGGGCTGACTTCCAGCAGGGTCAATCGTTATGAGAGAACCTGTAGAACCTTCAACGAGAGGAAAAGCAAATGAACGTGGACTCATCCATGTGTGCGTCCTCTGACAAGGCGGCGCACTGGGAACAGATCGACTGGGCCAAGTGTGAACGTCAGGTCGGGAGGCTGCAAGCACGTATCGTAAAGGCCACACGGGAAGGCCGCTGGGGCAAGGTGAAAACTTTGCAACGGCTGCTGACCCACTCGTTTTCCGGCAAAGCCTTGGCCGTGAAACGGGTGACGGAAAATCAAGGCAGGCGAACGCCGGGAGTGGACAGCGTAAGCTGGACAACTCCGGCGTCCAGACTCAGGGCCATTGGGTCGCTGCAATGTCGTGGATACAGACCGCTGCCCTTGCGCCGCGTTTATATCCCGAAAGCCAATGGAAAACAAAGACCGCTCGGCATCCCCACGATGAAAGACCGCGCCATGCAGGCGTTGTATCTGCTGGCGCTGGAACCCATCGCGGAGACCGCCGCCGATCCCAACTCCTACGGCTTCCGCCCGAAACGCTCCACTGCCGACGCCCTCCAACAGTGTTTCAACACACTGTGCCGGGGATGCTCGCCGCAGTGGGTGCTGGAAGGCGACATCAAAGGCTGCTTCGACCACATCAGCCATCAATGGATGCTCAAACATGTCCTCACGGACAAGGCGGTGCTCCAGAAATGGTTGAAGGCCGGTTACATCGAAAATCGAACCCTGTTCCCCACGGAGGCGGGCACGCCGCAAGGCGGCATCATCTCGCCCACGCTGGCGAACCTGACCCTGGACGGACTGGAAAAACTGCTGTCAAAACACTTCCCCAGGGCGAAGTGGAAGGATGGCAAAATCTGGCGGCCCAAGGTCAATCTTGTTCGATATGCGGACGACTTCATCATCACCGGCGACTCCAAAGAGTTGCTGGAAAGTGAAGTTCGCCCCTTGGTGGAACAGTTCTTGCAGGAACGAGGGCTTGTGCTCTCAGCCGACAAGACGCGCATCACCCATATTGACGAGGGGTTCGACTTCCTCGGACAAAACCTCCGCAAATACGACGGCAAGCCATTGGTCAAACCGTCGAAGAAGAACACGCACGCGTTTATGGAGAAAGTCCGTGGAATCATTGATGCGAATAAATCCATCAGCCAAACATTGTTGATTGGCCTGTTGAACCCCGTCATTCGTGGCTGGGCCAACTACCACCAACACTGCGCGGCCAAGGAAACGTTCGACCGGGTGGACCATGAAATCTGGCGGGCACTCTGGCAGTGGGCCAGACGCAGACACCCCAAGAAATCACGCGATTGGGTCAAGAAGCACTGCTTCCCAGCCCTGGGCAATCGAGCTTGGACGTTTGCGTGCAAGACGGAGAAGCAAACCCCGGACGGCAAACCCGTTTGGCTGCGCCTCGTGTATGCAGGCGAAACCAAAATACGGCGTCATGTCAAAATCCGGCGGGACGCCAATCCGTTCGACCCGCAGTGGCAGCCCTACTTCAAGGAACGTGCGTTCCGCAAGAAGCATGGCAACACGCGCCAACCAGCCGGGATTAAACCGTCGTGAAACCGGCTCCGCTCACGCGGGGCTTTGTAGCACGGCCATGCGGTTAAGATATTTGTAAGTTATTGATGACGAATTGAATGTACAATGTAAATACAATGTGTATTTACCATGGGGATGGAAAACATAGCATCCTTAAATCGTGCCTCTGAAACCAGCCTCCACACCACGCGTGAACTCATTCACGATGAATCTTTCTGCCATCGTCACCGCAGCAGCGACACACACTTCACCCGTCGGCGCAAGCTGCCCTTTGTCAACGTCATGGTGATGTTACTGCAAAAGACCGTCCGTTCGATTCAACTGCACCTGCATGATTTTTTTGCGGCGCTGGCGGTGGCGGGCGCCAGTGTGACCGCCTCCTCCTGGTGCGAAGCGCGACTGAAACTCAAACATACCGCTTTCATCGAATTGAATCAGCGCGCCATCCTGGAGGTGGCCTATGGCGGCCAAAAAGATTTTGCGGTGCGCTTGTGGAAGGGCCATCGGCTCATCGGCATTGATAGTTCTTTGATCCGCTTGCCTAATGAGTTGGCGCTGGGCCAGGAGTTTGGCTGGATGGAAAGCAGCAACCGATACGGTTATTCGGGGCGGTTTCCGCAAGCGCGTTTGTCGGCCTTGACCGATGTGCTCAACCGCCTGGTCATTGACACGCTCTTTGTGCCCTGGCAGCAGGGCGAACGGGAATTGGCGCTGGCCCATTTGCCCCATCTCAAGCCGGAGGACCTGGCCCTGCTGGACCGGGGCTATGCCGGTTATGAATTGTTTGCCCGCTTCCTCATGGCCGGGCGGCACTTTGTTTGCCGCTGTCCCCGCTTCAGCTTTGGCGCGGTCAACCGGCTTTTTAAGCAGAACCAAGAGGGACAGAGCGTGGTGGTGGAGTTACGGCCGCCCAACGGATCGGTCATAGCCTTTCGGGCCGCCGGGTTGCCCGAGCGCCTCCAGGTCCGTCTGGTCACGGTGCGGCTGAGCACGGGGGAGTTGGAAGTGCTGGCGACTGATCTGCTGGATGAGGCGCTTTATCCCACAACGGAATTCGGGGAGCTTTACCATCAGCGTTGGGGTATTGAAACCTATTACGGTCTGATCAAGAGCCGACTGGATTTGGAGAATTTTACCGGCTTGTCGGCCGAGGCGATACGACAGGATCTCCACGCCACCATCTTTTTAAGCAACCTGGAGTCCATCCTCATTCAACCGGCCCAAGCTCAGTTGCGGCAAGCTTCGGAACAACGAAAGCATCCGGTGCAAGTCAATCATGCGGTCAGTTTTCATGCGCTCAAAAGTCAAATCATCCGCTTGCTGCTCAGCGAGGAACCGATCCATCAAGTGCTGCCAAAACTGGAGCGATTGTTTCTGGACAATCCGGTGTCCGTGCGGCGCGAACGGAAAGTGCCGCGCCAACCACAGTCCGCCTGGCGTTCTTACCATTACCAGCGCAATACCAGAAAGTCGGTTTGGAACCCACGAGATTATCGAAACCTTGATAAAAGCAGGGGCGGATATTCTTGCAAAAAATATTGACGACGAAACACCGTGCGATTTTGCAATACGTCACGGCAGGCCGGAATCTGCCGAAATCGTCCGAGTAGAGACATTAACTGCTGTTAATTAGCTACTCCTTCATAGGAAGGTTAAGACTACTAGGAGGCAATAATAAGCTGTTCCTAATATGGTGTCTCGTAAATAAGTTGTAAAAACGGTCTCAAGGTAAGCGTTCGTCCATCTTGGAGGCTTCGGCAGCCTCTTTTATAGCTATCAAACTGGTGATTTTATGGTAAGATGGTTGTATGGTAGCTTCATTAGAAATTGTGGTTCCACCTACCCGGAAAGATTCGCCCAGGAGGCTTTGGGGCACAACAGCAAGGCAGTGCATCGCGCCTACGCCAAACGCGCCCTGATGAAGATTCCGTCGTTGGAAGATTACGAGCGGAAGGCCGAAGGCGTGGCGGTGGAGAAGGCGGCTTGATTACGCCGCCAAGGGAAGGCCAGGACGAGAATGGCCGTTCTGTGAACCGTTCACAGGACGGCATTTCCGCTACTATGATGCAGGCAGTATCGTCACGGTTGCGTCAAAACATTTGATAAAATCAGGTCTGCTTTGTTTCAAAGCTTCATAAACAGACGAGTGCAAGCATAAAACAAAGCGTTGCTTTGCGCGGGAAACAGCCACGAATGCAATTCGTCTTTCTTCGCCGCCGTCGTCGTCAGACCACCATTGAATTGAAGGGCATTTGGCTTTTGCTGTTTTCGGAACGAAAAAAACGACAGTATCAAATTCAGCCCCTTTGACCTTGTGAATGGTGCTGATTGTATCCTTTAATTGCCATATCGGTGCTACTGCCACATCTAAAAGACCAATCCGGGCTTCATTTCCGGTTTTGCTGCATGTCATGTAGGAACGCAGCGCAATGCCATCATCTGTCCATCGCAACGATTTGGCAGCGGTGCGGACGGCCTTCTTTACCCGACCAACCCAATCGTTCCAATTCTCTCCTTTAACGTTCTCTGTGGCTGACGCCAAAATGGCAAATATCGCAGCTCGCCACTCCGCGAAGGTGATTCCCTTTTCGTCCAGTGCTTCGTTTCCGACATGCTCATTTCCGAAAACGACACGACGAAGCTCGGTTTCTACAATCTGAAACGCTTCTCGGGGTTCTCCATTGACCAAATATTGAACAGCCATATTTATGTGACGCGCTGCTTTAGATTTTCCCTGAAACTCATCCCTGACGAGAAGACCTCTCAATCCTCCGGCTGTAGCCCCTTTGCGTGCAATGACTGCGAATGAAGAGCCTTGAAGCATACCACGGATGGTATGGGCCTGTTTAACGCTTAACCGGGAGTTATCGAGGGTGTGAACGATCAGGCAGGCAGAGCCAGCCGCAGCGGTGGACAACGATTCCACAGGATTCCCTGGTGCTTTCACCGCTTGGCGGGATGCAATCTTCGATCACGGCCCCCTGCCATGCGACCGGCTGGTCTCCGGACCGCAGGCTGTTTACTTCAAGACATCGAGAACAAGCGTCCATTCATCCCGTAATACGCCAGAACTTTCCAATGTTCGCCAAAGTTATTTCGGGAGTATGTAGATAACGCAAATTTTGGTTTTTTTGAGGCGGTTACCCAGCCAATGTCCAACCTCGTCATGGAAAATAGTTCCATGAATGATAAGAAACACCCCGAGCTTGGGAAATCGGACGTGATCAAGCACATGCCCATAGCCTGTGGCGATGAAACTGCTGCGGTTGAGTTCTTTGAACGGCAACGCTGGGGTGATTTGCCTTTATGTCCGCATTGCCAAAGCGCCAACGTTTACAAGATGTCAGGCCGCGATGGCGCGCGCAATAAACGCTATCTCTGGCGCTGCCGTGCTTGCGGGCAACAATACACCGTTCGCACGGGCGCGATTTACGAAGATTCAAAATTGCCGTTGCAGCATTGGGCGTATGGTTTCTGGCGCGTTTGCGCCAGCAAGAAGGGCGTGAGCGCGCGGGAGATTGAGCGCAACTGTCAAATCACCCACAAGTCGGCTTTGTTCCTCATGCACCGAATTCGCTTCGCGTTGACTGAAGACCATGCGAGCAGACAGAAACTCGGCAACATTTCGGGCATCTGCGAAGTGGATGAGACTTTTGTGGGCGGAAAACCGCGTCCAGGTGATCCGCGAACCGTGCTGCCCGGCTATCGAAAGAACTCCAATAAAGTTCCAGTCGTCGCGGTGGTGGAGCGCGGAGGCCATGTCCGCACCAAAGTCGTGCCGAATGTGACGCAGAACAACGTGGGCCATTTTCTTTTTGAAAACATTGAAAATGGCACCATCGTCAATACCGATCAAAGCCCTGTTTATCACACCATCCTTTATCCGATTACCAAGCATCTCGGGGGACGGCATGATATGGTGAACCATTCAAAGCAGAAATACACCGAACGCAATGAGGATGGCACAACCTCCGGGGTGAACTGTGCCGAATCTTTTTTCTCTTTGATAAAACGCGGACTGCTGGGAACGTTTCATGCCGTGAGCAAGGAACATCTTCACCGTTATTGTGAAGAATTCGCTTTTCGCTGGGATACACGCAAACTCAATGATGGCGAGCGTGTTGTCGAAGCGGTCAAACGCACCAAAGGCAAGCGGTTGACTTACGATCAATGTGTATACCGGGAGTAAAATCCCACTCAATTTGCGTTATCTACATACTCCCGAGTTATTTTTCAGATAGATAGCATTTGTCCATCTGACTGTGTCATGATGCAAATCAAAACCCCAAAATTACCCATGAAGAAAAACAAAACGGCAAAGGCACGGCTCGGAGGCGCAAGACCGGTCTGCTTCGATGGCTGGTTCATCGGATACACGGAAAAAACATGGCCACGCGGCGCCGCCGGCCATCTGTCAACCGAATAGATAAAAAATGCTAAAAAGACGAAAATCCGTGCAATTCACCCGAATCACGAGCGACGCTTGGGAGCACGACCGTCTCGGTCGCACTCGTCGGCGGAATTATCCTCGCGCGCATTTTCACCCATTGGATGATGTTCCAAGTTTATCGCGAATGATTCGGGTGCCCGCACTGCTCCGCGCTTTTGTCTTGGAGTCCGGCTTTTGCGGGCGTATAACGCAGTAGTCATGGCTGAAACTGCTGAAATTACGCAGGTTCTGCATGCAATGGGTCGGAGTGAAGAAGGCGCGTCCGAAAAACTGCTTCCGTTGGTTTATGCCGAATTGAGGCGGTTGGCGGCCGCGCGAATGGCGCATGAAATGTCTGGCCAAACGCTTCAACCGACAGCGTTGGTGCATGAGGCCTGGTTACGGCTGGTGTCCGACGGAGACCGAACGTGGCAAAACCGCGCTCATTTTTTCGGCGCCGCCGCCGAGGCAATGCGCCGCATCTTGATCGAGCGGGCACGCCACAAATCCCGGCTCAAACATGGGGGCGGTCAGGCGCAGCTGAACATCGAGGATTTGGAACTGGCTCAGACGACCCCTGACGACAAGGTTTTGCTGGTTGACGAAGCCCTGGCGCGCCTCAAGGAAGAAGATCCCGAACTGGAGCGCATTGTCGTGCTGAAATTCTTCGGGGGCTTGAGCAATGAGGAAATCGCTGAAACTCTGGGGCTTGCGCCCCGTACGCTGGACCGGGAGTGGGCGTACGCCAGGGCTTGGCTGTTTCGCTACATTAGGGAGCACCTGTGAACGCCGAAAATTCCGCAACATTTTGGCGAAAGTGGCCCGCGTTTGTCGCATAAAGAGATAAATGGACAAATGAGTACCCGAGTCCCACGCGAAAAGGCGGTGTTTTGCCAGGCGCTGGAAATCACGGACCCGCAGCAACGCCGCCAGTTCCTCGACCAGGCTTGCGGCGCCGACAAGGCATTGCGCGAACGAGTCAAGAGTTTGCTGGCGCTTTCCCAACCCGCAGTCGATTTCTTCACTGAGTGTTCCCCCGCCCTGGTAGCGGCTGACGCGGATCCGGCCCAGGTGCTTTCGGCGGCTGAATCGGCGGTGGAGGCTGAACCCCTCGAAAGCAGCCGCATTGGCCCTTATAAGTTACTCCAGAAGCTTGGGGAAGGAGGTTGCGGAGTGGTCTATATGGCGGAGCAGGAACAACCGATTCGCCGCCGCGTGGCCCTGAAGGTTATCAAGTTGGGGATGGATACCAAGAACGTGATCGCGCGGTTCGAGGCCGAGCGTCAGGCATTGGCCCTGATGGATCATCCCAATATTGCCCGGGTTTTGGATGCCGGAGCCACTGAAACCGGTCGGCCCTACTTTGTCATGGAATTGGTGTATGGGGTCAAGATCACCGGGTACTGTGACGAGAACCGCGTAAGCATGGGAGAACGGTTGGAGTTGTTCCTTCAGGTCTGCAACGCGGTTCAGCATGCGCACCAAAAGGGAATCATCCATCGAGACCTTAAGCCGTCGAATATCATGGTCACCATGCGTGACGGGGTCCCGATTCCCAAAGTGATCGACTTCGGTATTGCCAAAGCCACCGAGCAACGGCTGACGGACAAGACGCTCTTCACCTCGTATGCGCAATTGATGGGCACCCCCGCGTACATGAGTCCCGAACAGATGGAGTTGAGCGAGTTGAGCCTGGACACTCGCAGCGACATTTACTCCCTCGGGGTATTGCTTTACGAACTTCTGACGGGTCGCACTCCCTTTGACACGACGGATTTGTTGAAATTGGGGGTGGACGAACTGAGACGCACGGTGCGGGAGCAGGAGCCGTTGAGTCCCTCGGCCAAACTCCAAACGCTGAACAACGAGGAGTTGACCAAGACCGCCAGGAGACGGCACATCGAACCGCCCCGGCTGTTGTCTCAGCTCCGAGGTGATTTGGATTGGATTGTGCTCAAGTGCCTGGAGAAGGACCGCACCCGCCGCTATGCGACAGCCAACGGGCTGGCAATGGACATAGAGCGTTACTTGAATCAGGAAACCGTTCTCGCGCGTCCACCCAGCCAGGTGTACCGGCTGCAGAAGTTCGTGCGCAGAAACCGAGTTTTGTTCCTGTTTGGAGCAGCGGCCATCGCGGCTTTGCTCGTGGGCACGATTATTTCGACCCTGATGTTCTTTAAAGAGCGGGAGGCCCGAAGTTCCGAGGCGCGGTTGAGGAGAGAGGCTGAAGTGCAAGAAAGGGCTTCTCATGTGGCGCTGCTGGTGACACAACGCCGTTTTGAGGAGGCCGACAAGCTCTCGGCAAGCCTTCCATTGAGCCAGCCTTCCATTGGGGTTGCTGCCGAGTTGCGCGCACTAGGTGACTGGCACGCCAGCAACGGCCAATGGCCCAAAGCCGCGGCGCGGTTCGAATCACTAATGAAGGTGGACCAACTCGATGCTTCGGACCTCATTTCTGCGGATCAATTAAAACTGGCCGCTGCCTTCCTCAAGTCAGAAAACCGGCAGGGCTATGAGCAATTCCGCCAAACCGAAGTAGCCAAGCTTGGCCTGACCAACATCGCCTCAGAGTACTGGACCTTCAAAGTCGGACTGCTGCTGCCACCCAATCCGAACACGCTCCAGTTGTTTGGTCTCGGAGCCGAACTTGTCGAAAAGAAATTTCCCACTGCGAAAGAGATGCGCCCAAACCCGCCTCATTGGGCAGAATGGTCGGAGGTGCTGGCCTTGCTGAAATATCGGCAGGGCAATTTTTCTACGGCGATTGGTTGGTGCGATCGTTGCCAAGTTCACCCCTGGTTTCAAAACGCACGGATCGCTACTACGTCCGCGATAAAGGCCATGTCGAACTGGCGTTTGGGCTATTACCAGGCAGCGGTGGTGGATTGGACTGAAACTTGTGAGTTGATCCAAGCCAAGTCGCAGCAAGGCCTCAATTTCGGGAGCACCCCTTCTATATTATTCCCTGGGACGCCGGAAGAACTAGAGGGTTCCTGGTACGATTGGATGATTGCGGATCTCCTGATGAACGAGTGCGATGAGCTCATGGCGCAGAGTGATCACACCCTGGATTCGATGTCCAAGTCCAACAATGCTTCCAAAGATACCGACGCATCTCTCTATCGCGCGCTGGGCGAGTGGCACGCCATACGCGGTGAATGGGAGCAGGCTCGCAAGCGCTTCGAGCATGTTCATCGTCTTTCTCAGTTGCATGAGGGGGACCAAGTCATTAATTACCTGCACACCGCTTTGGCTTCGCTGAAGCTCGGTGACGAATCGGACTTCGCTCGCGCGCGCGACCAGGCCATTAGCGGGCTCAAGAACACAACTGATGTAGGCAGCGCCGAGTATGTAATGAAGATAGCCCTGATTCGACCTGCCAGTGACGTTTCCGCGTCCGCCTTGGAGCCTTTTGTCCAAGTCCTGCAACGTGCCCTGGCGAGCGCCGGGCCAATTCAAGAGGGAGTCCAGAACTCCTGACATATGAGTCAAGCAAAGTGTCCGCTTTTTACTTCAAAACGCCTCGCGAATGGAGTAGTGCAGGCGCAGTTTGGAACCTGGAAAAGCGGTTTCTGTTTGGTTGAGTTCCTCACAGAGCGCCGCGATGGCGCGTGTGCGGTGCGGCGAACTTTGCGTCGCC
>Ga0224554_1002191_pt1 | contig 10579 bp, 11 predicted proteins | sample 714S22024metaG_FD_180666 | JGI IMG/M metagenome (GOLD analysis project Ga0224554, IMG submission 180666) | Peat soil microbial communities from Stordalen Mire, Sweden - 717 S2 20-24 | ecosystem: Environmental > Terrestrial > Soil > Wetlands > Peat | place: Sweden: Norrbotten County, Stordalen...
GGCGTGCGCGGGCTGCGCTTTCCGATTCAAGTGCGCGACAAGGCGCGTTCCATTCAGAACACGGTGGCCACTATCGGGATGTTCGTGGATTTGCCGAAGGAATTCAAAGGCACGCACATGAGCCGTTTTGTCGAGGTGCTCAACGCGCATGGCAGCAGCATCCACGTCGAGAACATCAACGAAATTCTGCGCGAGCTGCAAACAAAACTGAACGCGGCGACGTCGCATCTGGAGATTGAATTTCCGTATTTCATGTCCAAGCGATCGCCGGTGTCGCGGCGGGACAGTTTGATGGATTACACCGCGCGGTTCGACGCGGCGGCGTGCGGCGCGGAAATTGATTTTGTGCTGACGGTGAAGGCGAACGTGACGACGCTGTGCCCGTGCTCCAAGGCGATTGCCAAATACGGCGCGCACAACCAGCGCGGCGAAGTGACGGTGTCCGTCCGCTCGCGCAAAATCGTGTGGATCGAGGATTTGATTGCGATGATTGAGAAGTCGGCGAGCTCGGAGCTTTACGCGTTGCTCAAGCGGCAGGACGAAAAGGCGGTGACGGAGCACGCGTATGAAAATCCGGTGTTCGTGGAGGACCTGGTGCGCAACGTGGCGCTGCGGCTGAACGCGGACAAGCGCGTGGGCTGGTATAAGGTCGAGGCGGAAAATTTCGAGAGCATCCACAATCACAACGCGTATGCGTGCATTGAGAAGGGGTGAAAAGTTGGCGGTTTAAAATTGAAAGCAAATTATTTATTTGCCTGCATGATTGCTTGTCTTGTCGCAAAAATCATTATGCCCATGCAAAGAAAAATAGTGCCACCAATCGGTAAAATCCACATTCCATCGGAAATTCCCGTTTCCAACACGGCGAGTCGTGGATTGTTTGGAGCATAATAAACTGTCACCTTCTTGCCTTGCGGGTAACGATTAAGAATGGATTGAGCATGATTCATGTCGTGCGAATAATCACTAAAGGACACGCGACTACTTGAATAAGTTGAACCTGCAACTTGAAAATCATATGAGATGCTTGCGCCATAAAGTGTGTGTTGCTGTTGGGCGTTAGAAGGTGGTTTGCTGCAAGATTGGGAAATTGTAGAGGATTGTATAATTCCGTCGGTTTTAGGCCAGTGACTGCTAACATAACCCCGCGTCAAATTTCGTCCTCCTAAACATAAGAGAACAATTCCGATTAGGATAAAAATTACCGAGCCAAGCCAAAGCAGTAAAAATCCTAGCGACGTGGATGTGTTTTTAGAATTTTCCATGCGCGATTTAGCAGCCATTGCCTTTCACGAATTTAGACTGCGCCCACAAAACCGGCTTGTCCAGCCGTTTCCCGCAAACCATTTTGATTTTGTAGGAGACGACGTAAGGAGTCTCAAATTTTCCGCGAAATATTTTTATTGAAATTTGAGTCTCGTCACCTCGACTCCTACCGAATTTACTTATGACGATGAGCGCAGGCAAACTTGACGACGCCGTTTCCCAACTCTGCCCGAACTGCGGGCTGTGCTGCAACGGCGTTCTGTTCGCAGACGTGGAGTTGCGCGCGGGCGATGACGCCGCGCGGCTTGCGGAACTGGGATTGTCGCTTCACAAAAAAGGCCGGAACAAAACCGCGTTCGCGCAGCCGTGCGCATGCTTCGACGGAAAACTCTGCGGCATTTACGCCGGGCGGCCCAAACGCTGCCGGTCGTTTGAATGTGGCTTGTTGAAAAAAGTCGCGGCGGATGAATTGAGCGCGGGCGCGGCGTTGAAGAAAATTTCCAGTGCGAAAATCCTCGCGGAAAAAGTGCGCGGGCGGCTGTGTTCGCTCGGCCAGAACGATGAGCGGCTGGCCTTGACGAAGCGTTACGCGCAGGCGATGGGCGCGCCGGTTGATTTGTCGGCGGAGGAGGATAATTCCGAATTACGCGGCGAACTGATGCTGGCCGTCAATGAGCTGATGCAAATGTTGCAGGGCGATTTTTTGAAATGACATTTGCCAAAGGAGCGCGGGCGGCCCGCCCGCGAGTTCAAAAACCAGACATCACGCGGACGAGCCGTCCGCGCTCCAATCGTTCGCGGCATTTTATTGCAAGGTCTTAATTGCAGTTGCTTGATTCCGCCGGTTGGTTCAAATTTCATCCATGGCTTCGGAGACATTCAAGGCGAGCCGGTGGACGAAGGGAAATTTTCTTTTCCCGACGGTCATCGAGGTGACGGACAAGGCGGTCGTCCGGCACAAGCGGTCGTGGTTCAGCAAGGACGAAATCAGCATCAGCATCACCAAGGTCGCGTCGGTGCATATCAAGACGGGATTTTTCTGGTCGGATATTTTGATCGAGTCGAGCGCCGGCAGCGATCCGCTGGCGAGCCACGGCCACAGAAAGGCCGACGCGCGCCGCATCCGCGAACTGGTTGAAACGGCGCAGGGAATTTTGAGCAGCGACGGGAAATTGAAGCTGTCCTGAATTTCATTTGCCGGCAACAGGACGCGCTCACGCTTCCATCGGCTGGAGCAGTCCCTTTTTTTCCTCGGCTGGCTCGCTGGCGGTTTTCTCTCCGCGCAATTCTTCGAGCGGACGGAAGCGGTCGGCGCGGAAGCCGCGTTCCAGCGCCGACTTGGAATCCGCCTTCGGGTTGACGAGGCCGATGAGCAGCACGGAAACGTCGCCTTCCAGCGTCAGGTTGATGCCCAGCCGGATGTCGCGGACGACGTAGGTGGAATCCTTTACCGGCAACGCGTCGTAAAGCTTGCTGATGTCCGGCGGGAATTTGTCGTCCACGCAGACCACTTTGTCGCCGATGCTGAAATTGCTCATGGCAAAATTATTTCACAAGCGTTTTGCAAAACTTCTCGATGCGATCCAGCCCCTTCTCGATGTTCGCCATGCTGGTGGCATAACTCAAACGGATGTAATCGTCCGCACCGAACGCGATGCCCGGAACGGCGGCGACTTTTTCCTGCTCCAGCAATTTCGCGCAGAACTCGGCGGACTTGAGGCCGGTGCCGGAAATATTCGGGAACAAATAAAATGCACCCTTGGCGTTCACGCAGGTGATGCCGGGAATTGAATTCAATTTCGCGTGCGCGTAGCGGCGGCGTTTGTCGTATTCCGCAAGCCAGATCGGCAGGTGATCCTGCGGGCCGGTGAGCGCGGCGACGCCGCCTTTTTGCGCGAACGAGGTCGGGTTGCTCGTGCTGTGGCTTTGCACGGCGTCAATGGCCTTGGCAATCGGCTCCGGCGCGGCAAGAAAACCCAGCCGCCAGCCGGTCATGGAATATGCCTTCGCCAAACCGTGAACGATGATGGTGTGGTCGTAATGTGCCGGCGAGAAGCTGGCAACGCTCTTCACTTTCGCGCCATCGTAAAGCAGGTGCTCGTAAATCTCGTCGCTCATGATGAGCACGTTTTTCTCCACGCAGATGTCGCCGAGCGCCTTGGTTTCCTCCGGCGTATAAACACTGCCGGTCGGATTGCTCGGCGAATTCAAAATAAACAGCCGGGTGTTCGGCGTGATGGCGGCGCGCAATTGTTCTGGCGTCACTTTGAATTCCGTCTTGTCCGTGGTCTGGATGATCACCGGTTTCGCGCCCGCGAGCTTCACCATTTCGGGATAGCTCAACCAATACGGCGCGGGGATGATGACCTCGTCGCCCGCCTCGCAGGTGGCGAGGATGACGTTGTAGCAGGAATGTTTGCCGCCGCACGAGACGATAATTTGCGACGGCTTGTAAGTGAGGCCGTTCTCGCGCAGAAATTTGGCGGCGATGGCTTCGCGCAGTTCCGGGATGCCGCTGCTGGGCGTGTATTTGGTGAACCCGGCGGCGAGCGCCTTGGCGGCGGCGTCCTTGATGTGCTGCGGCGTGTCGAAATCCGGTTCGCCCGCGCCGAAGCCGACCACGTCTTCGCCGGCGGCTTTCATGGCCTTGGCCTTGGCGTCAATGGCGAGAGTGAGTGACGGTGACAGTGAAGCGGCGCGATGAGAGATTTTGTAATTCATAATTTAACGGCGAGAAATTTACGAATCGCGCGGCGAAGTGCAAGAACGGAAAACAGCCGTGTCCAGAATCAAGGCAGCCAGCCGCCGGCCAGTTTGTATTTTACGGATATTTTCAGGCAATTTGAAATTGCCGTTCCTGATGTTCGCTTGGCGCGTTTGCTGCTTTCAATCAAGCTATGAAACGCATCTTGATTTGCCTGACACTGATGACGATGGGAATCTGCCGGGCCGAGGTTCCCAAACTTTTCACCGAGAAGCCGTTCAATTCCGTCACGCTGGCGGAGGCGGTCAACCATTACGTCGCCATCGGTGAGACGGCGACGATCATGGAATTGCAGCAACTCGCGGCGCAGGAGAAGTCCGACGCCGATTTTTTTGACAACCACGGCTTCTGTCTCGGCGAGCGGATCGGCTGGGTGTGCCGGATTCTTTATGAGCCGCAGGGACATTCGCCGTTGCGCGCGCCGAAATTTGGCATTTTGAGCATTCCTGAACGGACGATGCCGCTTGAAAAATGGCCGTTGTATCCGGTCGCCGTTTCCGGTTCGACCTACGTTGTCCTGAACCAAAGCTACACGCCCAAAGGCAAACCGGAGGACGTGACGCATTATCTCGCCTATTGCAAAGACAGCGGCGTCTTCCGCAAAAATCCCGTCGCCGTGCCGACGCAGGAACAGGCGATGAAGGACGCCGCCGCCATCCGCCAATCCGAACCGTGGAAGGCCATCAAGTGGAAAGACGACGACGGCTTCAGCTACCCGATGGGCGAGCAATGGACCTGGGGATTCATCCAAAACCAGGCCCGGACAATTCCCGCCGAATCCATTGCCATGAAAAAATCAAATGTGGATGCCAGCATTCTCTCCGTCAGGTAAGGCGCGGAAAGACAATGGCATTTTGCAGCCGTCGATGTGACGAGGCCAGCAAAGCATGGCCAATTTTCGGACAACCGATAATGCTGCGTCCCGCAGGGACATTTTGAAAATAGCCAAACATTTTTTTAACGCCGGATTCGGTCGGTGCCGCGCACAAGTCCCGGCGGGACGGCAGAAAACACGGCAGTGTCCTAATCCAGATTCGTAATCATAATCGTAATCAATTTAGCCTGGATTAGGATTAAGAGCAGGATTAAGATTAGGACACTGCCGAAAACACGCTTCACTCTGCCGTCCCTGCGGGGCTTGATATTTTGACAATTTTTCCCGGCATTGAAATGCCGGGCTATTCCCGGTTGTTCCTTTGGAACAGAAGTTCACGAACTCGCGCTCGTGTAGCGGCGCATGGAAATCCGCCAGAACCATTCCGAAATCAGCGCCCACACGATTCCCAGACCGAGCAGCGCCAGCCACGAACTGGGCAGCGCAATTTTATCCGCCAGCACGCGCGTCGGCACATTGCTCACCAGCAGCACCGGCAACGCGAACGTGAACATCGCCTTGAACGCCCCGTGAAACGCCTCGTCCGGCATCCGCGCGATGTTGAACAAATTGTAATAGCCATACACGATGCCCTGCGCCCGCACCGTCCAGAAGCTGATCGCCGCCAGCATGAACATCAGCGAGTAATGGATCAAAATTCCCACGATGCACAATGCGCTGAAACCGGCGAGCTGCGCCAGCGTCGGGTGCAAATGCAATTTCCCCGCCGCGTAAAGCATCACGGCCACGGCGAAGACCGCGTTGACGAACGCGCCCAAATCCACCTGCCGCAGCGACACGAGGAAGCGCGTGTTGATGGGCAGCAGCATCAGGAAATCCATCTTGCCCGTGCGGACGAGTTCCGAAAGGTTCGTGCAGTTCACGAGAAAAAACGCCTGATACACCTGCTGGATGAAATTGCTCGCGCCCACGAGCAGCACCATCTGCCATTCCGTCCAACTGCCGACGGAAGACGTCTGCGAGAAAACGACGCTGACGAAACACAACTGCAGGCCGAACCAGAGCAGCTCCACGACGATCCACAAAAGGAAGTTGCCCTTGAACGACATCTCGCGCGCGACGGAATTTTTCCACAGCGCGGCGTAAATGGTGAGGTAGCGTTTGAAATTCATGCGAACTGCGTCAAATTAAGCCAACCGCCGGCGGCAGTCCATCAAATCGAACAACTTTGAATATGTTCACGGCGACAGCAAGCTTTGGAATTCGGGATTATTCTTAAGTGAATTAAAACGGGGATCTTTTGCTGCCAGTGTTGACAAATCACGGGATGACGGACTGGTTTTCAGACGCTGTGAATTCAATTCCAGCGCTTTTTTCAAATTGGCGATGGCTTCGGATTTTTTACCGAGCACGGCCTTTAGTGCGGCAAGGTCATAGTGTTCTTCCGGCCCATCGGGTTTAAGGACGACAAGTTTTTCCATCACGACTTCGAGTTTTGGCAGATTGCCGGTCATGGCTGCGATCTGTGCCATGGCGGTGAGGTCTTCGGGCGTGATATTTGGATTGGCCAGCGCCTGATCAAATATTTCGAGGGAGTGTTTGAAAAGCTGGGACGCCCGGTTGGTGTCCTGCATTTGCGTGTAGAGGTTGCCCAAGGCGAGAATGTTCGGGAAATTCGTCGGGTTGGTGGCTGCCTCGGTCTGAAGCTTTTGCAATTGTTTTTGAACCGGAGCGCGTTCGGCAGATTGATTATTGTTCTTTTGCTTCCGGTCATCCAGAAGCTGTGACAGCAGGCCAATGAATTGCTCGTTTTCCAGATCCATTTTCCGCGCCGTGCGCGCGATCAGGATGGCGTCGTTCAACCGGCTTTCGCTCAACAGAAAATTGACATAGCGATACACCGCTTCCGGGCTGGTCGGACACATCGCGAATGACTGCCGGAAAGCATAGTCCGCCTCCGCGCGCAACCGCGCCTTGTCGCCCGCATCCGTCTTGCTCGTCAGCCGCCATTGATACATTCCGCCGCTGGAACTGCGTAGCTTTGAGAACGCCTTCGTCGCATAACCGTTCGTCACAAATTCCATGTCGCCCGTGAAATGCGACCCGTCCTTCCGCAAATATACCGCCTCCGCAAAGGCGCATACATTGGACACCGGCGTTTCCGGCTCCAGCCCGTCGCCCAGCATGGAACCAACCTGCTTCGCCCAGAACGCGTGATCCGCGTCCATCATCTTTTTCGTCAACGCCGGCAACGGCTCGCGGTTCAACTTGAAGATCAGCCCGTTTGGCGACAGATACGGATACATCCAGTCCAGCGGATAACTTTCTTCAACATAAAATTCGCAGTTCGTGTTGTGGTCGAAGATGTCCTTGACGAGCAGGGCGTTTATCATCATCACCGCCACATCCCCGCTCACCTGCGCCCGGCCATTCGCGAAATGCACATCCTCGCCCGGCTTCACTTGTTTCGGCTCGTTTGGAAAATCCCGGTCATGGCTAGAACGGCGCGACACGTCTTCCGTATATTCTTGGAATGCGTTCTGCGAATCTGCCGCCGTCGGGATGTAAATCCGGCTGCCATACATCAAGCGCAGATAATCCAGATAACGGCTGTCCGCGAGCGCGTTCTGCGTGAGCGTGTAAAACGGCTTCGCCTGCGCGTGCGACTCGCACAACGCCGTCACCAGCCCGCGCCCCGGATCCGTGCCGCCAAAGTAAATGCTCCCCGCCGGGATGGACTGGATGATGCCCTCGCCGAAGGCCAGCGAATATTTTGTCCCGCCCTCCGCAAACGCCTCATACGCCGTCTGCACCTCGATGAGCGTCTGCCACACCGGCGAACTCACCGTGGAGTCGTTATATGAACCTGCATACTGGCTCGACCGCCACCTTAAACGCGCATAAGCATTCGTCACGCCCGGCCAGTCGCCCTGGGTGGCCGACTTGAAATAAGCCCAGATGTCCGGCGCCACCTGGAGTTTCAAATCCGCCGCCAGCCGGTGCGCCTGCTGCTCCTTGTCCGCGCTGAACGCGAGCAATTGCGGTGGAAACCGGCTGATTCCGTCAGCCGCCCGGCAGTCAGACGGAGCCGCCGCCAACAGCAGCCAGACGCCAAGGATAATCCACAAAAGGAAATTGCCCTTGAACGACCTCTCGCGCGCGACGGAATTTTTCCACAGCGCGGCGTAAATGGTGAGGTGGCGTTTTAGGTTCATCTAAATCATCTTCGTCTGCTTCTCCACTTTGCCTTCGCGTTGTGCTTTGGCAAATGGATTCAATTGCGGCGGCGCTTCCACGCGCTCAATACACAAGAACGAGAACGGCGGCGTCTTGGGCGGATTTGACGACGTCCTCAAATTTTCTGTCAATTGTGATTGGCTCTTTAAGTTTCGACGCCACCTCCGGCACCGATTCCAGGAAGCTCAAGAGCAGACTGCTCTTCACCGCGTAATTCACATTCTCCGGCAACGCCCCGCTTGCCGCCAGCGCCACCGCCGCATCCAGCTTGGCCGACACGATGCCGATGACGTTGCCCCGCTCATCCACCAGCGCCCCGCCCGAATTGCCCGGCTGCACCGGCACGCTGATTTGAAAATAGCGCGGGTCATCCCCCGCGCCGGACAGCGACGCGATTTCCCCCTTGGCCAGCTTGGGTGAAAATCCCTGCAACGACGGGTCGGGAAAACCAACATGAAAGCTCTCGACAACAAACTTTGTTAAGCGTAGAACTTCGTAAAATTTATGAAAAATCTATGGCTCGTAACTTTACTGCTAGTCGCTGGCTGCTCTGACAATTCAGACAACTCAAAGCAATCTACGAATGACGTAGCGTCCGCCAATGAATCCGCGAATAATCAAGTTGAAACCTTGCTTGCCTCTCGAAATTCAGCAATTTCCAATTGGGAAAAGAATCTCCCACGACACGGCTCAACTTCGGCTGTATTTTCTATTGATGTTGAAAAAGCTTTAGTCTCCGCATCGCCAATTTTGTTTACAGCGCACTTACACGATGTAGCCGTGGGCACGAACGGGATGCCGTATGCCGAATTTACTCAAAGATATAATCGCGACAAGTCAGCTACTGATCCCGATTTTGAATTGATATTGAACATTCAACTGACCGATGAACAAGCTCAAAAGATTTTGAATGCCCCCCAAGATGTTCTTTTAGATGAATATGCCATTGTGGCGAAAATTTCTAAAACAGAGAGTTCAGCGCAGTATGCAGATGTCAGTGACGATTGGCCTACAGTTTATGTTGAGGGAAAATGCGTGGATTTCTCACTGTTAAAATAACAGACGGCAATGGTGTGAAAAAAACTATTTCAAAATTGCGCGGTGAACAATCCACTACGATTCCGCTGACAACTCGCGAATTTCATTGGACATCATTTTTGGGTGGATTTGTAATCTGCGTGTTCTTGTTTGTGGGAGTTTTCTATGCCCTTGAGCACCGCTACAAAATCATAACAACGCCAGTTGTTGCGATACAGAATGCGGGTTTCACGGGTTTCAGACCATTCCAACCATTCAAAACTTTTCAAGCGCCCAAACCGCCCCATTTACCTCAACTGCCTCGTTTACCTCAAATCCGCACTTTTGGACAAATGCCAGCTCCGGCAACTTCGCAGACAATACGCATTGACACATGGACAGGCAAAGCTTGGATATACGATAATTCAAGCGGCACTTGGCAAGTTTTTACGAATGTCCCGAAAAAAGTTGACTGACAATGTGAAAATAAATCCGTCACAACTACGAGGCACAAAATCTGGCAACCTGCCAAAAATCATTTGGAGAAACTTCGCAACTCAATTGATAAATCACTGGCGAAAATTTTGGGCAAAGGCAAAAGTGGAATCGCACAAGACTTTTCCAATTGTGGCGGATGTTCCGCATGAAAACTTCATTCACACCAATGGCAATGGTGCAAACGGTCACGCTAAAACCAAAGACAGTCAGAAAAAATCCCCTATAAATCTTCATTGGAAAACATTTGCAGTCGGAATTATTGCTGGATTGATTCTGTGCTTGGGATTGTTCTTCGCACTTACATCGCACTCAAAACACATTTCAACTGGCGACGCAAAAAACCACATTGGCGAATCAATGAATGTGGTTGGCACGGTCAGCGAAATTCATGTCACGCCCAAAGGAACTGTATTGTTAGACATGGATGGTCATTTCCCAAATGAGCAATTCACCGCCGTTTGGCTCGCGCCCGGTGCGCCGGTTGCCCAACTACAAAATTTCGATGGGAAAACAATTTCTGTGAAAGGAATTATTCAAGAATATCGCGGCAGACCGGAAATTATTCTTACCTTGTTGAGCCAGATTTCTGATTAGTCCGCGCCACGCAACTTATTCTGAAAAAGTTATGTGCGGCAACATGGTTTTGGCTTTTTTCCTTGAAGCATTTGATCCTCCAATGAGGCGAGGCTCGTGAACAATGTGGTTGCCCTTTCTGTAATTACCTATGGCGACTTTGCAATCGTGAAGTCCAGCGGCATCCAAAACGGCGTTGTCTCTTTTGGCTAATTCTGCATCTGTTATTTGCTGCGTTATCATGTGGCCAAAATAGCATATTTTGGACGAACGGCAACAAACGGAATCCTCCATCGCAAAATGATTTTGGCACGGCGTTCGTCCCCAGCGCCGTCGGCGCGGCATATTTGTAGAACCAAAACCAAAATAAAATTTCAGCCCCCGCCTTC
>Ga0224554_1002192_pt1 | contig 10572 bp, 12 predicted proteins | sample 714S22024metaG_FD_180666 | JGI IMG/M metagenome (GOLD analysis project Ga0224554, IMG submission 180666) | Peat soil microbial communities from Stordalen Mire, Sweden - 717 S2 20-24 | ecosystem: Environmental > Terrestrial > Soil > Wetlands > Peat | place: Sweden: Norrbotten County, Stordalen...
CGGGCATGGGGCCTCCTGTCTAGAAGTATTACATACTTCTAGATTCTTGATTACAACACGCCCCCCAGCCATTCCGCCATTTCTACGTCGCACACCCCCGCGCTTGACTTCAGTTGTGCAAAGTGACACGATGCGGAGAATGGTCCGGACTCTGCTGTTCGCGCTTGTGTTCCTAAGCACGACCGTATTGATATTTCCTCAGGGTCGAAAGACACGTACGCCGTCGCCAAGCTACTTAGAGGTCCCATTTGATCCGGCTTCTGAACGCCTTCCGGTGCGTTTTCTCGGACATGACGTCATAGCACTTTACGATGCAGCCAAGCGCCTTCAGGGTGCTGAGAAGGCCGAATACGAAACAGTAGACCAGTTCAAGAAGCGGATTGAAGCTGCAGAATCTAAGTTCTTCATGGGCAGCCCATCTGAGAATACATTGGCGTTTGTCGCTCCGGCGGTATCCAAGTATGATGCGGATTCTGGGGTTCTTAGGATGGGAGTGAAATGTTCCGATCCTGGTGGAACGCAAAAGACAGTGTCAGCTTCAATTGTTATTTGGCATGTGGACGAAGCGAGAGACTTCGTCGCGACCAATGTATATGGGGCAAGAGTACCGGCGCATAAGGCTCACATTGAGAGCTATCAAATTACTGTAGACAACCCGGGCGCGTGGCCCTTGGAAACAATCGGGGAATCCAACACCAGTGCGGCCAAGGATCTGATTGTAACCTCAGTTCAGGCATCTCCAGACGAGGCGCGCCGGACCAAGGCTACGCTTTCTGCATTGGTCATTTGCACGATGAGACGCGGTAAGCAATTGATTTTTGAAGATTCGATTCTTCGGGAGGCGACATTTGACCATCCAGAGGAGTATTCGGAAAACATGCACTTTCTGAACACGTCCTTGAGGGCTGTCTGGTTCTTTGACCAGTCGGGTAAAGTGTACGCCAGGGTTAGCGCGAAATAATTCCGACATCGACCTCCACGCCAGCCGCAATTTTAGACCCCCCAAAATCCGCGGCGGTGCACCTTTTGTTGTGTGAGTCCTCCATGCCCGGAAATATTCAGAATGCCACGCCCAGCGGCCTTATGCCATACGCGCTCTGCGCGGCGTTCTCGGAATTGCGCGAGTATGTCCAACTTCAGGCCCAATACCATGACGGCACGACGGATCGCTCCCAACTCGCGCAGACTTCGCGCCGCACCTTTAAGCTTGCGCAGCGGTTGACTGCTGCGCGCGCCATCGCACTGAAGGCCTTTTGGGATGGCCAACAGGGCGGCGTGGTGCCGTTCTTGTTCTACAACCTCGCCGAGGGTGCCTACGACGCAACCGGCAACTCGACGCTCGGGCGGTACACGGTCGTGTTCCGCGGCAACTGGTCGCAAACCACGGGCCTGTTGCGCACTGATGTCCCGCAGGTTGAACTCGCAGAAGTCGCGTAGTCCCCAACTTCCATGTCCGACACCATCGGCCGCATCAGTGTGCCCGCGCTCGTCGATTCGGGCCTGACGTTTCCGTTCACCAGCGATTTCGGGTACGGGTTCACCCAGGAGCGTCCCGTCGTCGTGCACCAGTTCGGCGAGCTAGACGCCAAAGGCGAACAGCGATTCGCTGTCGGCATCGGCCCACGCAAGTTCGCCTTCCGCCGGCAGCACCTCAGCATGCGCGACCGCGCGTTGTTGATTTCCTTCTGGGAAAGCCTGCAAGGGGCCTGGAGGTCGTTCACCTACAGCGTCCCGAACGCCGACCAGACCACCAGCGCCACGAAGGTGACCTGGGAATACGCACCTCTCTCGATCCAGTATCTGGCGAATGCCTGCCAGGTCGGGTTCAACTTCATCGAGGTCCCAAACCCCTCAGCAAGAAACGGGTCAGCCTGAACCGGGTCAAGAAACGGGTCAGCCTGAACCGGGGCATTAATCGCGCGGAACCGGCTCAGCTGGTTTCGGGAGCGAATGGCCGGTCAGAGATTGCCCTTTCTTACGAACCCGCTTTTCCTGCCAGGCTGCTCATAGCTGTTGCGCCGGGTGAGTCACCTCGGCGGGATGGACCGCGCGGAGACCCTCGAATCGCTGGAAATCTCGGACATTGACGGTCAGCAACTGCGTAACGCCGTGAACATACATGCTCGCGGCCAGGCGAGCATCGTGGACCTGCACGCCCTTGACGTCGTGCGCGACGAGAAGCTGACGCCAACGATCATGGACGTCGCGGCTGTCCGGTAGCAACTCGAAATCCCGTTCGATCACGCGGGCGATGCGGTCCGTCTCGGCGGTACTCAGGCCGAAGCCATTTCGATCAAGGGGGCGAGTGGAAGCATTCCAGAACTCGCCAAGGATTTGGGAAGTAAAACAGAGCCGTGCACCCTGCGCCACCAGCGCTCGGAGAGCCGCTCTAACCGTGGCGTGGTGCGGATCGTCGCTCTTGCTCATCCGCAGCAGGATATTGGTATCGAGAAGCCACGCGGCGGCATGCGGCATCAGTCGTGATCCCGATACAGGCTCTCGCGCGTGAAGGCCTCATCAGGTAAAGCCGGCACCTTATACGAGAACTCCGCCATTTCCCGGAAGGTGTCTTCGAGCCGATCCTGGCTGAGCCTGCCGGCGCTTGCGGGAAGACGGACGGCCCCTTCGAGCAGGCTCGCGGCGTACGCCTCAACCGCGCGACCGTGGGCGATTGCCTGGCGTGCGAGCTCCGCCTGAACCTCGGGTGTGATGTCAACCTTGATCGTCATGAGTCCTCCCCTCACTGCATGCCCTTAAGCTACCGCGACGCGGCTTCGCGCGTCAACAAAAGAGCCGGGTCCGGTCAGCCGACCCGCATGGGATTGACGACCTTCAGGCCCGCGAAGTCTCTTTCGTTATCCGTGACGAGGATGCAGTCATTCACTTCGGCGACCGCGGCTATGATCATGTCGAGCGGGTTGCGTGGCCGTCCGGCCACCGTCCCGCCAGCCATCAGCCGCGCCCAGACGAGGGCGGCTTTCTCGTCGAACGGAAGAACTCGGCCGGCGAACAGAGCTTGCGGGCCCTCGGGGCCAGCGAACCAGCGCTCCAGTTCCTTACGCTTCTTTCCGGCAGGCTTCTCCAGTAACCCGCGCCGGATCTCGGCGACAGTCAGAGAGGTGATAAACAGATCCTCGTCGGATTGGCCGGCCATCCACGCTACGAGAGCTTCCGATGGCATGGGTTTGGCGACATTACTGATGATATTGGTATCGAGGAGATACCGGCTCACAAATCGACCTTGCGGGCAGCCGTCACCGGGCGGTGCAAATCCAAATCGGCGCCGACCAGGGGCGAGCGGCGCAATGCACTGAGGATACCGCCCTTCTTCGGCTGTTCGCCTGCGATGGTACGACGCACCGTGGCACGAATCTGCACCGAATCGGGACCATTGCCGGCGAGCCGCCTGGCAAGCGACCGGATCAGTTCGCGATCGGCGTCGCGGCCTAGAACCTCGAACCGGGCCATCCCGCGCTGGCTAAGGCGCTTTCGGTAATTCTTCAGCGCTCGCTTCTGCGGGGTGATCTTCATGCTGGAGTCCCGTTTATATCCAGTAATATATCCAGATTATAGCACCGGGTGGCGCGAGCCGAAGTCCAATTCCGGAAGACTTCGCGGTGTCGCCGCTCGGCGAAGCATGACAGACCACCAAAGGCGATGGTCTGTCCTACCTGCCTGGCCCTTACGGTTGAGCCGGCGGGGCGGCCGGACTCGCGGCTTCGTCGTACACGGCGGCGAAGAAATCGCGAGCGCTGGGCGAAGGGCCGATGTGCAGGCTTTCGCGGCCGACTTCCACGAAGCCGAGGTAACCGTCATCGCCCAAGTCGTCGAGGATGAAGCGGAGGCATTCCAGCTCCATCGGCGGCAGGCCGGAGTAATCGATATCGAAGACCTGCCCGGAACTGTGCGCCGCCTCGTCGCGCCGGTCCTGCAATTGTGCCAGATCCTCCGGCGCCACCAGTGCCGTGACCGGCAATGGGCGGAACTTTTCCTGGTTCGTGTCCATGGTCTCGAACAGGCGGCGCGTCTCGAAGGCAATGTAGATCAGAGCGCCGAGCGTGGCGGGAGACGCCGCGGCAAGCTCCTCGCGGTTGTCGGCCGCGGCGCCGGGGAAGCGCACAGTGTAACCGAAGAATTCGGGCCGGTCGATAGCCCTGGCCAACAGCTTTCCGTGATCCGCGCGAATGTCTTCGTCCGAATGGAAGATCAGGTCCTCGCGCTTCAGCCACACCGCAAGACGATGCGGCGCGCGGCCGACGCTGTTGAATTCGCTCTTATTCGCGTCGGCCAGCGCGGCGAAAGCGGCCGGGTCGGAACGGTACAGAGCCAGCAGTTGGGTGGCGCACAGGATGCGGAAATAGTAAGTGGGCGAGTAGTCGCGCTGCATTTGCTGCTGGATGGCGAGGTAGAGTTCCCGGTTCCATGCCGGGCTCGAGGAGAAGTACATGCGCGGCACGGTGATCTGGTCCTTGGGAATGCCACGCGCGCGGCGCGTCAGTTCCTGCATTTCGGCAACGCATCCCTGCCCGCAGTGGTACGCGAAGATGGCCCAGTCGCGGCTGCCGAAGGTGCGTTCCATGCCGGCCAGGTATTGGGCCGCGGCGGGAATGGCGCGTTCCGGGATCAAGCGCTCGTCGCGCGCCAGCACGGTGTAGGGTGTGCGACGCCTGACGGTTTTGTATTTCACCTTGCCGCGGGCGCTCTTGACCTGCACCTTCACCTTGACGGTACGGTAACGGGTGACCTGGCCCACTTTGAGTCCCATGGTGCGCGCGGTGGCGAGTGAGATCTGCATGATCCCGCGCGGACTGCCCGCCCAGCTTTCGGCGCTGACGTCGCCCCAGCTTTCCAGATACGCAATCGCCTCCAGTACATCCTGCGGGAAACCGCTGGCCGCAGCGGCGGCGCGAAACACGGCTTGCAGCTTGGGATCGCTGGTCACGCGCTTGGCCCCGGCCACGGCCTTGGGTTCGCGCATGATGATGAACGTCTGCGAATCGACCATCAGCCGTGTGCGCGTGGCCAGTGCGTCATCGGCAAGGCCATCGCGGCCCACGCCGATGCCGGCCAGCCTGTGCTCGGGCGCAAAGTAGCCGGAGGAGGCGGCCTGGGAAAGCGAGACCAGGCACAAAAGAGAGAGCGCCGCGAATTTCATGGGTACTTCCAGTGTAGTGGGACGGCGGAGAGGCGCGCGGCGGCGGCGCCACCAGGTCGAGCCCAAGAAAAGCCCGCCGGCAAGCGGGCGTTGGCAGTCGGGGACCTGCCCCACCGGGCGTTGGCAAAGCATGCCCCACCTAGCCGTTGGCAAGCTAAAGCGTGCCCCACCCAGGCAAAGTGTGGGTACAATGAGGATTCACGATGAAGCCAAATCTGGTTCTGCTCCTGGCGGCGGGGTGCGCTCTGTTTCAGGCCGCGTGCAAACACGCGCCACCCGCCAATGTAGCCGCGGTGGTGAACGGTCACCCCATCACCTACATGGAGCTCGAAAAGACTTACCAGACGCAGTACCCAAAGCAGCCGGAGGCCGTCAACAAAGACCTGGTGATGTCGCAGAAGCTGGATCTGCTGACCAGCCTGATCACCAACGAGATCCTCATGCAGCGCGCCGAAAAGCTGGGCCTCACGGCGGTGGATGCGGACGTGGATACCGAGATCAACAAGATGAAGGCTCCGTACACCAAGGAGGGATTCGAGCGCCAGCTTGCCGACCGGCACCTGGCAATTGGCGATCTTCGCGCGCAGATTCGGCAGCAGCTTACGGTCCAGAAGCTGGTCAATAAGGAGATCACCTCGCAGGTCAACATCACCGACGCCGACGTGGCGAATTTTTACAACGCCAACAAAGCCAGCTTCAACCTGGCCGAGTCGCAGGTGCATTTGGCGCAAATCCTGGTAACAGCCGATCCCAACACGCCGGTGCGCAACCTGCGGAACAGCAAAGCCCACAGCGATGCCGAAGCCAGGGCCAAGATCCAGAACCTGGAAACGCAGCTCAAGCAGGGCGCCGATTTCGCCCAGTTGGCGCTGAACTACTCCGAAGACGTGGACTCGGCGCCGAACGGCGGCGACCGCGGATTCATCCCGGAATCGGCCTTGGCCAACTCTCCACCCGAGTTGCGCAAGCTGATATTGTCGATGCAGCCCAATCAGATCTCGCCGATTATTCCGTCGCAGGATGGTTATCGAATTCTCAAGATGATTGCCAAGGAATCCGCCGGCCAGCGCGAGCTCAACGACCCGAACGTGCAGCAGAGCATCCGGGAGAATCTGCGCAACGCCAAGGACCAGTTGTTGAAGGCGGCGTATTACGAAGTGGCGCGCAACGGCTCGAAGATCGAAAACTACCTGGCTCGCGGCATCGTGGAGAACACCGGACAGACCAAGTAGCAAAGCACGTCATGCGGGTGTTTGTTTTTGAAGATCGCTTTTCGCTCGACGCGCTCAAGCTGGCCGACCGGCCGGAACCGAAGCCGGGCCCCCGGCAGGCGCTGGTGCGGGTGCGGGCGAATTCGCTGAATTATCGCGACCTCCTAGTGGCGAGCGGCGGGTATGGCCGCCAGGTGAAGACCCCGCTGATCCCGTTGTCCGACGGCGCTGGCGAGGTGGTCGAGGTGGGAGCGCAGGTGACGCGGGTTGGTCCGGGCGCGAGAGTGGCCGCCATCTTCATGCAGAGCTGGCTGGCGGGCGCGCTCACCGAAGACAAAAGCAAATCCGCGCTCGGCGGCGGCATGGACGGGATGCTGGCGGAGTACGTGGTGCTGGACGAAGAGGGCCTGGTTCCGATTCCCGAGCACCTCTCTTACGCGGAGGCCGCTACCCTGCCCTGCGCCGCGGTGACGGCCTGGAATGCGCTGGTGGCGGAAGGCGGAATTCGGGCCGGCGACTCGGTGCTGGTGCTGGGCACCGGCGGCGTGTCGTTATTTGCGCTGCAGTTCGCACGTCTGCACGGGGCTCGCGTGATTGCCACTTCGAGCAGCGACGACAAGCTTGCCCGCGCGATTGCGCTGGGCGCGTCCGATGGCATCAATTACCGGCAGACGCCGGAATGGGGCCGCGCGGTGCTGGAGTTGACAGGCGGCGCCGGCGTGAATCATGTGATCGAAGTCGGCGGAGCCGGAACCTTGCCGCAATCGTTCCGCGCGGTGCGTTTTGGCGGGCGGATCAGCCTGATCGGCGTACTCGCGGAGCCGGGCGCCCAAGTGGATCCGCGGCCGCTGATGATGAAGGGCGCGCGCCTGCAGGGGATCTACGTGGGATCGCGCGAAATGTTCGAAGCCATGAACCGGGCGATCGCGCTGGATGGGTTGCGGCCGGTGATCGACCGGGTGTTCCCGTTTGCGGAAGCGCCGGAGGCGTATCGCTATATGCAAGCCGCGGGACACTTCGGGAAAATCGTAATCAGCCAGGAATGAATCGGGCCGGGCATGCGCGGCCCCTACAGGCGACGGATAAATTCGTGGGGACTAGCGCCACCAGGGGCTGACGGGCTGGCCGGGTTCGGGTTTGCGGCGGGCGGGGCCGCTACGGCGCGCCTCGGCCTTGCGCTCCGCGGCCACGGCCCGATCGGTGGCATAGGCGAGGATGTCTTCGTTGGTCAGTTCGTGGTCACCCTGACGATCCGCCTCCAGGTCGGCGGTTATTTTCTGCGCGCACAACGCCGGGCCTTCCTGAATGCCGACATGGTGCTTCAAGAACAGCTCCATATCCACGCTCACCACGTGCGGGATGGAGGACTTGGTCCCGGCATCGTTCATGTCGAACCGGTACAAACGCCGGTTCTGTTTCTGCTGAAACCCCATGTATCGCAGTTCCACCGCTCGCTCCCCCGGCCGTACCGCGCCACGCCTCGGTTCCGGACTCACTCGGCCGCTCCAATGTTCTCGTCCGCCGGCTGCTGCTTTTCCATCCTGGCGATCTCCTTATTAACGCTTCTTCAATGAGGTGTGCGATCGAATTGGGATGGCTTGTACCTCCGCTCAGCGACCGAAGCCGGCGCCGGACCTGGGCCGGCTTCGGTCACGCGATTTTACCAGCGTGGTTCGCGACGCTGCCGCGGTCCACCACCGCCGCCGCCGCCGCTGCCGCCGCTGCCGCCACGCGGACCGCCGCGGAAGGAGCGTCCGCTGTCGGACTTGGGCCGGGCCTCGTTAATATTGAGGGCGCGCCCATTCAACTCGGTGCCGTTCAAGGCGGCGATAGCGCGATCGGCCTCGGCGCTGTCCGCCATCTCGACAAACGCGAAGCCACGCGAGCGGCCCGTATCGCGGTCGGTAACCAGGTTGACCCTCTCCACGTTCCCGTGAGGCTCAAAGAGCGCACGGATGGAAGACTCGGTTGCGGCAAAATCCAAATTGCCTACAAAAATGTTTTTCATCTTAAAGGTTCCTTCGTATTTGACGGTTCGGGCAAGAGACGAGGCAGATGGACTCCGGCCAAGGCTGTAGCGGGACGATCAAAGACAAATCCAGTGTACCAGATCTCGCCGGCACGCGCTGTCGCAGCGTGCGAAACGGTACCTTTGGCTCACAGGCCGCATCTCCCCTATCATCCTATTGTCAACCGAAAAAGGCCGGAGCGAAAGACGCAGCGGGGCCGTTGGTCCCAAGACGGCGATCTGCCGCTGGGTGCCACGGCAAAAAGGCTCTGAGCGCAGGCTGGATCCCGGGCCCAAGTTCCGGCGCGCGGCAGTACGGCTGCCGGGTCGTGTTAAACTACCATTTCACCCTAATAATGCTGCTTGCGAGAGAGTTTGTCGCTTACACAGCCCGGCAACTGGTCAGAAAGTTGACGCCGGGCACGATTGAAACCTCCGACCCGGACCTGGTCGCCAATAAGATTGCCGAAGTCCTCACCGAAGAATTGGCGGTGGAGGACCGGCTGAACGACGAAGTACGCGACCTGCTGAATCAATACAGCGACTACATGCGGCGCGAGGGCGTAAGTTACCAGGAGATGTTCCGCCGCATCAAGAACACACTGATCTCGCAGCGCAAGGTGATTCGGGCTTCGGGCCGCGACTCCGGCGACGCCATGAAGCTATCGCGCGACAAAGTCACGGACATGTCCCACAAGATCATCGACATGTTGCGCAAGAACCGGGAACTGCGGCTCAGGAACAAGGACACCAACGCGGTGCGCCTGGAAATTCTGCGGATCATGACCGAACTGCTGCAGGCCGAGGACAAAGTCGATCGCGCGGCGCGGCAGAAGATTCGCAGCCAGAAACGCGAGATTCCGGAAGGCAGCGAAGAGTGGGACCTGCTGCTGCGACGCTACTACGCCGAAGAGCTCAAGAAGCTCGGCATCGATTTGGCGCGGTAGGGGCGCGATTCCTTCATTGCGCGACGGAAAAAGCTGAAGCCGTGAATAAGCGCGCCCGCAAGCGGGCGTTGGCAGGTGAAGACCTGCCCCACCTATTGTCCGTAGGTGGCTTTTGGACCGTGCTTGCGGAAATAGTGCTTGTTGAGCTGGGCGTCGGAGATCGGTTTCGCGGCCGGGTTGATGGCGATTGTCTCGACGGCCATGGCGGCGAGCTGTTCGAGAATCACGGCCACGTGCGCGGCGTCCGCCGCGGTCTTGCCCCAGCAGAATGGAGCGTGGCCGGCCACCAGCACCCCGGGGACGGCGAGCGGCTCGCGGCTTTGCATCAACTCGACAATCGCCACGCCGGTGTTGCCCTCATAATCGCTTTCGATTTCCTCAGCCGTCAGGTGCCGCGTCACCGGCACAGGGCCGTGAAAATAATCCGCGTGGGTGGTGCCGAAGCAAGGAATCTCGCGCGCGGCCTGCGCCCACGCGGTGGCATGGCGCGAGTGCGTGTGGACAATGCCGCCGATCAAGGGAAACGCGCGATAGAGCGCCACGTGGGTGGCCAGGTCCGAAGATGGGCGCAGGCTGCCTTCCACCACGCGGCCCTCCAGATCGGCGATCACCATATCGGCCGGCGTCATCTTGTCATAAGGCACGCCGCTCGGCTTGATCACCACCAGGCCCTCGTCGCGCGCCAGGCCGCTGGCATTGCCGAACGTGTAAATCACCAAGCCCCGGCGTACCACCTCCAGGTTGGCTTGCAACACTTCAGAGCGTAGCGCTTCCAGCATTAGGTTCCCGTCCTTGAAGTTCGTGGATAAAATCTCCACGAGGCCATCGTTCTGTCGCAGGGCCTAAAGGCCATGCTGAGTAAATCCCACGTCGGCACGGCTGAAGCCGTGCCCTGATACGAAGCTGCCGTATCGCGTTGCGAACTTGTGAGACAGGACATTAGGTTCCTTGTCTCGATCGCGCAGCGATGCCGCGCAGCTCGGGCAGAATGGCGCCGATTTCCACCGGCTTCGAATGTTTCTCGCCGAACGAAAAATACAGAGTTCGATAGAGCGGAAAGAGCGCGGCGTAAGTCGCGACCGCGTCGGCTTCGGGCGCGACCGTGCGATACGCGGGGCAAAGCGCTTCCTGCGCTTCTTCGATGGTGCGAAACGTGCCCGCCGCCAGGAAAGCGAAAATGGCCGACCCCAGACTGGTGACGTCGCCGGCCGGCACCAACACGGGTTTTCCCAGCACATTGGCGTAGACCTG
>Ga0224554_1002193_pt1 | contig 10568 bp, 10 predicted proteins | sample 714S22024metaG_FD_180666 | JGI IMG/M metagenome (GOLD analysis project Ga0224554, IMG submission 180666) | Peat soil microbial communities from Stordalen Mire, Sweden - 717 S2 20-24 | ecosystem: Environmental > Terrestrial > Soil > Wetlands > Peat | place: Sweden: Norrbotten County, Stordalen...
CGGACCTTCGCCAAGATCATTGCCGTCATCCACGTGTCGCCTTCGAGGACGAACAGGGAGGTCGTAGTCGCCTCCGCGGTTCGATTACTCGGGCAAGTCGCCCTCGAGGTGACACGATGGCAATGATGAATTCGTCGGTCGGGGACTTATGGCTGGCTACTGTCTGGGTGCACCTTCGGATTCGCGTCGCGACGGAACGCCAGGACGAATTCCGCTCGTTTCTCCGGGAGGCGATTTCCTTCTACGAAGCCCCCGGAGGTATTCGAGTCCGTCTCTTGTCGCAAGACACTGAGCCAGAGCGGTTCATCGAGCAAATCGAGTACGTCGACGAGCGCGCCTACCAAAGCGACGATGAGCGCACCCGATCCGATCCCACCATGGCGCAGCTCCTTGCACGATGGCGATCCTTGCTCGCTGAGCCGCCGACCGTTGAGGTCTATCGTGAAAGCCCCCTGTCACCCTGAGTGGGTCGTTTCGCGTGCTGACACAGCGTCGTGGCCCGCATGAGCCGGCGCTTTGGCAACGAGACGCACATCCTGGCTGAAGTCATCTGTGCCCAGGTCTCACGGCCTTGTTCGTCTGGACAGAGCAGCGCCTACGCTGGTGTATTGGAGCGTATAGTCACAGTGTGAGTAGTACCAAGCTGAAGGCGGAAGTCGACCCCACCAGCGCCGTCCTCCTGCACGAACAGGTCGCCGGAGTGCATGGAGAGACCTACGTAATGTCGACCCCGAGCTTTCCTAGCGCGTCCCGTACGTCGTCAAGGGATCGGACGAGCAAGGCCTGCATGCCAGCCTCCTTAGCTCCGATGACATTCTCCGCGGTGTCGTCGAAGAAGAGGAACGAAGACGTTGGCCGCTCAGTGATGCTGGCAATGAGCGAAAACGCCCGCGGCTCGGGCTTCCGTATTCCGAGGTCGCTCGACAAGAAAATCGACCTGAAATAGGTGAGCTCGCGCTGAATGAGCACCGACCAGATCTCCCGATGACTCGGGTTCGAGTTTGTGAACCCGTACAAAGGGAAGCGATGACTTGCTTCACGGAGCAGTTGCTCGATCCCCTCGACCGGATCGAGGTAGATGTCGTTCCAACCGCACAGGAAGTCCTCATCCGAGAGGTCGATGCCAAGCGATTTCCGCAGGCAGGCAAAGTAACCCACAGCGTCAAGTTCACCTCGCTCGTGTCGCTCGTACGCGTCGTCCATGCGAAATTGCGTCGTGATCGCGGCTGGGTCGCATCGTGCGTCCCTGGCCCACGATCGAAAGGCTCGGCCGAAATCGATCCCGATCACCACTCCGCCCAAGTCGAACATCAGGGCTCGAATTTGGGACGCGTATATCGAAAAATGAAGTCTGACCTGCTCTGATGGGCAAGTCTCCTAGCAGCCCAACGAGATTCGAACCCGTGTCTCCACCTTGAGAGAGTGGCTGGTCCACCGCTGAGAGCTGCTGACCTGGACTTTCGGTGCACTCTCAGGCCATTCTGCGGTTGCTGCAGGGACGTGCGGCGGAAAGTCGGTTGGCGAAATGTTGGCGGAGTTCGCGAGGTTACGCAACAAGAGATGTCTATACGTATGTTACATCGATGTATGCTACGTCAATGCCTACAAGTGAGTTCTTCGGTCGGAAACGAGAGCTAGCCGCGCTTGAGGCCGAACTCCGAAGTGCCGGCGCATCAGGCGCAGGACGCCTGCTAGCCATCCGCGGACGTCGTCAGGTCGGCAAGTCACGACTGGCTGAGCACTTCGCTGAGCGAAGTGGCGTCGCGTACGGCGTCGTTGCCGGCATGAAGGGCACGCCGGTCGAGGTGCAAGTGCGCCGAGCCGCCGAGACGCTCCGCTCCTCGACTCGGCCGCTGCCTGCCATCGAAGCCGGCATGGCTATGCCCCCAGGGAACTGGTATGACCTGCTCTCCCGGCTGCAGTTCGTGCTGGATGATGATCCCGCGATCCTGATCATCGACGAGTTCCCTTGGGCAAATGACACGAGCCCTGGTCTCGACGGGCTCCTCCAGTCACTGTGGGACCTCACCTTCACCAGGCGACCGGTCCTGGTCCTGCTCATTGGCTCCGACGAGGCGATGATGGATCGACTGTTCGCGCACGACCGACCTCTATTCGGTCGGCTCGACGGCAATCTCGTCGTCGAGCCGTTCAATCCAGCGGAAACCGCACAAGCTCTCGGAGGACCACGCTCCGCCGTCGAGGTCTTCGACACACAGCTCGTCACGGGAGGATTCCCCGAGCTCGTCGCGCATGCGCGAAAGTTCAGATCCGTCGGGGCCCTCGTCGAGGACGCTCTTTCTCGTCCCCACACACTGCTTGCGGATATCGCCCAGATCAGCCTTGCCGGCGAGCTCGCGGACGGTGCCAACGCGCGCCTCGTTCTCGAGGCGGTGGGAGCCGACAAGATTGGCGTGGTCAACTTCTCGCGCATTGCCTCGGACCTTGGAGGTGGGATCGCGGCAAAGACGGCGGTGAGCCGGGCAACTGACATCCTCGCCGACACCAAGCGCATCCTCGCCGTCGACATCCCAGCAGGTGACAAGGGCAGCCGGCTCAAGCGCTACCGAGTAGCCGATCCGTACCTGCGCTTCTGGTTCCGCTTTGTCGAACCCCAGCTCCGCAATATTGAGGTCGGTCGCTCAGATCTGGCGCTCACGGCCTTTGCCGGCGGCTGGAGCGCTTGGAGAGGCAAGGCTATTGAGCCGATCGTCCGCGACGGCGTGCTGCGCCTCGCCCCACACCTTGACACGCCGTTTGATTCGATCGAATCGGTCGGTGGCTGGTGGGACCGGCGCGGTGAACATGAATACGACATCGTCGGGTCTGCACGGGGCAGCACTCCGGTGGCGATCGGCTCAATCAAGTGGAGGGAAAGGGCAACGTTCGGCGCGAATGACCTCGCCAAACTTGCGGAAGGGCGTGCAGTGATACCGAAAGCGGGCGCGGCTGGCCTAGTCGCCGTCGCGCCGCGCGGTGCCGCCTCAGGTGTCCGAGCCGACCTTGTCCTCGATGCCGCGGAGCTGCTCAGCGCCTGGCAGTTGTGAGTTCGTGTTCCGAGCTGGCACCCCCAACGGGATTCGAACCCGTGTTTCCGCCTTGAAAGGGCGATCCGGGGCGCTCTTCTGCCTGCCCGTGTTTGGTGAAAGTCCTGGTAGAGACCACTTATTATTGTCCACTGCTTGCCATCAGAATCCCTAATTGCGCGCACGATCGCGCACGGATCGCGCACGGATCGCGCACGGCCGGACTGCGAAGGGAACTGAAGGCGACGCCGGGGTAGTCGCGGTCGATGATGGGCGTTCTTAGTGGTCGCGTATGGCGATGCAATACGCTGACTGTGTTGAGCCGTGGAGGGTGTCGAGGAGCTGCTTTGGGTCGACCACAACCTGGATCACTTCGCCCGTCACGACGCGAGACCAGCAGAGGCCAACAGCGTGGTCTTCGGCCCTCGGCCGGTACTCGTTGTGATCTCGAACGAGCACCGGCTCGGTCGCCGAGAATTCTATGGAACCACTGAGACGGGTCGGTATCTCGTGGTCGTGACGGACGCGCCGACTTCGACGGGCCTCGCGGACGTCGTGACGGCGCGACCCATGAGCGAACGCGAGCGTCGAGCATTCGAGAAGAGGATGGCGAGCGATGAGTGAGCATGACCCAATCGCAGACGGGCGCGACTGGTACGCCGAAACGGACCTATCGGAGCACATCGCGAGTGGCAAGGTCGCCCGTGCTCCGCGCCCGCGCGATGGTGAGCCAATGTCGACATTCGCGTTGCGCATCAGCGATGGCGTGCTCGACGACGTTGCCGATGTCGCTAGCGCTCGTGGTGTGCCGACGAGCACGCTGATGCGCCAGTGGATCGTCGAACGCCTCGCGTTAGAGCAAAGACGTCCAGCGGATTCGACCGACGCGATCTGGCAGGCAGCGCTCGATGCCGTGCCACGTCTCGCCGAAGACATCGCCGGTCAGCTCGCGGGTCGGCGCTCGACGTAAGCCACGCGTGTCGCGCTTTTCAGGCGCGCTCAGACCAGATCGGCCCGACCCCGCTACCTCACTGTCATCGCGTCAGAGCAGGTAGATTGCCATTTATGCGTGTCCGGCACTGACCGCTCGATACCGGGATTGACCATCCCGTGCCACTCGCTGTGGCACGGGAGTGGCACGCCCGCCTGGCAGTCAACGCGCTGAGCCGGCGGTACACGGCAGTCCGAACGCGGCCCCAGAGCAAGCCGGACGGAAACGTTACGACCTGATGATGCCCCGCTCCTACGCGATAGTTGGCACCGGAGGCTTTGTAGGAACGTGAGGACTCTGAGACCGTTGGGCGCTGCGGCGCTGGTGGCGATAGCAGTCAGCTTGGTGCCGAGTGGCGCCTCTTCGCAGACGAGACCGTTGGCGGCACGCCTGGCCGCGGGTCTGTCTGCTTCCAACCAGATCGTCAAGCTCGTCCCCTGTGAGAGCCGCTGGCTCGAAGTTCAAGCGTGGGCCGCCAGCCCGCTGCCGAATGGGCCAAACAATCCGCCGACCGTGATGCAAGAGATCGTTCGGGTCGACTCCTCCGGGCACACGTGCAGCCTGCCGTCGGGTTGGCTGACACTGGCATCGATCAGGGATCAAGGGACACCGTACGCATCGATCCACCAGACAGACGTCGGGCGCAGCTCGAATCTCCCGCTCTCGGCGGACGAGTTTGCCGTCGCGAACGTCACGGTCGCTGTGCCGTGGTTCATTCCTTACGGCAATCTCTGCGCATCAGGCGTGCCCATCGGGGTGACGCCACCGGCGTCCGGGCTCGCATCCCGAGCCTTCGTGGTGCCGACAGGCTGTGGCGAGGGGTTGGCCGGCATGCTCAATGCCACCGTTGGAGCGTTCCGCTCGATTAGCTCCGGCGTCCCTGACGCCAGCGGAGCTCTCGTCGCACACCTCCAGCCTGGCCCGATGGCACTCGGAGCCAATGGCGTGCTCTACATCTCCGAGCCGTCGCTCGACCAGGTCGTGGCGAGGTTGCCGGACGGGTCGTTCAAGTTGATTGTGGGAACAGGTCGGGCGGGCTACTCCGGTGACGGCGGTCCGGCGGTTCGAGCGAGGCTGAGCCAACCGGAGGGCCTCGCCGTGGCCACCAACGGAGCCCTGTACATCGCCGACTTTGGGAACAACCGGGTCCGCGAGGTGCTACCTGACGGCACGATCGAGACCGTCGCCGGCGAAGGCGGTGCGGCACCCGAGATCATCCCAATCGACGGGTTGCCGGGCGGCCCAGCATTGAGGGTTCACATGTGGTCCCCAAGTGCCATCGCGATTGGTCCTGGCGGCGCGCTGTACATCGCGGTCGACAACGAAAACGCAATCGTCGAGCTCCACAAAGGAGTGATCACGACGATGGTCACGGGTAGTGACCTGAAATCGATCCCCTATTTCGCCCGGGACCAGTTGTGTGGGCCGGCGGGGCTTGCGCTCGACGCGCGCGGCGACTTGTACTTCAACTGCGCGGAGGCTTCTCCGACACTGATGCGCACACCGGCAGGACGGCTCGTATCTCGGGGCGAGTGGGAGCCGCTCGGTTTTTCGCCATTCAGCGCACCGGGTGGTGACCGGGTCGATGTCGTGACTACCGCCGGCATCTTGTCCCTCACACCGACCGGGCAGAAGATAACCCACGTACCAAGCGTGATCCCACACGTAGGTGTGATCAATCTGGAGGGCATCGCAGCAGGTTCGGGCGGAGCTATCTATCTCGACCAAAGTGGTGAGCCCGGCCCGCCAGCGATCGTGGCTCTTCGCGACGGTCGGGTCGCCACGCTGTGGGCGGCCGACGCCTAACAGCGACATTGCACTCGACGCCCGACTGGTACATGGCCGAACTCGGTTGGTAACTCCGCTCGGACTACGGGCCTCAGATACGAGATTTAGCGTGTCGGAGGGCCGACGGCGCGGGTTTCTGACCGGCAGTGAGGTCCCGTCCCACCGGTGAGTTTTGCAGAGACTCCGGCAGGTCTGACCTGCCGGAGTCTCTGCTATGAGCCTCTAACGGCGCCTCATGCGTCACATCTCGGGTCCAAGGCGTAGACCGCAATACCGGACTCGGAGGGGTTCGCGCCGTGCGTCTCGTTCGCTGCGATAACGAGGTTGGTCGCGTCGGCTGCTACGAACCCCGGTGGCGTCGCTTCGGCGATGTTCTGCGAGCCGAATGTGTTGGGCAGGCGCAACTCCGTATCAACACGCCCCGTCCTGCCCGAGACGCACTCGAGGGGATCGCCGGCGATCTGGAACCACAGGTCACCTGCATCAGGCACCGCTGTCCATGTACCGTTCAAAAAGCCGTCTGAGAAACCGTCAGTCAAGGGTCTGAGGCTTTGCGCGGAGAAGGCAGTCACCTCGTGCATGTTGCCCCCTGGGGGTTCGACCCAGAGGACCCTACCCGTCACGTCCAGCAGGCCCGCCCCACCGCCAAGGCCAGTTTCGCTCACAAGTCGGTGAGCGCCGCTCATGGGGTTGTAGGTCGCGATCGCGGTCGCTCGAGTCTTCTTACTCGCTGCGAGGAGATACAGCTGGCCACCAGAGGACGTGATGCTCTCCGGACTGAGCCCGGCAGGAAGCCACGGTAGGTCGACCACTGAGACTCGGCCGCTTAGCGGGTTCAGTGTCTTCAAGGAATCGTTGTTGTCAATAAACCAGAGACGCCCGCCGAACGGGAGGAAGCCCCACGTACCGTCTGGGTCGGCGAAGCGATTCACCACTCGGAGCGAGGAAGGAGACAGCTCCACAAGACTGGAAACGGTCGAGTCGGTCTCCACCCAAATGTCGCCGAGACCCGCGAATATCCAAGCGGCTCCGCCTAAGGGGACCGAACGCACCGCGTAGGTGGTGAGGTCAACGCGAACGATCTCGGTGTCTTCATATTGGGCGGGGCTGACATCGTGTATGACAAAGAGCATCCCAGCATCGATAACGGCACTCCCCTGAAGTTGAAGTGTGCCTATGCATATGGTCCGGAGCCGGGCGAATGACCTGTGGCTGTCGAGGTCGACTACGGCCTTGTTGCCGGTGCCTGCGGTTAAGCACGCCGCCTTGGCGACCGTAGTCGCAGTTGACCGACCAGTGGCCGAGGCTGACGCTTGGCCGGTCAAGTTGGCGGCACCAAGGGCCACCGTGACCACGCTGATGAGCAAGAGCGCGATCTCCAAGCGCCGTCGACGCAGCCTCGATACGCATCCTGGCCCAACTGTTGTGGTTGCACGAGTCTCGCCTATGTTCTTCCCTTCCGTCAGGGTCTCGATGGCCGCCGCCACGAGCGAAAACTTGGTGGCGGCCAATCCGGAGACGGCGAGCCACAAGGCTGCGGCTTCGCGGCCAAAGTCCTGGTCAGATTGCCAATCGGCTCTCTTGCTCATGTCTTCCCTTCCTGGAGTCGAGGTCCTGGAGGGGTGCTGTGTTACTGGGCACGCACCCACGGTTTAGCGTTCGTCCTTAACTCACCACGTGCAGTCGCCGGATCTCTCCCAAGAGTCGCTCCCAAGCATAAATGGGATGAAGCGGATCAGTACCCCTCTGCTGGCGGTAGGCCGAGGGTCTGGCAAGTCTCCTTGTTGCCAGGAAAGACTCCGGCCACGCCACCCGGGAGTACGCAGACAACCAGGGACGGAACGGGGTGGTCAGGATTGAGGTGCGCGCGCTGGCTGGGTGTCATATTCGCGCCCGCGTTTGCGGAGCCAGGGGTGAGAAGCCCGTCTTGCCAGAGAAGCGTGCAAGCTGAGAGGGCGTTGGTGACCTGTGCGTTCGAGCCAATGGGGCCGGCAGCGGTCACGGAACTGCCGCGGAAGTCATTGCCTCCAGCAAGGCTGTCGACGGTGTAGCAGCGGGCCAGATCGGTTTCGGTGACGGGAGCGGAGGTCAGATGGACGATGGTGGCTGCTGCGGCGGTGCCCGTCAGGGCGAGGCCTACAGCGACGCCGGCTATTGCTACTTTGCGGCGCACGGTCCTTCGCCTCGGCCCGATACGGGAAGCCAGAGCGTGGGGGCTCGCGAACGGTGGCACGGTCTGGCCCACTGACAGTTCCGCGGCACCAGCTTTCAGTACCCGAGTGAGCCGAGCTTCGAAATCCTCGGCGGGTTCAGTCACGGTCTTACCTCCTGTCGCAATTGGGTGAGTGCTCGTGAAGCCAGGGACTTCACCGTCCCTGGCCGGCACCCGAGGATCTGGGCGATCTCCGCCTCCGACCAGCCACCCCAGTAACGGGCGACGATCACAACGCGCTGGCGATAGGGCAGGGTCCCGACAAGGTCGAAGAGATCGGCATCGGCCGGCGTGAGAGTGTCGTATTCCCGTCTCAGGCGGACCGCCTTGAGCGCGCGCCGGCGCTCGTTGCGCTGCCACGCTCGGGCTTGGTTGACGATGGCTCGATGCACGAACCCTCGGGGGTTGTCGATCTGTTCGAATCCCCGGTAGAGAGACACGAAGGCTTCCTGTGCAAGGTCCTCGGCCACCGCCGACGTGCGGACAAGCAACCAGGCGAATCGAGCCGCCTGGGTGAACTCATGCTCGTAGAAGGCGACGAAGTCCGAGCCGGTGGACCGAGGCGGAACGCACCCCGGCACGGTGGTTGCCCTTTCGCTCACAGTCATATGTATCCCGAGAGCCTCCCTCGGTTCCACGCAATCCCGATTCGTTGTCCCGCTCGCCGTGGCGCGACCGCGCAGCCGCCGTCAAGCCCGCCCGCGCGCTGGGTGTAGGTCATCTTGAGCCCACCGCGCAAGCGACAGGTGGGACCGCGTGGCAGGCACGCACCGATCAGTTCTGACTGTCGACGGAGCGCAGGTCGGTCGTCTGTCTCTGCAGGCGTTGTGCAGCCATCGCTTGAAAGTTCCGAACGCCCCGTCCGTAGACGGCGGAAGATAGGAGGCTCCAGCGCTACTGCCCAAAGCTCGGTCCCTCCCGTTCTATCCGGCGCGGCGGCGGCATTGGCATCGGCCGATACCACGGATCGTGTCTCGACGTGCGCTCGAGAACGGCGCGGGTGGCCGCGTCGCCGGCGGGTGAAGCCTCGAGCCTGGCCCGCTTCGATCGTGCGCGTTCAGGTGTCTGCTCGGCGCGTCCGTCACGAGTCCCTTGACGCTCGCTGGCTTCGGTGTTGGCAAGCTCGTACTCGCGCACGGCCGCGCGCTCTTCGAGCTGTTCGATCCAGCGCCTTGTGCCCGGGTGCTCGCGTAGGAAGGACTGGCGGCGTTCCTGTGCAGTGCGTGCCTCGCTGAGCTGGCGAGCGGCGCGCTCGGCGTCCTCGAGGCGATGGTGCGCTCGCTCGTAGGCGCGAAGCGACTGCTGTTCGATTCGTCGTGCCTCGTCGAAGTCGCGTTTTGCTTCCTGCCAGTGAGCTTCTGTCTCCCGACGGGCCTGATTGCCGAGGAGACCAGGAAGGAGCGCACGGGTCGGGCGGGTGTTCGCCGCTACGAGGGCGGTCTCGGCCCCCTTACGGCGCTCCTCGGCGCGCCGCAGGGACGACTGCGCACCCGTCAGCTCCTCGTTGGCGCGTTGCACGTCGGCTCGGGGCGCGAGCGCGACGATCTCCGCTTCGCGATCCGGTCCCGCCCGCTCGTCGAGTTCGCGCCGGGCCTCGGCGAGGAGGTGGCGCAACAGGCCGATGTCTTCCATATGGGCGAGGTTCTCGCGAGCCACGTCGTGCGCGGAGCGCTGCGCGCCGTCGCGCCGCAGCACGTTTGCCAGTAGCTCGACGGGCGTGAGGCGTCGCGATCTCCACAGGATGTCGACACCGGGGTCGCAGCGTTGCTCGACGACGAGGGCCGCGTTCATCTCCCGTCCCCGGCTCATCGCCACGTAGAGCTGCTGGGCGGTCATCTGCTCGTCGACGAGCACGATCCCCCGGTCGACCGTCGAGCCCTGCGCCTTGTGGACGGTGAGCGCGTAGCCGAGGGCGACGTGCTCGGCTACGTACCGTGGCGGAAGCGTGACGCGCCCGCGTCCCTGGAGGGCCTCGACGATGAGTGCGCCCTGGAGGTCGCGCGCGACGACGCGCCAGCGCTCTCCGTTGCGGACGAACTCACCGGGAGCCCACCTGAGCTTGCGGTCGTTCTTCAAGGTCACGATCTCGTCGCCGACACCCGCCCGCCCGTTCGCGATCGGTGCGCCCTCGCGCTCGACCTCGCCGCGGGCGACGAGGTCCTCCCGGCAGCGTCTCGCCAGCGCGTCGACAGTCGCGTTGTCGCCGGCCATGAGAAGGACTGCGCGTCTCTCATCGCGTGCCCGTCGCCAGAGCTCGAACGCCTCGTTGCGCATCTGCTCCTCGCGCCCGCCGACGATCCGGCCGCGCGACACGTACTCGGCGAGCACGCTCACGTCGCGTGCCCGCAGCCGCAGCGAGGCCTGGGCCTCCCATGCCTCCGTGAAACGGCGCACCGTCTCGAGCTCGCTCGCGCCGTGATCGCCGACAAGGGTCGCGAACAGCCCACCCGGGCCGACCGCGCCGAGCTGTTGGGGGTCGCCGATGAGGACCAGCTTGCAGCCCACCTGTGCAGTGCGGGTGACGAGGCGCTCCAGGTCGTCGGTGCGCGTC
>Ga0224554_1002196_pt1 | contig 10563 bp, 9 predicted proteins | sample 714S22024metaG_FD_180666 | JGI IMG/M metagenome (GOLD analysis project Ga0224554, IMG submission 180666) | Peat soil microbial communities from Stordalen Mire, Sweden - 717 S2 20-24 | ecosystem: Environmental > Terrestrial > Soil > Wetlands > Peat | place: Sweden: Norrbotten County, Stordalen...
AAGGCCTGGCGCGCGGCGCTCAAAGAGCGAAGCCACGACGGCAACATGGGATTCACGGGCAACTTCGGCGAGTTTGGCGGTGGAGGGGCCGGGGATGGGCTCGGCAAGATCGAAGAGGCGCAGATCTTCGCGCTGGCAAAAATATTGCGTGCGGAAGAGCTCGGGCAGGCAGACGATCTGCGCGCCGAGTTTCGCGGCCTCGCGAACGTGGCTCAAAGCCGCCGAGAAATTCACCTCGGGATCCGCGCCCATGCGCATCTGCACGAGGGCAACCGTGAATTTGTGCGCCGTAGTCATTGCTGGTCTTAATGAGCCTCCGTGTGGCTGTCCTCCGTTGAGGATGATTATGGCCGATGCAACAAGGCCAACCCCGGCATGCGGAATTGGCCTCTGCACCGGAGCCGGGGTGTGCCGCTACTCTTCCAGGATCAGGACAGCGGCGGCGATGGTAGTGGTCCACTTGCCGCGCTTGTCGCCAACGGCCGACTGGGTAATGTTGCTGGTGCGTACAATTTTGTTGGAAATGCGGTAGATTTCCTTTTTCTCGTCCCAGCTTTTGTCGGGATCGAATTCGACGTCCAGCGTGGTAGCGAGCATTTCGGCAGCCAGTTCCTCGGCGTACTCGCCGGCTTGATCGTCGGTCTCGCCAAAACTGTGGTGCTCGCTGAGGTAGCCGTAGGTGTTGCGATCGGCCGGAATGGCCACACCGATGCTGCAAGCGACCAGGCGGTGCGGCTCTCGGGTGGAATTCTCAGCGATGACTGCGAATACGACCTCACCGTCGTCCAGGTACTTGAGGCCTTCTTTGCGCGGAATCATTTTGCATTGCGGCGGAAAGATGGAGGAGACGCGCACCAGATTCTGCGAAGCGATGCCCGCATCGCGCAGCGCCAGCTCAAAGGAGGTCAGCCGCTCCTTATGCTTGCCGACGCCCTTGGTGAAGAAAAGCTTCTTTGGGACCATTCTTTTTCCCAATTTCTATATGCCCTCCGTACGTGAAAGAAGTGTGGCCGTTTTTTGACGTTCCCGCATGAGTCTATCTCATCCTGAAGGGTGCGAACAGAGTTTCGCATATTTTCATTTGAGGTTCACAGCGAGGGATTTAGCGCGGGGTTCCCAACCGTCTCCGGGTGGTTTGCGGATCGGGCTCCGGATGGGGGCAATGAGGCGTCGTGCCGATCATGCGCCGAAGCAACTTTCCTGCGCACGGCGCGTTTAATAGGCATGAAGCAACGGATGGTTTGGCTGGGAATCCCTGTTTTGAGCGTGGCGTTGAGCTGCGCGGCCGTGTCGGCACAAGCTCCTGAACCCTCGACAGCGCCCGATCCGGGAAGCGCGGCGGGCGCCGCACCCGCGCCGGCGAGCACTGACCTCAGTCAGGCGATCCTGGAGTGGACGCCACCAGCTCTCGCGGAGTTGGGCGGGCAGGCGGTAGCGAAAGAGAGCTTCACGCTGGATCGGACGATGCTGGCAGCGGCGGCCGGGCTCATGCCGGACTCGGACGCCGACCTGAGGCAGACGGTTGCCAAGCTCGACGGCGTGAGTGTCCACGTGTTGCGGTTCGCGGCTGACGGCCAAGCCGACCCCGCACAGATTGAGGCGATCCGCGAGGCCTACCACCTGCGCGGCTGGAAGCACGTTCTAAGCTCGACGAATTTGGGCGGCGCAGACCACAGCGATATTACGGACGTGTGGCTGGTGATGGACGGCGCAAACGTGCGCGGAGGAGTGGTGCTCGTCGACAGCCCGAAGAGCCTGACGCTGGCAACGGTGGCCGGGAACCTGAGCCCGGTGGACATGCTGCATCTGCGCGGCCACTTCGGCATTCCGCGATTCGATAGCGACGGATTGAGCGGCGGCGCGAACCGATAATCTCGCGGGCACGAAGCGGCTCGTCGTCAGGCAGTCATGGCGCTCCTTTCTTCCGCGTTCTACGCCTCGCTGATCGGCCAAAACGAAAATGCTATAGTCGTGCGTAGCACTCCTCCCGGAGTGATCGAACGATGCAGACGCGCAAGTGGACGATTTCTTTTGTGATTCTGGCTGCCACGGGTTGGGCGGCGCTGGCTCGCGCCAAGGTGGTTGAGGATACGAGCGGTTCTCTCAGGAACCTGAGAAGCATTGCAGATGCGCTCGACTCTGCTGACCGGCATCCAGTGCACGTTCTCTACGTGCACGGCATCGATCAGGTGGGGGCAGGCGATTCCGGAAAGCTGCGCAATTCGATTTGCACCGAACTCAAGCTGTGCGACGTCACCGACTGGAAGAGTGCGGGCATCGAGTTTGCCGACAAAGGCGAATTCTCGAGCGACGTTGAGCCTCCGACGCTCGCGTATCTGGGTAGCCCGGTATGGAACAGCCCCGAGGAGTGGCACGCAGCGGCGCCATTTGTTGTGCACTGGGTCATTCACCTCAAGGGGCATTCCGCGGTACTGGTGATGGATGAGATCAACTGGTGGCCGCTGGTGCTGGCGCTTAAATGCCGCCGAGTGATCGCCGCCGAGGCACACCTTTCCGGTCCCGACCAGCATCTGCTGCAGGTTTGTTCCGAACAATCCGTTCAGGATCCGGGCGGATCGGGGCGATTCTATCCCTGGATTCCGGCGGACCAAGCTGCGAAACTGGCGAAGATACGGCCGCGCGGCGTTCTGGTGAACCGAGAGCTGAAGGCAGGGCTCGTCGACTGGGGGCTTTCGGACGTGCTGATGGCGGTGGGACCGCTGGGCGGCATTCTGCGCGATGGGGTGCGGCAATTGATGGCAAAATCGGCGGCGTTCGATCCCCACGCAGCAGAGGCCGATTCGAGCGGAAACGGTGGAATAGGAAAGTACGACTGGAAATCGCAACTGAGCCGGGACAATGCGCTGGACCAGGAATTTATTGGCGTAACGCACAGCCTGGGCAGCTATCTTCTCTTCAACACGCTCAACCCCGAGTTTGACAGTGTTGCCGGACAAAACCTGTCCGCATCAGAAGCGGCCAGGAAAACAGCAGAAGAGAACGCGATGCGTTACATCTTTGAGCGAACATCGCTGGTGTATTTCTTCGCAAACCAGCTTGAGATGCTGGAGATCACGAATCTTGAGAGCGCGCCGGACAGTTCAACGACTGCAATGACATCGCGCGGGTTGTCGCCGACACCGTTCGTTCCCACATCGCCAGCTGCCAACTTCAGGACGCTTGTCAACCGGTGGAAGGATTATCAAACGAGCTTTCAGGGGGTTCTACACCCAAGCGACGACGCGAGCAGGGAGAAGGTTCAGGTAGTGGCATGGAGCGACCCCAGCGACGTGATTACCTACCGCGTGCCGAAGATCGGCGATGTGGAAGTGGTGAATCTCTACGTGAAGAACGCGACGCGCTGGTTCGGGATTTTCGAATCGCCCACCAAAGCGCATGGTGATTACGCTAAAAACGTCGATGTGCTGCGGGTGATGTTTGGAGAGACGAAGATTCAAGGCTCGGCTCATTGAAGGGGCTCATTGAGGGAGATCTAGGCGAGAACTTCTGCCGCCTGCCATTGCCACCGCTAAATTCCAGATGGTAGCCTCAACCTTGGACCAAGACGCTTTGGACTTGTCGAGTTTGAACTAATTCTGGAAGGGACTTCCCTCAAAATCATGCAAAGCACTTACAACGGCCTCGAGTTGCCCAAGACGGGCGAGCCGATCAAATACAAAGACGGGCAATTTGCCGTGCCTGACCACCCCATCATTCCTTTTATCGAGGGCGATGGCACAGGGCGCGACATCTGGAAGGCGTCGCAACGGGTTTTCGATGCGGCCGTAGAAAAAGCGTACGGTGGCAAGCGGGCCATTCGCTGGTTTGAGATCTTCGCCGGCGAGAAGGCTTACAGGCAGTTCAACAACTGGCTGCCCGACGATTCGGTGGCGGCGGCGCGCGACCTGCGCGTTTCCATCAAAGGGCCGCTAACGACGCCGGTCGGCGGCGGCATTCGCTCGCTCAATGTTGCGCTGCGGCAGATTCTCGACCTGTATGCGTGCGTTCGGCCGGTGAAGTACTACCGGGGCGTGCCCAGCCCGGTAAAGCATCCGGAGAAGCTCGACATCGTGATCTTCCGGGAGAACACGGAGGATGTGTACGCGGGAATCGAGTTCAAGCAGGGCACAGAGGATGCGGCTCGGCTGATTTCGTTTCTCAATGACGATCTGCTCAAGGGCGGAAAGAAGAAAGTACGCGCGGATTCGGGCGTGGGCATTAAGCCGATTTCGATTTTTGGGACTAAGAGGCTGGTGCGCTACGCGATCCGCGGGGCGCTCGAGTCGGGACGCAAGACGGTCACGCTCGTCCACAAAGGAAATATTCAGAAATTCACCGAGGGCGCGTTCCGCGAGTGGGGCTACGAGGTCGCGACGCAGGAGTTCCGCGGGCAGACCGTGACGGAGCGCGAGAGCTGGATTCTGGGCAACGTGGAATTGAGGCCCGGCATTTCGATTGAAGAGAATGCAGCGCTGATCGAGCCGGGAGTGGAATTCGGGTCTCCGGCCTTTCGCGAATCGCTTTACGCCGAAGTGAAGGACGTGCTGGACTCGATTGGCAAGAGCCACGGCAACGGCGCATGGAAGCAAAAGGTGCTGGTGAACGACCGCATCGCCGATTCGATCTTCCAGCAGATCATTATTCGACCGGAGGACTACAGCATTCTGGCCACATCGAATCTGAACGGGGACTATATCTCCGACGCGGCGGCTGCGCAGGTGGGAGGCCTCGGCATCGCGCCTGGCGCCAACATCGGCGATGGCTACGCGGTGTTTGAGGCGACACACGGCACGGCGCCCAAGTACGCCGACAAGGATGTGATCAATCCCGGATCGGTGATTTTGTCGGGCGTGATGCTGCTCGACTTCATCGGCTGGAAGGAAGCGGCGAAGATGATCGAGAACGCGATGGAGAAGACGATTCAGCAGAAGTCGGTGACGTACGACTTTGAACGCCAGCTTGCCGGCGCGACGAAGGTGGGCACGAGCGAGTTCGCCACGCGGATTATCGGAAACATGTGACAGCGCCCGAGTTTGTGGGGCTAGCGGAGTTAGAGCAAGCGAAGAGGTCGACAATGGCGATTGAAGTCCGCGGCGTCTGCCCCTACTTCGAGGTCTACGACATGCCGAACTCGATCCGTTTCTATCGCGACCAGCTCGGGTTCGAGATCGTGAGCACGTCGCCACACCGCGGCGGCGACAAGGATCGCTTCCACTGGTGCTTGCTGAGGCTGGGCACCGCAGAGATTATGTTAAACACCGCTTACGAGTTCGACGAAGAGCGACCGGCGCTCGAGGACTATCTTCGGGAGCGCAAGAATCGCGACACTTGCCTCTATTTCGGCTGTCCGGACGTCGATGGGGCGTATGCGGAGTTCGTCGCGAAGGTGGTTGTCGTCGATCGGCCTCTGAAGGTGGCGCCGTACGGCATGAAGCAGATGTACCTGCACGACCCTGACGGTTTCGGACTGTGCTTTCAATGGAAGGTCGCGTGAGACTCGGCCGGCTCGGCTAACGAAAAACAACCAGGAGATTCAAGAATGCGGAAGAAAGTAAGCATTGTGGGCGCGGGGAACGTGGGTGCGACGGCCGCGCACTGGATTGCGGCCAAGGAACTGGCCGATGTGGCACTGATCGACGTGGTGGAAGGCGTTCCGCAGGGAAAGGCGCTGGACTTGCTCGAGGCCATGCCCATTGAGAAGCGCGACGTGGCGATCGTGGGCGCGAACGACTACGCGGCCACGGCGAATTCCGACATTGTGGTGATCACAGCGGGCATTCCGCGCAAGCCGGGCATGAGCCGTGACGATCTGCTTAACACAAACTTCAAAATCATGTCGGACGTGGTACAGAAGGTGGTAGCGCAGTCGCCTGAGTGCATTCTGATCATTGTGTCGAATCCGCTGGACGCGATGGCCCAGGCCGCCTACCGGCAGGCGGGCTTCAATCGCGAGCGGGTGATCGGCATGGCCGGCGTGCTGGACTCGGCGCGCTTCCGGAGCTTTATTGCCGCGGAGCTGAACGTGAGCGTGGAGAATGTGACGGCGTTCGTGCTTGGCGGGCACGGCGACACCATGGTGCCGCTGGCGCGCTACTCGACAGTGGCGGGCATTCCCATTACGGAGTTGATTGCGCCCGATCGGCTGGAACAGATCGTGCAGCGGACGCGCGATGGCGGGGCGGAGATCGTGAAGTACCTGAAGACGGGCAGCGCCTACTACGCGCCATCGGCGGCCGTGACCGAGATGGTAGAAGCGATCCTGAAGGACAAGAAGAAGATTCTGCCCTGCGCGGCGTACCTCGAGGGCGAGTACGGCATCGAGGGCTACTATATCGGCGTGCCGTGCAAGCTGGGCGCAGCGGGACTGGAACAAATCATCGAGATCAAGCTCACGGCGGAGGAAGACGCCGCGCTCAAGAAGAGCGCCGAAGCGGTTAAGGAGCTCTGCGCGGTGATTGGGGTATAGTTTCCGCGGTGCGGAGTCTCCAGCAATTGAAAAGCCCTCGATTCAGACCGCATTCGCGGTAGAATCGAGGGCTTTTGTGTTTCGGGTGCGACGAGTGCCGATCAATCCATCGCCATGCTCAGCTGGTGGCGCACATCGGCGCCGCGAACCCAGAAGATGACGTCGGTGGCGATGTTGGAGGAGTGGTCGGCGATCCGCTCGAGGTTCTTGGCCACAAGGATGCCGTTCATCGCCTGCTGCGTGAATTGCGGCTTCTCTTCGATCAACTTGAGCAGGTCGCTATGGGCGCGGCGGTTCATGCGATCGATCTCGTCGTCCATCTCGCGTACAGAATCGGCAAGTCGTGCGTCGCCGTCGAGGAGCGCCTGCAGCGCGTTGCGAATCATCTGTGCGGCAAAATCGCCCATGGCGGCAAAATCCACCGGCAGCTCCACGTCTTCCGCAGTGAGAGTCTCCTTGGTGCGGCGCGCAATGCTCATCGACTGGTCGCCGATGCGCTCGAGGTCGCCGTTGATCTTTATGACGGCGAGGATGAAGCGGAGATCGATGGCCATGGGCTGCTCCTTGGCCAGCAGTTCATAGGCCATCTCGTCGAGCTCCCGCTGCGCGGTGTCAATGGCCCGCTCATTCTGCTTGACGAATTTGCAGAGACCCTTATCGCGCCGAGTGTAGGCCTCAACGGCCGACTCGACTGCCAACTGGGCAAGCGCAGCCATGGCCAGAAGCTTGTCCTTGAGCTCGGCGAGTTGCTGATGAAAGTGGATACGCGGCACTAGGTTCGATCTCCCATCCGACTATTCTGCACCAAGCGACGTTACAGGAGAACAAATTTCCGCGTGTGCACCAAAACTATTACACACATTGGTAATGCTCCCGAAACGGGCCGGCGGCTCAAATGTTTGACGACCAGCAGGCGAAAAGGCTTCGAGGGCGGGTGGGGATGTGGCCGTGGCGGATGGTCAGGCAGCGTCAGGCGCGAATGGTGGAGGCTCGATCGGGCCCAGCAGGAAGAGATACCCGGCGATGCCGATGGCCAGGTAGGCGGCGGCCACGGCAAACGCCGCCGCGTAGGAGTGGTGCGCCGAGACCAGGTAGCCGGTGAGGATGGAAGCCGTAATCCCGGAGACCTGGCCGCAGAAATTGATGATCCCGCCGACCTTGCCCACGTTAGGACGGCGGGCGATGAAGGAGGGCAGCGACCAGGCCACGGGCGCCGCCGCGGCAAGACCGCTGAGCGAGACGGTAATCCAGAGGAGGGCCTGGGAAGCGCTGTGCGCGTGGGCCGCGCCAAGAATGCCCAGCCCGAAGGCCGTGCCCCCGATGAGGACGGTGCGGCGAACAGCGCTCTGGCCGAAACCGCGCTGGACGAGGAAGTCGACGAGGAATCCGCCGATCGCAAGGTCCGTTGCGGTGGCAACGAACCACGGCACGCTGGTGTAGAGGAACGAGTGCAGGAGATCAATGTGCAGGGCTGAAGACAGATAAGCCGGCAGCCAATAGAGCAGCAGGAAAAAGACGTAGTTATACGCGCCGAAGCCGAGGGCGAGACCAAGGACCTTGCGCTGGGAAAGCAGTTGGCCGAGCGACGATGAGCGCTCTACGACCCGTTCGGGAGCGGCGAGGGAGGCGGATTGATCTTCGATATACAGGCGCTCGATTTCGGTCAGCTCGGGATCCTCGGCCGGATCGCGATAGACGCGCCAGAAGAGGAGGAAGTAGGCGAAGCTGATGGCGCCAGTGAAGGCAAAGCTCCAGCGCCATCCGGCATGGATGAGAACGATGCCGATGACGGGGACCCCGATGGCCGAGGCGAATTTGGCAGCGGCGTCGTTGAGCGAGGTGGCGAGGCTGCGCTCGCGCTCGGGGAACCAGAGGCCGATGGCCTTGGCGTTGGAGGGAAAGGTCGGCGCTTCGCCAACCCCGAGCAGGAACCGCGCACCAAAGAATGCGCTGAGATTGGGCGCGGCAGCCGCGGCAAAGGAGGCGGCGCTCCAGATCAACGTGCCGATGCGCCCTACGCGACGAACACCGAGCTTATCGAGCACGACGCCGATGGGCAACTGGCAAAGGGCGTAGGTCCAGTTGTAGGAACTGGAAAGATAGCCGAAGACAACATCGGAGATGCCGAAGGCGGCGACGAGGGAATCGTGCGAGACGGAGAGATTGACGCGGTCAAAGAAGTTGACCAGGACGCCGATGCCGAGGAGCCAGGCGATGCGCCAGCGGCGACGCGGGAGGCGAGCGTGGGGCGGCGGATTTGGGGCTGAAGAGGAACCCTGCTCGTTCAATCGTCTCCTTGTCGCGATCTTTTGGGTCGCGATCTTTCGGGTTGCGATCTGTTGGCGATCAGACGGCCGGGGTGAGTCTTCCCTGCACCACGTGATTTTCGAGCGTGCCGATGGGGTCGATGGTGATGCGAACCCGGTCGCCGGGCACCAGGGTAAAGTCGTCGGGCGGCACGATGCCGGTTCCGGTCATCAGGAAAGCGCCAAAGGGGAATGTGTTCTCGCGGAAAAGGTAGGCGGCCAGATCGGCAGGAGCGCGCTTCAGCTCGGCGAGCGTCGTAGCGCCGGAGAATACCGTCTGGCCGGAGCGGACGATTTCGATACGAATGGGCGTTGTGGGCGGAAGCGGATCGCTGCTGACGAGGATGCAGGGGCCTAAAGCGCAACTGCGGTCGTAGACCTTGGCCTGAGGGAGATAGAGCGGATTCTCGCCCTCGATGTCGCGCGAGCTCATGTCGTTGCCCACGGTGTAGCCGATGATCTGGCCACGCGGGTTGATGAGCAACGTCAGTTCCGGCTCGGGAACCGACCACTTGGCGTCACTGCGAATGCGGACGGCGGTGCCGGGAGCGACGACGCGGCTCGGCGTTGCTTTGAAGAACAGCTCGGGACGCTCGGCCGTGTATACGCGGTCGTAGAAGTCGCCGCCGCCCGCGTCTTTGGATTCGGCCATGCGCGCATTGCGACTGCGGAAGTAGGTGACGCCGGCGGCCCAGACTTCCTGGCTGCCGATGGGGACTAGAATCTGCGCCAACGAAAAATCGAGCTCGGAGACCGCAAAATCCGCACCATCGCTCTGTTCGATGATCGAAAGAAGATAGCCTTGCAAATCGTTATGCGCAAAGAGCACATCCAGCGAGGTCACTGGTACGCGATAATGATGGCCGCCGTTTTCTACGAAACATCCAACGTCTGTCCGGTAAAGCTTCACGCTTTTTTCTCCAATCGAGAGACAATTTGATCGACATCGTAGACGCAGCCGCCCCAAACGCCGCCGCTTGCCGTGACGAGCGCGGCCCAGAGGCGCGTGTCGGCCGGCATTTCAGGATGCGGAGCGAGATCGGGGCGGGGAGTGCGAGAGCTGAGGCGGCGCGCGCCTTCTTCGGCAGCGAACGTCTCGTCGCCTTCTCCGACCAGTTGCACGGAGCCCTCGAGCCGCGAGCGATCGACGACGATTTCGATCTGGTCGCCGTCGAGGACTTTGCCGATGGGACCGCCGGCGAGCGCTTCGGGTGAGATGTGGCCGATGCAGGCTCCGGTGGAGACTCCGCTGAAGCGGGCATCGGTCAGCACGGCCACGTTCTTGCAGTGAGGCAGCTGCTTCAGGGCCGAGGTGATCTGGTAAATCTCCTGCATGCCGGCGCCCTCTGGCCCACTGCAGATGAGGACCATGACGTCGCCCTGCGAAATCCGGCCGGACTTGATGGCCTGGATGGCGGCCGACTCAGTGACGAAGACTCGGGCGAGGCCAGTGTGGCGATAAATGTTGTCCTTGCCGACCAGAGAGGAGTCGATGGCGGTGCATTTGATGACCGCTCCCTCGGGCGCGAGGTTGCCCTGAGGGAAGCAGACGGTGGAAGTCAGGCCGTGCGAACGTGCACGATCGCGCGACATGATGACGTCGTCGGGATCGATGCCGTCGATTTCCTGGAGGCGCTGACGGAGCGCGGCGCGGCGGGGACTATGCAACCACCAGTTGAGGCACTCGTCGAGGGAATCGCCGGAGACGGTCTTGACACTGGTGTCGAGCAATCCAGCAGCGCGGAGTTCGAGCATGACCTCGGGCACTCCGCCGGCGAGAAAAACCTGCAC
>Ga0224554_1002197_pt1 | contig 10558 bp, 6 predicted proteins | sample 714S22024metaG_FD_180666 | JGI IMG/M metagenome (GOLD analysis project Ga0224554, IMG submission 180666) | Peat soil microbial communities from Stordalen Mire, Sweden - 717 S2 20-24 | ecosystem: Environmental > Terrestrial > Soil > Wetlands > Peat | place: Sweden: Norrbotten County, Stordalen...
CACGGCTTCGGGCTGCACAACGGGGCCTTGACCGCCAGGCAACTGGGCGGGACCCTGGCGGCGCAAAGCGAAGGTTGCGGCAAAGGGGCTGTGTTCATTCTGGAACTGCCGCTGGACACCCCCTCCCGGGTTCCCACCATGAGCCACGCGCCGCCCAAGTCCATTTTGGCCCCGGCACTCAATTGATGCTGGGCATTTTGGCGTGCAAAGGGTTTGAGATACTTTTCTCAAGCACCAACCCCAATATGACGTTATATTACCATATATGAGGTGCTTCCGATGAACTGCGTCAGACCGTGGTTGCGATCAATTGCGTTGTGCTGCGCGGTCCTGCTGTCGGCCGGTTCTTTGTTTGCCTTGGATCCCGCAAAGTCCGTTTATCAATACAATTGCCTGAATTGGACCCGCCGCAATGGTTTGCCAGCCGACCTCATCACCGGCGTCACCCAGACCAAGGATGGCTACATCTGGCTCGGCACCCAGAAAGGAATGGTCCGCTTCGACGGAGTGGACTACAAGCTGCTGACCATGGCTCTGCCCAAAGGGCAAAGCCAGGAAATCAGGAGTCTCAGCAGGGCCAGGAACGGCGGCATGTGGTTGTCGATCAGCCGCGGGAGTTTTGGCTTCTATGACGGACAAAAGTTTTCCCCCATCGAGGACGAAAGATGGGCGGGAACCAGCACGGAGGCCACCACAGTTTTCCAAGCGTCGGATGGGGCGGTGTGGACGGGGTCGGATCAAGGCTTGGGCCGATGGGTCAAGGGGAAGCCCGGGGAAACTTTCTTTGACACAAATTTTTTAAACCGTGTCCTGTGCTTTTCCGAAGGCCGCGCCGGCCGCGTCTGGATAGGAACAGTCGAGCAGGGCGTCCTTTATTGGCAGGATGGCAGACTGGCGGCTTTCCCGGATGAATCGCTCAAGAAGGAAAACGTTTTCTCGGTGGCGGAGGATTCAGGCGGCCGGATTTGGGTCGGCACCGGAACGGGTTTGCGTTGCTACGATGCCAGGTTCCAACCGGTGCAAATCACTCCCTTCTTTAACGAAGTCAACAGCCTCCTGGTGGACAGTCACGGCGTGGTTTGGATCGGGACACCCGGAGCCGGCCTGGCACGCTATGCGAACGGGGAATTCACCTGGCTGCACAAGACGGACGGATTGGTGAGTGACGGGATCATGAGCCTTTATGAGGACACCGAAGGCAGTGTGTGGGTCGGCACGCAGAATGGATTGAGTCAGATCACGGACGTGAAATTCCCGATCTACTCAGTTCGGGAAGGGCTGCCGGGAAGCTCGGTGGTGTCGGTCGCTCTCTCGCGCAAAGGCGGGCTTTGGGTTACGACCGATCGTGGATTGGCCTACGTGGATGGCCAAAAGGTGACGAATTTCACCAATAACACGGCGCTGCCCCAAGGATGGATGAAACGCGCCTTTGAGGCCAGCAACGGCGATCTGTACCTAACGGATGACGCCAAACAACTGGTGGCGATTTCCGGCGGAAAGGTTGCGCAGATCTACACCAATTGGAACTGGCCCACCTCGATGGCGGAAGACTCGCAGGGTCCGTTGGTCGCGATAGCCGACAGATTGTACCGCATCCGGAACGGCAGGATGGCGCCATACGCCTATGCGGACGGCTTGGAGCCGAGTTATTTCTGGATCTTCAACATGTGCGTGGGCCGCGATGGAGCCATCTGGATCGCCAGCAATAATGGCATATTCCGCATCAAAAATGGCCTGGCCCGGCGCTGGTCCACCGAAGAAGGCCTTTCGGACAATGATATCTTCTTTGTTTTCGAAGACGTGGATGGCGCGGTTTGGGCCGGGTTGCCCAGCGGTATCGCGCGCATCAAGGATGACCACATAAAGAACATCATTCCCGCGCTGGGATTTGACAATACCATTTATGAGATCGTCCCCGATGACCAGGGCAATTTTTGGATGGATTCCGCCGCCGGCATCATGCGCGCCAGCCGGCAAAACCTGAATGACTTCGCGGACGGAAAAACAGAGCAGATCGATTGCACGGTCTTCTACGGATTGGAATCGATCAAGGTCATCGGGCACACCAAACGGGAATCCGTCGCCGGCAAGACGGCGGACGGCCGCATCTGGTTCCCCAATCCCCAAGGCCTGGCCATGGTGGATCCAAAGCATCTTTTCACCAACACAGTCGTTCCTCCGGTGCATATCGAACAAATCCGCATTAACGGCGGCGAAGTGCAGGACCGCAAAGCTCTTAATCTTCCCGTGGGCGGGGGGCGGATGGAATTTCATTTCAACGTCTTGAGCTACATTGCGCCGCAGAAAGCCAGGCTGCGCTATCAGTTGGAAGGCTTCGACAGCGACTGGGTTGACGCCGAGGGGCGGCGCTCGGTGCTCTACAACAATTTGAAACCCGGCAAGTATTCCTTCCGCGTCCAGGGCTGCAACGCCGACGGGGTGTGGAACACCGCCGGGGACGCCTTTTCCGTGGAATTGCCGCCGGCCTTTTATCAAACCGGGTGGTTCTTGGTCCTGTGCGTCCTGTTGGCGCTGGGGGGGTTGGGCTTGATGTATCGCTGGATGCTTTACCGGGCCGAGAGCAAGCAACGCCGCCTCAAGGAAGCCAACGATTTGCTGGAACTGAAAGTCCGGGAACGAACGGCCGAGTTGGCGAAGGCGAACGTGGAGCTGGACAAGGAAATGCAAGCCGGCAAGCGGGCTGATGAAGCCTTGCGGGCGGAGCAAAGACTTTTGCGCACCATGATCAATGCCCTGCCCATGTCCATCGGTTGCATTGACAAGGCGGGCCGGTTCGTGTTCGCCAATAACCTGGCCAGCACGCTGTTCGGCAAACCGCTTGCCGAAATAGAGGGCTGGCTTTTCAGCGATGTCGTATCCCCTGAAATGTATGCGAAACAAAAGCGGCTGATTGATGAGTGCCTCACGGGCAAAGTCGTGCCGTTTGTTCATGAATATACACTGGCCGATGGCAGCATTGTGATCGGCCAGGGCGCCTTTGCGCCGGTTGCCGGCCAGGATGGCACCTTCATCGGGGCCGTCTATGGCGTGGTGGATATCACGGAACGCAAGCAATTGGAATTGAAGATAGAACAGACGCACCAACAACTGATGGTTGCCTCCCGTCAGGCGGGCATGGCGGAGGTGGCCACCGGCGTCCTGCACAACGTCGGCAACGTCCTCAACAGCGTCAACGTCTCCGCCAATCTCGTCGTCGATTCCATCCGCGCCTCCCGCGCCTCCAGCCTCGCCAAAGTGGTCGAACTGTTCGATAAACACCCCACCGACCTGGCCGATTTCCTCACAAAAGACGACAAAGGCAAACAACTCCACGCCTTCCTCAGCGGCCTCAACGGCCATCTGGCCACGGAACGAACCGGTGTGCTGGAAGAACTGCGTTCCCTGACCGCCAATATCGAACACATCAAGGAAATTGTGGCCATGCAACAGGCCAACGCCCACCGATTTGGCGTCACGGAAACGGCCCAGGCGGCCGAATTGATGGAAAACGCCCTCAAGATGAACGAGGCGGCCTATAGCCGCCACAGTGTCAAACTCATCCGTGAATTCGAAGAGGTGCCGCCCATCCTGGTGGACAAGCACAAGGTCCTGCAAATCCTCATCAACTTGTTGCAAAACGCCAAGCGCGCCTGCAGCCAGAGCGCCCAGGCGGAGCGCAAGGTCACGGTCCGCATCCGCCGCAACGGCGAGCGGGCCATCCGCATGGAAGTGGCCGACAACGGCGTCGGAATCCCGCCCGAGAACCTGACCCGGATATTTGCGCATGGATTTACCACCCAATCCGACGGCCACGGCTTCGGGCTGCACAACGGGGCCTTGACCGCCAGGCAACTGGGCGGGACCCTGGCGGCGCAAAGCGAAGGTTGCGGCAAAGGGGCTGTGTTCATTCTGGAACTGCCGCTGGACACCCCCTCCCAGGGTGTCCCCGCGCGCCCCGCGACGTCAATTGGCGGATTCAACAAGGCCCCCCTGCCCGTTTCAGCCACGGTTTTGCCGCCAGTCACACCGCCGCCCAAACGCGGGGAACTGGCAGAAGCGCCGCAGAACGGCAGACTCAACTGATTCAGGCTAAAACAGCCGGTCCAACGAAGATTTTCGCCTGGCTTCCGACCAATAACTCTCAGTGCCAGCCGGGCGGCGCAGGCGCAACGGATCCTTGCCCAGCGCCCGCATGGCCAACCCCAGCGGTGTGATGATGATGAAAAAAAACGACGCCAGGATGACACGCGCCAGGATCTGACTCAGGCCAAATCCCGCCTTTGCGGAAAAACGATAATATCCCCGGAACCATCGGGGTCGCAACGCCGCGGCTGCGGCCAGTCCAGCCAACACACACAGCACCATGAACCAAGCCGCCATGGGCAGGACCCTCCGCCAGCGCAAAAGGCTGCTGAGAAGCGCCAGGCCCAGCGCACTCATCCACGCCGCCTTGCGCCATTCCCCCGGCTCCTCTTTGAGTTTCAACTTCATCTTCAGTCCTTTTGCGGCGCCACACGCCGTTCGGCGGGGCGCGCCGGCTGCTCGGCGCGATCCAGCATGTAATTCCCCAGCACCAAATAATCCATCTCCGTGTGGACAAAACACCGGTAGGCATCCTCCGGCGAGCAAACGATTGGCTCCCCCCTCACGTTAAAGGAAGTATTGACAAGAACGCCGCATTGCGTGGCGCGCTCAAAACGCAACAGCAGTTCGTAAAGCAGCGGATTGTCCCGGGCCTCCACCGTTTGGATTCGCGCCGAGTAATCCACATGCGTCACGGCCGGCAGCGTGGACCGCGCCTGCTTCAGCAATTCCATTCCCTTCATGCCGGCCGGCACGGGCCGGCGCAATTTTGCCAGGACCGGCGCCACCAGCAGCATGTAGGGCGATGCTTCAGTCAAATCGAAGTATTCGCCCACCCGTTCCAGGCGCACAATGGGCGCGAAAGGCCGGAAAGATTCGCGAAATTTCACCTTCAGGTTCATGACGGATTGCATGCGCGGAGACCGGGCGTCGCCCAGAATCGAACGATTGCCCAGGGCGCGCGGCCCGAACTCCATCCGCCCCTGGAACCAGCCGATCACCTTTTCGGCCCGCAAAAGATCAACTGTGGCATCGAGCAAATCGGTTGTGGCAAACCGTTTGAATTTGGCCCCGTGGCAGCGCAGGATGGCCTCGATTTCCCCGTCCGAGTACTCGGGCCCGAGCAGCGCGCCGCGCATCGCGTCGGCCTTGGCGGGAACGGGGCCGGCTTTGTTTGGTTGCGCGTGCCAGGCGGCGAAGGCGGCTCCCAGCGCCCCCCCGGCATCGCTGGCAGCCGGTTGGATCCAGATGCCGTCAAACACCCGCTCCCGCAGAAGGAGGCCGTTGGCCACGCAATTGAGCGCCACGCCGCCCGCGAGGCAGAGGTTCTTTTCTCCCGTCAAATCCCGCGCGTGGCGGGCTAGGCGCAGAACAACTTCCTCCGTCACAGCCTGAATCGAGCGCGCGACGTCCATGTGGCGCTGCCCGATGGATTCATCCGGGCGGCGGGGTGGCCCGCCGAAGAGCTGGTGAAAACGCCTGTTGGTCATGGTTGTGCCGCGCAGAAAACTGAAGTAATCCAAATTCATCCAGAAAGAGCCGTCGGCTTTCAAGTCAAGCAATTCCCGGAGGATGGCGTCCTTGTAAATCGGTTCCCCATAAGGGGCCAATCCCATGAGTTTGTACTCGCCCGAATTGATGCGAAAACCACAGTAATCCGTAAACGCCGAGTAAAGCATGCCCAGCGAATGCGGGAAGCGCAGTTCCCGGAGGAGTTCAATGCTGTTTCCCTGCCCGCGGCCGATGGTCGTCGTCGCCCATTCTCCCACGGCGTCGATGGTCAGGATGGCGGCCGAAGTGAACGGCGAGGGATAAAACGCGCTGGCGGCGTGGGCTTCATGATGCGCCGTGAAAAGTATTGGACAGTCCGCGCGCAAGCCGGGCAATTCCTCGCGGATGGTTTTGCGCAGGTCCAATTTTCCTCCCAGCCAGTTGGAAAAAACTTCCGGGAAAGTCCGCCATCCGCCCGGCGCCACGGCCAGATACGATTCCAGCAGGCGCGTGAACTTCAGCACGGGCTTGTCGTAAAAAACGACGCAATCCAGCTCCCCTGCGCTCAGTCCGCCGTGGCGCAGGCAAAACTGGATGGCTTGACGGGGAAACTCCGGGTCGTTCTTGATGCGCGAAAACCGTTCCTCCTGCGCGGCGGCGATAATCTGCCCGTCGCGCAGCAACGCCGCGGCGGCGTCATGGTAATAGGCGGAAATTCCCAGGACATGGCGCGGCTGGGGCATTGTTCACATGAAGGGATAGAGGGCCCAGGCGATGCCTCCTGAACTGGCTGTAAAGACGAGAATCGCGCCCAGCACCAGCAACAGGACAATCAGCGGTATGAGCCACCACTTCTTCTCCTGCCTGCAAAACCCAAGGAATTCCTTGAACAACGACCACATGATTGTCATGCTATTCTACGGGTTGGGTTTTAATGTTGCAAGAGGAATGTCATCGGGAGGCTTCAGCCTGGGTTCCTGCGCCACGCGTGCAGCGGGCATTATCTTGCTTGATTTTTTCCGCTGTAACCGCTTCTTTGGAGAAGTTCACAACTTGAAAAACATGAAATTTCCATCTTTTTATACTGTTCTGCTTTGCGCGGGTCTGACGGCAACACCGTTGCGTTTGTCCGGCCAGGCTGCGTCGCCCGCCGCGGCGGAACCTTTGGGTCCGAGGATCGCTTTCGCCACCAATGAATTTCATTTTGGCCAGGTCATCGCCGGCACGTTGGTTGATTACACGTTCATTGCCAGCAATGCAGGCGATCAAACCCTGGCCATTTTTAGCACGAGCGCAAGTTGCCCTTGCACAACGGTGGAAGATTGGGATCGTGAGGTCGAGCCGGGCAAAACGGGGAAGATTCCGATTCAATTCGACAGCAGTGATTTTCGCGGCGATGTGGCCAAGACCATTACGGTGAATTCAAACGACAAGCTCGCGCCCGAACAAACCCTCGCCATTCGCGGCATGGTTAGGAGGGGGATCCAATTCACGCCTAAGCTGGCTTATATCAATATCGTGCCCGATGCCCCTTCAGCCTCGACGAACGTTGTTCGCCTGAGCAATCAGTCCGAGGAGTCCGTTACGCTGTCTGATCCGACCAGCGACAACACTTCGTTTAAGGCCGAACTGAAGACAATAGCACCAGGCAGAGAGTTTGATGTGACTGTCACCGCGGCGCCTCCCCTCGCGGTGGGAAGCACAACGGGAACAGTTTCCATCAGGACCTCTTTGGCTTATATGCCGGTGATTAACATCCCAACTATCGCCATGCTCCACCCGGCGGTAAACGTGACGCCGCCCCAAATTATTCTGCCACCGCGAATTGATGACTGGACGACAAATATTGTCACCATCACCGCCAATGGAACCAATGTGCTCGCCCTGTCAGATGCAACGGTTTCCGATGAGAGGGCCAGCGTCGAACTCAACGAGACCACGCCGGGTCATGTCTTCCAGCTTGCCGTGATTTTCCGGCCCGGGTTTGTGGTTGCCACGGGTCGTCAGGCGCAGTTGAGCGTCAAATCGAATAATGCAGAGTGCCCGGTCATCGTCGTGCCGGTCAGGCAGGCTCGGCGACAACCAGCCCCGTCCCTGCCGCGCCCTTAAGCGACCGGCCATTTCTGATGCGCCCAAAGCCGGTTGCCATGACGGGCTTGAAATCTGAAATGAATTGATTGTTTTTGAAGTTGCAAGCGAATCCTCGCCCTGGAACGAACGCATCAAGGCGTTGCACTGCCATGGGAAACGCTTTGACGTTTGAACTGGCTTGGAGAAGAAGGTAGCATGGCTGCCTCATGAAGAGGCAGAAAGAGTTCCCAGCCAATGAAAAGGCCAAATCGTCCGCCGTGTCCGCCATGAGGCCTGGCACGGACGGTGGCTGGAAGGCGAACCAAAGGCATGGCTTTTGGGATTTTCTGCCCACGGTGTCGCGCAGCGACTGGGTGGCGGGTTTGTTCCTGGCAACCGCCATCTTTCTGGCTTACCTGCCGGTGTGGCACGCCGGATTCATCTGGGACGATGATTATCACCTGACAGAAAACCCCTGCATTGTCGGCCCAGTGGGGTTCAAAGGAATCTGGACAAGCAGCGCGGCGCTTTATTATCCCCTGGTGCTGACAAGTTTCTGGGTGCAACACGCGCTGTGGGGCCTCCGTCCGCTGCCCTATCATTTGGTCAACGTCGCCATGCAGGCGGCTTGCGCCATTTTGCTATGGCAGGCCCTGCGGGCTTTGAAGGTGCGCGGGGCGTGGCTGGGGGCGGCGCTTTGGGCGCTGCACCCCGTGCAGGCGGAGTCGGTGGCATGGATCACGGAATTGAAAAACACACAGTCGTGTCTGTTCTATCTGCTGGTCATCCTTTTTTTCCTGAAATGGCGGCAGGCTGCGGCGTCGGTCTCCCTAAAGGGAGGCGGGTGGTATTACACGCTGGCCTTGCTGTGCGCCATGCTGGCGATGTTAAGCAAGACTTCCACCGTGATGCTGCCGGTGGTGCTGGGCCTGTGTTGGTGGCGGACAGCGGATCGGTGGCGGTGGCGCAACGTCCTCAGTCTCGTTCCGTTTTTCCTGATTTCAACGGTGGCCGGCCTTTGGACGATTTGGGAACAAAAATTTCATTCCGGAGCCGTGGGAACCGCCTGGTCTCAAACCTGGCCGGAACGCATCGCAATAGCAGGTAAAATCGTCTGGTTTTATCTCGGCAAGCTGATTTGGCCGCATCCGTTGATTTTTATTTATCCGCGCTGGGAGGTTGGCGTGCTGGGAATGACCGCGTATCTGCCGGTCTTGTTGGTGGCTGTCAGTTTGGCTGGATTATGGTTGTACCGCCGCCGGACACAGCCGGTCTTTTTCGCTTTTGCCTATTTTGTGGTTTCATTATTCCCCGTGCTTGGCTTCTTCAACATATACTTTTTTCGCTATTCGTTTGTTGGCGACCATTTCCAGTATCTTGCCAGTATTGGCCCGTTGGCGTTGGCGGCCGCGGCCATCACCACTGCGCTCGGCTCTTTCAAGGAACGAACCCTGTTCCTGAAACCGGCATTTTGCGGAATGTTGCTGGTGGCTCTCGGCACATTGACGTGGCAGCAATGCGGGATGTATGCCAGTGTTGAAAGCCTCTGGAAGACCACGCTCCGGCTCAATCCCGGTTGCTGGATGGCCCAATTCAACCTCGGCGGCTCTCTGATGGGAAAGGGCAAAGCGGACCAAGCAGTCGTTTATTTCCAAAAGGCGCTGCAGCTCAATTCCGACGACGTGGAAACCCGCAATGATCTCGGCGCCGCTCTTTTGGAAATGGGTAAAAGGGACGAAGCGATCTCTCATTTTCAAAAGGCTCTGCAACTCAAGCCTGACTATGCGGAAGCCCGCAACAATCTCGGCGCCGCCCTTCTGCAGAAAGGTAAAGTGGACGAAGCAATCATTCAATTCCTGCAGGCCTTGCAACTCAAGCCCGATTATGCGCAAGCCCATAACAATCTCGGCCTCGCTCTCGGCCGAAAGGGGAAAGTGGACGAAGCGGGCGCTCATTTCCAGTTGGCCCTGCAAATCAGTCCCGACTACGCGGAAGCCCACTACAACCTCGGCGGCATTCTACTGCGAAAGGGCAGCCTGGACGAGGCGATCACCCATTTCCAAAGGGCGCTTGAAATCAAAGCTGATAATGCGGATGCGCAATTCAGCCTTGGCGACGCTCTTCAGCAAAAGGGAAAAGTGGACGAAGCGATCACTCATCTCCAGGAGGCCCTGCAGATCAGGCCCGACGACGCCGAGGCACATTACACTCTTGGCAACGCTCTTCTGCAAAAGGGAAAAGTGGACGAAGCGATCACTCATCTCCAGAAGGCGCTCGAAATCAACCCTGGCTACGCGGAAGCCCACAACAATCTTGGCAACGCTTTTTCGCTAAAGGGAGATTTGAGCGAAACGATCATCCATTACCAACAGGCCCTGCAAATCGAACCAGCCAATCCAGGGTTCCTGAATAATCTGGCCTGGCTCCTGGCCACTTGTCCGCAAGAATTGCTGCGCAACGGCGGCAAGGCGGTGGAATTGGCCCGGAAAGCCAACGACCTGACCGGCGGAAACAACCCCCTTATTCTCCACACCCTGGCCGCCGCCTGCGCCGAGGCCGGGCGCTTTCCCGAAGCGGTGGATACGGCGCAACGCGCCCTGCAAACAACCGGGGCGCATTCCAACTCCAAGCTGGCCAGACAACTGCAATTGGAGTTGACACTCTACCAGGCAGGCACCCCGTTTCATACCCATGCACGACCGCATTAACCGGGAAATCCGCCAAATATGATCCGACAGAAGTCTCCGCGAAAAGTCTCCACTGGCGCGGGCCACCCAAACCAAACGTGGCGGGTGGCGGTTGTTTGCCTTTTGCTGGCCGCGATCACCTTCACCGTATTTGGCCGGACGCTGACGCACGAGTTCATTGATTTCGACGACGAGACTTATGTGTATGACAATCCGATGGTCGTGCG
>Ga0224554_1002202_pt1 | contig 10544 bp, 5 predicted proteins | sample 714S22024metaG_FD_180666 | JGI IMG/M metagenome (GOLD analysis project Ga0224554, IMG submission 180666) | Peat soil microbial communities from Stordalen Mire, Sweden - 717 S2 20-24 | ecosystem: Environmental > Terrestrial > Soil > Wetlands > Peat | place: Sweden: Norrbotten County, Stordalen...
AAATGTCTCGCGCAGCACGCGCATCGAGACATTGGCCGGCGCGCAGTTCATTCCAGATTCAGGCTGGCCATGTGCCGCGAAATGCTTGAGCGTGGCCACGACGTGTTTCTTGTCCTTGAACGAAGCGTCGCCCTGAAAACCGCGAACCGCCGCCATGCCGAGTTGCGAAACCAGATGAGGATCTTCGCCGAACGTCTCCTCCACCCGCCCCCAACGCGGATCGCGCGCCACGTCCACCACCGGCGTGAGAGCCTGATGGGTGCCGCGCATCCGCGCTTCCTCGGCCGTCATCGCGTAGAGCGACTCGACGAGGGCGGGATTGAAGGTCGCGCCAAGACCGATGGGCTGCGGGAAGCTCGTTCCATCCTTTGCGGCATGACCATGCAGGCATTCTTCGTGGAAGAACACCGGAATGCCGAGCCGGCTGTGTTCCAGAAAGAACTTCTGAATCGCATTCGTCAACTCCGCCATTTGCCGCGCATCCCGACCGTCCGCCGGCGTCGCCGCCTTGCTTCCCGCGTCACTCGGCCGGCCGACTTGACCAATCCCCCAACCTTCCTTGAACGCCGCGCTGGCTTTGTTGAAATCGAAATGCCCTTGAGCATCCACGAGCTTCGCCGCCTTCTCCTGCCAAACGCACATCATCTGCGCGGCCTTCTCTTCCAGCGTCATCCGCGAAAGCAGATCTTTGACCCGGAGGTGATCAGGTTTTTTGGGGTCCTTGTAGAGAGCGATCTGATCTGCAGTCATAAAGCAGGGGCGGCCATATCGCGCCGACCGGAGGGTTGGGAAGAAAAGTATTTTGCCGCCGCTTCAGTCCGGCAACGAACGTGCAGCTTCTCGTAGATATGCGACAGATGTATCCGCACCGTCCCTGAACTGATATGCAATTCATTTCCGACTTCCTTGTTGGCGCGTCCTTGCGCAACGAGGGCCAATATCTCCATTTCGCGGGGAGAAAGCTGCTCCGTTGCTGAATGGTCAGACGGCTTTTCCAAGAAGGACCGGACCACCATGCGGGCTACCTGGCTGGTCATGGGCGCGCCACCCGCGCGGACTTCGGCAATCGCGCCCAGGATTTCCTTTTCATCAGCGCGCTTGAGCACGTATCCGCAAGCGCCGGCCTTGAGTGCCTGAAAGATCATTTGGATGTCCTTGTAAACCGTCAGCATGATCACTTGGATCCCCGGCATCTTCTCCCGAAGCCGGGCCGTGCATGCAATACCCGAAACCCCTGGCAAATGGATGTCCATCAGCACGACATCCGGCCGTTGAGCGGGAATTTTTTCCAACGCCTCATCGGCAGAGGCACACGCGCAAACACACCGGTGGCCGGGCGTGCTGGCAATCAATTCCGAGAGATATTGACGAAACGTAGAGTTGTCTTCAACGATGGCAACCGTCGTTGTTCCAGGATCATCACTGAAAGATTCAGCAGCCATACTCCGGGTTGATCGTCGTCATGCTAACACCATCAATCGGCAGCACTCTATAACGTTCCATCCTTAAATTGTATATGCTAAACGTCATATCAGGATGGCTCGCTCGCAGGCATCGTTTTCGTCGGCGGTGAAAGACGTATTCCGATCGTAACAACCGTCCCCTTTCCCATCGAAGACTCGATGCGATATTGCCCGCCGAGTTTGGACAGTCGAAACGGAAGGTTTTTTAAGCCGTTGCCCCTATGCTTTGTTTTTGTATCGAAGCCCTTTCCGTTGTCCGATATGACAATTTCAAGCCGGTCTTCGGCAAAGGCCATTCGGAACTCCACCTCGGTAGCCTGGGCATGGCGCTCGACATTGTTCAATGTTTCTTTGACGGCCAGGAGCAAACCATGACGCAACCGGCCATCCAACACAATCGCTGGCAATGCGACGGGAATATCGAAGCGACAGGTGATTGCTGCATGAGATAAATATTCACCGGCATAGTCGCTCAAATAATCTGCCACGGATTCAAGGAAATTATCCTTGGGATCGACCGCCCACACGATGACATCCAGCACGGTCACCAACCCGCGCGCCTTGGCGGCAATCGCACGGAACAGGGCCGGCAACTCATCCAAAGCGCCTGACCGCTGCCCCTTGCTGGCCAGCACGCTGATTTCAGTGAGGCTGGAACCAAGGTCGTCGTGCAGGTCCCGGGCGATGCGGGAACGTTCAGTTTCCAAAACCCGTTCTTGTTCAGCAACTTCGCGCTCGCGGGTTTGATATTGGAGTTGTCGCGTTCGCTGTTCCACCAGCCGTTGTAACTGTGAAATCCAAACCGTTGCCAGAGCCAGTATGACGAGCAACAGTCCAACCGTGACGAGCAACCGCCGGGGCGTCCACCAGGAAGGCTGCGACAGCACTGTCAATTGCAAGGGAGAACTCAAAAGCAACTCGAAACCGCTCGGTCTGCCGCCCTCCGACCAGGTCATGGCTTTTCCAACGTAAACACCGGCAAGGGTCAACTGACTTCCGATCCGCAGCGAAACTGATTCCTTTGTGTCCGGTATACGCGCAAGAAACAAATGGCCACCAGCATTCATTTCCAGAACATGCGAATCCGGTTCGGAGTGAATTCCCATCAGTGTTGCTGAAATCCGCACCAGCATGGACTCGGCATTTTCTTGCATCAGTTTGCTTCCGTCCATTATTAGCGGGATGGGTTCAGCGGTCTGGCCTGTTTTACGGAGGATGGCCTCCCGCAGGAGTGGGGCCGGCCCGCTGATATCAGGATAACCAACGACCTCGACCTCTTCTCCAAACCGGACGTCAGTTGCTTGCACGGTTGAAACACGAATGCCCCGCACTTTATCCATCAGGAAAACGCGCCTTGAATCCGCGTAAATCACCGTTCCGCGAACTTTCACCCGCTGGAATGGCGTTGCGCGGGAGTCGAATTGATAGAGTTCGCCCGAACTCTTCAACGGAACGTCAAACGGGTCGCGAGGCGCCGGGACATCAATGTCCACATTCACATTGCGCATCAACAGATGACCAATCTGAACCGTGCGGTTTGTGTTCCATGCCGCGAAGAGCACACCACGAAGCCGGATGACGTCACCCTCGAAAGTTCTCAATTGCGACTCGGAATAAGCCCCGGCCTCAACATTCAGCTCTCCCTCAGGGAGGAGAAGAGCCAGACTGTTGCTATGAACAGCCGCAACCAGCCCTTGAAGTTCAACCCATTGAATATCCATGCTGCCATTAATTAACTCCTTCCACGTAGGATGCGCAGGCGGAGGCATTTGTCCCTTCCCCAAAACAATGACGTCCTCCGCAACAACAATCGGGGCGAAATTGCCCGTATCGGTGTAACCAACCACCTCGCAAAACTGCCCCACAGCGGCGGCCGGCTTGATGGAGGAGGACAGCCGAACAAAGGTTCCACGGGTTTCATCCTGGATGGACATGTAGCCGAAAACAGGAGGGGCAAGGCTTGTTACGACACCTTGAATCTTAACGGGCAAATGGCGGGCTGCTTCTTCCTTGGAGAGGCTCTGAACCTGCCCAACCGCTGCAAGCGTGCGAACGGAGTTCGAACCGGCTATCGCCGGTCCCGAATCCTCCAGAATCGTTATGTTATCAGATGTTACAACTGATAATTCTCCGAGCACCAGATCCCGGTTCGGAGCTGTTACGGCCCGGCCGATTCCTGCAACACGAATTCGAGAATTCAGGAGGAGCATCGGCTCCAATTCTCCGCCATCCGCCACCGTGACCCAGATGGAATCCGGCTGGGAGTGAAGTTCGAAACGCAATCCTCGTCCAGATCTGGAAACGAAAACCACCCGGCCTTCGACACTCATCCATTGGGACGATTCGGAATTACTCATTGGCGCGTGTAATGATGAGAGGATTGGGGACGGAACATTTTCATGGCCGATCGTCGTTAACGGAACATCGGGCGTATCGAAAAAAAGCAAGCTTCCGTCATCCGATTCCAGGTTGAACGCATACTCTCCATCCACTGGAGCTGAGAAAAATCCGTTGAAACGAATCCCAAACGGTTCTTTCTGTGGCCCTAAGATGGGATTGAGGTTGGTCGTTGTCACCGTTTTGGCAGGCTGAAGTAGGGCAAAATCCGGGACATTTAACCAACCGCCCTCATAATAAGTCGCGTTCAAGCCAGCCACCCTATTGGATTCGAGCGCAAGACTGCCGCTGGGTTTGTACAAAAAACGATCTGCCGTCTGAACCGCGCCGCCTGGCAAACGACAGGTCAATTCCAAACCATATCTGCCGAGAAGATTAAAATAATCCAATTGAAAAGGGTGGAGGCCTGCCGTGAGTCGCACCACCGCAGTGACCCTGCGGAGTGCATGAGTACCGTCGTTATCGAGCGCCGGCGCTCTGGTGATCTCGACTCCTATGTCCCGTCTTCGCAAAAGGCAGCGCTGGCCTTCGATGTGGATGATGTCACCGGCCGCGATGGCAACTCTGCGAGGTCCCAATTCCAGAATCTCACTTCCTGTTGTGTCCTTTATCGCAACCACCCCGATTTCCGCCCGGCTCATCGAACAAACAACCGCATCCAAACGGACACCGGCAACTATTCGCGGGAAGGAGTCGAGCAGTTTGGACAACTGCAAAAGGTTCGTAACCGATGGTGACGCCCCGACAGGCCGTTCTGACGGGATGGCTGGCTGCGCCCAAACGCTGAGAGCAAACATTGAAGCCGAGCAGAATCCGACCGCAACAGCAAGGCAGAGCCTGGCTGGAGCAAGGCATGGATTGGCGTGGCGCATACAGCGCGAGTTTAGCCGGGAACAAATTGGGGCGGCAATGCCTAAATGCCGCCCCGATTCAGCAAAACAACGGCTCAAATAAACTCGTTAATGAGGTTTTCCAGGAATTCCTGCCGGCCGCTGGTGTTCGGGGCGGAATCGCCTTTCTTCAACATGTAGGTTTCGAGATCGGCCAGGGTGACCTCGCCTTTCTCGATCTTCGCGCCGATGCCGTTGTCCCAGCTCGCGTAGCGCTGCTCTACGAACTCAGCCAGGCGCCCGTCCTTGCGGATCGCGGCGGCGATCTTCAACCCGCGCGCGAACGCATCCATCCCGCCAATGTGCGCGTGGAACAGATCAACCGGCTCGAAGCTCTCGCGGCGCACCTTCGCGTCGAAGTTCAATCCTCCCGTCGTGAAGCCGCCATTCTTCAGCACGGAGAGCATCGTGTAGGTCGTCAGGTAAATGCTCGTCGGGAACTGGTCCGAGTCCCAGCCGAGCAGTTCATCGCCGGTGTTGGCGTCAATGGAACCGAGCGCTCCAGCGGCTGCGGCCACTTCCAGTTCGTGTTGCATGGTGTGACCGGCCAGCGTCGCATGGTTCGTTTCGATGTTCAGCTTGAAGTCGTTGAGCAGGCCGAATTCGCGCAGGAAGTTCAGGCACGCGGCGGCGTCGAAATCGTATTGATGCTTGGTCGGTTCCTTCGGCTTGGGCTCGATATAGAACTGCCCTTTGAAGCCGATCTGCTTTTTGTAGTCCACGGCCAGATGCAGCAGTCTGGCCAGATGCTCCTGCTCCCGTTTCATGTCGGTGTTCAGCAGCGTGGAGTAGCCTTCGCGGCCGCCCCAGAACACATAGCCGTTGCCGCCGAGTTCCTGCGTGACTTCCAGCGCTTTCTTCACCTGCGCGCCCGCGAAGGCGAAGACCTCGCTGTTGCAACTCGTGCCGGCGCCGTGGACGAAGCGCGGATTGGAAAAGAGATTCGCCGTGCCCCAGAGCAGTTGGATGCCGCTGCGTTTCTGTTCTTCCTTCAAAACCTTGACCACCGCATCGAGATTGGCGTTGGTTTCCTTGAGCGACTTGCCTTCGGGTGCCACGTCGCGATCGTGGAAAGCGTAGAACGGGGCGCCGAGTTTCTCGATAAATTCGAATGCGACGCGGGCGCGGTTCACCGCATTTTTCACCGAATTGCTTCCGTCATCCCACGGGCGGATCGCCGTGCCGGGACCGAACGGATCGGAGCCTGTGCCGCGGAAAGTGTGCCAGTAAACGACCGAGAAGCGCAAGTGCTCGGCCATGGTCCTGCCATCAACCTCTTCGTTGGGATTGTAATGTTTGAAGGCGAGTGGATTCTTCGACTTCGGTCCTTCGTACCTGATTTTCGGGACTTCCTTGAACGTGTTCTTCATATAATGGAGATCACCAGTCTTCCAGAAGCCGACGTCGAAATGCTATATGACATTTATCAGATTGGACAAAACACAGGCTGTGCTCCAAGCTGCTCGAACGAACTCAGCGCGTTACGAATGGAAAGCTTTCATTCCACCCCAACTGTCTTCAGCCATGCCGCGCTGAAAACATCAATCATCGTGTTAACGCTTAAAAGCTAACTTCAATTTCTGTGAGAAACCTTCAACTGCCGGCCATTTTTCTGGCCATCGGAACTTTCGTCAGCCCCGTTCAGGCCCAGGGCCATTACCAGAGCTTCATCGTCTCCACCTATGCGGTTGAGGGAACCGTGCAGGGCCTCATGAACGGCAATCCCGACCCCGCCGCTTCCTGGGCCACCCTGACCCGCAATCTCAAGATCGACAAAATCTACATCGAGGTCATGCGCAACCACACGCTGGTAGATGAAACCGGCCTGGACAAACTCAAGAAATTCTACCAGGACCAGGGTGTGCAGGTGTGCGGCGGCCTTGCTTATAGCCTCAGCGAAGCCAATGGTTACCAGGGCTTTGACTACGCCGATCCGGAGAACCGCGATTTCGCCCGGAAAGCCGCGGAACTGGCCGCCCGCCATTTCGATGAAATCCTCCTCGACGACTACTACTTCTTTGACCGCAAGACCGATTACGACATCAAGGCCAAGGGGGCTAAATCCTGGACACAATACCGCCTTGAAACCATGCGCGAGGTGACGGAAAACCTCATCGTCAAACCGGCGAAAGCCGTCAATCCCAAATGCAAGGTAATCATCAAAATGGCCAACTGGTACGACCAATATGCGGGCATGGGCAATGACACGGAAAAAGTCCCGCTCATCGCCGACGGCATGTTCTCCGGCACGGAAACCCGCCTTTGGGTCGGACAGGAACAGCATCTTCAACCCTACCTCAGCTACGACATCATGCGATTTATGGACAACCTCAAGCCCGGCGTCAACAAAGGCGGCTGGGTTGACCAAGGTGGCGCAAATCCGATTGATCGCTACTCAGAGCAACTCCTGGACACCGTGTTTTCCCGCTGCCCGGAGATGTGTTGCTTCAACTATTCCGGCATGCTCGGCAGCGCCATCCGCTCCGGGGCCATGACCAACCGCACCTGGGCTGACCAACCCACCAGCCTCAATCTCGCCGAGGTTCAGAAGACCCTTCCCGATGGCGGCAATCCCACCTTCGCCGACATCGCGGCCTACACGCTCAAGCAAGTTGACCAAGTGCTGACGAATGTCGGCAAACCTGTCGGCATCAAGACTTACACGCCCTATCACGCCACAGGCGAAGAATTCCTCCACGATTATCTGGGCATGATCGGCCTGCCGATGGACATTTTCCCGCAATTTCCCGCTGATGCCGGCATGGTTCTCCTGACCGAGCAGGCCAAATCCGATCCGGAAATCATCTCAAAAATCCAGCATCAACTCGAAGCGGGCAGGTCGGTCTGCGTCACCTCCGGTTTCCTGCGCGCCATGAAGGGCAAAGGCATCGAAGACATTTGCGAACTCGAAACCACGGGCACCACCGTGCCGGTGCGGCGCTTTGCCTTCGCCGGCGGACCGGGCGCATCGCGGAGGGGCGGGCCTGGCTTTGCCCGCGGCGCCGGCGGACCTGGCTTCGACCCCTTCGAAGCCTCGCGCGACATCCCTATTCCCGAAATCAAATACCTCAACGTCCTGACCCACGATGCGTGGGGCGACGCCATGGGCATCTCTCCCGGCGGCACCACCTATCCCGTCGTTCTGTCGTGTGATTACTCCAAGGGAAAATTCTACGTCCTGACCATCCCCAATGATCCCGCCGACCTCTACGCCTTCCCGCCCGCCGTCCTTGCCGTCATCCGTGCCGCGCTGGGCGCTGCCGAGCCTGTCCGCATTGACAGCGCGCCCGCGCAGGTCGCCCTTTTCCGCTACGACAACAACACGTTCATCGTGCAGAACTTCCAGCCTGCGGCGGCGGACGTCACAGTGTCAACCCAGGCCGCCGCAGCAGGAATCCACGATCTCCTCACCGGGAAAGAACTCGCACCCGCGCCGTCAACTGGGCGCGAGTTTGGCGGGCCTGGGGGGCGTGGCCCGGCCGCGCCGCAGAGGACCTCCTTCACCTTTACCGTGCTGCCACACTCGTATATGGCTTTCCGAATCAACTAAACCATTCCTCATGCATCACCCCAACGCAGTCCACAAAAACGATACAAGGACACTTCTCAATTATGAAAATGCATAGCACAAACCTCAACCCGCGCAACGGCTCGCTCACGGCGGCGCTGCTGGCCATCGTTGCAACGGCCCAGTCCGCCGACATGCCCACCCTCAAAGACGCCTACAAAGATCATTTCTATGTGGGCGTGGCCATCAACCGCACCATTGCGACCAGCACCTCGGTCAGGGCCGACAACGTCAACCGGAACATGGACCAGATCAACAAGGACATTGTCGTCGTCACAGGACAGTTCAACCAAATTTCCCCGGAGAACGACCTGAAGTGGCAACTGATCCATCCGCGGGAGGGAGCGGACGGCTACAGCTTTGGCCCGGCCGACGCCTACGTGAACTTCGGCTTGAGTAACCACATGTATATCGTGGGACACACGCTCGTTTGGCACGGCCAGACGCCAAGCTGGGTTTTCCAGGGGACCAATATGCCGCCCGGAATGACGAACACTCCGCCACCGGCCGCTGGGGACGCGAACGGGACAAATGCGCCTGGCGGTCGCAGAATGGGCCGGGGTCCGGGCGGCGGATTCGGTTTTAACGGACCACGCGCGTCCCGCGAGGAGTTGCTGCAACGGATGCACGACCACATCGCCACCGTGGTCGGCCGTTACAAAGGCAAGATCAAGGTTTGGGACGTCGTGAACGAGGCGCTTTCCGATGGCGGCACCAACATCCTTCGGACCTCACCCTGGGAGCAAATCATCGGACCGGACTTCATCGCCAAGGCCTTCGAATACGCCCATGAAGCGGACCCGGACGCGATCCTTCGGTACAACGATTACTCTTTGGAGAATCCAGCAAAGCGCCACAAGCTGATTGCGTTGATCAAGTCGTTGCAGGAACAACACGTCCCGGTCATGGCCATTGGTTCCCAAACCCACGTCAGTGTCACCTCGCCGAGCTTTGAGGAAGAAGACAAGGCGCTGACGGAACTGGAGACGCTCGGCTTGCCCATTCATATCACCGAACTCGACGTGAACAGCGCGCAGGGCGGTCAGCGTAATACCAGCGGGGATGTCGCCGCCAACGCCACGACCACCCAGGGTGGCTTGGTGAGTGACTCCGACCGGAAGTTGGCCGACGCCTACGCGGGTCTCTTCCGGGTGTTTCTGAAGCACGAGAAATCCGTGAAGGTTGTCACGTTCTGGGGTGTGAATGACGGAGTGTCATGGCGTGCGCAGGGCCGCCCGCTGCTCTTCGACGCCAACGATCAACCCAAGCCGGCCTTTGACGCGGTAATTCGCGCCGCTACTGGCCAGCAGCCGAAATCCAATTAAATTCTCCAAGTGGCCGACGCCCTTCCCCGGAGGCGTCGCCACACTTCATTTTAATCGTCATATGAAAATGACCCCACGATTGCTCGTGTTGGCCGGATTGCTCTTGGTGAATGTGAACGCCATTCCCCAGGATACGAACCATCTCGTTTTCCTGTGCTTTGGACAGTCAAACATGGAGGGCTTTCCTGGAGTTGAACCGCAAGACAAAGGGCTGGTGGATGACCGCTTTCAGGTCCTGGCAGCGGTTGATTTTCCAAGCCTGGGGAGAACAAATGGGAATTGGTATCCGGCTGTCCCACCGTTGTGCCGGCCCTCCACGGGCCTTTGCCCGGCCGATTATTTTGGCAGAACGATGGTTTCCAATCTTCCGTCAAACATCAGGGTCGGTATTGTCAATGTTGCTGTCGCCGGCTGCAAAATTGAATTGTTCGACAAGACTAATTATGAGTCATACGCATCAACGGCGGCGCCTTGGATGAAAACCATCATCCAGAATTATGGTGGAAGTCCCTATGCGCGCCTTGTCGAGATGGGAAAACTGGCTCAGAAAGACGGTGTCATCAAAGGGATTTTGTTGCATCAGGGCGAATCGAACACGAACGACAAGGAATGGCCAAATAAAGTCAAAGGCATTTACGACAATCTGATCAAGGACTTGAATCTCAAGGCCGAAGAAGTGCCGCTGCTCGCGGGCGAACTCGTGAATGCGGATCAACAAGGCGCTTGCGCCGGCATGAATAAAATCATTGACGACTTGCCCAGGGTAATCCCTACCGCGCACGTCATTTCCTCGCAGGGTTGCGCCTGCCGTCCAGACCATCTGCATTTCACTCCCGCAGGCTACCGGGAGTTGGGAACGCGATACGCACAGACAATGCTTCCGTTGCTGGGTTATAAGATC
>Ga0224554_1002210_pt1 | contig 10500 bp, 12 predicted proteins | sample 714S22024metaG_FD_180666 | JGI IMG/M metagenome (GOLD analysis project Ga0224554, IMG submission 180666) | Peat soil microbial communities from Stordalen Mire, Sweden - 717 S2 20-24 | ecosystem: Environmental > Terrestrial > Soil > Wetlands > Peat | place: Sweden: Norrbotten County, Stordalen...
GAGCCTCAGCTCAAGCAATTGCAGCCTTTCACAAGCGAGGACATTGATTTCAAGGGCGATCGATCTGATGTGGAACGGATCGGCCGCCAGTTGGCCTTGACACCGGTTTTTCCCCATAAAATCGAGATGACGGCTCTTTCCGGATTCTTCACTTTCACCATTGGCAACCTGCGCTCCACCATTGAAATAGTCCGCCGGATTCCGGGTGTTCCAAATACTGCGGACACGCCTGCCATCCAAGCGGAGTGGGAGGGCAAAATCATTCGCGTTCTCGATCCCATTTCACTCTTGGCCTGCAAAATGGAATTGGCAGCAAAGGTTTCCCAGGAAAAACGGCAGGATGTGACTCATTTGAAGATTTTACTGCCCTGTGTTCGCTGTTTTTTCGGTGAACTTCTCGTTCAGGTTGAACATGGGAAACTCCCGGCAAAAGACTGGTTGAAGGTCACAAACCAGGCGCTTAAATTGACAACCAACAACCGGGCGGTAAAACTGGCCAGGAAACATGGGATCAACTGGGCGGAAATTCTTCCGCTGACTGCCATTGCCAAGAGCCAGGATGAAAAGATCAAACGGTTTCAACAGCAACAGTTGGAACAGGGCTATAAAAAATCAAAGGGCAATTCGATCTGATGGAATTCCGGCTCTTTGACTGACTGGCTTTCCTCCGGGTGTCCGGAAACCAACCAGACAAATCGCAACAATTGCAACCTATCCGGTAGCGCCAGTCAATTACGCAGTTCGCTTGCCGGGAGAAAATCGCTCAATGGCATAGCGCAGCATCGTCCGGGGCATGATGGTGTGATGGCGTTGAAGAAATGTTTCCAGGGCGGACTGGTTGGGCTTGCCGACCTCCCTCAGCACCCAACCACACGCTTTGTGCATCAGGCCCTGTTCATCATCCAATACCCGCCTTGGCGATGTCAGCGGCCAACTTTGCCTTGAAAGAGCCTGATGCACTGACGCCGGAGGGAACCCCAGCTCCAAATCGAGCGTGCCTACATGAGGCGTCACGTTCTCCGGCAATTTCTCCTGATCGATCAGCAGAGATGGGACAAGGCCTCCCACAACCACCAACTCATCCATCAGATCACCCAATTTCGTGGCAAGATAGAGGCATGTGGACTTCACCCGCGCAACTTGGCCGGGTGGGTAGCCGGAGGCGGTTGTTGGTTTTTCAGGCACGGCCGTCCTTTCTCAATAGTTTTGCGCGCAATTGTTCAGCCGCTTCGGCGGATCGCTCGGGCTGATCCTTTAAATCCATGTACACCTGCACCGGGTGAACACAGCGGATGCCGCCACTCTCTGCCGCGCCGTCGAAAACGCCTTCGTCGTTCGGCACGACCAGCCAGACATTTTCGCCTTTTTGCTCCTCGTGGAAGCCCATTGCCTGTCTTACCTCGGCGGGCGGCATTTGGTCCACATAGAAAACCACCAACCGAAAGCCGGCAAACTGGTTAAGCAACCACGCCCCCGCCAATCCGGTAGCCGCGTGGTCAAGCTTGTCGCGTTTCAATTGATCCGACACCCGGTGCAGAATCTCATCACCCGACCGGGCCGCGATATGACCGCGCACGATATGGTGCTTGGAAAAATCGTAGGCCTCACGCCAGGCATCCAAGAGCGCGTCGTAATCGGCGACCTTCAGTTCACCCGCGGCATCGCGCGCCACCAGGCGCTGTTCTTCCAGTTGCCGGACGATGCGGCTCGTAAATCCTTCATCCAATCCTGCCGCTTTCGCCAATGCTCGCTGGGTGAATGTGCTCTCTGATTCAATCAACAACCGGCGCACAATCCGCGCACTTTTTGGCGCGAACACACTGCGAGGCCGACCAGGCCGCTTGAATTGGTTTGGCTTGCCTTCGATGGTCACCCGCAAGCCTGGCGCGACCAAATGTGCATTGCCTGACAAATCCAGCCAGCAAACTTCCGCTTCCTCGCACAACCGCTGCCCCACTTCGCCCATGTAAGGCACGGCAACCAGCGGAATGCTTTTCTTTTTCCATTGCGCCGCGAACTGCTGCGCCGCGTGCGCTGCCATCGCGACCGCCGCCGCCTGGCCGGTCGTTTTCCATTCCACAACGAAATTGAATTCCCCCACCGCGACCAGTAAATCCGCCTGCATCGGCTTTCCGCGACCGGCGGCGGGCTGCCGGTGAACCTTGATTCGGCTCCGTGGCACGGCCAGCAGTTCCGCCAGCCGTTTCGGCACCTCTTCCTCCAGCCGTTGACTCAATGCTCGATTCACATTGTTTAAATACCACAACTTGCTCCTGTGGTCAAGCAAGCCAATTTAAGCAAGTTCCTCGTGTCTCATTGCCCCCGCTTCAGGCTTGCCAGGGCGCTCGCTTGATGCCATCACATGAATTGGCATCCGCATGCATAACTTGACTCTTAGAGCATTGATGGCCTCGGCTGATCGACCAAATCGCGTTCGATGCCTTCAAGATCAGCAACTGTGGAATCAACCAAACCGTCGGCGTAGGCCTGCCGCACTTCTTCCAGCAACTCCGACGCGGGCAGATCGGCGACGGCACAGACCAGTCCGTCCCACGCATACGAGTGCTTACGCAGAAGTTTTCCCTGGAAAAGGCTGCGGAAATAGCCAACGACCTCGTCACGACACATCTGGCCGGTGTGTTCGAGCACCAGGAACGCATCCATGGCGGCACTGCGCACGTATTCGTTGACCTCCTCGCTCTCAATCAGGCCATGCAACGGCGCAGGACTGCCATCGTAAACCGAAGCAAGAATCCGGTTCAAGCCACCGGTGACCGTATCGCCCGCCAAATCGAACGGCGTCTCACCGGGGGCGCTGAACATCCTGGCAACAGGCTCGTAGGCGCGTTTCTCGCGGAACTGGGCCAGCAGGAACAACGCGAAGAGGTGAAGTATGTAATCCTGCCGTCTGGCGAACGCCAGCGGGTTTTCGACCACAGCTTCCAGCACGCGCAGCAACTCCGGTGTGATGGCCTCTCGCTGCTCAATGGCAGCATTCATCGCCTTCATGGGGAAGCGCCCGGTGTAAGGCTCCAGTTCTTTGAGGATTTCAGGAATCGTCATCATTAAACACTTTTCGACGGTTGCTTATTGCCTTGCTGTGGGGCCATTTGCTCCGCCGGCGTCGCCATCAAAGGGCAGCCCGAAATATTTGAACACAGCCTTCGTCCGGTCGTAAATCCGCTCTTCGAACATTGCCGCCCGCTCGCACATCAGGTTCATTGGCATGAAATCACACTTGATAAATTGTATCATGTCGAGCGGGTCACACGTAACCGCCGTTTGAGTCTGTCCGTCCACCTGCATCGTGTTGACGGAAGGCAGGCAGCACATCGTCATTGCACTGAGGGTATCCGCATCCAAATTGCAAAAATAGAGCCAATAAGGCCATGCATCATGGAACGCAGAGTAGAACCGCCGGATTTCCGGTACGATGTGAATTTCACGCGGGTCACTGTCCCAGCCCTGGATGCAGAATACGAAACAGTTCATCATCTCGCGCAGGCGGCGACCCGTGGGCAGCTTGTCCGGCGCATACAGGCTGAGGAAATGCTGGAAGTCGCCTCGCTCCACTTTCGAGCGGCTGAACTGGTAAACAATCAGGTCGTGTTCCATGCTGGCATCCGTTCTTCGTCACATTTGCAATGTCCGCTTTGCAGAGGTCGGTGACGCAGCAGTCCTCCAGAGAACAGCCCGACGCTGCAAGCAGGTCGCGCAGGATCGGCTGGTAATAGTCCTCGTCGCGATCAACCACGCACTCCTTAAATCTGGCGATGAACCCAACGAGGTCAGCAACTCCAGCCTTCTTCACGTCTGCGTAATCAGTTAGCGGCAAGACAGCAGCGCGCCGGGAGTATCCTTCGATGAATCCGTTGTAGCTCGACGCCACCACCAGTACACTTCGCCTGTTGCTGCCGAACCGGCTGCCGACCAGATCGGAAACCCACGGCAGCGGACGTTTGGGCGAAAACAACGCCTGATCGCACGGCTTCGGCATCGCCTGCTGTGCTCCCACGCGCAAGGGCTGCGTCTCACGCTCCGCGATCTTCCGCTGAAGCGCGACGGATTCAGCCCAGATGCTGCGGTTTATGGGGTCGTCAGCCACAAGCTGCATAGTGTTTCCTCACGCGTTAGGCGTCGACATTCAAATTTGAATTCGCGGCTGTCCGTAGAAACCCATGACCTGCGTGCGCTCGACCAGCGTGTCTTGGTTCACTCGACTTCCCTGATGCCAGAGCATTTCGTCTTCGCGAACGTCGAGCAGCCCCAAAACTCCCGGCCAGCGTGCTGGCCCGTCCTGGCGCGTCGCAGCACCATGTCGCTGCTGCAGCGCGGGCATTTTGGCGGCGCCGGAGCGATTGCAGACGGCGATGGCTGACTCGGCGTCGAGGCCGGCATTGTAGACAAAGCCGAAGCCGGCCTCAACCACCGCGACCGGGATGCACCACGCCGGATGAACCACGCTGAACAGCCAGCGCAGGGTTTCAAAAAGGTCGTCCCACAAATCAGTTCTGCATCGTCGAGACATTCGGTCAGCTTCTGGGTTAATGCTCCTGCTCGATGAACGGAGAATGTTCCTTCAGTTCTCTCAGGAGCCGGGCCCTACTGTATCCGGGATCGTGGCTCTATCGATACGAAAAGCACGAAGAGCGTCGCCTGCACTATTCTTGAGGGTAGACCTAAGCCGGAACGATTCAGTTGAAACCAGACTACGCCATGACTCCACGCCCCTCAATTGGTGATCTGAAACATGCTTGATGAAGCCGCTTAACCGAACCATTTGGTTCGTGAGTCCAACTGCATAGCAGTTGGAATCCGTCAGCGCATAGCATTGAAATTCAAGCACTTAGATAATTAAGCGTTCAAAGTAACGACTTAATCTGAATCGTTCCGGCTAAGGCCTTCAAGCGTCGGCAGCGTCTCTACGGGTTCTAGTATTCACTGCGTCGAATTGACCCATGAATTCACTGGAACCGCCAGACCTGATGCACCCCAATGCGGCCGTAGGCTGGCTTGGCCCCGGCAACTGGCAAGAGGCAAATGAGGAATTGGAAAAGATCACCCCGGCCATGCGTTCGCACCCGGATGTTTTGGAAGTCTGGTGGCAGATTTACGCCAAGGCCGGCTGTGTTGCCCTATGGCTACCGTAATGCTGTGCGAGAGGCGAAGCGCCAGAGCGCATTCCCAGTTCTGGCACCGATTGCAAGCCATGCAGCGTCTTGAGGCAACGTTGAGAGAGGTGGCGATATCCCATTCAGAAAGTCCCACAAATACAAGGCTGCCTTGGCGTAAACATCGGATCCCAAGCGGAGTTCGTCTCGGAGCCGGTCGCTGAGAGCGGAATTTGTGATGTCGAAGGCGTGTTCAAGATTTTTTATAGTCAGTTCAAAACCTCCTGACAGGTGATAGATAAGTGACCGTGTTGCAACTCGGTGCGTTGCCTCGGCCACGGCGCGTTCATAGTCGGACGTCTTTGTGGTGACTTTCACGTTGCAGGTGCCGGGTGGGGTCGCTCGGCTGTGGAGGACGCCATTCACTGGCCAACTCACCTCGCGCGATGGGTTTGCACTTCTCGTAAAGCGGATGCTGAGGTCAATGATGCCGGCGTCAACAATTCCCACGCACGAATGCGTCGAAGCCTCAATGCCAATTGGCGGAGTCGTTCCGCGACCGCTGTCAATAAGCATGACTTTGCCGTTAAGAATGCTTGGAGTTTGACCGTGTAGCGCCGCAAGACAAGCCGTAACAAGCGCATGGTCTCGGCAGTTCCACCCCTCGTCCCATTGACCCTTGTTTACAAATGGAGCAAGCCACAGCAGGTGATGCAACTCCGCTAAAAAATCTGGGCGAACTAGTTCGGTGAGTTTTTCAAATTTCGGCATGGCACGACTAAACTCTATTTGATTCGGCAACCTCGCTCCACCCGTCATTTTAAAGGTATTGGCCCACCTTTCGGGCCGGGTCTTGAATACAATGTTTTGAAACCCGACCTTACCAAATCACACCGCATGTTGTATAGTCCCTTCCCAACTGCGCCTGGGGCGACCGTCTTTTTCATGAATGGATTTCCAAGAAATTCGCCTGTATTCTGAAAGCTCCAAATTCCGTCCCGATACGAAAATGCCTCCGAAATGGGAACCACACCCGGTAAGATTTTTCCAGTCTTACGGCGAGGTTCCCTGCTGAAGCGTTTGCTTAAGGGGAAGCCAACGGGCCGAGACGCGGATCCGCCTTGAACACCCGGGGCTTGCCAATGCTGATCTTTCCAAAGTCCGGATGGGCAGGATTCAAGACATAGTTGAACTCTTCTGGCACGACCGCGCTGGGCAATTTCAGCACTGCTGATCTCCCGGAGCGCACCCAATTGTCACCAACAGCCGCATTGGTTTTCGGGTAAGGCCAACGCTTCCAACCCGCAGGCAGTTTCGTGGGTGACCAGACCAAGGAAGCAGCGAACTCGATTTCAATAATCACTGACGGAGGCGCCGGCCATTGGGACAAGTTGGCCCTCCACTCGAGAATCGCCAACGAGATCACACTGGATGTGTAAACAACAGCAACGCCTGTGGAATTCCAACGGCCGCCATACCGGCGAGCCCCTTCTCCTGAGAACGCGGAACCAACAAATCTACGTTTGAGGATACGGTAAGATAGAATTCGTACCTCAACCCCTGAGGCAGCGCCGTTCATGAATAAACGCCGTGCTCGATTCGACCCAAAATGTTGTCCAGCTCTCGCAGGCCGACCGCCGTGCGCGCGTACGCCAGCGGGGTTGCCCAACCCAGAGCCTGAATGGGATTCTTAAACCAGTGAACGGCGCCGGGTTCGCTTTCCAACACATCCACCGCACGATAAAACAGCCGGGAAAGCTCCCAGAGCCGCTCAGACTCGCTCAAACTGAGCAATCCCTCATCCAGACGGCGTTGGAAGGTCCGCGGATTTAGCCGAAGCAATCCGGCCATGTCCTCCAGAGTTACTTCCAATTTGTGGGCCAACTCGCGCGCCAGCGACGCCGGCAAGCCATTGGTAATCGCCTCAATGAGCTCCGCTTGGGGAAGTTCATCGAGTTGCGTGAGCGTCTCCACGCTTTTATCTGCAATTCCGTTTGCCATTCTGTCAGTCAGGATACGCCAAATTGTCCATTTGTCAAGGGCGACCACCCACTTGAAATTGTGATGAACAAAAGCGTGGAACAATTGGGCGGACTGCATCATCGGCGCTTGAGCCAGGATTTCTCTTCCCTGGGTCCGGATCGCAATGTCGTGCCCCGGGCGCGCGCTCCAGTTTTATTCCCGCGCCCAACCCACACCCGGTTTTCGCCCGTCTTGCAGATTGTTCGTTCGGCGCACGAGTTTCGACCCGTGATGAAGTTCTCGCCACCTACACCGGATCTTGCGCCTGCGGCGGATTGGAAGCCTGACCTGACCGGACAGCTACGCCTTGTGTCGGATGATTTCCAATTGTTGATCCAATCGCTTGGAGGAAACCGGCACGGCGGTGCCAAGTTCCTGCGCGAACAGAGAAACCTTGAACTCTTCAATCATCCACCGAAAGGCTTCGATCAGACGCTGCGCTTCGGGTGATCTCGCCGGGTGGGCTTGAAGTTTCTTCAATGCGTCCTGGTAGGGTGCGAGTTGGCGGAGACGTTCCTGGTTTTTGGAGGGGTTCAAAGCCGAGCGCTCGGCGCGGATGAGCAGCGCCTTGAGATAACGAGGCAGATGAGTCAGCCGGTCATATGCGATGCGCTCCAGAAAGCGGGCAGACACGAGACTGGCCAGTTCATCGGCGAGTGGGTTGGCAGCGCGAATAGTGGCAGGTGATCCGAGCTGGCTGAGCGACGAAAGCGATCGGGAGCGTGGGAGCGCCGAAACCGCGCCCCCGCCGATTCGTTGCTGAACCTGCTGCCGTAATTGCAGAATCAGCCCGAGCCGATCCATGAATTGCGGCGCGAGTCCGGGCAACCGCTGACGCGTTTCCGCCACGGCAGTTTCAAAATGGGCCCGCGTCAACGCAGGCAAAAGGTCAGTCGGGAGGAGGTGGCGCTTCAGATGTTCCAGCGAGGTTTCGCGCAACTCGGCGCTGTCACCCAACGGCGAGTAGAGCGCGTCGTAGCGGCTCAAGGCGCGCAAGTCCTTTTCCAGCCATGCGAGGTCCTTTTGGATGGCGAGTTCCACGAGGCGTTGCACGCCGGTCAGCGAGTCCGCGCGCGCCAGGTCCCGGTTGCGGAACAGACGCACGTTCACGACACCTTCGGCAAACTCGACTGTGGGCCACGCATATACCGGCAGTCCCGGACCTTCGCTCACGGTGATGCGTTCCGGCAGATCGCCGCAGGTCCAATCCGTCAGTCCAAAGCGTTCCCATCGTTCAGCGGCGCGAGTCCAATCGGCGGAGTCGGATTCTGCGGCGGGCTCGATCTTCGTTTGCTTCAAGCGTTGCTGGAGTTGCGCGAGGTCGCGCCCAACGACGAGGCTTTTCCTTTCGTTGTCAACAATCTCAATGCGCGGGCAAAGCATTGGCCGGCCAATCAGCCGCATTCACCTTCACGCCGTATCGGCGGTGAAGGTAGGCAGCGAAGGCTTGCAAAAACGATGTTCCCGCCGGCTGAAACTCACGGACGATCTCCGTCACTTTGGGAGGAAATGGCATCAGCTCGCGGCGGATGGATTTCGGCAGCGCACGGAGCAACTCGCTGATCATGTCCTCGCGCAGCCCCGGCACGGCCCATTCCAGCAGCGCGGACGAAGCGGTTTGAGCGAGCGTAAAAGGCAGTTCGATCGTCACGCCGTCATGTTCCTCACCGGGGGCATAGGCATATCCGTTTCGCCGAGCCACTGACTCGGTGGAGGACTTTACCCTGCAAGGCTATGAGAACGGGGCGATGCTGCTGCCCAAGGGACAAAAGGTCACCGCTCGTCAACGGCCCATGATGTAGATGACTGGACAATCGGGAAACCGATAGCGCGCCCAGAAGACCTTCTGCGCCAGCGTTTCAACGCCGGCGAAGTGATATCGATGAGCGCATCGCGAAAATCCCGTTCGTGGCGCATTGACGGGCGGCCCCACAAATTAAACAATGTTCAAAAAGCCCCCGAACCTGGGTTTTTTAATATGCTGATGATCGGGCCGCCCGGTACCGGCAAATTCAAGGGACTGGAACTTGCATATCGAGTCCCACCAAACGCTGAGACGTAAAACGAATACTCCATGCGCGTTTGACAGGGGTAGGTGTTGTAACTTTTGCTGTAATAATTGAGTCATCTTTTCGACGCTTATTAACTCGCGGTAGCATTTCTGACACCACCCGCTCGACGATATTCGAAACAGCACTCGCTTGGTTGCCATTCATCATGGCGGAAAACGAATCGCCCCTGCTTTTCAAAGCGAGCCGTGAGGCGTTAAGAATTGCTTTGACGCCGGTTCGGCAGGCGAACAAGACTGGGGCAGGTTCTTTTATGAAACGCGCATTACCACTCTGCATCGCTGCAATTTCAATTGTGCCCACTCTGCTCCTGGCGGAAAACTGGCCGCAATGGCGCGGGCCGCAACGGGACGGAATTTCGCATTAGACCGGGCTGCTCGCCGAATGGCCCAAAGAAGGGCCGAAGCTGGTCTGGGAGGTCAGCAACATTGGCCGAGGATACTCGACTCCCGCCGTGGTCGATGGCCGCCTCTGCCTGATGGAAAGCGAAGGCTTGGAAAATGAATCGGTCATGGCACTGGACGCCCGCGATGGCAAACGGATTTGGTCCATCCGGCTGGGAAATGTGGGCAAGCCGAAGCAGCAGCCTAACTTTCCTATTGCCCGCTCGACCCCCACCCTCGAAGGCAACTTTCTTTACGCGCAAAGTTCAGACGGGGATATGGCTTGTCTGGACGTTAAGACGGGGAACGTGCGTTGGAAGGAGAATATTCGCAGCGCCTACGCCGGCAAAACCGCGGAATGGGCTTACGCCGAGTCGCCCCTGATCGATGGCGACGCGCTGGTGTGCGCACCAGGGGGCAGTGCGGCGACAGTGATCGCGTTGCGAAAGAGCACGGGAGAATTGATTTGGAAATGTCCGCTGCCGGAGGCAGATGATGCCGGGTTTTCATCGGCCATCGTGGTGGAGGTTGGCGGGATTCGGGAATATGTGCGGCTGTTGACCAAAGGCCTGGTTGGAATCGAAGCCTCCACGGGCCGTTTCTTGTGGCGTTATAGCAAACCGATCAGCAAGTATGGGGCAAATATCCAAACACCCGTGGCCAGCGGCGAATATGTTTTCTGTTCCTCCACGATCCTCTCGCGCACTTCGCCGTTGGTGAAATAGAGCAAGGTGGGGATGGATTGAATCCAATACGACATCCCAAGGTTGGGATTGTTGTCCGCATTGACTTTGACGACCTTCGCTTTTCCGTTGCATGCGGCGGCAACTTCCTCCAGCACCGGTCCGAGTCTTCGGCAAGGTTGACTCCAATCCGCCCAGAAGTTCACCAGGACAGGTTGCTTGGATTTCAATA
>Ga0224554_1002213_pt1 | contig 10488 bp, 8 predicted proteins | sample 714S22024metaG_FD_180666 | JGI IMG/M metagenome (GOLD analysis project Ga0224554, IMG submission 180666) | Peat soil microbial communities from Stordalen Mire, Sweden - 717 S2 20-24 | ecosystem: Environmental > Terrestrial > Soil > Wetlands > Peat | place: Sweden: Norrbotten County, Stordalen...
CACTTACCTTGTGAAAGTCGGTACTCAGCGCAACGCCGCTAATGAACAAACCCTTGCCATCGTACTTGTCAATGGTCAGCGGATCCTTTTCCAGCTTGCCGAATTCCTCGCCGCCGGAGCTGAAGAGCACCTTCAGATCGTAGGAACCAGAGGCCAGGTCGAACTGGTTGTCGTAGTGCAAGTAGGGCTTCTGCAGAAAGGCCTCTAGCTCCTTCTTGTCGGCGAAGTCGAGCTTGACCGTGTCGCTGAACCGCGCGCCCACCGCGCCATTGGGGCCGTACGCAATCCCCAGTATGTTGACATCGGCGTGCTGATGGCCTTTCACCTTGGTGAACTGGATGGAATGGGAAGGGATCTCCAGGGCCAGGTCGAGACGCGCGGCGTTGGGGGAGAGATAAAAGAATGGCGCCTGCATGGCTGCGGACTGGATGGTGCCGGGGATACCGGCGGCTGCGCGCGTCTCCAGGTCGCGCTCGGCCGGCTTGCCTGCCAGCAGGTCCACCTGCTTCACATTGCAATAGCCGCTGCGCGCCCGCACCGTGTATCCGCCGTGCTCCATTTTCACCTTCAATAGGTGGCAGCTCCCCTCCGGGGTGTCCGGCGGTGTGTATCCAAGCAGGTAGTACTGATTTTGCTCCTTGCCGATCTTCTCCAGGCCGCCTAGCAGGTCATTGGTGTTGGCAATCACGAATCCGCCGGTGCCATCGGCCAGCATGTACATGACTTGCTGATTGTCGTTTGCACTGGGCGGAGGCGGCGGAACGATGATCCGCGGAGGCGTGGTGTAGGCCGGGTTAACCCCGGGATTGGTGGGGCTGCGCGTACCGGTGCTGGTTGGGCTATTAGTCGGTCCACGGCTTGGACCTGGGCTCGACGGTCCACGGGTCGGAGCCGGGCTCGGAGTCCCGCCGCCAGGCCTCGCACCACCCGGCGAACCACCCGGCGAACTGCCCGTGCCACCCGTGGGTGCCGACCCACCGCGTTGGAAAAAGGCGGCGGGCTGTAGCATGCCAAAACCGCTGCCCAGGCCTAACGCCGCTAAGATGCCGCCGCGCGGAGCGGCCGGGTTCAAAGAGCCATACGGCATGCCGCGCCCGCCCGGCCCAAGGCCGGGACCGGGAGCGATCCCCGGAGCCGCTCCCACCAGGCCGCGCACGTCGATCGGATAGATCGACACATTCGCTTTGTTGCACGTATCCGTAGCGGCGGTCACCTCGGACCGGATCTCCATGCTCAGCGGGAAGCCTTCGGTGAACAGCACCAGGATCTTGCGGCCCGGGACCGCTGCCAATCCTTTGGCCAAGCCGCGCAACGCCAGCAACAAATCGCGTTGCCCAAACTGCGCTTCCGCAGCGGTCGATAAGCTGGGTAAGCCGCTGTCCAAAGCGACGGCGGACGGCGTCGAGGCGTCGGCGCCGACCGCTATGGTTCCCGCGTTCGGATTGACGCTGGCGAGCTTCACGCCGCTCACCACCTGCTTCAACCGCTCCGCGTCGGCGGTGAAGTTCTGCGCGATCTGCAAGCCGCCCGAGAAGTTGACGACCGCAATATAACGGTTAGGCCCGGCATTGGAGTCGACGAACTTGCCCGCCGCCCGGCGCGCCACCGCCTGGTCGCTAAAACTCATGGTCGAGTTGTCGAAGAATAACACCAGGTAATGCGGCTGGGTGCTGTTGGGGGAAGACGCCTCAGCTTCATAAGCGAAGCTGCGGATCGACTGTTCCTTGCCGTCCTCCAGCACCTTGAAATCTTTCTGCGAAAGATCGGGGACGTAGTTGCCCTTCTTGTCGGTCACCACCGCGTCCACCAGCACCTGCTTGGTTTCGGTTCGAATCACCACGCCCGAATTGGGGACCGGTTGGCTTTGCTGCGCCGGCGCCGCCATCGCCGCCAGCCAAAGGAGTCCGGCTAATCCGCAGATTCGCATATCGTCGCCTTCCTTCTCTCTATAGTATGTCCACCATGCCGCCGCCGGCCCACCTTAACAGTTCCTTAATTCGCCCTCCGCCACTCGGAAGCGAACACCACGATGCCGGGCCTTGTCATCATACGTCCAGTTTGAACCGAGAGACACGCACCGCGCCAGACTCTTCCGAGCCATACCCCCCAAGCCGGGTTCAGCGGGGGCGAGGGATCAGCCACCGTCTGCTCGGCTGCCGTATCTAAATTAGTTCGCGAAGGTGTTGTTTTTTTCAACGGCCTGGTGGATAGTGCAATCCAACCGTACCCGCCTGAAACGCTATGGTATGTCGACCGCACCATTGATGGCCGACATCATTTGGCCTTCCAGTTCCCGCACCACCAGCCGCACCACGTACGAGCCCGGCTTGGCGTCAAGGCCCATGCGGACGGTGAGGCCCTGCGCCAGCCGGTGTTGCAGGGATTCGTCCCGCAAGCTCAAGTCGACGTGCTTCACCGCTCCCGTCACGACCTTCCCGTTGCGATCGAAAAGCGCCGAGACCACCGTGATGCTATCCAGGTTGCGGCCATCCGCCTTGCGGAATTTCGCGCCCGCCAGACCGACGTGCGCGAGCACCGTCACCGTAGCCGCATCGACCGCGCCCTTGAAGAACTGGGTGTGCAGTTGCACTGGCAGATCGCTCATCTCTTCGCGTGAAAACACGGCGTCTTCGATCTCCCGCCTGGCGGTGGCGGCGGCGTCCTCCAGGTGCGTGGGCGCATAATAGCCGCGGCGCGCTTCGATGGCGAAACCGGCTTTCGATTCGACCGCAACCTTAATCCCATGAAAGCTGCCATCTAACTTCAGATTTTGCGGTTGAAAGCCTAGCAAATAATAGACTTCCGGGGTCGTCGAGATCCGGCGGAAGCCCTCGGCCAGATCGTTGTTGTTGTGAAAGTAGTAGCCGCCCGTGTCCGCCGCGAATTCGGTCAACAGAGCCTCTTGCTGCGCCTCGCTCTGGCGTAGGAGGGTTTGCTTGGTCCGCTCGGTCCTCGTGTCCAATACCTGGTGGGAGGCGTCAATGTTCGTAGTGTAAAGACCCCTGGCGTTGAGGACGTTCACGAGCACGTTGGCGCGCAGGGCGCGCTCGATCACATCGTACTCATCCGGCTGGTGCTCGGCCAGGGTGAGGAATCCCGGGGACACCACCACCAGAATCCGCTCGCCGGGCATGGCCGACATGCGCCGCACCGCGTCCTTGAGGGCTGCCAGAGAAACCTGAGTCTCCTGCTCCCCCATGATCAGGACGCGCCGCGCTTCGATGATCGCACCCGCCCGCGCCATCTTGGCGTCTGCGGGATAATCCTGTGGATCGAGGTGGCGGCAGATCACGATTTCAGTGGCTGCCGCCGCGATGGCGTCTGGGTCTTCGTGGTTGACGATCATGTCGGCCTGGAGATAGCTGATGTCGGGGCACTCCTGGAACGTGGCGCGCGCGATGGGACGCGGCACCAGGCGCGCCAGAGCCTCCCGGAGTTGGTCGCGGTCGTCGGTGAAATCCAACGCACCCTGGCCGGAAGTCGTGAAGATGGCGGCGCGGTCGGTTGGCTTCAACTGGGTTTCGATATGGCGCTCCGCGGCGGCGCGCACCCGCATCAGGTCGGCGGCGTCCACATGCACGTCGTCGAACAGGTACCCGATGAAGCGCTGCGGCATCGCGGCCGTCGGGACCGGCGCCGCTGCGGCTTCGCCGGCGAGTTTCTGCTGCTCTGCCGACGGTTGAGTGGGAGCCGGCACGCTGCCCGGCTTCTCCACCGTGAACCGGTCGATCTCCTGTTGCTTTCCCTTGTCGAAAAGGCGGAAGGACTCTTTGGTCAGGCCCCCAATAGGGTGGCCCTGCTTGTCCCGCACCACCACCGGCACCATCACCAGGTTGACGTGCGACGTGAACGTGGCTTTTTCTTCGCGGGTGCTGATCTCCGGCTGGTTTTGCGGCGTTGCGGAAGCGTCCGGCGTCTGTCCGGCGCAAGCTGCCGCGGCCAGACACGCCGCTATCGCCAGGCGCACAAAACATACGCGCGGCTTGGCATTTTCGGACATCGCAGTTTCACTGAGAATAGCACCCTCCCACGTAGCGCCGGCGGTCTTCGCCGCCGGTGCCCTGCGATTACGTGTAGAACGCTTCGACCGGCTGTCCGCGAAGATCCTCGGCCGCCTGCACCTGCATGTCATCGCTAAGCGTGTCGAGCGCCTCAACGATCTTCTGGAACGTGAAAGCCGCGTGGTTTTGCGGCCCGTAAACCTCGACCACCAGCGCCGCCAGTTCGTTCAGTTTGATGCGGGCTTGCTTTAGCTCTCGGCCCAACTCAAGATGTTCCTCACGGGTTAGAGGCTGCTGTCTTTCCGGGCGCATCAGGGCGTATCCAGGGCCGGGATAATCGAGCTTGCGTGCATGAGATCGGGCCGGTTCACAGTGTAACATACGGCCCGTTGCGGCTTGCCCGTCGCGGCTTGGTACAATCGCTCTGATGGCCAACGAAATCTACGCCGTTTTCGATACTACCGAAGGCAAGTTCAAGATCCGTCTGTTTGCCGCCCACGCGCCCCGCACGGTGGAGAACTTCATTTCCCTGGCCGAGGGAACCAAGACCGGCAAACCCTTTTACGACGGCACCATTTTTCATCGCGTGATTCCCGACTTCATGATCCAGGGCGGCGATCCGGAGGGCACCGGCCGCGGCGGTCCGGGCTACAAATTCGCCGACGAGTTTCACGCGGAGCTCAAGCACACCAAGCCGGGCGTGCTTTCCATGGCCAATGCCGGGCCCAACACCAACGGCAGCCAGTTCTTTATCACCGTGGCCGCCACGCCGTGGCTGGACAATAAGCATACGGTGTTCGGGGAAGTGACCGAGGGTTACCCCGTGGTGGAGAAAATCGCCAAGACTCCGCGCGGCTCCCAGGACCGTCCATCGAAGGATGTGAAGATCCTCTCCGTCAAGATCGAGAGGGAGTAACGGCGCCCGCGGGCCGGCCTCCATGCGACTGGCGATTTTCGGCGGCACCTTCGACCCGATTCACAACGCCCATCTGTCTATCGCCCGCACCGCGCTCTCCCATTTTCACCTGGACCGCGTGCTGTTCGTCCCCGCCGCGCATCCGCCGCATAAGGACGGCGTGACCGCGGCCGGCTTCGACGATCGCGTGCGCATGGCCGAGCTTGCCGTTGCGGACGAACCGCGTTTCGCGGTCTCGCGCCTGGAAGAAGGTACCCGCCGCAGCTATTCGATCGACACCATCGAAAAAGTGCGCGCCACGCTCGCGCCCACCGACGAGCTGTTCTTCTTAATCGGCGCCGACGCCTTCGCCGAAATCCAAACCTGGCATCGCTGGCACGACGTGGCCCGGCAGGTCGTTTTTCTGGTCATCAGCCGCCCCGGGCATTCCTGCGCCATACCGGAAGAAGTGACGGCGGAGTGGCTGGACTCGCCGCAACTGGATATTTCATCCTCCGCCATTCGCCAGCAATTCGAGCGCGGCGAACGAGACGCCGAGGTCCCTGGGCCCGTGCTCGATTACATCAGGCAACACGGGCTATATGGGATGGCGAGCCACAAGTAAACCTTTTGAGCCACGGATGAACACAGATGAACGCTGATAAAACCAAGAATCATATTTGTGCTTATCGGTGTTTATCTGTGTCCATCCGTGGCAATATCGGGGCTGCCAGCCTCACCCCACGATTTCCAGGAACGCCCGCGCGGCGTGGCTCAGCGCCCGCCGCGTCGGATACACCAGGCGGATCTTCCGTTCGATATTCATTTCCTTCACCCGCACTTCGCGCAATAGCTTCTGTTCGATTTCCTGTTCCACGCACATGCGCGGCAGAAACGCCACGCCTTGGTTATCCTGCACCATTTTGCGAATGCTCTCGATGGTCGGCATGTCGACATCCATGCGAAGCGGTATCTTGCGCGCCTGAAACTCGTGGATCACCACGTCGCGGTACGGCGACATCACGTTGTGGGCGATGAAATTCTCCTCCGCCAGATCGGCGATGGAGACGCTCTTGCGCCGCGCCAGCCGGTGGCGCGGTGAAACGACGAGGGCGATCGCATCGGTGTAGATCACCTTCGAGCGGATCCGGTCGTCGCCGGGATCGTAGCTGATCACCCCCAGCTCCAGATTGCCGTCGAGCAGTTCGTTGGGGATTTTGCTCCCCATGCTGCGCCGCACCGTCACTTTGATCTTGGGATGCAGCGCGCGGTACCGCTCGATATGACGCAGCAGATACAAGGTAGTGGATTCGTTGGCGCCGACCGTCAGCCGCCCGGCGGAATTGTCGCGCAGCTCGGCCAGCGAATTCTCGAGCTCCCGCTCCAGGCTCTCGAAGCGGCGCGCGAAGTCGAGCGCGCTACGGCCCGCGTCGGTCAACAACAGTTCCTTGCCCGAGCGGTCGATCAGCTTTTCGCCCAGCTCCAGCTCGAGTCTTTGCAATGCCAGCGACACCGCGGGCTGCGTGCGCAGCATCTTCTCCGCCGCGCGCGAGAAGCTCCCCTCGGTCGCCACCATCAAAAACACCTGCAGCGGGTTGAGTTCCATGGCAGGTTTCAGTATAACATCTGCTAATAGATGCCTGTAAGATTATAAATTTGCCAAATCCAGGTCCGGGTGCGCATAATGCGAAGTATCGGTAGACAGCATGAGCGAGCGCGTAATTATTTTCGATACAACGCTGCGTGACGGCGAACAGTCTCCGGGTTGCAGTATGACGGTTCCCGAGAAAGTGCGCATGGCGCGCAAACTGGTGGAACTGGGCGCTGACATTCTGGAGGCCGGCTTCCCGATCGCCTCGGAGGGCGATTTTGAGGCGGTCCAGGCGGTGAGCCGCGAGTTCCCCGAAGCGCGCGTGGCGGGCCTGGCGCGCTGTTGCGCGATGGACGTGGAACGCGCCGTCGAGGCGCTCGAACCCGCGCGCCAGCCCCGTCTGCACACCTTCATCGCCACCAGCGATATCCACCTGAAATACAAATTGCGCAAGACCCGGCAGCAGGTGCTGGAAGAAGCCGTGAAGGCGGTGGAACTGGCCCGGCGTCACGTGGATGACGTCGAGTTTTCGGCCGAAGACGGCGCCCGCACCGATGTCGAATTCCTGATCGAGATCTCGAAAGCGGTGGTGGCCGCCGGCGCGGGCACCGTCAACATCCCCGATACCGTTGGCTATTCCACGCCCAAGGAATACGGCGAGCTGATCGGGAAAGTGGCCCGCGCGCTGGGCTCGACCGCCATCGTCAGCGTGCATTGCCACGACGACCTGGGCTTGGCGGTCGCCAATTCTCTCACCGCCATCGAGGCCGGCGCGCGCCAGGTGGAATGCACCATCAACGGCATCGGCGAACGCGCCGGTAATTGTTCGCTCGAAGAAGTGGTCATGATTTTGAAGACCCGCTCCGACAGTTATCCTTATTACACCGGCATCCACACCGAGCACCTGTACGCGGCGAGCGAGCTGTTGAGCTCGATCATCACATTCGGCCCCCAGCCGAACAAGGCCATCGTTGGGGCGAACGCCTTCGCGCACGAAGCCGGCATTCACCAGGACGGCTACCTGAAAGAAAAAACCACTTACGAGATTATCGACCCGCGCACGGTGGGCATCCCGGAAGGTAAGCTGGTATTAGGCAAGCACAGCGGGCGCCACGCGCTCCACCAGCGAGCCCGCAACTTGGGCTACGAGCTGGACCGCGAGCAGCTTGATGCGCTATACCACCGTTTCACCGCGGTGGCGGATCAGCGGAAGAAAGGCCTCATGGATAAGGAAATCGAAGCGTTGATTCGCGATTGCCCGGCCGCCAAAACGGCGGCGGCGGGTTAAGAGATGGATCTGAATGTTCTGGTTTTGCCTGGCGACGGCATCGGCGCGGAAGTCACGCGCGAAGCCGTCCGGGTTCTCGGCCGGGTGGCCGAAAAATGGCATCACAACCTCAAACTGACGGAAGGGTTGCTCGGCGGAGTAGCGATTCATCGCACCGGCACGCCGTTCCCGGAAGAGACGGCGCGCCTGGCGGCCGAGGCCGATGCCACCCTGATGGGCGCGGTTGGACTGCCCGAGTTCGACAACGCTCCGCCCGAAAAACGGCCGGAGAAAGGACTGCTGGCAATTCGCCAGGCTCTAGGCGTGTACGCCAACCTGCGTCCGGTACGCGCCTACGCGTCGCAACTGGATTCTTCGCCCTTGAAGAATCACCTGGTGGAAGGCACCGACATGATCATCGTCCGCGAACTGACGGGCGGGATCTATTACGGAACCCCGCGCGGTATTACCGAAAACGGCGGGGAAACGCGTGCGGTCAATACCATGACCTACACGCGCACGGAAATCGAACGGGTTTCCCGGATGGCCTTCCACCTGGCGCAAGGGCGGCGAAAGAAAGTGACTTCGGTCGATAAGTCGAACGTGCTGGAAAACTCGCAGCTCTGGCGGCGAGTAGTGGTCGAGGTGGCGAAAGAGTATCCCGATGTCGCACTCGATCATCTGCTGGTCGATAACTGCGCCATGCAACTGATTTTGAATCCGCGGCGCTTCGATATCGTGCTCACCGAAAATATGTTTGGCGATATCTTGAGCGATGAAGGCGCGGTGCTGGCCGGTTCCATCGGCATGTTGCCGTCGGCCTCCATCGGCGGCCGGAAACCCTCCGGCGTTTGGGTGGGATTATACGAACCGGTACACGGTTCGGCGCCCGATATCGCCCGACAGAACAAAGCCAACCCGCTGGGGGCGATCGGCTCGGTGGGAGCTATGCTGCAATACAGTTTCGGATTGAAGGAAGAAGCCGGCGCGGTGGATCGGGCCATTGAAGCCGTCCTCGCCAGCGGCAAAGTTACCGCGGATTTGCGACCTTCCGGCGCGCCCGCCACCACCGAACAGGTGGGGCAAGCGGTGTGCGCCGCGATCGGCTGAGCGCGGGGCTTACCAGCCCCGCCTCAGCCAAATTTGGGAGGAGTCAGAAGACAGAAGTCAGGAGACAGAAGTCAGAATGAAAGCGCCGCGAAGCGGCCACCATATTCTGACTCCTGTCTCCTGACTCCTGTCTTCTGATTTTTCCTCCAACGATGTAACCTAATAATTGAAGCCCTTTTTATGCCTCATACCATCATCGAAAAACTCTGGAACTCGCACCTGGTCGAGGAGCAGCCCGGCGCGCCTGCGCTGCTGTTCATCGATTTGCACCTGGTGCATGAAGTCACCTCGCCGCAGGCGTTTCAGGGCCTGCGCGAGCGCGGTTTAAAAGTCCGGCGTCCCGATCTCACCATCGCCACCGCCGATCACAGCATTCCTACCACGGACCGGTCGCTGCCCATCGTGGACCAGATCGCGGCCAAGCAACTTGCTCAGCTTGAGACCAATTGCGCCGAGTTTGGCATCCGCTGCCTGGGCGTGCATAGCGACCGGCAAGGCATCGTCCATGTGATCGGCCCCGAGCTGGGTCTCACCCAACCGGGCATGACGGTGGTCTGCGGCGACAGCCACACCGCTACGCACGGCGCCTTCGGAGCGCTGGCCTTCGGCATCGGCACCAGCGAAGTCGAGAACGTACTGGCCTCGCAATGTTTGCTGCAGCTCAAGTCGAAAACGTTTGAAGTAAAGGTTGAGGGAACGCTCCGCCGCGGCGTCTCCGCCAAGGACATCATCCTGGCGTTGATTGCGAAGATCGGCGTGGGCGGCGGCACCGGGTGCGTGTTCGAATTCACCGGCAGCGCCATCCGCGCGCTGAGCATGGATGAGCGCATGACGGTGTGCAACATGTCGATCGAAGGGGGTGCGCGCGCCGGCCTGATCGCGCCGGATGACACCACGTTCGAATATCTTTGTGGCCGGCCACACGCTCCCAAGGGCGAGGCCTGGGACGCGGCGCTGGCGCGGTGGAAGAAACTGCCGACCGATTCGGGCGCGACCTACGACCGGCAAGTCACCATCGATGCCGATGCGCTCGAACCGATGATCACCTACGGCACCAATCCCGGAATGGGCATGCCGATCAACGCGCCGCTGCCCGAGCCGGCGGACGTGAGCGATCCGATGGCGCGCGATTCCATCGCCAAGGCGCTAGCTTACATGGGTCTCGAAGGCGGCAAACCGCTGGCTGGCCACGCGATCGACGTGGTCTTCATCGGAAGCTGCACCAATTCGCGCATCTCCGATCTGCGCGCCGCCGCCGGCGTCCTCAAGGGGCGCAAGGTGAATCCCAAGCTGAGAGTGCTGGTGGTGCCCGGATCGCAGGAGGTCAAACGCCAGGCCATCGCCGAGGGGTTGCCCGACATTTTCCTCGCCGCCGGTTGCGAATGGCGCGACGCGGGTTGCTCGATGTGCATCGCCATGAACGGCGACCAGTTGGCTCCGGGCGAATACAGCGTTTCCACCAGCAACCGCAATTTCGAAGGCCGCCAGGGTAAGGGCGGCCGCACATTCCTGGCCAGCCCGCTGACCGCGGCGGCCAGCGCCATCACCGGCGTGGTCACCGACGTGAGGACACTGTTATGAAACCATTCACCAATTTCCGCAGCCGCCTGGTTCCGCTCGCGAT
>Ga0224554_1002214_pt1 | contig 10485 bp, 6 predicted proteins | sample 714S22024metaG_FD_180666 | JGI IMG/M metagenome (GOLD analysis project Ga0224554, IMG submission 180666) | Peat soil microbial communities from Stordalen Mire, Sweden - 717 S2 20-24 | ecosystem: Environmental > Terrestrial > Soil > Wetlands > Peat | place: Sweden: Norrbotten County, Stordalen...
TCAGAATGACCGTCCACTGCGCGCCGGCCAGCGGTGTTCCCCCCACAATCCACATGGGCATTGCCGGAATGGCATGAGCCAGCGTTCCCGCCAGCAGGCTGCCGAAAGGCGCCATCCCCATGAAGGCCATCGTGTAGTAGCTCATCACGCGCCCGCGCTTGTCCTCATCCACCAGCGTCTGGATGATCGTATTGCTTGCCGCCATCCCTTGCATCATGCCCATGCCTGCGATGAGTACCATCAGCATCGAGAGCCAGAAAACGTGCGACAGCCCGAAGCCGATCAGCCCCAATCCGAAAACACCGGCGGCAACCGGAATCATCCGAATGAGTCCGCGTACCGTCTTGCGCGCCGCCAGCGACAGCGCGGAGACGAGCGCGCCCACTCCCATCGCTCCCATCAGGAACCCCAGCGTGTGCGGTCCTCCGTTCAGCACTTTGGCTGCAAAAATCGGCATCAACACCACAAACGGCATGCCCATCAAGCTCACTAATGCAAACAATGTCAGAATCGTGCGAATGGGCAGGAAACCTGCAACATAACTCCAGCCCTCCTTCAATTCCGTCAGCATCGATGTCGCCGCCCGTCGCACTGCCGCAATCTCTATCCGCATCATCAGTAGTGAAGCAATTACCGCAATGTAGCTGATTCCGTCGATGAGGAAGCACCATCCTTCGCTCGTCACAGCAATCAGCATTCCGGCCAGCGACGGCCCGATCAACCGCGCCACATTCACCATTGACGAATTGATCGCAATCGCGTTCCCAAGGTCGGCGCGGTCGCCCACCATCTCCACCATGAATGCCTGCCGTCCCGGCATGTCGAACGCGTTGACGATGCCCTGCATGACACTCAGAGTCAGAATCAACCCAATCGTGATGTGACCGGAAAACGTCAGAGCCGCCAGCAGAAACGACTGGATCATGGACAACGTCTGCGTCCACACGAGCACTTGCCTGCGGTCGAGCCGATCCACCCAAACCCCCGCGAAAGGCGCGACGAGAAACGTAGGAATCTGGCCCGCGAAGCTTACCGTGCCCAGCAGCAGCGCCGACCCCGTCAGCCGGTACACCAGCCACGACGTCGCAATGCGCGTCATCCACGTGCCGGTCAGCGAGATCGTCTGCCCGCCGAAGAAGAGCCTGAAGTTGCGGTGCCGCAGCGCGCGCCATGCGTGCGATGCGCCGCTTAATGCGCGCGGTTTTCCCTCCGCATCCGGGCCTTCCGGCGGCGCGTTCGTCGCAGGCCCCCGCCGCATTTCCCCTGAATCCACATCGTTCACTCTTCTGCTGCCTTCGCCGCGATTCCTTCCGCTGCCGCAATGTTCTGCATCAGTTCCGCGGGAACATTGTGGCGGCCGCGCAGATAATCCGCGGAGTTATAGGAAATCCAGACTTTTCCAGCTTCGTCTTCCCAGACCAGAATTTTGAGCGGCAAATCGATGGCGATGCTCGGCGCTGCCACCATTACGGGAGTGCCGGCCTTGGGGTTTCCGAAGATCAGCAACTTGGTGGGGCGCATTTTCATACCCGCCTTCTCCGCCTCGGCGCTATGATCCACAAGCGCGAATAGGGTCACGCCCTTCGCCTGGAGAATGGTGCGTACCTTCTCCACAGTCACGTCCACCGAATGATGGCTGGCTATGTCGACAGTTCCGCTCGCGCTCATATTCAAAATCATACGTGAGCCCATCGCATTTTCTCGACCGCAAATAAAAGGCCCCTTGCCAGGGCAAGAGGTCGGCCTTGCTCGTCCACTCTCTCTTTACTCGATAAAGACAACCTGCGTTTTGTGCAATTCTGGTCCAGCAGGTCCTCCCATAAAAGCGGACAATTGGATGAGAAGCTTTTCTATTCTGGAAGCGGGACTCTTTTGACGGTTTCTTCTCATGCGGACACTCCGATCGGGCTCTTGCAGTCCGTCTTTGGCTTTGCCGGCTTTCGCGCCAATCAAGAGAAGGTATGCGACGCGGCGATCGAGGGGCGCGACCTTTTGTTGGTGATGCCCACCGGGGCGGGAAAGTCGCTCTGCTATCAGTTGCCCGCCATCGCGCGCGGCGGAACTGCGCTGGTGATCTCGCCCTTGATCTCTCTCATGGAAGACCAAGCGGCGAAACTCGCCGCGCTCGGCCTTCGCGTGGCGCGAATTCACTCCGGCCTGGACCGAGGCGCGGCCCGTCATGCGTGCGCGGAGTACCTTGAAGGCGGGCTGCAGTTTCTCTTCATTGCGCCGGAGCGGCTGCGCGTGCCCGGATTTCCCGAGATGCTGGCCAAGCGCAAGCTGGCGCTGATCGCCATTGACGAGGCGCATTGCATCTCGCAATGGGGACACGACTTCCGTCCCGACTACCGCATGCTGGGCCAGTATTTGCCCGGGTTGCGCGGCGCTCCCGATCCCGCGCCGGTGATTGCGCTAACCGCGACAGCCACGCCCACAGTGCAGGCGGACATCATCGCACAACTGGGCATGGTGAATTCCCTCAAATTCATTCACGGCTTTCGCCGCGAGAATCTCGCCATCGAAGTGGTTGAAGTTCCGGTGCCGGCGCGCGCCCCCGCAATCTGCCACCTGCTCCGATCGCCCGCCCGCCGTCCTGCCATCGTTTACGCCACGTCGAGAAAGCAGTCCGAAAGTCTGGCCGCGGAACTCTCGGTCATCGTCCGTGCGGCCGCTTACCATGCCGGGCTCGACGCCCATACGCGCACACGCGTGCAGAAGGCGTTCCAGGCCGGCGAACTGGAAGTGGTAGTGGCGACCATTGCTTTCGGCATGGGGATCGATAAAGCTGACATCCGGACCGTGATTCACGCCGGCTTGCCGGCTACACTCGAGGGCTACTATCAGGAGATCGGTCGCGCCGGCCGCGACGGAGTTTTGAGCCGGACTTACTTGATGCACTCCTATGCCGACCAGCGCACGCACAACTATTTCCTCAACCGCGACTATCCGCCCGTCGAACACCTGAACGAAGTCTTTGCGGCGCTTGGAGAAGAACCGCGACCCGTCGAGGAGTTGCGCGACGCGTCGAAACTCGACGAAGAGGGGTTCGACAAAGCCCTTGAAAAGCTCGAAATTCACGGCGGCGCGCGCGTCGACTTCGGAGGCGCTGTTACCAAAGGAGCGCCGGGATGGAAGAAAACTTACACGATTCAGGCGCAGGTTCGCGCCGAGCAGTTCGAGCGAGTGCTGCGGTTCACTCGATCGAGCGCGTGCCGGATGACCGCGCTGGTGCGACATTTTGGCGACGTGAACGACGCCAGCCAACAATGCGGAATCTGCGATATTTGCGATCCGGCGGGCGCCGTGCTGCGCCAGTTCCGGCGAGCCACGCCGACCGAGCTTCGCATTGTCCAGTCGATTGTGGACAAGCTGAGGCCGGTAAACTACATGGCCGCAGGGACACTGCAACGCAGCCTTGAACTTGTGGGCGGCTTGACCCGCACCGACTTTGACGGCCTCCTCGATGCGATGGCGCGCGCGGGACTCATCGAGATCGAGGAAGCGGAGTTCGAGAAAAACGGCGAGATCCTGCGTTTTCGCAAAGTGCTGATCACGGAATTGGGGCTGGAAGTGAGGCCAGCAACACCGCTGCCACTGCTTATCGCGGACGGAATTGCCGATGAGTTCGACGCCGGCGACGCGGATCTTCCGCGGAAGAAAAAAGCCACAACGAGCGCCCGGATCGCTTTGCAGAAGCCGGCCGGCATTGCAACAAATCCGGAGCCGGCCGATCCCGCCTCCGAAGCTTTGGCCGCGATGCTCCGGGAGTGGCGAACCGCCGAAGCCAAGCGGCTGGGCGTCCCGGCTTTCGTGGTGATGCATGACCGCACGCTGCAGGCAGTGGCGCGGGCGCGCCCAGCGAATGTGGCGCAATTACTGGCGATCAACGGGATCGGCCCCGCTAAGGCGGAACGGTTTGGCGGGCCCATCCTGAAGCTGTGCGCCCCGTCCTCGGGAAAGCTCATATCGGGTTCTAGCTAACCCGCTCGATCGTCACCGACTCCAGCACCACCGGCTTGTGCGGCTTGTCCTGCGCATTGCGCGGAACCTTCGAAATCTTCGTCACCACGTCCTCGCCCTCCACCACCTCGCCAAAAATCGTGTGGTTGCCGGTGAGCCAGGGAGTGGCCGCCACTGTAATAAAAAACTGGCTGCCGTTGGTATTCGGGCCAGAGTTCGCCATGGCCAGCTTGTGTGGCTTGTCGAACTTGTGCGCCGATCCCCGCGTCTCATCCTGAAAGCGGTAGCCCGGGCCGCCCATTCCGGTGCCCGCCGGATCGCCGCCCTGAATCATGAAATCGGGAATCACGCGGTGAAAAATCGTACCGTTGAAAAGCTTGTCCTTCGACTTCGCGCGCGTCACTGGATGCGACCACTCCTTTTGGCCTTCGGCCAGCTCGATAAAGTTCTTGACGGTGATAGGCGCGTCGGCCTCGAATAGCCGAACAGTAATCTTGCCTTCCGTGGTCGTGAAAACGGCGTACGTTCCTGCTGCAAGTGCCATGATTGTTCCTCGTTTGAGATAGATTGACTAAGCCGATTAACGGGCCAGGGTAAAGATGATGTTGATTTGAGTCCGAACTTCCACCGGGTCGCCATTCAGCAGAAAAGGCCTGTAGCGCCATTGCCTCACGGCGTCGAGAGCAGCCTGCTGCAATGGCTCCGGGCCACTGACAACATGAAGCTCCTTCACCGTGCCATCGGTGCCGATGATCGCTCCGAGGACAACTGTGCCCTCGACACCAGCCTTTTTGGCATCGACGGGGTAAATGGGCGTTACCTTGGAGATGATCAGACCCGCTGCCATACCGGCGGAGATATTCACCCTCCGCGGCGATGGCGCAGCTCCCGCCCCCGGCGTTTCTGTTGCGCCGGCCGTCGGAGGCGGCGGAAGCGGTGATGTCGCCAGTTGATCGAGCGAATCAACAATTGTCACCTTCTTCAGCACCACTTGATCCCGCGGCCTGTCGCTCGAGTCACGCTCCACGCGGGCGATGGCTTTTACCACCGACACGCTTGCGTCATCGCACTGTCCAAAAAGCGTGTAGTGCTGATCGAGAAAATCCGTCGCCTGCTCGGTGATGAAGAACTGGCTGCCGTTCGTATTCGGCCCACTGTTTGCCATCGCCAGCCGTCCCGGCCGATCGAAGTTCAGCCCCGGATCGAACTCATCGTCGAACGTGTATCCGGGATCGCCCATCCCCGTTCCCGTCGGATCGCCGCCCTGAATCATGAACTCCGGAATCACGCGATGGAAAATCGTCCCGTCATAGTACGGCTTGTGGTGCTCAACCTTCTTTGTCGTGGGATCGGTCCAGTCCTTCGTGCCCTCGGCCAGCGCAATAAAGTTGGCCACTGCCTTCGGCGCCTGCTTTTGATAGAACTGGCAGGTAATCCGGCCCATCGACGTGTCCATCACCACAAACGGCCCATTGGGAACCGTCGTTGCCTCGGGCGTAGCCTGCGGCGCATCGGGAACCGCTTGACTCGTAGACGGGCTCGCGGGTGGTGTAGCCTGTTGTCCAAACAAAGCGAAGGCCGCGCCGGCAACACCAGCTACGGCCAGGGAAGAGAAAAGAAGCGTCCGCCGAATGTTCATGCCGCTCTTGAGGGTAAATCATGCGGCGTCGACCGTGCCACTTGCAACGTGCTGCCTTTGTAGCGCCGGTCTCCAGATGTAGCGCCGGTCTCCAGACCGGCTGTAGTGCGGGCGTCCTCGTCCGCATCCGGCGCACCATCGTACATTTTCGCCAATTCGGCGAGCACGCCGACTGCCAGCCCGCTTTCTCGGTCCCTTGTTCCCTTGGTCCCTTGGTCCTTGGTTCCCTCGTTCCCTTGGTCCCTGTCTCTCTAGACCAGCCTCAAAAACCCCGCCCGGCTCAGCCGCGCACCGGGAAACACTGTCTCCAGATTCTCCGCGCCCAGCGTGCGCGTCACCACCTCGCCCAGAACCTGCCGGTAGTCGGTCGTCAGTGCCAGGTCGCGGCCTTCATTCAGTTGGTCGTCGTCGAGCCCGGGCCACTTGCCGTACACCTTGCCGCCCTTCACCTGCCCGCCCAGCACAAACATCGCGTTGGCGTGCCCATGGTCCGTTCCGCCCGTCCCATTCTCGCGCGCCGTGCGCCCAAACTCCGACATCGTCACCACCGTCACATTCCCGGCCTGGTCGCCCATGTCGCGCCAAAACGCCGCAATGCTCGCGGAAAAATCGGTAAGCCGGTTCGCGAGCTGTCCATTCACGCCGCCCTGATTCTGGTGCGTGTCCCATCCGCTCACATCGGTAAACGCCGCCTCAACGCCCAGGATCGCCTTCAACAACTGCGCAATCTGCCGCATGTTGTTGCCGAAATCCGTGTTTGGATAATTCGCCCCCGCCGCCGGCGCATACTGCGCGGGATTCGCAGCCTTCAGCATCTTCACCGCTTCAAACGTCTCATCGCCCGCCTCGTGAAAAATCCGATCGCCCGAGTCGGCATACATCGCCTCAAACGCACTCGCCGCCGGCGAAGGCGTCGGGCCACGCCCGGCCACCGTAAAGTTGTTTACGTTGCTGATCGCAATCGCCGGAACCGTTCCGGCCAGCGTGCGGGGCACCTCCGCGCCCAGCGCCAGCGCCCGAAACGCCGAATGCTCCTGGTTATGCCGCCCGCAATTGCACGCGGCGACATACGCGTCTTCTGCCTGCAGTGCGCGGTTCAGCCAGCCATCCTCGGTGTTCTTCACTCCCGGCGTCCCCGACTCCATGTAGTCCTGCGCGTCAAAGTGCGACCGGCTCATATCCGGCGACCCGCACGCGTGCACAATCGCCAGTTGTCCCTGTTCGTAAAGCGGCTTGAACGCGCCCAGCGACGGGTGCAGGCCAAAAAAACCATCCAGGTCCAACACCTGACCCTCCGGGATCGCAATGCTCGGCCGCATCTTGTAGTAATTCTTTTCGCGATAAGGGACCACCACGTTCAGCCCATCCGCCGCGCCGCGCTGGAAGATCACCACCAGCCGCTGATCTTTCCCGCCGAGTTTCGTCCCAGCCGCCGCCTGCGCCAAAACGCTGCGTACAAGAAAATTCGGCATCGCCGTCGTGCCCGCCACGGCCAGCGCGCCCCTGTGCAGAAAAAATCGCCGGTTCATCCGCATTTTGAATCTCCTGATTCCAACCCTGATTCGACTTCCGTTTCGCCCACCACTTACTCGCCGCCTGACTCCGCCAACTCGCTAACTCGCGAACCCGCTCCCCCGCTCCCTTGCTCTCTATCTTCGCTGAAACTCTGGCGATCCCAGCAGCAATCCTGCCAGCAATTGGTCTTCCCGCTCGTACGCATCCGCTGCGGGTGCGCGATTCGGACGCCTCGCCGCCGTCGCCCCCGAGCCTGCCCCCGAACCAGCCCTGATTTTGTCGAACGATTCCGGCGCCTGCGGGTCCCGTGCCATCACCATCGGCGCATCCGTCGCTCCCTGCGCGCTCTGCGCCTCAAACTCCTTCAGAGCCGCCGCTCGAGTCGCATCGCTCACTCCGCCCGGCAGCAACACCTGCTCCAGCCGCGCCTCTTCTGTTTCCGGCGTCGGAATCACTTGCTGCGCCGGCGCATCGCTGTCCAGCGCGCTCATGTCCATCTCCGGCGCCCAGCCCACCGTAATTCCCGGCAGCTTGTTCGCCGCCAGCGACAGCGCAAAGTTCATGCGGTCCACCAGCGCGCCCGTGCTCACCCAATCGGCCTCGTCCCACTTGTACCCCACCGGCGGAACGCATCCATACAGCGGCATTCCCATCTGCCGCAGCGCATTCACCAGCGGCTCAAAATTCGCCACGTTCGCATTGCTCGCCCGCACCGCGCTCACCACGTATTCCAGCGGCGTCTTTACCTTCGCGCTGTCGTCGCCCGCCGCCCAGAACTCCGGCGAGCGGAACAGCGTCTTCAGCACCGTCGGAATATCACCGCCGCTCGCCATGTACGCCTTCGCCATCCTATCCACCAGCGCCTGCGCCGGATCGTCGCTCACAAACCGGATCGCCAGCTTGCGCGAGATGAACTGTGCCGTCTCCGGCCGCATCGCCAGCATGTGCAACAGCTCGCGCCCTTCTGTCTCGCCTTTCTCTTTGATCTTCGTGCGCATCACTTTCTTCGTCCCCGGCTCATGCCGGTTCTCGTTGAATTGAAACTCGCCGCCCAGTTGCGGCCTGTCCACCGTCCACCCCGTCAGCACCCGCGCCACCTGCGTCACATCCGCTTGCGTGTATCCGCCGTTCACGCCCACGGTGTGCAGCTCCATCAGCTCGCGCGCATAGTTCTCGTTCAACCCCTCAGGCGCCTGCTTCTTCGCGTTCGGCCGTCGCGCCGCCCCCATCTTCGCGCGATCGGCCGCCAGAGAGTCCGGTCCCATGCTCTGTGCGTTGTCCAGATAAATCAGCATCGCCGGGCTATGCGCCACCGCTTCCAGCAGGTCCTCGAACTTCCCCATCGCGTGCGGCCGGATCGTGTCGCGCTCGTAGCTCACCAGGTAGTAGGGCATCTGCTCGTTCTTGCGCAAATACACGTTGAAGTGATTCAGCCAGAAGTCCGTCATCACTTCCTGCAATTGCGCATTTGAATAAATGTCGCGCGTCAGCCGCTCGGCCATCAGCTCTCGCACCACCGTCTGCTCGGGAGCCGTCAAATCCTCCACGGACTCTCTCAAATCCGGGTTCATCCCGGCCACAAGCGCCGCGCGCTGCACTGGCTTCAGCGATTTCGTGAAGCTCTCGAACTCCTCCGGCTGCATCGCCTGCAGGCGCCGAACCCGGTCCTCCGGCGGCAAGGCCAAAATGCGAGCGATCCGCGGCTCGTCAACCGCAGGAGCCCCCGACGCCTGAGTCGACGCCTGATTTGTTGCCGGCGTTGTCGTCGCAGCCATATTCGGAGCAGCCGCGCTCATGTCCGGTTCCTGCGCCGCTCCCGGCTGCGACGCGGCCATATTCGGTCCGCCCGCATTCGGCGTCCCTGCCGAATTCGGCGCCCTTCCCGCGCCCGCGTCCATGCTTGGATTTGCGCTCGCGTTCCCGTTCGGACTTGCGCTCGAGTTTGCGGGCCCATCCATATTTGCGCCGCTGCCATTCGCGTTGCCGCCCGCGTTGCCTTTCATCGCGTGGGTCCGCGTGCCGACCGCCGAATTCTGCCCCTGATTCGGCCCCTGATTCGCTGCCGTCTGCTTCTCGGCCTGCGCCGCCTTCCTCAACTGGTAGCGGTAGATCTGGTTCTCATAGACCGCGTGCAGCGTGCCGCCCCGCGGAATCTCAATCTTCCCGTCGACGGCCTGGCGAATGATGGCCGGGCTCGGCATGCGGAACATCAGGTTCTGCGTGCTCCACTGCATCGCGGGATACTCGGCCAACCGGGCATTCAAGTCAGTTTCATCCAGGCTCTCCGGGTGCAGTTGCCCATCGAACCATTTGTCGAGACCGATTTCGCCGGGGCCCATCTCCCGCACGGCTTCCAGGTCCCCGTCCCTCGGCCCAAACGTCAATCGGTTCAGCGCATGAAGAATCCGCGCGTCGCCCCGCAGTTGGCCCGATTCATATTCAGGCCGATGCTTTGTCTGTGTGGGTTTCTGGTTTTCTGCCGCATTCTGCGCCAGAGCCAGCGGAGCAGGGAAGCAAAGGCTCCAGCAGAGGACGAGAGCACAAAGTCTGTGGATCGCGCCGCGCAACAGCTCCATCGAATGTGCTCCTGGCAGGGGAAGTGATGCAATTCCAGAGTAGCTGCACCGGGATCCAACGTCGAAACTCTGGTATTGCCTTGGCCGGCACATTGCTGCACGGCACGAGCTTGCTAACTGTTCAGACTCTATCCTGCGCCGAAAGTTGTGGCCCAGCCGCTTTGCCGCTCCCGAACAGCCCCAACTGCCGTCCGCACGAATAAGGCGTACCGCCGGTCTCCAGACCCGCACATTCCAGATCCCCGCCCCCTCGCTCCCTTGCTCCCTCGCTCCCGCCTGCTCGGTCCCTTGTCCCCTTGTTCCCTTGGTCCCTGCTTTTCCATCACATTCCGCCTACCCGCGGCAGTGCTATCATGGCGCGTCAATTTCAACGGCTCGGAGGACGACTTGAACAAATCCATTCTTTTCGCGATCGCGGCATTGGCTCTGCTGGCAGGGTGCGGGCCCCAGAACCCCGGCATTCCGGTTAAGCCCAAATTCACGGGGCCTCCTTACCATCTCGCCCTGGGCGCGCCGCCCGCCAAGCCCAGCAAGGCTGGCATCACCATTCCGCCTATCAAGTACATGGCCGATCCCAACGCGCCTCCTGACTCGCTCGACAAAAGAGCCATCCTGGTCGTGCGCGTCGACACTTCGGGGCTCAAGAGTAAAGCCACGATGACGATGAACCAGATCATCATGGGCGCGGTCGATCTCCCCGGAACCGACGGAGCACTCACCGCGGACTATATGGATGCAACCGACCAGAGTCTGGCCACGCTTCTTGAGGAGTACTGCGTGAAGGGCAAAGTAAAG
>Ga0224554_1002215_pt1 | contig 10476 bp, 11 predicted proteins | sample 714S22024metaG_FD_180666 | JGI IMG/M metagenome (GOLD analysis project Ga0224554, IMG submission 180666) | Peat soil microbial communities from Stordalen Mire, Sweden - 717 S2 20-24 | ecosystem: Environmental > Terrestrial > Soil > Wetlands > Peat | place: Sweden: Norrbotten County, Stordalen...
TCAACCAGCCGTACTGCCTCTTGCTTGAACTCCAGTGTGTACTGCTTCCGCGTCGCCTTCGTCATATTCGCTACCCCTTCGCATTAGAACAGCTCGCTATGAGCGACGTTTTGCAGGGGCAAGGTCAGTAGAGCATCTCCTGCATGCCGGGGCCACCGCGCAGGCCTTCGTAGCGGATGAGGACGACATCGCCGGGAACGATCCTGTCGCCGAGGATGGCCTCGATGGCTTCCGGCCCGCGCTCGGCCTTGCCGATCATGCCGAGCAGGCCGGTTTGGGCGAGGACCTGGCGGGTGAATTTGTCCATGCGGGTGGCGGTGGTGGGGCCGGCGGGGTGCTGTTGAAGCAAAGACGCTATAGCCCCGAGGAGGCACGCAAGGCATATGTCTTCTGGTTGAACTCCTCTCCATTTGATTGTGGCGGCACCGTTTCAGCCGGACTTCGAGGCAAGCCGAATCTCGAAAGTCAAGCGAATGGAGCACTAATGCGGATTAGTCCGCTGGGAGTGTTTGGTTGCAACTACGACCTTGAGCGGGTACCCTTCAACCTGGTCAACGCGTCCGCGCCAGGGTCAAAGCCCGGTGGGCTTTGTGGGACCAACTGTACAAGGAAGCGATCGAAGCAGGCCGCTCCGTTACCTTCCTAGACATCACGGATGAGTGGTTTACCGCAAGGGATCAGGAACGGCGAGAACGTATCCGCATTCGAGGCCGAAACCGGAAACGCGCGAAGCGTGCGAAGGGGAAGGCGCCTCCGTGCCACGTTCAATAGACGGACCGGCGTGCCGATCGCGAGAATCCTAGCGCCACAGCGGACAGGAGTTCCGGTCCTTCAAGGATGTCTACGTGCCTTGGGTACCTTCGCCGCCTTCTTCACCGCTGATGGATGCTGCTCGAATCCGCGGTCAAACTGCCGCACAAACTCGTCTCGGATCTGAGTGTTTTTCGTATCCAGAAGCTCGAGCTTGAATTGGCTCAGATGGGTTATGAGCGCCGTGGGAAGACGCGAAGGGCTGATGATTACTCGGTCATCCTCTGGAATGTACATCAAGGCAGTCCCGTCGTGAGGTTCTCCAAGTCCCACACGTTGGCGAGTTCGTGCCGCGTGGTACAAACCACAGCGGGCTCCGTCGTAGAGCCGCTCTAAGAACGGCTCATCGAAGCTGGAACCATGGAAATGGTTCGGGAAGACATGCCTTGCGCCGGCCTTGAACCGCTTCTTGGAGCCGTGAGTTTCAATCATGGAGCCGACCAGTTCGAGGTAACTCAGACAAATGTGAAGCACCGCGAACCCGGAGTGCTCAATCGCATCGACGTGGTAGCTGGGTCTTCCCCCTGGCGCCTCAAGGGTAGCTCCACTGTTTGCTATCAGGTCGGCTATATGGAGCTGCCAACCAAAGGTTTGCGCGTAGAACACGTCAATCTTGTCCTCGAATGAAAGCGTGGCCGGTAGGTCCGTATGCTGATGCCTGTAGCTTACCCACATGACCAAATCACCTCTCAGCGGATGCCGATCCCACATCACTGTGTGGAGTAGGTTGACACGGCAAGCTAAGCTTGCAACACTATGCCTGTGCCACAGAAGGGGTCGACTATACCCTTGAATGATCTCAGCTCTACGGCGCTCACCGGAGTCAGGTTTGGAGCCCGACCCCGGTCCGTGAACGCTTTGGGCGAGGAATACAGGTGAGGTTTGGAGGCTCTCCAGCCTCGCCTGTTTCTCATTGTAGGTGTGAATATCCTATGTGTGCGACAGGTTTCTTTGTGGAAACCACAGCCCAAACTCAGTCTTTTCAGTAGGCACGACACCCTCCCTGCTATTCCAACATTATGTTCGCCTATAATTCGCCTATGGGTGGAGAGCGAGCGCCGACAACACGTATGCTCCTGACATCGCTGCCACCGGAGCCTAACCAGCAGCCTGATGAACGCTACTACGCGCGGTGTGCGCCGCGCCGAAGGGTGCTGATGCAGTTCATGCAGGCGAAAGCCGGCTGGTCAGTCTCGTTTCTGGAAGATGATTGCAGGACTTCACTACCCCGCCGCTTCACGTTTCAGGATGAGATCAAGATCCTCGACCTGGCCAAGCACGGCGGCGCCGAGCGAGATCTCGCCGACCGGCAAGCAATCGAGCATGGGATCGGGATGGGTAGAGGATCGGTCTGGTTGAAGTTGACGCCGGAGCAGTATGAGAAGCTGCATCGATGACGTGTTCTACTTGGACGATGAAACTGAACGGCTGGAAGAGAATAGGGATTGTTGCCTCAGTGGTCTGGGCGCACTCGACAAGGCGACGATGCGGCACTTCGACGCGTCCTGTCTCGCCGTCCCCAAGAGCTTTGCGCCGGAGCAGATCAAGCGGATTCGCGAGAGCCAGCGTGTCAGCCAGCCGATCTTTGCCCGCTACCTCAACACCAGCGAGTCCACGGTGGAGAAGTGGGAGAGCGGCGTAAAAAAGCCCAGCGGAATGGCCGTCAAGCTCCTCACCATCGTCCAGAAGCACGGCCTGCAAATGCTCGCCTGAGCCCGACGCGGGAAGATGTGGCAACCATCATCCCAGATCTCAAAATCGAGACATGGTACACCCGGCATGTGCTATACTTTACACGGAAGGTTAATTAGGGATATTTGTTTTCTCAACAGGCGTCTGTGGTGCCATCTCCTTCCAATTTAGCAGGCGAATTCCAGAGTGCCTGTTCTCTGGTTTTCTCTCACGAAACCAAGTTGTTCAACTCCTAAACTCGGCGAACCATCGCCAAACCTGGATTGAATCGTGGAGAAAACCAGATGTCTCTCGAAGCCCTTGCCCCTTTTGCGAAATTTTTCTTTCGTTTGTTCACTTCCCGGAAGAACCGTGTAGTGTCTCGTCGTCAGGACACGCACACATCTGCCACTGCCATTGTCACGATCAAAGACTCTCCGGGATGCCAGGTTACAGTCATCCTCACTCCTCAAGTGGTTGGTCCATCACGGTGTCTAGACATGCTGGATATCAAATGCAGCAAGTGCCAAATGCCCCTGCCGCTCGATAGAGACATCTGCCGGTTGCCATAGTATGACATTACCTGTCCGGTGTGTGGGCTGCGATCATTTGGCCCAGTTCACTTGATGCCTGTTGCACTGCCCAAACCGACGAAGCTGGGTGAGGATTAGTCGAGCCTCTTCGGAAAAGTCATATCCGACGTCTCTCGTCTCTGAATCGAGACCTGGGGCACACGGCTCATTGCGTTTGGGTCTGCTGTCGATTGAGCTTGTCGAGATAGTCCATTGCGCGCTTTCCCCGCGTGTTGAGCATACCCCCTCCGAGAAGCAAGGTTTGAGTATCTACGCTGAGGCCCATGTTGTATTCGTCGTGGCCGAGTTGCTCAAGTTGATCATTGGTCAAATCGTCCTGACCTGAATTGGCAAGAACGTATGCGTCCACAAATGTCTTTTCTGGAACTGGATATCCCATGCTAGCCTTCGGCGACGCAGAAGGCTCGGCTTCCCCTTGACATGTAGATGGTCTTGCAGGGCTTCCAAGGCCATTGCTTCGCTCGTAACATCTTGCGATTACATATTTTCCTTCGCGGTAATGATAAATCCAAAGTCCCTGAGTACCTTCAACCAACAGATCGTAATAGCCATTTGTAATTTTCGATGTCTTGTGAAGCGCTCCTTGTTGGTCCTCAATGAGGCCGCGTCTGGTGGTGGCATCTACTATATTCCAGATACAACCACCGCTCCCAGTACAGTCATCTTCACTCACAGCCGGGATTAGTTGCCTTTGTCCGTCAACTCCGAGGATTAGCTCTCTTTCGCGATCCGCAGGGGAAGTGGGCGAAAGATCAGGCGTATTTAGGGCATTTGCAATGTATGACGGAAGTCCATCAGTAGGCCACCTAAAATCATCAGACCCTTGTGATGTCAGAGGCTCGGTCGGTGTAGCACCGCTGGATACTATTCCTGATTGTGACTTGTGCAGAATAAGGGCGAGAGCACCTACTAAAAGCAGAACTAAGAAGCCAAACATCATTGCGCGACTATTGCCTTGATCTGACTGTCGTGCCGTTTCAACTTTGGAGCTTTGATGCCCTAAATAAAATTTCCCGCATCGCTGGCACATTCTAGTGTTCTCATAAGCACTCATTGCGGCATCGTATATTCTTCGCTGCTTTTCATAGACATACTTAATAGCAAGCACAAGAATGCCAACAATCGAGCCATTAATAATGGTCTGCATCATCAGACCCTGCGTAATGCCCCCCAATGTTCCGAGTGCGGGTATTATGCAAAGTATTATCAGGAATATCATCAATCCCATTTGCATTTGAGGAGGTGCGGCCAGCTTAGAGAGCGTTGTCTGCGTAACTCCAGAGGTGCGGCCTTTATATACTCCACCGCCGAGGGCAAATCTTCCATTGCGAATTCCCACTCGTCCAATACCGACAGCAGTTCCTTTTGTTCGACTGCTTATAGTAGATAGACCTTCGCGATAGACCAGACTTGCAGACTGCCAATCGCTGCTGTGACAATAGGGACAGGAACCGCTTGAACTTACCGAGGAATGGCTTTCTGGTGAACTCTGAGGTGGGTTTCCCCAACCACCAGCAGGCGTAATCGACATTTAGGTTTTCCCTTCCGATCCGCAATGCCACAACTTCGTCCTACCGAACGGATGTTAGTTTATTGATTACTGCACTGTGATGTCTATCTCCAAACGGACCAGTCGCGGCGGTTGAGGCTGTAGAAGAGGACGGCGAGGCAGCTTCCGCTGAGCGCCCGCAGCCGGGAGCGATGCGCCCGAAGAGCAGGTCACCGATGCCGAAGAGCATGGCGTAGACCAGAGTGAAGCCGAGTATCCAGTGGAAGAAGTCGCAGGCGAGGGTGACTGACGCGCCTACTGGGGGTCGAGCAGGTCGATGCTCTGGTTGCGTACGTTTCCGACCTTGGGGTTTGCCGGGTGGATCTGGAGCGTGGTTTCGGGGAATGGACGGAGCAGGTGGGTGGGCGGCCGCTCGGTCTCGCCACGATCGAGCCACTGATCGTACTCGGGAGGCATCAGGATGGCAGGCATGCGATCGTGGATGGTGCTTATCGCGGCGCTGGCGTCCACGGTGATGATTGAGAAGCTCTGCAACCAGTCGCCATCCGGATTCTTCCAGGCGTCCCACAAGCCAGCGAGGGCATACAGCGGCTCGTCACGTAGAGTGAAGCGGAAGGGCACTTTGTCGGGCTTGCGCCACTCGTAGTAGCCGGAGACGGGCACGAGGCACCGGCGCTTGTGCAGTGGAACGCGCCAGAGGTCACTCTTGGTGAGATTCTCGCTCCTGGCGTTGAACGTGGAGCGTGTAGGGTCTGATCCGCTCGAGCCGAAGCCGACCAGGCCCCAGCGCATGCCAACCAGCTCGCGGGCTCCCGTGTCGCGGCCCTGCCGGATGACGGGCTGGGTGGTGCCGGGTGCAATGTTGTAGCCAGGCGGAAACGGCTCATCGGTTGCCGCCGGGGAATGGAAGTGGTCAATGATCGTCTGCTTGTCGACGATTCGGTAGTAGCGCCCGCACATGCCGAAAGCGTACCACGGCAGGGCCCTGGTGGACCCACCCGAGTCGGGACGATCAGCGTCCGGCAGTCGGCCTCTATGAAATGGACGCTCCACCATCCCCGCAGTGTTGGAAGTTGAGCAAGACCCGTGGCACTGATCACCATCCGCCCTTCCGTCTCCGCGTGATGGACACCTGTTGCTGTATGAGATGGCTGTCAGGGAAGCCCAGATACACCTCTGAGGGCCGGTAGCGGCGCAACTCACCACACAGCGGGCATTGGACCACCAGATTGCCTTTGGGAAACTCCTGAGCGCCGGCTGGGATGCTGCGGGTGCATTTCTTGCACGTCACCACATAGACGGTTGGGTGGACGGCTCCCTGTTGGCAGTAGTGCATTGACATGGGAGAAGAATAAGCGAATACTCAAGGCGTGTCATCCACAGATGTGGGGAGCCGACTTCAATCACGCCGGCCGCCAAGCAATCGAGAAAGGTCTAACGATGGGCACGGGTATCAGACGCGCGCCAACCAGATGCTGCGGGAACGGATGCTGAAGGATTTAGAGGGGCGGTAGGTGAGGCGGTAGCGGAACCCACTCATCGCGATGAGGCTGCGATGAATGGGCACCCGTCGGCTGTAGACTTGGCTGGAGCAATCATCTAGAGGACGGCCCGGAGAGCTATGCTACTTTTCTATCACTCTGATCAACGCCCCGATAACGCGTCCTATTACAAAGGGAAGCTCTTTGAGGAATTGCTCAAGACATTCCTGGGACGGCTCGGCTACGACGCGAGCCTTCGAGAGAAGCACAACAGTCTTGAGTACGACGTGAACGGGAAATCTCGCTTGACTGGGGCGTGCCTGATCGGCGAGGCAAAAGCGCACGCTAAAACGATTAGTGGGACAGACTTCTCGTCGTTTGTGGGGAAGCTGATCCCCCTCCGGAGCAAGGATCCGAGTCTTGTTGGGCTTTATCTTTCGACAAGTGCACTTTCCCCTGAAGCCTCAGATTATTTTCGTTCGTTGGAGCCAACCGGCCATCAACCCCAAGTCATGACCGGGGACCAACTCTTGAACGAAATATCGAAGGAGTTGTCGCTTCCAAATCCGGAATCGATCGCCGCGCTTGTCTCTTCTTTCGGTGTATTTCCCCTCGCTATTCACTATTTGAAAACCGAGTCGGGTATGTTTGTGGTCCAGGTATCGGCGGAGCCGACAGGCGTTAGTCCCGTGTGGTTCAGCGTGATTCGACAAGATGGAGCGGTCGTCGAGGATAAGTCCTTCTTGAACGCCGTTGCACAGAATGTGGCGGAATTGCGAGACTTGGCCCCTATATTCTCGAGTGGAGTCGGGCTAGCAGGAACCCCGAAACGAAACATCGTGCAAGAGGGATTGATCCTTGGAGCTGAGTGGGCGGACTATCGTCTTCCTGCAGCGCCTCAGTTTTTTGTTGGTCGGAAGGAGATTTCACAGAGAATCAAAGCGCTGTTGAGTGGGCAGGACAATCCAGGTGTGATTCAAGTCAAGAGCCGCTCGGGTGTGGGCAAGAGCTCTCTGATGGCTTCGTTAGAGGAGTCTCTGCGGAATGACTTGGGTCTAAATGTGCAGCTTTACGATGCCCGGAACCTGAAGTCAGTGATCGATATTTTCGCCGTGATCCAGCATTTCAGCGGGACATCGGAGGCGGTAAACGACTTTGGTAGTGTCGATCGGGCTCTCGCGCAATTAGGTGATTCGAATGGATCAGTCTTGATGGTTGATCAGTTCGAATCAACATTCGCAAGTGCTGAACTTTTCTTGCTTTATGAAGCCATTGCTATGGCAGCAATGAGGTATCGAGATAAGTTGACGCTGATTGTGGCGCGAAAGAACGACCTTATAACTACCTATGATCAATCGCATATTTCTTTAGCTCGGCTGAACGAGATAGCAACTCCAATTGTTTTGGAGGATTTCACCGTACCAGAGGCAGTCGAGCTGATCGAACATATAGGGAGGAGTGCCGAGAAGAGGATATCAACTGAAATCAAGACTTACGTTCTAGAGTTTGCCCAAGGCTTCCCTTGGCTCCTTAAGCGAACGATGGCTCATATCGTAAAGTTCCTTAAGACCGGTTCGATTGCGTCCGACCTAATTCCGGCCACTCTTCGTCTAGATGACTTATTTAACGAAGAACTCGATGAACTAGACGAGGTCGAGCGCGACTACCTTGTGAGAATTGCCGCCCGCCTACCAGCTACCTACCAAGAGCTCGATCGTGCGTTCGACGAGGACAAGAGCCTTCCGCTCATACTGGAGAAGCTAACGTACCATCGGCTCTTTAGATTGAGCGGAACAACCTACGATACCTATAACGATGTGTTCAAGGAATATCTTGTTTACAAGAAGCTTCCAGATTACCGTTGGTCATTCCTTTATAAATTGGGTCCAGCGTCGGTCATGAAGCCGTTTGTTCAGTTGAGCGAGTTTTCCCGTTTCACTACGGAAGGTATAGTCACTGATTTGGACATGGCGCGTGGCTCTGCATTCAATCTGGTTCGGGAATTGAGGAACCTTGGGTTGATAGATAGAGATGGTGATAACTGGGTCATACCCGATGTTGTGCGGGATGCCTACGGCCGAAATCGTTTAGGGGAACATGTGCGGCAATACGCGATTAGAAATGGGTTGATTGGCGAGCTCCTTACAAGGATTCAAAATGAGGGCTATTTCTCTGTCGATGCGCTTCCAACATTCCTCAGCAATAGGTTTCCATTTATACGCGCAACCCCGAAGACTTGGAGGCAATATGCTAACAACCTGCAACGTTGGATCATAGCGTTGAAGCTTGTTGCAATAGGTAATCACCAACTCTTGCCACAATCGTCTGACCGCGCCCAGATTGCGAGGGATCTCGGCAATCTGCGAATTAAGCTGCGTCCGAGAAAAGAGTCGACCGGGTTTCTCCCCGGGGTTCACTGGATCCACATTGCGGAGACTCTTAGAAAACTCCAATCGAAGGAGGCGATCGTTTCAACAAAGGAGAGGGTGGCTCTGCGCGATTTACAAGAGCTGGAAGTTGTTTACGACGGGCGTGTCAAGGTATCCGACTTGGATGGTCTCAAAGCCTCGGTGGCTTCGGCGCTTTGCAAAGCTCCTTATGATCGGTTTTGGGAGGCCGTTCAGCAGGGTGACGACCTCGACTCAGTTCTTGTGTCAAGTTTTAGCCTGGAGAAGCTCTCAAGTGGCACCATAACCTGGCGGAGAAAAATACTAATCAATTGGGGCAAAGCAGTGGGTTTGATTCCCAAGAGACAAGTTAGGCGGACTAAGGTGAGTGGCTCCGCACTGTTATTTAGCTAACAGGTTCTACTGCAGCAGCGTACCGTTTTCGGGTTGGGATTTGGGTCTTCGGGGGGGATGACGACGGCTGCGCCGACTTTGTCGTCGGAGTCTAGGTTGAGGAGCTTGACGCCGGAGGTGCTGGGTCTGCTGGCCGGACACTTCCGCCTGTGCGGATTGTTCTGGGATGCGGTACGCAGTCAGAATAACAACTTCGGCGTACTCGTCTACTGCATCATCGCGGTGTTTGCGCTGAGCTGGGTGGTGTGCCATATTTGCAGATCTGGCACAGGGGGACGCGTAGGCGTCGGGTTCAATCTTTAACCCAGCACGTCTTCGATCAACTGGGTGATCTTCGCCGAGTCGATGCCACCATTCTCGTTGTCGCGCGTAACGATCAGTGTACCGGCCGGACAGCCTCCGTCTTCGTGGGGCTTGATCCCGGCCTCCAGGTAATCTTTGAGCTTGCGCTCCCAACGTTTCCTGTATCCGGGATCGCCAAGCATCCCGAGATGCTCCCAGAAAAAGGTCACACCACGCGCATGATCCGTGATTGTGAAATCCGGGTAGCGGATGCGTCCATTCGGTAGTGGGAGCGGTTGCTCATAGGCGTATTCGACGCCGCGTGCGAAGAGCTTGTCGGCGATTATGACCTCCGACTTCGAACGTACAAGGTTGCCGCGCTCGGTGCGGTGGATCAGTCCTTCCTCAAGAAACCGCTGCTGAGCGCCAACGCTCACCTCGCGGGGCATCGGGTCGGCGAAGAGGTTGGTCACGCGTCGCGCTATCTCTGATTGCTCGTCGCTGGCAAAACGACGGTACTCCGCGAGCGGGCCCTGGTGGAGAACCACGAGCCGCCGCTGGTGCCGGGTCAGCGCCGTGTAGAGCAGTTCTCGCGACAGGAGCCAGCACGGGTTGGTGAGCACGACGAAGGTTATGCCGAACTCGCTGCCTTGGGTCTTGTGCACCGTCAGGCAGTAGGCAAGCTCGAGCGGGTTGCGGCCTTCGTCTCCGAACTCCCCAGGGTAGAATCCGTACTTGTAGCCAAGCTGTCCCGCGAACTCGACCTCCAGCTTCCAAGGCATCCCCTTGAACTTCTGGGTCTTGTACTGGCCGACCACGATGCCGATATCACCGTTGGCGATGTACGCCTCACCCTCCGGCGCTGGCCACACGTCGCGGCGGCGCTGGTTAATGACGTTGATGACCTTGTCGCCATACAGCAGCGTTTGGTTGCCGACCGGGCGCGGTACCTTGCGCCCCCAGCCTTCGGTTTCGGCCAGTTCGCGGACCTTCGCACGAAACCTCCCCTGGATCATCCGATTGAGCGCATCCACTCCAGTGAGTCCCGCGCGAACGGGTGAGAGGGCCTGCCAGGACTCGGCCTTGGATGCGGCGCCGGGGTTGTCGCCATACTTGCTCCAGAAGAAGGCAGACTGCCAATCCTGATAGCGTGCGCCGCCGAGCGATTCCTCGAAGCCAAGTTCGTCGTCCGCTCCTTCGAGTTGCAATGCCCGGACGATTTCCTCAACGATCTTCTCCTGCAACTCCTGCGGCTGGCTCCACTGGACGAGCCGCAAATATTCGTCGGGATCTTCGGAAGAACCATCAAACACGGCGTCTGCCCCCGG
>Ga0224554_1002218_pt1 | contig 10465 bp, 6 predicted proteins | sample 714S22024metaG_FD_180666 | JGI IMG/M metagenome (GOLD analysis project Ga0224554, IMG submission 180666) | Peat soil microbial communities from Stordalen Mire, Sweden - 717 S2 20-24 | ecosystem: Environmental > Terrestrial > Soil > Wetlands > Peat | place: Sweden: Norrbotten County, Stordalen...
GGGCTATGGGCGAATACGGCGCCGTGTCGGTCGTCTCCAGCGGGATCGCGGGCAAGACGGACACGCTGCCGTTGTATGTGAAAAAACTGTTCGATGGCATCAACCATCCGGCGGCGCCGTTTGCGGTCGCGACCTTGCTGGCCCTGCTGGCCCTGCTCACCCTGGGAATCAAGACCTACCTGGAATGGAAAAGCCGCGGGGAAGAGGAACGTCTTTAAGTCCTCGACATAATCCGGGCGTCGGGCGAATCTCAACTTCTCCTTGAGCATTGAGCTAAAAAACATAAGCAAGCGTTTCGGCGGCGTCAGCGCGCTGGAAGACATCAACTTTACGGTCAACGACGGAGAATTGCTGGCGTTGCTCGGCCCGAGCGGCGGCGGCAAAACGACCGCCTTGCGGCTGATCGCCGGCCTGGAAATGCCCGACGAGGGCGGTATTTTCATCCGCGGCGTCCAGGTCAGCGGCGTGCCGCCGCAACGGCGCAACATCGGTTTTGTTTTCCAGAATTACGCCTTGTTCAAGACCATGACCGTCTTCAAGAACATCGCCTTCGGCCTGAAAATCAAGAAGTGGGACAAGGCACGCATCCAGGCGCGCGTGGCCGAACTGGTCGCCTTGCTGGAGCTGAACGGATTGGAAGATCGCTATCCCCACCAGCTTTCCGGCGGGCAGAAACAACGGGTGGCCATCGCTCGCGCTCTGGCGGGCAATCCCGACGTGCTGTTGCTGGACGAACCGTTCGCGGCGGTGGACGCGCAGATCCGCCAGGAACTGCGCCAGTGGCTGGTGCGGCTGCATCAGGATTTGAAACTGACCACCATCTTTGTCACCCACGACCAGGAGGAGGCGATGGAAGTGGCCGACCGGATCGTGATTTTTTCCAAGGGGCGGCTGGAACAAGTCGGCACGCCGCAGGAAGTTTATGAGCAGCCATGCAACGAGTTTGTGGCCAAGTTTGTCGGGGTGTTGAACATCCTGGAATTGGAGGTGCGGGACGGTGTGGCGCGTTACCAGGAACTGGAATTTCCCGCGCACGGAGTCGGCAACGGCCAGAAACTGCGCATCGGATTCCGGCCTTATGCGGTGCAAGTGTCGCCCAATCCGGCGGCGTGCCGTTATCCGGCGCTGCTGCGGAGGACTTATTTCCTGGGTGTGATGCTGCGCCTGGAACTGGTGCTGCCCAGCGGCCTGGTGATTCGCTCGCGCATGAGCAAGGAGGAGTATTCGCAGCTCGGCCTGGACGACGGCCAGCAAGTCTCCATGCAAATCCGCCATTACCGGATCCTCTCCACCGAAAGCGGCCAGCTCGGCTCCGAAGTCTCCACCAACCACGAACTCCCCGGCCAGAATCTGGGCGAAGGCATCTGAGCTTCATCCGCCTGTAGCGGCGGTCTGCGACCGCCGCAGAACTCCATGACTGCCGCGAAAACAGCGTTTTGGACGCGCACCGGGGGTCTTTGGGGGTCTGGAGCCGTTAGCCCGTTAGGACCATTGTCAATGAAGGACTTACGTGGGGCTCGACCCGTTAGAATGGCCGTTAGAACCCGTTAGGAAGGCGTTATCTGCGGGCAAAGGCTTTTCTTTCTGAAAACAACTGGCCGCAAAGGAACACAGCGCGGCCACCCGCAACCGCATCCGGAATTGCCCGCAGATGACGCAGATTCACGCAGATAAAAAATTCGGAATTCTTCCTCTCTACATCTGCGTGCATCGGCCCCGTTATCTGCGGGCCAAGGTCTTCTCTTATTGCTCTTCGTTGGAATTCGTCCTTTTCGCCGCGCCCAAAATCCTGTACACACTCCTTCATGCCGATCAGTTGGAATGAAATTCGCCACAACGCCATCCGTTTTTCCAGCCAATGGGCGGGGGCCAAAAGCGAGAGCGCCGAGAAGCAGACCTTCTGGAACGAATTCTTTGAAGTCTTCGGCCTCAAGCGCAGGCTCGTGGCCACCTTTGAAGAGCCGGTCAAGAAAATCGCGGGCCAGTACGGCTATATTGACCTCTTGTGGCCGGGCAAGTTGCTGGTCGAGCATAAATCTTTCGGCCAGAATCTCGGCAAAGCGGAATCGCAGGCGTTCGACTATGTGCGCCAGCTTGCCCATGAAAATCGCCTCGACGAAATTCCGCGCTACATCATCGTCTCGGATTTTGCCCGGATCGCCTTGCACGACCTTGAGCCGGAGGAACAGAGCGACCTGCCGCTGTTCGACAAAAAACGGGGAGTCACGCACGAATTCCCTCTCGCTGATTTCCACCGCCATATCCACGAATTCGCCTTCATTCCAGGCTACAAGCAGCACACCTTTAAAGAGCAGGATCCCATCAACATCGAAGCCGTCCAAATCATGGGCGAGCTTCACGATGCCCTGAAACACGGCGGTTACGCCGGTCACGACCTGGAACGCTTTCTGGTTCGCGTCCTGTTCTGCCTGTTCGCGCAATGCACCGGCATCTTCGAACCTGAGTCCTTTCGCCTGTTCATTGAAAACCGCACCGCTGCGGACGGCTCTGATTTGGGCGAAAAGCTGGCCCGGCTTTTTGAAGTCCTCAACACACCGCCAGAGCAGCGGCAGAAAAACCTCGACGAAACGCTGGCGGCGTTCCCTTACGTCAACGGCGACCTTTTCAACGAGCGCCTCGGCTTTGCGGATTTCAATGGCGATATGCGCAATGCGCTGCTCGGCTGCACACGCAAGGATTGGTCCCGCATTTCGCCCGCCATTTTTGGCTCGCTCTTTCAAGCGGTCATGGAGCCAAAGGATCGCCGCCAAATCGGGGCGCATTACACCAGCGAACGCGACATCCTGAAAGTTATCCGCTCGCTGTTTCTGGACGACCTGCGCGCGGAATTTGAGAACCGCAAGGCCGACCGCTCCACCGGACGCCGCGCGCGGCTGGAGGAATTTCACGACAAACTCTGTCAACTGCGTTTTCTTGATCCGGCCTGCGGCTGCGGGAACTTTCTGGTCATCGGCTATCGCGAACTGCGCCAGCTTGAACTGGAAACACTCCAGCAGATTTTCGGAAGACAGACTGAACTCACGCTGGACGAAATTACCAGGCTTTCGCAGGTGGACGTGGACCAATTTTACGGCATCGAGATTATTGAATGGCCCGCCCGCATCGCCGAGGTCGCCCTCTGGCTGATGGACCACCAGATGAATCTTAAGATTTCGGAAGCCTTCGGCCAGTTGTACCAGCGTCTGCCGCTCAAGAAATCTCCGACCATCGTTTACGGCAACGCGCTGCGGCTGGATTGGAAACGAATTCTGCCGCCGGAGAAGTGCAGTTACGTGCTGGGCAATCCGCCGTTTGTTGGAAAACATTTGATGACCGCCGAACAGGGCCGGGACATGGAGATTGTGTGGGGCGACAACAATGGCACGGGAGTCCTTGACTATGTCACAGCATGGTATCGCAGAGCCGCGGAATATATACGGGGCACACGGATTGTGGTCGGGTTCGTTTCCACCAATTCAATCAGCCAGGGCGAACAAGCTGGCGCTTTGTGGAATCCGCTCTTTCAACAGTATGGCCTGAAAATTCATTTCGCGCATCGCACATTCGCCTGGATGAGCGAAGCGCGTGGCAAGGCCCACGTGCATGTCATTATTATCGGCTTCGCCGCCTTCGATGCAACGGACAAGTTTATCTACGAATACCACGAGGACAAGGTTTCAGCAGGCAAAGTAAGGAACATAAGCCCATATCTTGTCGAAGGCCCGGATGTGGTGGTCCTTTCCCGCAGCAAACCCCTGTGCCCGGTGCCTGAGTGCGAATACGGAAGCAAGCCGACAGACGGCGGCCATCTCATCGTTGAAGAAGCAGATCGCAAAGAATTCCTTGCCAGGAATCCAGGCGCCAAGAAATATCTTCGCCCGCTTCTCTGCGCGGAGGAATATCTTTATTCAATTCCGCGATGGTGTCTGTGGCTGGTGGACGCCCCTCCCGCTGACATCCGCAACATCCCCGGCCTCAGGCAGCGTGTGGAGGCGGTTCGGGAATTCCGTCTGGCGAGCAAAAAAGAGCCGACGCGAAAAATGGCGGAACTGCCGTCCATTTTCGCCGAAATCCGCCAACCGAACAGACGCTTCATGGTGATTCCGCAACACACTTCGGAAACCCGGAAGTATATGCCTTTCGGATACTTTCAACCGATTCACATTATTCACAATAGCTGTTCCGCCGTTCCCAGCGCCACGCTTTATCATTTCGGCGTTTTGTCATCCGCCATGCACATGGCCTGGGTTCATCACGTCTGTGGGCGGTTGGAGTCCCGCTATCGCTACTCCACGAGGCTCGTCTATAACAACTACCCCTGGCCAACTGAACCAACACCCAAGCAAAAGGACTCCGTTGAGGAAGCGGCCCAAGGCGTCCTGGACGCACGCAAACAATTCCCTCTAGCCACACTGGCCGATCTGTACGATCCTTTGGCCATGCCGCCCAGTCTTGTCAAAGCCCATGCCAAACTGGACCGCGCCGTGGAGCACTGCTACCGCCAGCAACCCTTCACCACCGACCGCGAGCGCGTCGAATTTCTCTTTTCGCTCTACGAAAAACTCACCGCGCCGCTTCTGCCCGCCACACCCAAAACGCGCGGTCGCCGGTCACAAACCGCCGTCACAGCTCCACGCCCCACACGCCAGCGCACACCCGCATTGCCGGGCCAAAACCCATCACCGAGCGCATGAATTAGGAGCCTGCCCTTCGCGCTTGTCGTAATCCAAGTCATGTATAGATAGGAACTCAGGTTGTTTTTTCTTTGCGATCTCTGCGTTCTTTTGCGGCAATTTATTTTGTTGCCAGATTTCTAATTCGCCACGGTGGCGGGCGTTCCGGTCGGAGGCGCCGCCGGCGCCGCTGCCGCTTTGAAGCTGGCCCAATGGCGTTGCGGGGTCAACGCCAGAATGATGAGCGCAACCTGGGTGGCATCGAAAAACATCAGCCAGCGGAACGCTGCGTCCATGAAACCGTAGGAATGGAGGCCGATGCCGAGCATGTTGACGCCGAACCATGAGAAACTGGTGACCATGTTGCCGAAGACCGCCATCGCCATGAGGCCGCGTTCCTTGATCATCCCGCCCCAGCGGGCGTGCAGAATCATGGCATTCCACAAGACAATCAACAGCGCGCCGTTTTCCTTGGGGTCCCATCCCCAAAAGCGGCCCCACGATTGGTCGGCCCAAATCCCTCCGAGAATCGTCCCCACAAAACTGAACAACGTGGCGAAACACACAATTCCATAGACCATGCGCGCCAGCGTCTGGCCCAGTTCGGGCGTGAGCGAGCGGGTGAAAAAGCCGCGCACAATGTAAATGATGGCCAGCAGCCCGGCGACGAACATCGAAGCATAACCCAGTGTGACCACGACAACATGCGTGGAAAGCCACACGTTAGTGTCAAGCACAGCGCGCAGCATTTCCATCGTGTCGCCACGCCCCGGCGCGGCCCACAGGTCCTGCAAGGCCAGATGATGCGCGATGTTCAGCGTAATGAAGCCGATCAGCCCCGCGCAAACCAGGCCGATGCCACCCTGGAAAATTCGTTCTAGAAAAAGGCCGAGCAGAACGGCCGCCCACCCGATGAAGATGGCCGAGGAATAAAGATTGGTGACAGGCGGGCGTCCCTGCAAATACATGCGGAACACCAGCGCGAATGTGTAAATGGCGAACGCCAGCACGAGCAGGAAAAAACCGGATTTCCGCGCGGCCGGAGACAAATTGATCCAATACAAACACCCGAGGATGACGGCCGCGACACACGTCACCATGCTCACATAAAACGGCTGCAAGTGGTTGAAAAAGAATTCCTGCTCTCCCTCCTCGAGCGCGGTGGTCAAATTATTGGAGCGCAGCCAGACGCGGTAATCGGCCATCGCCTGGTTGAATTCGGACGGTTTGTCGGCGTTGAAGGCCCCGGCCATTTTGGCGTAGTCCTTCATCGGTTCGCTCACCGTGCCCGACATCAGCGCGTCCATCAGATTGGTCCCCGCGTTGCACCAGCCCTGGCGCGGCTGGCCCGGCGCGGGAGGGACGATCAAAGGATAGGCGATTTGCGAAAGCTCCTCGTAGCGGCGGAAGAAAAAGGTGATGCTTTTCAAATCGTCCTGGTTGGCCGGCTTGCCTTGATCGGTGTTTTCCAAGGCGGCGCGGCCGGCGGGAATATGTTGCTGGTAGGCCTCCAGTTCCTTTGCGAAATCCTCCGCGCCTTCCGGTTCAAGGCTGTTCTTCAGGCGAAAGTACAATTGCAGGCTGCTGTAAAGATGAATGACATCCTTTTTCACGGCGTCGAGTGTTTTGTCGGCGTCCTCGCCCTGCGCGTTCTCGGCGTCAAAAATAATTTGCGCCTGGTCTTTGATGTATTGGTATTGGTTGGTCAGGTCGTTGAAGGAGAAATTGATCAGGCCTTCCTTGGTGGCGCCGAACTTGCCGGCCAAATCGGGATGCTGCACGCGAAAAATCTTGCGCTGGTCGGCCAGTTCGGGACTGGTCATGACTTCCAAAAGCCAGGCCGTGGCCGACACAGGGCGGCCGGCGGCGTTGGTCAGAGTGGAAGCGCCGCTGATGCCGAGCAGGGAATTGCGCGCGACCGAATCCATCGGCTGAACGCGCCCGTTGAGCAGGACGGGCAATCTTCCCCACGCGGCCACATCAAAGCCGTTCACTGGCTTGGGGGCCAGCGCGCCGGACAAAAACCAGGCGGCGAAAATGCCGGTCAAAATCCAAGGCAGCCATTTCTTCATACGCCGCTCCTTTTTCCCGCCAGCGCCGGTCGCAGGGTTTGGGCCGGCGCGCCGCGAGGTTGCAACGGCTGAAGCTGTTGCGCGCGTTTCCTGCCAAAGCCGATCAAGTGCGTCAGAAATTGCACGATCAATCCCGCCGCCACCAGACTGCACGCCACGTAGGGCGTAATGGCGGCCGGATTGCGCACGACCTGCAAAACCGAGACGCGGTCGTTGTCCTCAAAACTGGCTTGATAAAAAGTTTCGCCGGCATAGCGCAAGGGAGTGTTCATGCGGATCAGCACGTCGCGGTCCTCGCCCCGCGCGGCGTCGCGCAGGTGAATTTTGCTGGAGAAATTGCTTGGGATGTCCGTCCCGGCGTAAATGTCGTGTTTGAAATCCAGCAAAGTGATCGTGTATGGCTTGTAATAGCGCATCGGGCGCAAGGCCAATTCGTAGGTGCGCCCCGCCACTTGGAATTTTTGCGGCTCGGTCAGCGGCGTCTGCAGCAGCGCGCCAAACTCCGACTGCAATCCCGCGGCCAGCGACGGTTTGGCCATCCAGAACGACACCGTCCAGTCGCCCAGCGATTGGTTGCCGGCCACCACTTCGACCAGCGCGGAGGGCCGGTTTTCATCGTCCATGCGCTTGGTTTCAGGCACGGCCGCGAAGAGAAGCTGCCGCCCGATGCCCTGGCTGGCTTTGAGTTTTGCGCCGCCGCCGGACATGGGGCCGGCCGGGGTGGAGTTTTGAAAATAAGTCTTGACTCGCAAGGCGAAGGGCAGGCCGGCGGGCCGGATTTCCCCGCCGCGGGCCAGGAGCGGTTCCGGGATGGAAACCGTTTTGTTCTGCGCGGGATCGGTCACGTCAATCAGCGCCAATTCATTTTGACGGCTATCTTCGCTGTAATTGGCCGAGCCGCCGACCGGCAGGCGCATGACGCTTTCCACCTGGAATTGTTCGGTGAAAAACTGGCCGGCCAGCAGGAAGATCAGCCCGGCGTGAATCAGCAGGATGCCGATTTTCTTTTTCGTGAAGTGAAATCGCTTGATATGGGCCGCAAGCAAATTGAATAGCAGCGCCAGCCCGATGAACCAGCCTCCCGGAAAAACCGGGATGCGCAGATGCGTTCCGGGCGGCGTCCAGCGGACAAAGAAGCTGCGGAAAATTTCCGCCTGGGCGTCGTAAAGACCCATGTGGACCTCCGCCAGGGTGCCGGCGAAAACGAGGATCAAGGCCAGTCCAAGCAGGACCACTGTCAAACGCAGCGAGGTCAGAATATTCAGGCAGCTTTTCAGCATGGATCAGGGGTAGCGGACGGTTTGGACGAATTGGGTGAAGGCGTCTTTTTCTTGACCGACCACCGCGCCGGGGCCGGTGAGTTTGTAGAACCAGGTCTGGCCGCCGTGCGGCACGCTCACCGCCACCATTCGGACGGCTTGTCCGACGGCATCCGTGCCGGCGAAATCCACCAGGGTGGCTTTGCCGCCCAGCACGTCCAGTGATTCGGTCGCTTTCGGCAGACCGTCCTCGGCGAGTTCCGGCAAATTCAACTGTTTGCGCCAGCGGTTAATATTGGCCAGCGTCCCGCCGCCTTCGCCGCCTAAAACGCTGATGGTGACGGCGGCCTTTTGGCCGGCGTCGCCCGGGATGGAGAAGCTTTTCAACACCATCGCGCCAGGTGTAGTTTCGGTCCAATTTGCCGGAATGTTCCACTTGGGTTGCTCGCCGGATTGCGCTGGGGCGGCCATACCCGTGCCGGCTCCCATGCCCATGCCACTCATGCCGGGCATGCTCGCGTGGGGATTGGACGGCATCGCGGCGGCTTCGCTCGCGCCAAAATGAACCGATTTCAAAAACTCAAAGAAAGCCGGCTTGGCCCCTGCCACCACATCCGAATCGCCGCGCATTTTGAAAAACCAGGAAGCGCCGTCGCGCTGGATCACCGCGACCACCGTGCGTTCCGTGGGGCCGGCCATTTCGTACAGTTTGCCTTCGTTGGAATCCACCACAGTCTTTTCGGAGACAACATCCTTTTCCGCAATTTCGCCCAGACCGACTTCGCCGCGCCAGCGGTTGACGTTGGCCAGTGTTCCGCCCACGTCGCCCGGAAGCGAGATGACCGACACCTCGGCCTGTTTGCCGTTCGCTCCCGGCACGACAAAATTACCGAGGCGGATGCTGGTGGGCGGCATTTTCTTCCAACCAGGCGGCGCGGTCCAATGGATCGGCGCGGCATTGACGGGAATGGCCGAGGCGTCCGCGCCCATCATGGACATGCCGGGGGCCGATTGGTTTTGGGCCGCCGGCGTTGGCGCCGGTTGATCTTTTGGGGTCGTATAGGTTTGAATCTGATCATCGCGACGGCATCCCGCCAAAATGGCGATCACCAAACAAGCCGAAATAACTGCACAGGGTCTTTTCATTTCGAGTGGACACAACATAGCACGCCCCGCCCGGAGCAAAAGCCGTTTTTTGCTTTTCCGGCCGCCAGCCTGAGATTCTTCGTGTTCCGCCAGTCCCGCCCCGGGGCCATGCCAGGCATTGGCCATTGGCGGATTGTGCTGTCGCAAATTTTGCCCGGGGCAAAGGCGTTTTGCTTTTTTGACTCCGCACAAGTAAATTTCACCGAAATGAACGTTCAAGAGATCAAAGAAGCGGTGCGGCATCTCAGTTTGGAAGAACGGGCGGAAGTCGCGGCTTGCCTTCATTCGTGGAACGATGACGAGTGGGATGAACAAATGAAACACGATCTGGCCGCGGGAAAACTTGACAAGGTTCTGGCCGGGGTGGACGCGGACATTGCGGAAAACAAAATCCGCGGGATGCCGTGATTTCGCGGGCACACGCGCAATTTTGGGAATGCTTCAATGCGTTGCCGGCGGAGGTCCGACGGGTTACCAAAGAGAAGTATCGGCTTTGGGAGCGGGACTGCTTTCATCCATCGCTCCATTTCAAACAGTTGCGCGATGATGTTTGGTCAGTCAGAATCAACCAGGGCTATCGGGCATTGGGCAGACGCAAAGGGACTTTGATTGTGTGGTTTTGGATCGGCACCCATGCGGATTACGACAAGCTGGTGAAAGACTCTTTTTGAAAAACGGCCAATGCCGTGAGCATCTTCCAACCATGAACTCGGACATTCCCGGTTGGCGCACGGACTTCGACAGGGAGTTCACCGCCGCGCGTCTGGCGCTCTTGCTGGGCGCGCTCCTGCTTGTTTCTTATCCTGACATCGTGTTCGGCACACACGCTTTCTTTTATCGCGACACGGGGCTGTTCGGGTATCCCGTTGCGCATTATTTGCGGGATTGTTTTTGGCGCGGCGAGGTTCCGCTGTGGAATCCTTACAACAATTGCGGCGTCCCCTTTCTCGCGCAATGGAACACGCTGGCGCTTTATCCGCCATCGCTCTTCTACGAATTGCTGCCCATGCCGTGGGCCATGAATTTTTTCATTTTGGGCCATGTTTTCCTGGCGGGAATCGGGATGTATTTCCTGGCGTTGCGCTGGTTCGGCAACCGCATGGCCGCCAGTTTCGCCGGCCTGATTTTCGCCTGGAACGGGCTGGCCCTGAATTGCTGGATGTGGCCCTGCCACATCGCCGCGCTCGGTTGGATGCCGTGGGTGGTTTTGCTGGCCGAACGCGCCTGGAGCGGCGGACGACGGCAGTTCGTCCCGGCTGCGCTGGCCGGCGCGTGTCAAATGGTCACAGGCTCGCCGGAAATAATCATCTTTACA
>Ga0224554_1002220_pt1 | contig 10459 bp, 7 predicted proteins | sample 714S22024metaG_FD_180666 | JGI IMG/M metagenome (GOLD analysis project Ga0224554, IMG submission 180666) | Peat soil microbial communities from Stordalen Mire, Sweden - 717 S2 20-24 | ecosystem: Environmental > Terrestrial > Soil > Wetlands > Peat | place: Sweden: Norrbotten County, Stordalen...
CACAACTCACAACTCACAACTCACAACTCACAACTCACAACTCACAACTCACAACTCACAACTCACAACTCACAACTCACAACTCACAACTCACAACTCACAACTCACAACTCACAACTTACAACTTACTTCAAGTCCCGAATCGCCACCAGGTCCATGTCGTCGTAGGTCTGGTTTTCTCCGCCCATGCCCCAGCAGAACCCGTAGTTCTTGGTGCCCACACCGGCGTGGATCGACCATCCCGGAGAGACCACCACCTGCTTGTCCGCCATGATGATGTGGCTGGTTGCGTCGGGCGGTCCCATCAGATGCACCACGCGCTGGTCCGGTTCCACATCGAAGTAGAAGTAGACCTCCGACCGCCGCATGTGCGTGTGCGCGGGCATGGTGTTCCAGTTGCTCCCCGGTGCCAGCAGGGTGAATCCCATCACCAGTTGGCAGCTCCGGATTCCGTCGCGATAGATGGCCTTGTAGATGGTCCGCTTGTTGCATGTCTCGACCGATCCCATCTCCAGCCCCTTCAGGTCGGCGAACTTCACCATCCTGGTGGGATATTCGGTATGCGCCAGATAACTCAGAAGATAAAATGCAGCCGGAGCGAAGGCCGACTTACTTGAAAAAGTAACCGACTTACTTCCGCGACCTACATAAAGGCAGTCCAGCTTGTCCAAGTCGAAGCTGACTCCATCGACCGAGACCGAGCCCGGCCCTCCGGTGTTGAGCACGCCCAGCTCGCGCCGCTCCAGGAAGTAGTCGGCGCGCAACTCCGGCTGCGTCTCCAGCTTCAGCGCGGCGACGGTCGGCACCGCGGAGCCGATCACCGTCCGGTCCAGGTCCACATAGGCCAGGTCGATGCGTTCGGGGGTAAACAGTTCTTGCAGCAGAAACGTCTCGCGCAGCTCTTCGCTCGTCATCCGCGCATAGCGCATGGGATCGGCCATCTGAACCAGTTTCATGGGTCTCCTTCGATCTCCACCTCCACTCACGCCGCCGTGGAGCCACGCAGAGCATTGTAACGGAATCGATAGCGAACAATTAAGCCAAACAAAAAGATCCCACCCGGCAACGGTGGGATCTTTCTTTGCATCTCACTGCCGGGTGCCCCATCCATTCCGCGTTCTTTGCGGAATGGGTGGGAGCGAGCGCAGGATCACTTACCCGCCGCAGCGCCCGATGAATTCGCCTTCGCCGGCGGCGGAATCGTAATGTCCAGCACCATCACCTTGCCCAGATCAGTGAGCGGCGGTTTGATCTCCGTCTTGTTCCCCACCACCACAATCGCCAGCTTCGACACGTCGATGTACTGGTTCGCCACGCGTGTCACATCCGCCGCCGTCACGCGCGCGATGCCGTCCTTATACTTCTCCAGAAAGTCCGGCGGATAGCCATAGAACGCCAGCACAACCTGCTCGTTCAGCGTCTTCTCCGGCGTGTCGTAGTTGAAGATGAACGAGTTCATCACCTGGTCCTTGGCCTTCTTCAGTTCCTCTGGCGTCGGCGGATCGGTCTTCAGCTGGCCGATCACTTTCAGCACCGCCTGCGTCGCGGCCACCGTGCTCACGCTCTTGGTTCCAGCCTCGCTGCGAAATTCGCCGGGGTGGTCGTACGCGGCACCGTAGCTGCCGCCCACTTCGTACGCCAGCCCCAGCTTGGTGCGCACATACTGGAAGACGCGCGAACCGAAGCCCCCCGAAAAAATCTCATTCATCACGCTCAGCGCGTAGTAGTCGGGATTGCTCTGCTCCGTCCCGATGCCCACGATCTGCACCGTCGACTGGTCCACATCTTCCTTGTCCACGAAGTAGACCCCCGGCGTCGGCCCCGCGAAATCCGCCTTCGCCGGTTCAATCGCCGTGCCGCGCACCAGCGGTTCGAACGTCTTGCGCAGCTTCGCCTCCATCGCCGTCGGGTCGAAGTCGCCCTCCACCGAGACGATCATGCCGTTGGGAACCACGCTGCGGTCATGCCACGCCTTCAGGTCGTCCACGGTCACCGCAGCCACGGTCGCGTACTCAGCCTGCCGCGCATACGGGCTCCCTGCGCCATAAACCAACTTCGTCGATTCACGCCCCGCGATTCCGCCCGGTTCGTCGTTGCGCCGAGAGATCCCAGTGGCCATCTCGCGCTGCGCCATCGCCAGCTTCTCCGCCTTGAAGGCCGGATCGAGCAGCAGATCGACCGCTTCGCCGAAGACGCTGTCGAAGTCCTGCTTGAAGCTCGACCACTCCATAGACGTGTTGGCCAGCCCGCCGCCGGTCTCGATCGCCGCGGCCTTTACCGCAAGCTCCGCGTCCAGCGCGTCGCCGCTCTTCGCCGCGGTCCCGCTCGTCCGCCACGCCTCGCCGTACATCGACACCAGTCCGATCTTCGCGGCTGGCTCCTCGCGGCTCCCTCCGCGGATCAGGATCGATCCATCGATGAACGGGAGCTCGTGGTCCTCCTGCAAAAAGATCACCAGCCCGTTGGCCAGTTCGATCCGCTTCGGCTGCTGCGGCTTGAAGTCATGCAGCGGAGGAACCGCGATCTTCTTCCACGGCTGCGCCTGCGCCGGGGCCTTCGCCGCAATTTGCGCGGGAGACTTAGCAGCGCTCTTCGCGGTCGCAGCCGTGGAAGGCTGCGCCGAAGCTGCGCTCTGTGCCTTCGAGAATTGTCCCGGCGAGAGCAGAACAAAAACCGCAACCGCAAGCGCGAAGAAACTCCTGATTGATTTGCTCTTCATCCTCATCCCCGCCGAATCCATTCTGTTTGTCCGCATTGCCGAAGCAGTGATTAATTCCATCGAGGCGCCCTTCATTTCGCACCTCCCGCATCTTGCGTCTGCGCCTGCGCGGGCGGAGTGAACTCAATCCGTATGCTCGTGCGATTGCTCTCCACAAAAATCTTGTTCGCCACTCTCCGCACGTCCGCTTTGCTCACCTTGTCGATCTCGTCCAGCTTGCGGAAGAGCTCGCGCCAGTCGCCGTAGCGCGTCTGGTACTCGGCCATCTGTTGCGCCAGCCCCTGGTTGTTGGCCAGCCCGCGCAGCAGACTGGCCCGCGCCCTCGTCTTGAACATCTGAAGTTCTTCGTCGCTGACGTCGCTCGTCTTCAGCCGCTCGATCTCCTTGTGGATCGCGTCCTTCATCTCGTCCGGCGTATGTCCCGGAACCGGCACGCCATAGAACGCGAAGAGTCCGGGAAACTTCTCGCCGGGAAATCCGCTGAACCCTTCGGCGTCCGCCGCGATCTTCTGGTCGCGCACCAGGCTCTTGTACAGCCGCGCCGTGCGCCCGTTGGAAAAAATGTCAGTAATTGCGTCGTACACCGAATCGTCCGGGTCGCGATAGTCGGGCCGATGGTAGCCCTCAAGATAAAACGGCTGCGCCGCCTCGTGGATCGTCACCGTCTTCTCGGCGAACTGCACCGGCTCGACGGTCGTCATCTCCTCCGGCTTCGGCCCCGCCGGGATCGCGCCAAAGTATTTTGTCAGCATCGGCATCGCGTCCGCCGCCTTCACGTCGCCCACTACCGCAACCACGATGTTCGCCGGCACATAGTACTTCGCGTGGAACGCCGCCGCCTCGGTCGCGTTCACCTGGCTGATCTCGCTCTCCCAGCCCAGCGTGGGCACGCGGTAGGGATGCGCCGTGTACGCGGTGGCCAGAAACTGCTCCACCATTGCGCCGATGGGGTTGGAGTCGGCTCTCATCCGCCGCTCCTCCTGCACCACATCGCGCTCCTTGTAGAACTCGCGCGCCACCGGATGCGCGATCCGCCCGCTCTCCATGTAGGCCCATAGCTCCAGCCGGTTCTCGGGCATGCTCCAGAAGTACTGCGTCGAATCCTCCTCGGTCGATGCATTCAATCCCACCGCGCCGTTGGTCTCGGCCAGCTCCGCGAACTGGTTCGGAACCACAAACTTTTCGGCCGCCGCCTGCGCATCCCCGAAGACCTTCTTCAGCGCCGCCAGCTTGGCCGCGTCCTGCCCCATGCGCTTGCGAACCTCCGCGTCGTACGCCGCGTAGGCAATCTCCACCTTGGCCAGCGCAATCTTCTCCGCCGGATAGTTCGTCGTGCCAATCTCGGTCGTTCCCTTGAACGCGATGTGCTCGAACATATGCGCCAGCCCGCTTGCACCCTGCGGATCGTTCGCCGATCCCGCATCCACCAGCGTGTAGAAGCTGAACACCGGGGCCTCCGGCCGCTCGCAGACGATCAGCGTCAGCCCATTGGGCAGCACCTTCACCGTCGTCCGCTTCTCGAACCCGGCCAAATACTGCGCGTATCCGCCGCCGTCCTGCGTTATGACGGCGCTCTCCTGCGCCCGCGCCGCCGCTCCCCATCCCATCGCCAACGCCAGCACTACGCCAATCACTCGACTCATCCGCACAGAATCCCTCCCGCAACAAAATCATCCCAGCTTGTTAACCATACCCGATCGATGTATCGAGCGAACTAGCCGCAGCAACTCGGCTTGCCAATCCCGAACGCCCGCTTCACTCCGCGCCAAACCCGCCGCAGCCAGCCTTCCACCGCCTCCGCCTCGGCCTGGATCGCGCCCACCACCGCCGCGAGCATCTGCTGCCGCGTCCACGCATTCCTCGCCGCGTTGATCCCACCCCGCGCAGATTCCGCCGCTGCATCCGCCCACGCCCCCGTCTCCACCGCGTGAATCATCCGCGGATAGCTCTTCAGCAACCCCTCCGGCCCTAGGTTGTACGCCATATCCAGCAGCGCCATCTTCACGCCGTCGGGCAGCGCGTCGTAGCCCGTCAGATGCGCCCGCAGCGTCGCTTCAAATCCCGTCAGCACCGCGCTCAGCTTCTGGTCGATCACCGGCTCGGGCAGCGCGAGCGACCCGGCCGCGCGGTAGAACGATGGCAGCTTGCCCATCGCCAGCGCCTCCACGCGCGCAAACTCCGCCGCAATCTGCTCTGACGTCGCCGCCGCGCCAACTGCAGTCTGGAAGGGAAGCGCGCAGGCCGTCGCCGCATCGGGCAGCATCAGCCCAACCCCCACCGTCACCCTGCCCACCGTGTCGCGATACATCCACGACACGCATCCCTCAAAGCTCTTCAACTGCGCCAGCGATTGATCGAAATAACCAGACATAATGGCGAAAGAGTAGCACGCCACCGGAATCGGTTGTTAACGCGCATCACCATCTGCGCATCAATCCGCGCTTTCCCGCAACATTTCTCGCCCCGGATGGTCTAAGCTTGTAAGCCAGTCGGTGGAAATCTCCGTCTCATTGATCAGGCGGGTTTCCGGCGTTCCCCGATGTGCTTTGTCTTTCTCTTGCCGCTTTGGCCCAAACGATTCGCAACACAGGATTTATCTATGCGCGGAACATCCATTTCCCGGCTTCTTTCCTTTGCCACTGTCTTTGCCGGTCTGGCCGGAGCCGGTCTTGCCACCAGCTCGACCGTGGCCCAGAGCAGCATCCAGAGCAGCATCCCCAACCGCATCACCGCGGCAGTCTCTTCCAGCCGCATGGTCGAGATTCCCGGTTCGGTCCATCTCCGTGCGCTCCAGGCCACCGATCTCGGCCCCGCGCCGGGCGACACCCGGCTCAATGGCATGTCGCTGCGCTTCACCCCCAGCGTCGCGCAGCAGGCCGCGCTCGACCAGCTCCTGGTCGATCTACAGGACCCCGCCTCGCCGCGTTACCACCAGTGGCTCACGCCGCAGCAGTACGCTGCCCAGTTCGGCCTCAGCAGCGCAGACCTGGCCAAGGTGACGGCGTGGCTCGCCAGCCGGGGATTCAGCGTCACCGGAGTCGCCCAGGGTGGCGGCTTCGTCACCTTCGATGGCTCCGTTGCCCAGGCCCAGACCGCCTTCTCCACCAGCATCCACAGCCTCTCCGTCAACGGCGAGAAGCACTTCGCCAACGTCACCAGCATCAGCGTTCCCAGCGCGTTTGCCGGCGTGATCGGCGCCGTCACCGGGCTGCACGACTTCCGCCCCAGGCCGCACCTGCACACCAGCGTCGTCAACCCCCAGTTCACCTCGTCTCTCTCGGGCAACCACTACCTCACCCCCGGAGACATCTACACCATCTACGACGTGAATCCGCTGCTCGCCAGTTCCGTCTACGCTGCCGGGACCGGTTCCTTAACCGGCGCCGGCATCACCATCGCCGTCACCGGCCAGGTGGACCTCTACAACACCGGCACCACCACTACACCGATTTATGCGGATGTCATCGCCTTCCGCGGCGCCGCCGGTCTCAGCACCACCAACCTGCCCACCACCGTGCATGAGGGCACGGATCCCGGCCAGGCCAGCAACTGCTCCGCAAGCACGTCGTCCAACTGCCCGTCGCCCAACCTGGACGATCTGGGCGAGTCTTCGATCGACGTGGAGTGGTCCGGCGCGATGGCCCCCTCCGCCAGCATCCTCTTCGTCAACGCTGCTAACGTCTTACCGGGCGGAATTGGAGAAGACGCGATGACCCAGGTCATCGACCAGGACCTCGCTCCCATCATCACCACCAGCTACGGCGCATGCGAGGCTGGCTGGGGATCGTCCTTCCTTAACCCGACCAACCAGCTCTTCAAAGAAGCCAACGCGCAGGGCCAGACCATCCTGGCCGCGGCCGGAGACGACGGCGCAACGGACTGCGACGCTGGCCCATCGGCCACCGAAGGTCTGGCCGTCGACTTTCCCGCCAGCTCGCCTTATGTCACTGGCATGGGAGGCACTCAGTTCAACGGCGATGCCGAGCCCACTGGCTCAGGAACCACCTGGGGCGCCACCCAGTACTGGAAGGGAACATCCGGTTCCGATGTCATCAGCTCCGCCCTCTCCTACATCCCAGAGGCCGCATGGAACGATGCCAGTGCAGGCTACTTCGGCGGCGGCGGCGGCGGAGCCAGTTCCTTCTTCCCCAAGCCAGCCTGGCAGGTCGAGACCGGCGCCTCCGGCATGACCACCCTGGTCTCCACCGACGCCTCGCGCGATGTGCCCGACCTTGCCTTAGACGCCTCTGACGTTCACGACGATCTCCTCTTCTGCGTAAGTGGCTCCTGCAGCGATGGTTTCCGCATTGCGAGTGGCACCTATGCAGGCGACCTGAACTCCGCCGGCGGCACCAGCTTCGACTCCCAGATCTTCGGCGGTATGCTCGCCCTCATCGAACAGAAGACCGGCGCGCCGGCCAAGGGCCTCGGCAACATCAACCCCACCCTCTACGCCCTGGGCAACAACGCCGCGTACTACAACGCCGCCAGCTCCAGCGTCTTCCACGATGTCACCTCGGGCGGAAATGCCATGCAGTGCACCGCGGGATCGTCGGGCTGCCCGACTGGCGGCTCCATCGGCTACTCCGCTGGCACAGGCTACGATCTGGCCACAGGCTGGGGCTCGGTCGATCTCAACAACCTGGCCAACGACTGGAACCTGGTCACTCCGCTCGGCCTCGGATCGCTCGGCGCTAACCTCACAGCAACATCTCTCGCAGCATCCACCACCACGTCCTCGGCAACCAACGTCACCGTCACGCCCACCGCGACGGTTACGGTGACGTTGAGTTCGACCGTAGTTTCGTTAACACCGAACTTCACTCCGGGCCCCACCGGCACGGTGCAGTTTCTAGCCAATAACCTAGCCCTGGGCAGTCCGATCCCGCTCGTCAACGACCTTGCTAGCACAACGTTCGTCGCCAGTTGCTCCACCCTCGGCCAGCAGAGCATGACCGCCGTCTACTCTGGCGACTCGAACTACCAGGGCTCCATTGGCCCAGCGCTGACCACCGGCGGGACGGCACTCACTCAGCTGATCGTCACGGTCACTGGCAGCGCATGCGCCAGCTTCTCGCTCTCGCCGGCCAGCACGGTCTTCTCGGTCGCATCCGGCGGCTCCATTCCCAGCGTCGCCATCTCCGTGGTCCCGGCCAACGGCCTGACCGGGACCGTGACCTTCTCTGGCACGACCGCCAGTACCAGCGGCTACATCCCCACCCTCAGCTTCAGCCCCACGTCGGTCGCCATCAGCTCCGCCTCTTCCGTCTCAACCACACTCAGCCTCTCCGGCATCACGGCCAGCCTGCGCCTGCCCAACGCCCCCGGAAAGCTCGGCTCGGGAGTGATGCTGGCGCAACAGGCGCCCGCCTCCAACCACCCCTGGAGCGCCGCGGGCTCCGGCGTCACCCTCGCCTGCCTGCTGCTTCTGGTTCTTCCGCGCAAGCGCCGCTTGGGCGGCCTGCTCCTGCTGGCTTTTTCTGTCGCGCTGATCGCCGGCGTCTCCGGATGCGGCAGCAGCCAGTCCAGCCCGCCCACAAACCCCACAAACCCCACAAACCCCACGACCCCCACCACCAACCCATACGCCGGAACCTACACGGTGACCGTCGTCGGCACTTACTCCGGCTCGGTCACCCTGCCGCCGCAGACCGTCATCCTGACCTACAACATCCAATAGCGGATCGCGTCAGGGAAGAACTCAGCTAGGGAACCGCGTCGGCGCCTGCATCAGCCAGCCGTCGCCGCATCCGCCACCCACCGCAGCGCCGCCGGCAGCTCTGCCGGTGTAGCCACCACTGCATCCGGCGCCGCCGCCAGACTGTGCGGAGACAACCCGTAGCTGCATCCAATGGCCCGCGCGCCGCAGTTCCGCGCCGTCAGGATGTCCACGTCCGAGTCGCCGATCATCACCGTCTCGCCCGCCTTGATCGCCGTCCCCGCGCCATCCAGCGCCGAAGCCTCGGCCATCAGCGTCAGCAGCCCCGCCGGGTCCGGCTTCTTGGTATGGAAGCTGTTGCCGCCGTAGTTCTGGAAGAAAAATCGGTCCAGCCCGAAGTGCGCGCAGATCTCGCGCGATGGCACCACCGGCTTGTTGGTCAGCACCGCCATCGCGATCCCCGGCCACGCCGCGCGAATCTCCGCCAGCGCCTCCGTCATGCCCGCGTAGACATAGGTGAAGTCCAGCTTATGCACGCGATAGTCGTCGAGGAAGAACGCAAGGGCCTCGCTCACGTACTTCTCGTCGTGAACGTCGCCTTCGGGATCGCCCAGCGCCCGCCTCACCAGCAGAGTCGCCCCGTCGCCGATGTAGCCCAGCAGAACCGCGTGCGGCAGCTTCGGCTTGCCCAGATGCGCCAGCATTGCGTTGATCGAGTTCGCCAGATCGATCTGCGAGTCGACCAGCGTGCCATCCATATCGAAGACCAGAAGCCGTGGGACCATAGCTTCATTCTAGTGTCCTGTCTCTAAAGTTCGCAGCAAAACAAATCTGTCATCCTGAGCGGAGTTTGGCGCGTACTTGCGCCAAACGCAGTCGAAGGACCCCGATGCAGCCGGTCGAACCACGAACGTTGACCCATTTCTAACCGATCATTCCGTCTTTTTCGTCCAATATATATGTCAAAGCACATCCGCCCTTACTCCTCGAACCAGCGGTTCCAGCGCTCGACCACGCGCGTCTCCTTCTCCCATCCCAGAACGCTCACGCTCCCCGTTCCCAGCATGAAGAGGCTTCCGCCGCGTGCCTCCAGCCCAATCCATCGCGCCGCCAGAATCCGCAGAATGTGCGCGTGGGCAAACAGCGCGACACGCACAACATCGTCCGTCTCCGGCCCGGTTGTTGGGTACCCCACATCTCGGGGTCCCCGGACAGCTTGCTGGCCGGGGTGAGCATCTCGATTCTGAGATGTGGGTCCGCAAACGGCCACAGCCAGCGCCCGCGCAATCACCCCATCGGCCCGCGCGCCCACCTGCTCCACCGTCTCGCCACCAACGATCGCGTCCTTCCACACCGACCAGCCGGGAATCTCCGCCTGGATCTCCTCGGACGTGCGTCCCTCATAGACGCCGTAGTCCCACTCCTGCAATCCTTCATCGACCACAGCTACGTCGCCGAATCCCGCGATCTCGCATGTCTCCCGCGCGCGCCGCAGCGGGCTGCAGAGCACCGCTGCAAACTGCGTCCCGGCCAGGAACTTCCCCAGCCCCCGCGCCCGCTCCCGTCCATGCGCGGTCAGCGGAATGTCTGTCCGTCCCGTGTGCCGCCCGCTCAGGCTCCACTCCGTCTCTCCATGCCGAACCAGCCACAGCTCCGTCACGCCGCCCCCCTCATTCTCTCTCCCAACTCTACCTGTTCCCCTCTCTCCCCCCAAACCTCCGCCTTTGCCATTGCTCCCGATCCGGTGGGAGTGCAGCCTCCACGTGTCGTCATTCTGGCGCAGCCAGAATCTCCGTATTGGTCCTTGCCGTTGTCTGTTCTCTGTTTGTCATTCCGCAGCGCAGCGGAGGAATCTGCTTCTGCCCTCGCCGTTGCATGTTCTTCGCCCTTGCTTCTAGGTACGCCAAGGCTTCAGCCTTGGCCCTCTCTCAGGCCACAGATAGAACGGGGCTTCACAGACTGCGGAAAAACTCACGAATTCGGAGAGGCCACTTCGCATAGATATTGCAGGAGCCTCTACAAGCGATCTGTACGATTTTTTTGATAGTTGGGCATACCTCAAACTGTCTCCAGAATCGATG
>Ga0224554_1002221_pt1 | contig 10451 bp, 9 predicted proteins | sample 714S22024metaG_FD_180666 | JGI IMG/M metagenome (GOLD analysis project Ga0224554, IMG submission 180666) | Peat soil microbial communities from Stordalen Mire, Sweden - 717 S2 20-24 | ecosystem: Environmental > Terrestrial > Soil > Wetlands > Peat | place: Sweden: Norrbotten County, Stordalen...
GCCTCAAGAGACCAAAAAGACAAGCAGAAACCCGCCTCTTTCGACAGAAAACCGATTCAAAATCAAGAAATTATCTGAAGTCCCATCGTCGTTGCAAAATCAAGCACCTGCGCAGAGGTTCCCTAAGTCAACGCCTTTGGGTGTCAAGCGGTAAGCGTAGCCGCTGCCGTCTCGCTCCAGCAGTGCGTGGCCCTTCAGCTTGCGGAGGTCGTAGCGGAGCTGGTTGAGTTCGTAGCTCTTCGGGGAGAGCCGGAAGGTGGTGAGGACTTGGTCTTCACTACACGCGACTTCTCGATGATCTGCAATCAGACTTGCAAAGCCAGATCCGGAAGCAAAGGCTTTGCTCCCGGTCATCCCCAGCTTCGCGTCCAAAATCTACTCAAAATAATTTGGATACGCCCCAAGCTGCGGAAGTTGGGCCAGCTTGGAGTTACGCCTGGTTGACCGGCAACTCATCTCCAACCTGGTTTTTGGGGTTCCCAGAGCCTCTGGCAGGCACCGGCTAGGGTCAGGGAAGAGTCGGCGACAATCCAAGTAGAACTGCGCTCCTACGCACCTCATCTGTAGGGGCAGTCCCGATAGGGATCTATCGTTTCTCGATACGAATCCAAGATTCCGGCGACCACTTGATGGCATGGCCCGCTGTCTCTTCCCACCCCATCAGCGCACCAGGTTGGTCTTGGCGAGGTCGATGATTTCGTTGCCGCGCCCATCGAGAACTGCTTTGATCATGAAGAGGCTGAAGCCTTTGATCTGGTCGACGGTAATGGTCGGAGGCATGGAGAGTTCCTGCCGGCTCACGATCGCTTCAACCAGAGCCGGCCCGTCATGTTGGAGTGCTTGCTCGATCATCGGCCTCACTTGATCCGACGTTTCGGCCCTGAGCCCAAGAATGCCCGCGGCCTCGGACATCTTTGCGAAATTGGGGTTGTGCAGGTTGGTTCCAAAATCGAGGATACCGGCGGCCTTCATTTCCAACTCAACAAAAGCCAACGAACTGTTGTTGAAGACGATCAACTTCACCGGCAACTGCAACTGACGAAGCGAGAGCAGATCGCCCATGAGCATGGCGAGGCCACCGTCTCCGGACAGCGAGATTACCTGGCGGCCAGGATGACTGACCTGCGCTCCAATGGCCTGCGGGAGCGCATTCGCCATGGAGCCATGCGTGAAGGAGCCGAGCAACCGGCGCTTGCCATTCATATGGAGATAACGGGCGGCCCAGATGGTAGGCGTGCCCACGTCGCAGGTGAACACTGCATCTTCTGCCGCAAGCTCATCCAGAATCTTCGCAATGTATTGGGGATGGATCGGCTTCCCTCCGGTTCCGCCCGTAACCAAATCGTCAAGGCCCTTGCGGGCCTCGCTATAGTGGCTCAGCGAAGCACTCAAATGACCCTCATCCGGGTTGGCTCGCAGTTGCGGGCTGAGCGCGGCGATGGTGGCTTTCACGTCGCCCACCAGGCCTAAATCGACTTTGGTGCGGCGGCCTATCTGCTCGCCCCGAATGTCGATCTGGATGACGGTCGCATGTTGAGGGTAAAACTGCTGATACGGGAAGTCCGTTCCGAGCATCAGGAGGGTGTCGCAATTCATCATTGCGTGATAACCCGAGGAAAAGCCGAGAAGGCCTGTCATGCCGACACTGAAGGGGTTGTCGTATTCGACAAATTCCTTGCCGCGCAAGGCATGCACGATGGGGGCTTTCAGCTTGCCCGCGAGGGCAATCAACTCGTCGTGAGCGTCGGCGCAGCCCGCTCCCGCAAGAATTGTCGTCGTCTTCGATTTATTCAGCAGTGCTGCCAGGGCCGTGACCTCGTCCCCGGATGGGCACACGGTGGGTTTCGGTTCATGAAAATGAACACGGGGCCCGGGTTCGACGGCATCTCGCAAAGCTACGTCGCCTGGCAGGGTAACTACGGCAACGCCACGCCGTGAGATCGCGGTTTGCATGGCAATCTCAAGCACGCGGGGCATCTGTTCGGCTTGCGAAATCAGTTCGCAATAGTGGCTGCACTGCGCGAAAAGATGTTCCGGATGGGTCTCCTGGAAGTATCCGCTGCCTATTTCATCGCTCGGGATCTGCGCCGCGATGGCGAGGACGGGAACCCGGCTGCGATGGCAGTCGTAGAGACCGTTGATCAAGTGCAGATTTCCGGGCCCGCAGCTTCCGGCACAAACCGCCAACTTTCCGGTGAGATGGGCTTCCGCGCCCGCGGCAAACGCTGCTGTTTCTTCATGGCGCAGATGTATCCAGTCCAGTTGTCTGGTTGCTCGAATCGTGTCGGTAATGCCGTTGAGCGAGTCACCCGAAACTCCAAAAATCCGCCGAACTCCTGCTTCTGCCAAAACATCCACCAACAGGTCAGCTACTTTTCTCTTCGCCATGACGGCCTCCTCTCCCGGGAAATGCCGAGGAATTTCATGTTCGGCCCTTTCGATCAACTATAGCGGGGCCAGAAATGCGGGGTAAACATGGACGGCGCGATCGGCGTTTATCGTTACGGATCCCGTCGAACCTGGGTGCCCCAGCCGCCTCCGCCGGGGGTCTCGATGCGCAGGATGTCTCCCTTTGATAGTTGAATGCTGCACTTTGCGGGAAGTTCAACTTCCATCTCTTCCGCGGCTCCGTTCTTGATCAACGACGCACGGCCGGGGGCTCCATCCTCTCCGCCCTGCAATCCATAGGGCCGGAATCTTCGGCGCTCGGCCAGCAGCGTCACCTGCGCATCGGTCAGCATCTCAACCTCGCGGATAAGTCCATCGCCGCCTCGAAACTGCCCGTCTCCGCCCGATCCATAGCGGTATCCGTAACGCCGCACGCGGAATGGGTAGGCGTACTCCAGGGCCTCGATGGGGGTATTCAGCGAATTGGTCATGTGCGTCTGCACGCCTGGGATGCCGTCCATCCCCGGACGCGCCCCCATGCCGCCGGCCACGGTCTCGTAGTAAGTGAAAGGCTCTCCCGTGCGCGGATCGACGCCGCCAATGGTGAGATTGTTCATGGTGCCGGCGCTGGCTGCCGGAACGCGCGCGGGAATCGCGAGGGCCAGCGCCCGCAGGAGCACGTCCACGATGCGCTGCGAGGTTTCCACGTTTCCCCCGGCTACGGGTGCAGGCGCCAGGGCATTGACGATGGTTCCCGCCGGCGCCTCCAGGGTCAGTGGCCGCAATATTCCCTCTGTCGCGGGCGCATCTTCATGGAGCAGGCAACGAAGTACGTAAAAGCACGCGGAGAGAGTGATGGCGCGGACGGCATTCATACTGCCTGCAACCTGAGAAGAGGAGCCGGAAAAGTCGACGCGAACTTCGGCTGCTGCTGGGTCCATGCTGATGCGCACACAAATCTTTCGAGGTATCTCTGTTACGCCATCGCCGTCCAGCCAGTCCTCTGCGCTGAAGACGCCCGCCGGCATGGTGCGCAGTTCCGCGCGTACCAGCCGCTCGGAATAATCGAGCAGTTCCTCGACCAACTCCCGCGACCTGCGCATTCCGAATTTCGTGGCCACTTGCAGAATGCGCTGTTCGCCTACGCGGCAAGCGCCAATCTGCGCGTCCAGATCGCCTTCGCGCTCTTTTGGAGTGCGGACATTGAGCAGAATCAGGTCGAGCATCTCGCGGTCCACTTTTCCGCCGCGGACGATGCGCACGGGAGGGATGCGAATGCCCTCCTGAAAAATCTCGGTCGCCGGACCCATCGATCCCGCAAATCTGCCGCCCACATCGGCGTGGTGCGCGCGATTGCAAACATAGAATGCCGGCTTATTGTGATCGGGAACAAAGACCGGAAGCACCATGGTGATGTCCGGCAAATGGGTTCCTCCAGCGTAGGGGTCGTTGAGGATCGCGATATCGCCGGGCGCGAAGTCGATGGCCGCAATCGCTGCCTGCACAGACATGGGCATGGATCCGAGGTGCACCGGCATGTGGTCGCCCATGGCGATGACTCTTCCCTGGCCATCGAAGACTGCGCAGGAATAGTCGCGGCGCTCCTTGATGTTGGGCGAGAGTGCGGTACGTCTGAGAGCCGCGCCCATCTCCTCGGCAATGGAGTGTACGGCGCTCTGGAAGATCGCCAGTTCCACCGGATCGGCCGCGCCATTGGTCATTTGCGCTCCCTCTCTGTAAGTGCCAGGATGAGATTTTCAAAGCCATCGACCTCTGCGGTGCAACCTGGCGGCAGCACCGTGGCCGCGGTGTATTCGGTGATCATTGCCGGCCCGGGAATCACATCTCCGGGAACCAGCAGATGCCGCCGGTAAAGGCGGGTGGGCAGGAAATTGCCGTCGAAAAACACCTCCCGCTCGGCGTAGCGGGCGGCGCTGCCATCTCCCGGCACTGGGTCCTTGCGCGGAGGCGCATAGGGCTCCGCGGGAGCAATCATGCGCAGGCGGAGATTCACAATCTCCACTGGCCGGCCGGCATCGCAGAATCCGTAGCGCTGCAGGTGAACACGGTGAAACGCCTCAATGGCGCGGGTTGGAGCTTCCATGTCGTAGGAGACGTTCAATTCGTATCCCTGGCGGCGATACCGCATGTCTACCGTGCGCTGCGCTCTGCCTTCGAGACCCTCCGCGGCAAACTCAGCCGCGCCAAGCTGCTCCAGCTCCATGAAGCCGTCTTCAAGGCTCCCGATCGCATCGCCCGGCAGCATGACCGTGCGGGAGTAGTCCCGCACCGCATCGGCGAGCAGAATACCCACCGCCGAAAGCGCGCCCGGCATGGCGGGAACCAGCACCCTGGGGATGCGCAGAGCCCGCGCCAACGAGCAGGCATGGAGCGGGCCGCCCCCGCCGAAAGCAACCAGCGTGCACTGCCGCGGGTCGTGCCCGCGCTCGATGGAAATCACCCGGATGGCCTTCTCCATCTGTGTTTCGACAACGCGGAGAATGCCCGCGGCAAACTCCTCGACTGTGGCCAGCGAGCCTTTCTGTTCGCGCATGATCTCTTCCGTTTGCTGACGGTCCAGCCGCACCCCCCCACCCAGAAAGGTCTCCGGGTCCAGGCGTCCGAGCAGGAAGTTGGCATCCGTGACGGTCGGTCTGGTCCCCCGGCCGAAGCAGATCGGCCCCGGCTCGGCGCCTGCCGACTCCGGCCCCACGCGCAACATGCCTCCGGCATCGAAGCAGGTGATCGACCCGCCCCCCGCCCCGGCGGTATGAATGTCAAGCATGGGCACACCGATGGGCACCCCTGCCACCACCGATTCGCGCGTCAACTGCGCGCCCCCCGCGGCCGTATCGGCCAGAAAGACATCCGTCGAGGTGCCCCCCATGTCGAAACCGATGATGCGCTCGAAACCGGCCCAGCGCGCCACCTTGCAAGCCCCGACCACCCCGCCTGCCGGTCCCGACAACACCGTCCGCACCGGCTGTCCGGCCGCAATCCGCGGTGAGATGATGCCGCCCGACGACTGCATCACATCGACCTGCCGGGCGGCATGTTGCGCGGTCACGCGCTCAACCAGATGATTCAGGTAGCGCTCCATGCGCGGCGCCAGGTAGGCATTGACTACGGTTGTGGAGGCCCGCTCATACTCCCGAAACTCGGGCAGAACGCGGTGCGAGGTGGAAACAGGAACGCCCAGGACGCGCAAGGCCGCTTCCACGCGGAGCTCGGTCTCAGGGTTGGCAAACGAAAACAGAAGAGAGATGGCAACGGCCTCCGCGCCGCTGGCACGCACCTGATCGACCAGCGCCGCCAGCTCTTCACCCGTGGGAGAGCGAAGAATCTCGCCCTCGCTGGTCACCCGCTCCGGCACGCCGAAGCGCAGTTCCCTTGGCGCCAGGCATACCGGCAAAGGCGCGAACCAATCGTAAAGGCGGCTCCTCGTCTGGCGTCCGATTGCGATGGTATCCTCAAATCCCGCCGTGGTTACAAAGGCCACGCGCGCGCCCGTCCGCTCCAGCATGGTGTTGGCGCCCACAGTGGTGCCGTGGCGCACATCCAGGTCTTTCGCCGCGCCGATGCGTGCCAGGGCGTCGAGTACCGCCAGGGAAGGATCCGCGGGAGTGGAAAAGACCTTCACTACCTGGAGCCGTCCCTCCGCAAGGTAGACGCAGTCGGTAAATGTGCCGCCGGTATCGATCGCTACGCGCAAATCGGCCCACTCTCGTATCGCAAGTCTCGCGGCGCAACCGGGAAGTCGGTGCACCGTATCCTAAACACCGTATTCCGTGACGCCAAGCAGCCGGGCGAGCAGCACGAAGGTGGCTGCTTGCACAATAGAATTGCCCCCTAGCCCGACGATCGTCCAACCGGTGTTCCTGGCCAGTGAACTCTTGCGCATCCTGGTCAGTTTGCCCCACAAATCAAACACTCAATCTCGCCTTTCAAAGTATCAATAGTATATTGCTGTTGCGTGGCGGCACTTCTCGCGATCGAGCGAGACAACCAAGATGGTCGTGGGATCCATGCTCACCTTGCGCTTCCACCAGCTATGATAGTCTCTGAGGAAAATGGCCGGTTAATGGAAACTTCAGCTTCAGCGGTGCCGCAGCTTTCAAACCTTCGCGTAGCCATTGTGCACTACTGGTTTGTGGGCCGTGCTGGTGGCGAGAAGGTTGTCGAAGCCCTGGCGGAGTTGTTTCCGCAAGCTGACCTGTTTTCCTTGGTCGCCAACAGGGAGACCCTGGCACCGATTCTAAAAGGAAGAAAGCTTCAGACCTCGTTTCTGCAGCGGATCCCGGGAGCGAGGAAGTTTCATCGTCACTTTCTCTTCTTACAGGCAATCGCCCTCGAGCAATTCGACCTCAGTGATTACGACCTTGTCATCAGTTCTGAATCGGGGCCGGCCAAAGGAGTGATCACTTCCTCAAAGACATGCCATATTTGTTATTGCCATTCACCCATGCGCTACATCTGGGACATGTATCCCCAATATCGGCGCACCATGAACCCCCTGGTTGGCGCAGTCTTTTCACTGGCAGCGCATTACATGCGCCTTTGGGACTTTGCCTCCGTTGGGCGCGTTGATTACTTCGTGGCAAACTCAAAGTTCGTTGCCTCCAGGATTCGCAAGTACTACGGGAGGAGAAGCAAGGTGATTTATCCCCCAGTGGAAACAACCGCGGGAAACACCAGTACAGCTCCGGGCGATTATTACCTCGCGGTTGGGCGTTTCGTTGACTACAAGCGTTTCGACCTCGCGGTCCGGGCATGCACCGAACTGAATCGGCGGTTGAGAGTGATTGGCGGTGGTCCCCAAAACAAGGCTCTCCAACGAATGGCCGGACCCACGGTTGAGTTTCTCGGAAGCGTGAGCGACCTTGAATTACGCGAGAACCTCGCAGGTTGCCGAGCACTGCTCTTTCCCGGTGAAGAAGACTTCGGAATTGTCCCCGTCGAAGCGCAAAGTTTTGGCCGCCCGGTGATTGCCTATGCCTCGGGTGGTGTGTTGGAAACGGTGCGCGGCAGGCTGCCGGGCAAAGCCCCCGTGGATCATCCGACGGGAGTGTTCTTCGCCGAGCAGTCCCTCTCAAGCCTCAAGGAGGCCATTCTCGATTTCGAATCGAGGGAACATGACTTCTGCCCACAAACGATTCGCGAACACTCCTTGCAATTTGACTCTGCCATCTTCAAGGATCGAATGATCGACTTCGTTTGTTTTGCTCTCAAAGATTTCAAAGACAGCGATCTGACTGAGACTATGCGTCAGCCAATGGCCGTATCGACTTGAGGTAGATGGTTCAGGACAGCCTCATTGGGAGAGCCTGCCTGAGTGGGCTCGATCCGGCCGCCCATCTGAGAAGCGTCGGGCAGGTCCAGGTAGGCGGTGGTGGCCCCGTGATCTTGGCCGAGCAGTATCTGGATGGTGCGCAGGTCGCCGCCAGCTTCGAGAGGATATGTGGCGAAGCGTGTGCGGGCGGATATTCGTTTGATCTCGCTCGCTTGAACATCGTCGTGAGAAGCATTGTCAAGCTGCATCTGGATCGGATCGATGCCCTGGATGTGTCCGTCGCCTGCATCGACAAGGAGGTCGACGGCAACGTCGAACCCTTTCGCGCCGCCATCGAAATGCTGAGCACGATTCCTGGCATCGGCACCCTTTCCGCAGAGGTGATCGTGGCCGAGATCGGCATCGACGATACTCTAATGCAAGGGTAGCGGACTCTAAAGGAGCGCGCTTGAGCGGAATCGCCAGTTGGCTGACCGAGGCCCCGGGAGAGCAGAAGCGGACGCTGGTTGCCGCCTCGATGGGCTGGATGCTGGACAGCATGGACGTGATGCTCTATGCGCTGGTGCTGGGCGCCGTACAGCGCGAGATGCATCTCTCCGCGGCACTCAGCGGGGCCATGATGTCGGCCACGCTTGTCTCGGCAGCCGTCGGCGGTCTGGGCTTCGGCTGGTTCGCCGACCGGTTTGGCCGCGCCCGCGCGCTTACCTGGAGCATCCTGGTTTATTCAGTCGCCACGGGCATGTGCGGGTTGACTCATTCGGCATGGCAGCTCATGGCATGCCGTATTCTGCTGGGTCTTGGCATGGGCGGGGAGTGGGCTTCCGGCGCGGCCCTGGTTGCCGAATCCTGGCCTGCCCGGCACCGCGGCAAGGCGCTTGCCCTGGTACAAAGCTCGTGGGCGGTGGGCTTTGCCCTCGGTGCTGCCGTGGTGGCGCTGATTATGCCGCGCTTCGGATGGCGCGCCGTGTTCTTCGCCGGGATCGCTCCGGCGTTGCTGACTCTATGGTTGCAGCGCGGCGTGCAGGAATCGGAAGCGTGGAAACTGGAGCGATCCTCGCCTCTGCCCGTGGGCCGTCTCTTTCGCGGCGCGCTCGGCCGCGGCATGCTCATCTGCGCCACCATGAACGCAGCCTCGTTGTTTGCCTGGTGGGGACTCTTTACCTGGGTACCTCGTTTTCTGTCCATGTCCATCGCCGAAGGCGGCCGCGGACTCAGCATCCTCCAGACCTCCGCTTGGACCATCGTCATGCAGGCCGGGACTTTTCTCGGCTATGTCACATTTGGTTACATTGCGGACCGGTTCAGCCGCAAATACACCTATATCGGCTTTCTTCTGGTGGCCGCGTTGCTTGTGCCGGTGTTCGCATTCGTGCGCAATCCGGACGCGCTACTGGTGATTGGCCCGCTCGTCGGCTTCTTCGGAACCGGCTACTTCAGCGGTTTCAGCGTCATTGCCAGCGAACTGTTCCCGACCTCCCTGCGCGGCACCGCCATGGGCTTTGTGTATAACATCGGCCGCATCGCAAGCGCGGCTGCTCCCTACCTCATCGGCAGGCTCTCGCAAACTGCCGGGCTCAGTTACGCGCTTTCGATCACCTCGGGAGCCTTTCTGCTTGCGGCCCTGATCGCCACCGCACTTCGCTCGCCCACAGCCCAACGCGAGCCGGCAGCGTGCTCTCCATAGCCAGGCCTCATAAGACGTTGAAGCTGAGCCCTCGCTCTAAACTGTGCCCCTCGATGAATTCTCTGATCCCATGATCATAGGTTCGCTGTGAACTTGGAGAGGTCAGGATGTTCAAAACGGCGGACTTGGATTGCTCAAGATCCGGGAGCTTCAGAATAGACTTGGGTGTCCGTTGGCGCTTGATCTTGCTCTTTGCCATCGATACGGCCTCCAATCGCCGTGGCAAACAGCATCGTCCAGATCGCCACCTCGGTCTATCGCACCCTGGGACGTTTCTCGGCCCCGATCCTGACCGCTTGGCTGAAACTTCATTGATTTTGGCGTGTCGGGGACGCTGGCACTCTCCAGTACCGGCAGTTACTGTTCGAGTATCGACGAACCTATAACTGACGGTTTGGCGGCCAACCAGCCGGAACCCGAAGTTCGAATGGAAGCTCCCGCTCATCCTGGGCCCTCCTGCAGCAGCCAAGTCTGGCACGGCACGGAATCGCCCGGTCTTTCCACCACAAAGGCCGGATTCGTCTTGCAATTCCCCTTGGCGGACGTACAATCTGAGGAAATCGGAGGTCAAAAAGGAGATTCCGGATGAAATATGTTCCGACTATGGTCTTTTGCGCGCTCCTTCTGTGCTGCCCCGTTCTGCGTAGCCAGCCTGTCCTCACCCTCAGCACCGACGATGTGCAGTTCCTCAATAAATGTGGCGTCCAACAGAGCGACATCGACGCGATTCCCAACTTTCCCAGCACTGGCCAAGCCAAAATCCTGGCCGTATTGCGTAAACACGGCAGGACATGCAAGGATCTTAAATTCTTCAAAGATTGTAGGGACGCCCTGAGAAAGTTCACTCCACCGCCGAGTGATCTCCCCGACACGCCGAAAGGATGGGAGGACTATGACCTTCTTACCTCAGCCGAAAAGCAGTATGTACTGAATGTGGAGGCGGATGTCTTTGCCAAGGCTATGTTACTGGACAGTGCCAAGTTCTCGGTTGGGATCAGGAGCGCTTGTTGGCCAGGCGGAGGTTGGATAGTTCGGTGGCCAGATCGATCCAACGGTCCATCAGCATCTTCATGACCTCGTAGTTCTTCA
>Ga0224554_1002226_pt1 | contig 10441 bp, 8 predicted proteins | sample 714S22024metaG_FD_180666 | JGI IMG/M metagenome (GOLD analysis project Ga0224554, IMG submission 180666) | Peat soil microbial communities from Stordalen Mire, Sweden - 717 S2 20-24 | ecosystem: Environmental > Terrestrial > Soil > Wetlands > Peat | place: Sweden: Norrbotten County, Stordalen...
GAGGCGCGGAAGGCGATGCTCGTCCACGTGCGCGATCGCTATGCGCGGCAGATCTCCGCCGAGGGCAGCTCGCCTCTGGATGTCGCCGGCGTTTTCAAGGATGACGTGCTGACGGCCGGATTTGCCCGTCGCTTTGCTACCTATAAGCGACCGGATCTACTCCTTCACGATCAGGATCGCCTGGTCCGTCTGCTCACCGATCCGAAACGGCCCCTGCAACTGGTGATTGCCGGTAAGGCCCACCCCGAGGACATGCCTGGACAGGCGCTCATCAAGCAATGGAACGACTTCATCAAGCGTCCCGAGGTGCGAGACCGTGTGGTCTTCCTCAGCGACTACGACATGCAGATGGCGCAGGAGCTGGTGCAGGGGATGGACCTTTGGATCAATACGCCGCGACGCCCATGGGAGGCGTGCGGAACAAGCGGAATGAAGGTGCTTGCGAATGGCGGATTGAATGTCTCCGAGCTGGATGGCTGGTGGGCAGAGGCCTACGTCCCCGAGGTCGGGTGGGCAGTTGGCGATGGCAAGGAACACGGGGAAGACCCCGCGTGGGACGCTGCAGAAGTGGAACAACTCTACACTCTGCTGGAGCAGCAGGTTGTTCCGGAGTTTTATGATCGAGACGCGCAGGGCCTGCCATTCCGATGGCTCGAGCGCGTCCGGGAGAGCATGGCGAGGCTTACCCCCGAGTTCTCTGCCAGTCGCGCGATTCGCGAATATACCAACGATCACTACCTGCCCGCGGCTGCGGGTTACGAGGAACGCGCCGCCAGAGACGGCAAACTTGGCGCCGATCTGGTCGAATGGCAGCACAGTCTCGCCGATCAATGGAAGACTCTGCGGTTTGGGAAGATGACCTCCGAGACAAGGGACGGCCAGCACCGATTCCAGATACAGGTCGTACCCGGCGGACTCCATGCAGACCAGTTCCGAGTGGAACTCTACGCCGCACAAACCAATGCAAGCGGCCCCAATCCCGAGGTCATCCCAGCGAGCGAGCCCTCCGCAGACCCCTCGGGCACGCTGCTCTATTCGGTTTGCTGCCCGGCAACGCGACCTGCGGACGACTACACCGCACGCGTCGTGCCCTCTCATGCGGGTGCTCTCGTCCCTCTCGAAGCTTCCCAGATTCTATGGCAGCGATGAAATCTCTCAATCACAACGTCGCTCCCGAGGCGCCTGTCAGTTGCGCCTATCCGTTGGGCGCGAGCGTGACGGCGGAAGGGACCAACTTCAGCATCTTTTCGGCCAGCGCCAAGGCAATGCAGATTGTCCTGTTCAATCACCCGGACGATCCTGGTTCGGCGTGGGCGATCCAGACGGTGCGGCTGCTGTTCCGGATTGCGGAGTTTGCACACTGGAAGAAGGAGCAGCGGGTGAAGAAGGCGGAGGCACCGTTTTATCGGCTACGGGAGTGGGCTGTGGAGTTCCAGAGGGTGAGGGCTTGGCAAGAGTTGAAGCTATAGACTGCGTTGTAGATGTGTTCACTTCGGCCGCTGGCACAGAGCTTGCGGCTGCCGTGGTTGGGGAGGACGAGAAACTTGGTTGGCTGACCACGGTTGGCGGATTAGGACTCTGCTCTGCTGGCTTTGAGGAGGTCGCCGGAGCCACGGAGGCGGCTGTGGGAGTCGCAATAGGCGGAGGAGGCAGCGCTTCTTGCGGGAATACTACGGAGTTCATGACGGATGGATCATCGTGTAGCTTCACATAGAGCATCCCGTCGATGGGGTGCGGAACTGACAGTGCGTAGCCGGGAAATCCCTGAGGAACCTGCTTAGGATGGTCGAACTGTGCATCGTTTGCAATTGCATCGACCAGAAAGAGATTCGTGCCTGTGAGATTGCAAGGCTGGTCGGGTGCGACTGGACACTTGAGATTGCTGAAGACCGGCAAGCGAACCAGCGTATCAAGCGGCTGCCAGTCCCCTGCAATGCCTCGCTCGACAATGCGGAAGCGCAGCGGGCCAGATGCAGAGGCGGCGAAGGCTTTGCCCGTATCGAGCGTTGCCAGGGCGACTTGGGAGTCTTCCAGGGTCAGGCCGTTGGTGGGAGTAAGGGTCGTCAGATATGCGCCATGCACAGTCGATACTTCAATCTTCTCTTCACCGGTGAACGCAGCGGGTAAGATAGTGCGCGGACTGGCCATCGGGAAGATCCGCCTTGATCGAAAGCTGATTGCCAACCGAAAGATTGGGCACCTCGGCGATCGGCAGCATCTTGCCTCCATGGGTCACCCTGACATCCAGCGTGGGGCCAGCCAGATCGAACGGCGCAGGATCGGCGTAGGCGTGAATGGAAACCGCAAGAAGAGCCAGACAGAAGACACGCAACCATGAAGCCATAGTTGATTTTAGAACCTCTAGGGATAAGACGTTTGGCTGTCGCAATCGTGATGATGCTGCCTTCATTCAGGAGTAGTGCGGGCGCTCAACTCCGTTGAAGCGCGATCAGTCTCTTGTGTTCCTTCTTCTCTGGGGCATCAATACGAATGACGTTCTCTTCACCAATGGCCCAGGTAAGAGGTTCTCCGTCGCCCTGGTTGACATCTTCACGATCAAGAACTTTGCCATCGCCATCATTGCGTCCTCCATCGGCTACGTCATCTTCGAGCGCCTGCGCAAACAACTCTAGGCACGCATCCGCGCAACCAGGGCCACCGGAAAGATCTGCTATGCGAGGATTCTGGCTGCTAAGCCATCCGGGCGCGGATCGTGCGAGTTCAGATTTCAGTAATCCGAGGGTCGTGAGCTATCGAGGACTTGAACTTACCGAAATCTAGTATCAGTTGAGGAGCAAGGAGTGTCCGAGAAATCGACAAGAAAGGCTCACGATTACGCGGTTGGACCCAGCACGGCACGGAATTTCTCCGTTTTTCGAACTCGAATGCAGCGTGGCTCTTGCAAAACCTTCAGGAGCGGTGCAATTTCAACGTATCGGCGCAGAAAGAGGATATTCCGGTTTAGGGCAATTCCTGTGGGATATTCTGGATTAGAGGAGCCTTCCACACGATGATGGAACCCATGCCTGCGGCGCACAGAAGCTGGTGGCAGGTCCCGCTCGCGGAGCGCATGGCCCCGCTGCGGCATAGCGAGAGCCAGGTCTTTATGGCTCTGTCGCTGGTCATCGGCGCACTGACAGGCCTCGCCGTCGTTGCCTTCATAGTGCTGACGGAACGCCTGGGGATGCGGCTGTACCCGGTGGTGGGCGCGCCCTGGCGGCGTCTGGCCTTTCCGGTCGCAGGCTCGCTCGGCATTGGTTATCTGCTCTATCGCTTCTTCCCCAACGCGCGCGGAAGCGGCGTGCCCCAGACCAAGGCCGCGCTCTTTGCCCGCGATGGTCGCATCACGTTGCGCACCGTGCTGGGCAAGTTCTTCTGTACCTCGGCGACGCTGGCCAGCGGCATTCCACTCGGCCGCGAAGGTCCTTCGGTGCAGGTGGGCGCGGGCATCGGTTCGGTGCTGGGTCGCGCGCTGGGCCTCAGCACCGAGCAGGTGAAGAACCTGATTCCGGTAGGCGCGGCAGCGGCAATTGCAGCCGCGTTCAACACGCCTCTGGCCGCGGTGGTCTTTGCCCTGGAGGAGATCATGGGCGACCTCAACGCGCCCATGATGGGTGGCGTGGTGCTGGCCTCCGCAACCGCGTGGATGGTTCTGCGCGTCTCTCTCGGCGATCATCCGCTCTTCAATGTCCCCAAATATCACCTGGTCAGTTCGGCCGAGTTTGCCGTCTATGCGGTGCTCGGCGTGGCCGGTGGAGTGGTCTCGGCGGTCTTCGCACGGCTGCTGCTTGGGATGCGTGCGTGGTTTCTGCGCCTGCCGCGCAAGACGGTCTGGTTCCAGCCTGTAGCGGGCGGATTGCTGGTGGGTGCGATGGGATGGTTTGTGCCCCAGGTGCTGGGCGTGGGCTATGGCTTTGTCGGCGACGCGCTGAACGGACGCATGGCCTTCCACCTGATGCTTCTGCTCCTGCTGCTCAAGCTCTTCGCCGTCACCACCAGCTACGCGTCGGGCAACGCGGGCGGCATCTTCGGCCCATCGCTCTTCCTCGGCGCCATGTTGGGCGGCGTCGTCGGCACCGCGGCGCATCATCTCTTCCCGCTGGCGACGGCCACGCCCGGCGCCTACGCACTGGTTGGCATGGGAGCGGTCTTTGCCGGCGTGGTGCGCACCCCCATGACCTCGGTGCTCATCATCTTCGAGATGACTCAGGACTACGCCGTCATCGTCCCCCTGATGATCGCCAACCTGGTCAGCCTCTTCGTCGCCTCTCTTCTACAGCATGAGCCCATCTACGAGGCGCTGGCCGTGCAGGACGGCATCCATCTGCCCACCGCCAAGACGCGGCTGCATCACGATCAGCGCACGGTCGCGGAGATCATGAAAGGTCCTGTGCTCCTGCTGGATTCCGAAATCACGGTGCGCGAGGCGCTGGGACGAATCCGGGCCGGCGGCCTTCATACCGCCCTGGTCACGGACCAGCGCGGCGTCATCGGCATCGTCACTCAGTCGCAGATGGAGGTCGAAGTGGACGAGGACTCCGGCAGGATTCTCGACGACCTGATCTTCGCTCCACTCTTTCCCCACATGCACGCCGATCAGGGGCTGGACCTGGCCCTGGAGCGGATGGGCAGCAACCAGATCGATCTGTTGCCCGTGGTCAGCCGCGCCAATGTTCACGAGCTGGTCGGCATCGTAACGCTGCAGGACGTCCTCGACGCATACGGCGTCTCCCACTCCTGATCGCGCTCGAGCCGGGAGCAATGTGGCCCGGGTCCTTTGGCAAAGAACTGCCCTACTAACAGAGCGGTTCTTGGCAAGGTATCGGTGACGATATGCGCGGCTTTGAATGTTACTGCCGCGTTTCTGGGTTATGTGTCTTCGCCTCCTGGGTCCTGACTGTTTATGTGGTGAGCGATGGTCTGACGTTCCTACATCGCTAACAGCGCAATTAGAGCGGTTTCACCGCAACTGTTATCGCGCGAGAATTATTAAAGTGGGTTTTCTTGAGGGAAAACCACGCAAACATTCTTCGCTCCTGTAAAGGCCTGCGGTGAAACCGCTCTAGCTGCATCTAACGTCATGGAGCCATCACCCGGTTCTCAGCAAGGGGTACAGTCTGTGCCAAACATTGAGAGCAAAGAGACATCGATGAGTCACATCCCTCTTTATCCGCTTCGATTCGAACCGATCTATCAGTACCGGCTCTGGGGTGGCCGTCGCTTGTCCGGTCTGCTTCGCTCGCCGCTGCCGAACGAAGACCCTATCGGGGAAGCCTGGGTACTCAGCGACCGCGAAGACCATCCGAGCCAAGTCGCCAATGGAGCGCTCAAAGGGCAGACGATCGGTACGGTGATGCAGCAGTTTCAGGACCAATTAATGGGAAAGCTGGCGAAGCGTTTCCTTCGCTTTCCATTGCTGCTTAAGTTTCTCGACGCGCGCGAGATGCTCTCCGTCCAGGTGCATCCTGGATATCCGCCGGCTAAACCTCTGCCAGAGGGCGAGACTGCAAAGACCGAAGCCTGGGTTGTGCTGCAGGCGGAGAAAGAAAGCCGCATCTATGCGGGTCTCAAGCCAGGGACCACCGCGGACGTTCTCCGGCAATCGCTCATGCGCAAGACGTTAGCAGATCACCTTTCATCGATCACCCCAAAGCCTGGCGATGGCGTCTTCATCCCGGCTGGGACGGTCCACTCCCTGGGCGGGGACGTCGTGGTGTTCGAGGTGCAGCAGAACAGCGACACAACGTTTCGCCTGTATGACTGGGGCCACGTCGATGATAAGACAGGCAGGCCGCGGGAACTCGAGGTCGATCAGGCGCTGGCCTGCATCGACTTCATGGATGGTGCAGCCGGACTGGTAACGCCTATGGTGGAGACAAAGACGCCAGTGGAGCGCGAGAGGTTCTTCGATTGCGACGCGTTCCGGCTTTGGCGCTTGTGCGGAGAATCACCATTCACAATTGCCACTCAAGGAGTGCCGCATGTGCTGGTTTGCATCGAGGGCTGTGGGCAGATCGAGCACGGCGGCGACACGTATAACGTCAGCAGAGGTGAAGTATGGCTCTTGCCGGCTGTGATTGAATCGTGCGTGTTTCGGCCCGCCAATGCAGTGAGTTTGTTGGAAATAGAAGTACCGGCATAGATCCAGCCGGGCAATCGCGAAATGGTTCGCAGAGTTGGAAACGCTGGCTGAGACAGCAAGTATTCAGGAATGGAGAGTGAATGAAGAAGCTGATCGTTTTCGATCTGGATGGTACACTCGCGAAAAGTAAATCGGCCCTCGATTCCGAAATGGGGACGCTGCTGCACGATCTTCTCGAAGTTGTCAAAGTGGCCGTCATCTCGGGAGGCGATTGGCCGCAGTTTGAGAAACAACTCCTCTCCCATCTTCCCCACGACCAAAGCTTGACCAATCTATCGGTCCTTCCTACTTGTGGAACTAAGTTCTTTCGGTACTCGGGAGAATGGACAAAAATCTATTCCGAGGATTTCACCGCGGACGAAAAGAAGAAGATCATCGATTCTCTGAACAAGGCGTTCCACGCAGCAGGCTTCAAGATCGAAAAAGTCTGGGGAGAGGTGATTGAAGATCGGGGCAGCCAGATCACGTTGTCCGCGTTAGGTCAGCAGGCGCCTCTCGCGGAAAAGGAAAAATGGGACCCCGATTTCGCCAAGCGGAAGAAGGTTAAAGCCATCCTTGACCCTCTGATTCCCGGATTCTCGGTTCGGCTGGGTGGTGAGACGTCGATTGATGTGACAAAGCCAGGCATCGACAAGGCATACGGCATTCGAAAGCTGCGAGACATCCTCGGCGTTTCCTTGAAGGAAATGATCTACATCGGGGATGCTTTGTTCCCAGGAGGGAATGACTATCCGGCCGAGCAGGCTGGAGTGATTTCCATTCCAGTGCGAGGACCCGAGGATACGAAGCGGGTAATCGAAGCAATCATCGCTTGCTTAGGCGGCGATCGGCAGGCTGACTTTAAGGCGGGATTGAATGACGGGATTTAGGCTAAAACGCATCGGCGTGATGATGGAACCCGATCCAGGCAATCCGCAGGAGGCCGAAGGCGTTCTCAATCCTGCGGCGGCTCGCGGGCTCGATGGACAACTTTACCTCTTTCCCCGGCTCGTCGCAAAAGGGAATTATTCACGCATCGGGATTGCGCGAGTGAAGTTCGATAAAGCGGGCGATCCGACTGGGGTCGAAAGGCTTGGCATTGCACTGGAGCCGGAGGCCGGGTACGAGCGCCGGTCGGATGGTGGTGGCGGCTGCGAAGATCCCCGTGTCACCTTCGTGGAGCCGCTGCAACGCTACATGATGACTTATACGGCATTTTCGCCCAACGGTCCGCGCATCGCGCTGGCCGCATCGGAAGATCTCTTCCACTGGCAGCGTCTGGGGCTTGCCACGTTCGCTCCGTGTAATGGGATTGCATTGGACAGCGTGGATGATAAAGACGCCAGCCTCTTCCCAGTCGCCATACCGAATCCATCCGGTCACCCAGAACTCGCCCTTCTGCACAGGCCCCTGTTTCCAGGGACTCGTCCGGAGGAAACTGCCCGCCGTCCTGCATCCCGTGTGCTGGATATCGACCGGGAAAGCATCTGGATTTCATACTGCCCAACGGCCCTCCAGGGCATGGAGCACGATCGCTTCGGCCAATTCACTTCTCATCACCGGCTGGCGACCCCGGTATCACCCTGGGAGAGGCTCAAAATCGGCGGTGGCACTCCGCCCATCCTCACACGGCACGGCTGGTTGATCGTTTATCACGGGGTCAGCGACCTTGCGGAGCCGAACAGCGAAGCACATCAACTGTGCTACTCGGCCGGGGTGATGGTGCTTTCAAAGGACCATCCGCAGGTGATCCAATATCGCTCGACGGAGCCGGTGCTGAAGCCGGAGTTGCTGAAAGAGCGCAGCGGGACAATCGCCAATGTTGTGTTTCCCACTGGCATCGACCGGCGGGACGATCTTGGATCACCGGATCGCTTTGATGTCTATTACGGAATGGCGGACAACCGGATTGGCGTGGCGCGCCTTGACCTCCCGGAGTTCCTGCCGCCGGGAGCGGTCGCCGACCCGCCACAGGCAAAGATATGAGGTCTCTGCCATCGGCGACCATACTCTATGCGGTTGATCGAGCGCTTGCGTATTCATTTGCTGATGCTCCACTTCCAGTTGCGGATCTCCGGCATGTCCTGGCCATGCGCATCGATATAATGCTTGTGCTCGATGAGCTTGTCCTGCATCTGCTGCTTCAGGTATGCGCCCTTGGAGCCTAGATTCGGCACTCGGTCCACCACGTCCTGCACCAGGTGAAAGCGATCGAGATCGTTCTGTACCCGCATGTCAAAGGGCGTTGTGATCGTGCCCTCCTCCGTGTAGCCGCGCACATGCAGTTTGTGGTTGGTGCGGCGGTAGGTCAACCGATGGACCAGCCATGGGTATCCATGAAAGCCGAAGATGATGTGTTTGTCCTTGGTGAAGAGCGAGTCGTACTCGAGTTCGGTAAGGCCATGCGGATGTTCCGTGCTGGGCTGCAGCTTCATCAGATCGACGACATTGATGACACGGATCTTCAAGTCGGGTAGATGTTTGCGAAGAATCGAGACTGCGGCAAGGATTTCCAGTGTAGGCGTGTCTCCGCAGCAGGCCATCACCACGTCCGGCTCGCTGCCCTGATCGTTGCTGGCCCACTGCCAGATGCCGATTCCTTCGGTGCAATGCACAACCGCCGCGTCCATGGTCAACCACTGCGGGAGCGCGTGCTTGCCTGCAACCACCACGTTGACGTAGTTCCGGCTGCGCAGGCAGTGATCGAAGACGGACAAAAGACAGTTGGCGTCGGCCGGAAGGTAGACGCGGACGATGTCGGCCTTCTTGTTGATGACATGGTCGAGAAACCCTGGGTCCTGGTGGGTGAATCCATTGTGGTCCTGCTGCCAGACATGGGAGGCGAGCAGATAGTTCAGCGAGGAAATATCACGCCGCCATGGAAGCTCATTGCAGACCTTCAGCCACTTGGCGTGCTGGCTGAACATTGAGTCGATAATGCGAATGAAGGCTTCGTAGCTGTTAAAAAGCCCGTGCCGCCCAGTCAGAAGATACCCTTCCAACCAACCCTCGCACTGGTTCTCGCTGAGCATCGAGTCCAGGACCCGGCCCTCCGGCGCGAGAAACTCGTCGTTGCTATATTCCTGCGCATCCCACTGGCGACTGGTAACCTCAAAGACCGCCTGCAAGAGATTGGAGACTGTCTCATCCGGCCCGAAGACGCGGAAGTTACGCTTGTCCTGATTCAGTTTGGCAACATCGCGCAGGAACGAACCAAGGATGAGCGTATCCTCGACCTGCACCGCCCCCGGAGAAGTCACCTTAACCGCGTGCTTGTGGAAGTCGGGCATCCGCAGATCGCGCAGAAGAATGCCGCCGTTCGCGTGTGGGTTGGCTCCCATCCGGCGATCGCCCTTCGGTGCCAGCTCGGCCAGTTCGGGGATCAGGCGACCCTGTTCGTCGAAGAGTTCCTCTGCCTTGTAGCTCTTCATCCACTCTTCGAGGAGCTTGACGTGATCGGGATGATCGGTATCGACCAGCAGCGGAACCTGATGGGAGCGGAATGTCCCCTCAATCTGAAGACCGTCCACGACCTTAGGACCGGTCCAGCCCTTGGGCGATTTGAGCACGATCACTGGCCAGCGCGGTCGGGAGGTGTCGTTATTGCTGCGCGCATTTTTCTGAATTTGCTGGATGGCCTCGACTGCCTTATCGAGGGTGGCGGCCATCAGTTCGTGCATCGAGTCGGGATCATCCCCTTCAACAAAGTAGGGGATCCAGCCGCATCCCCGCAGGAATTGGTCCAGCTCCTCGTGTTCTATGCGAGCCAGAACTGTTGGATTGCTGATCTTGTATCCGTTGAGGTGCAGGATCGGCAGCACGGCTCCATCGGTCTTTGGATCGAGAAACTTGTTCGAGTGCCATGAGGTCGCGAGCGAGGCCGTCTCTGCCTCACCATCGCCGATAATGCAGGCGACGACGAGATCGGGATTGTCGAAGGCCGCACCGAAGGCATGACTAAGCGAGTAGCCCAGCTCGCCGCCCTCGTGAATCGATCCCGGCGTGGTCGGCGCAACGTGGCTGGAGATGCCGCCGGGGAAGGAGAATTGCTTGAACAGCTTCTGCAGCCCGGCTTCGTCCTGGGTGACGTTCGGGTAAACCTCGCTCCAGGTGCCTTCAAGATATACATTGCCGACAATCGCTGGGCCGCCATGTCCGGGCCCCGCGATGTAGAACATGTTCAGGTCGTACTTCTTGATCGCCCGGTTAAGATGCACGTAGATGAAGTTCTGGCCCGGCGTCGTGCCCCAGTGCGAGACCACCAGCGGTTTGACGTGCTCCAGCTTGAGCGGTTCCTTGAGCACGTCAAACCGCTGGTGG
>Ga0224554_1002231_pt1 | contig 10429 bp, 9 predicted proteins | sample 714S22024metaG_FD_180666 | JGI IMG/M metagenome (GOLD analysis project Ga0224554, IMG submission 180666) | Peat soil microbial communities from Stordalen Mire, Sweden - 717 S2 20-24 | ecosystem: Environmental > Terrestrial > Soil > Wetlands > Peat | place: Sweden: Norrbotten County, Stordalen...
AGCCTCACCCTCGAGCCTCCAGACCCGTCATCTCTCTCACGATAGAGGCGGACTGTGCTCCGACACCTCCCAAATCACCGCGAAGCAATCCACCTCTTACTTCAGCAATTTTCGCGCAGCGGAACACCATTCGGTTGGATTGAACAATTTCGTCACGAACAGCACCGGGTCAAACAAATTATGGATGGATTGCGCATGAAACTGTTTCTGGGCCTCAATCCCTTCGAAGGCATTTCCCGTCCATTTCTGCATGAGCAGAAAGTAAGCGGCCCATCCCAACAATGGAGCCAGAACCAACCACACCGCGCCCGCCCCGCTCCAACGCGGGGAACTCAATACCGGCGAATCCCCTACGCGCGGCCCGACAAACCGGGCAATCCTTCCCGCCAAACCAGGACGCTCGGCCAATCTTCCCCACCAGGCGGGCGGCGACCTGAAAAATACAAGCCACATAAGCGGAAACACGCAAAAAATGCCCACCGCCCGGGTCAGCGGCAGCAGGAAACCCGTCACGAGCGCCAGCGGACGATGTTGCCGTTCCACGGCAAAACAAAACAGCATCAGCAAAAGAAAAAACAGCGATTCCGTGTAAATAAACTGGAAGAACAGCGAACCGGGAAACGACAGCAACAGTGCCAGCGCCAGCATGGCCACCTTTTCGGCATAACGCCGGGCCACCATCCGGAAAAAAAGCAGGAAAGCCGCCAGCGAAAACAGGTTTGCCAGGACCATCCCCGTCAAAACATCGTGGCCTCCCGTGCCTGCTGAAACCCACCGGATGAGCAACGGATACAACGGATAAAACGCACACGCTCCCATACCCTTTTTGTAACCCTCCCGGCTCAAAAACAGGTAATGCTCAGCGTCCCATGAGGTAAAATGCCTTCCGAAATTCAGATACCCGTCCGCAAACCACACGAGGGCTGCGGAAATGATAACAAGATACCCCGCCTTGAACAGAAGCAGCCATCCGCCAAGACGTCGGGCCTGGGGCGATAGTGTGATCATGGATTGGCCTTCTTGCTCCATCCGAACCTCAGATTCATTCCAAAATTCCAGATGCTCACGATCAAAATCGCCACCAGGTTTCCAAGATACATGTTCATCTGAAAATAGCGCGTCTGCAAATTGAGCAGCAGGACGCTCAAGCCGATGCCAGCCAAACATATCAGATTAAACTTTCCAAACCTGAACGTTCGAGCCGACCATGAATCGTCCACGGCCAAATCGCGAAATGTCCACAGTTCGTTCCATGTGAAATTCCCGAAAATGGCAATCTCCGCCGCGAGAGCCTTGCTCAACGACAAATTCAACCCAAGCATTCGGGGATCCGCCAGAACAAACAGGGCGGCCATATCCACCGCAATGCCGCTGGCTCCGACAAGCCCAAAGCGAAAATAGCGCTTTAACACCAGCACCAAGGAAGGACTGGCACCTCTCATTTCCACATTCCTTCCAATCACATTCATGGTAACAGCAGCCACGTTGCCGCCGGCTGCCCTTTTGATCGCCGACATTTCTGCAGCGCTTTTGTGTGGTCATGCCGAGAACTCCAGCCAGAAACGAAATTTGCCAACAGCTTCAGCAGGAGCGTTGGCCACACGCCGATCCAAGCAGATAAGAGCCAGGGTCTCCATTGCTTCCATTTTATCTTCGATTCTAAACCGCCAGACATGTTCCGTGAAAGTTTGAGTTTTTTCGCCAAAATGTTTTGGCTGGACACATCAGCCAAACAGGTGACTTCGAATGAGAGTATTCACAAGACTCTGTTTGTCCACATTTATTCTCAACAAGGGCTAGAGCCAATGGATATTGCGATGCCTTTGTTCACTCGCCATTGCGTCACCGCCTTGTCCGTGAGACTCAACCGCAAGCGTCAGGGAGCCGGGCGTCTTCCAGCAACGGGGCAGGCGCATCAATGGTCCCCCGGCCGCAACCTTCGGGTCTTCTCCTTCACATTGACTCCAACACTGCCTTCTCCGGCCAGGGTTTGCGCCCCTCCACTTTGACTGGTGGAACGGACGGCACCCTGGACGGGAACTTCTCCGTCAGTATTTTTGCCAGAGAGTCGATTTGTTCTCCGCTTAACGGCCCCCCCTTCTCAACGGCGAAGGCTGGCATCAGGGTTCTGGAATCGCCAAAAGCCACCACCACCTTCCAAAAGTTGTAATCGGTCCGATAATCCAAATTGCGCAAGTCCGTGACCATCGAGGCACGCGGCGTTGCCTCGTGACAAATCGCGCAAGCCACCACGTACAATTCCTGCCCCATCTTTCCCTTGGCCGGGTCGGCATGGCACCGTGCGCAATCCCCCTTGAACACCGCCTGATGGTCCGCTCTTGCCAATTGCTGGTTGCGTTCGCGTTCGCCCATAGACGCGTCCACTTTCGGGGGCAATATGTTTGCCTGCACTTCCAGCGTTTTAAAGCCTTGAAGGGTGGTGACGGTGACGGTTTTGGTGTTTGTGCCGGTGTGGCCCAACACGTTCATGGTGATCGGGATTCGTCCTCTGGCATGTGGCGCCAGATTCCACGGCATGGGCGGCAACTCCGCTGTTGTGCAGCCACAAGACGACCTCACCGCGCAGATCGTCACCTCTTTAGATGATGTGTTGGTGAAATTGAATAGAAAATGCGCTTCGCGATCACCTTCCTGAACAGAGGCCTTCTTTTTCTCAGTATCGAAGGCCAAAAAACCCTCTGGCAGCGCATTAGTGATCACAGGAGGTGCGTAGGGTGGATGAGTGGCTCGATAGGCTTCGGCGAGCGCTCGCGCCCGGTTCTCGCTGTAAGGGTCTTTTGGCCCTTCGGGGGCTGCTGCATCGAGCAAGGCTGCCATGTTGAATTCCTCAGAAGTCTTGTGCCAACTCAAACCCAAAAGGCGAAAATTGGAGTTTGCCGTGGTCAGGACTTTGGGGGCGACAAATCCCAGAAACGCCACTTGCAAGCCGGTTGGTTTGGGTGATTTCTCCGGGAAATTGAAAACGAGTTTGCGTCCGCCTGTTACCGGCTCGTTGGATGCGAGCACGAGTTTCTGTAGGCCGACCTTGGCTTGGATATTGGTAAACTCCCCCGGCATAACTGGCGTGTCCTCGCGGGGCGCAACCAAGAGTTCCAAATTATCAGGATTATCCACAAAAAATGCGGCGCAACTGGCGGCTTCGCCCGTCTTCGGGTTCCAGCCGAGGCCATTGGCAGGAATGCCGCTGTTTGTGAAGGAGCCAACTGCATATCGGCTTGGAAGCGACTGCATTGGGTCGGTTTTCCGGTCGAGCAACCGCGCCAATTGATCTCTTGTGACCAACGTGTCGGAGCTGGAATAAACCCTGGCCGTGGCCACTTCATACGACCACCAACCCACTACCGCCACCAGCAACGCCCAATGCACGACCCGCGCCGGCAGCCAGGAGATACCTTGCGCCTGACCTATTGCCCAGACGCAGGAAAGCGCCGCGGCAGCGATGGCGGGCGAAAAATCCATCAGCGAGACGGAGGAGATGAATGGTTGCCTTAGATAATAAATGAACAATGGCGCGAAACTTAGGAATGACCACAAGGCCATGATGACTGATTCCTGCGGTTTCGACCGCGAAGCGGAGCGCCGGCCTTTAACCCATTGTCGCAAGGCAAGCGCCCAGCCGAGAAGCAACAGTCCGAAGCAACCCAAATCGTAGGTGCTGAAATTCAATTCACGCCACCGAAACGTGGCCGACTGGCCGGGAAAGAACCCACTCTTATACCAGTCACTTCCATTAACATTCCCACTAGCAAGGAAAAGAGCCGAGAACAATTCCCTTGCGGCGGAGGAAAGCGGCTCGGCGGCGAACGGATGGGAAAACCGCGATGCAAACATCGTACCGTTCATGGCATTTAAGTTGAGGGAATGGCCAGATTCCAACCCTGAACCAAAGCGCAGATAGTTGGTGCCAAACAATGCAATTCCGCCGAGGCAAAACAGGGCCACACCGAGAAGCGATTTCCAGCAAGCCCATTTTGCGACCCTTGTATAGTAAAGCGCGATTAAGAGTGTCGGCAATCCAACCGCCAGTGACATTGGTCTAAAAAATGCGATCAGCGCCGAACCGACAGCCAACCCGCAATACAAGGACAAACTTGGATTTCTGACAAACCGCACTATTGCCGCCAACAGCGCAATTGAAACCAGATACCCGTAAGCAGCCGATTCATCAGCAGCAGTGAAGCTCGTGCGGCAAAGGGCCAAAAACGGTGGCGCCAACGCCAGAAGAAACACAGATGCGATGGTTTCAGGATGTTGTCCTAGAAAAAAAAGCCATTCCCCAACATTGTGGCACGACGTTGGCACGGTCAATCCCCGGAGCATCCAGAAGAGGACGAAACCCGCGAACAAACCGAGTGCCAGACGATCTGCAAACCCTCTCTGTCCCAAGGTTTTCGCAATCTCATCGAAAGGCAGCCGCCACAAAGGAACCCCCAGCCCGTGGGTCTGCTGAACTCCATCCCCTGCCCAAGCCATATCTGAACTAACCATTTTTGGATTGGTGTCCACAGCCACCGATCCCTTTTGCAACGCCACCGTTTGCCGCCGGAACGCCAACTCCTTCGAGTACCACCTGCCCCAGGCCGGTGTCAAATCGGTTCCGACCACTATTCCTAGAGTAAGTACCGAAGCCACGTAACAAAGAGCGAGGATTAATGCCTTGCTCGCTTTATTGTCTCGATGCTTTACCCCGCTTTTTCCATTCTTCTTTGTTTCCATGCAGAAACCTTTAGACCTTCATTCAAGATTTCTCGGCACGCTTTCCCGACCTTTTCCAGACGAAATAGATGCCCAGAGGCCCAAGCATCATGCAGCACATAAAGGCGACCACAAACGGTGTGCGGCGCGAAGTGTGATGTCGTAATCGAATACCCTCAAGCGCCGCAGCAACAGCATTGCTTCGAACCTCGGCAAGCTTCTTGGCCTCCTCGAGTGGAGCCCATTGCCCAGAAACGGGATTCGGATAGGCAGGAGGCCGGATCGTCGGTGCGCCTCCATCCACGCGCCTGTCAATCACCATTGTCATGGCGTCCGGCGATGGCAGCAAGCTCGCCCTGGTGCAAACGGGGCGAACGGCTGTAACCTCGACATCTACGCGCTTACGCAGGACCATTCCCTTGAACTGCACGGCATGACGCTCTTCAAAAACAAAACCATCGGTGATTGGCGTCTGACCTGCTGAAGTTACGCCATTGGCCCGGTAAAGGGCGTTGGTTTCGTCCCACTGCCCCAAGTACCTCACCTCCCGAGGCAATGATCCGGAACCGTTTAATAGGTCCCATTCTGCCCTTTCGGCTAATCTACTCCCCGCAGCGACCGAAGCATGCCAGTCATAGACGGGTGTTAGCCGATCCGTCTTCAGGATAGGCCAGTAGCATTGCGAGGCGAACATCAACCAAAGATGGCCGACCACTGCGTCGTCCATCTGCCCCACCGGAATGTTGGTCGCTATAATGGTGGCAATGCTTGGCGCATTAGTTAATCGTCCGCTTCTTGGCGGCCTAGTTTGTGGCGCAATCCCGTTCGTACTCAGGCGCTTTCTAGGAGGAGGCGCCTGCAGAAGGAATACGCATTCGTATATTTCATTCCCGTTGGTTGATCCTACTTCCCGTTTGTAAACCGTTCCAATTTCATTGGTCTCGGTGGTCTGAATCAACCAGCCGCAATCTCTTACATAGACCGTAAATGAGGCCGAGGCCTGAAGATTGGTTCCATTGAAAGGCACTATCGTCTGGCTTAACTTCCCGTCCACCTCATATTCTACAGCAAAACCAGAAGCTGCCTGTGTTGCTGCCATTATCATCAGAAAGAACTTCAAAAGCCAAACTCGATGAATTTGAGCACAGCAGTTCATGTTTAGGATCACGTAATGCCGAATGATCAGTTCTTCTCCCTCGGAACGAGGCTGAATAAGTTGGTGTTCTCCAGATCGCGCAAACTAGCCGGTGACAATTCCGGCGCATCAAATGTCATTTGCACCAGTTTGTCCCGAACCAGCTTGGACACCCTAGCGATTCGGTACACGTCCGGCTTGATCACGGCGATTTCTGCTTCAGTGAATTTGTGGCCAGCGACGCAATCAATGAAACTCGGCTCCTTCTTCTCCCGCGCCAACTCCATTGAGACGAGCAAGGCCAGACCAGGATCAATTTCCACCATGTTTGAAATTGACTGTATAACCCATGGAACATGCTCGTCGGTAAACATTTCAAAATTACTATCAGGTGAAAAAGTGATGCTTTTTAGTCCCAACATCGCCCAATCGGCCTTCCGCAGGTCATCCACAGTCTTGGTTCTCAACAGGTCGTTCCTATCGTAATTCTGAGCCGTCAACTCCAAAAAACGGAGAGCTTTTGTTCGTATCTGTGGACTACTATCAGCCAATGCCGAAACAATTTCACCATAGCTCGGTACGTCGTCGGTTGTCTTGCCAACTTCCATCTCCCAATATGCGATTGCCAGGGCGCGCGGAGGTGCCACCGGGTTGCGATAGCTCAAGTCCAAAGGTGTGCCCTCGATAAGAACCTCATGGTTCCTCGTAACATATGGTGTGAAAGCGAAGACTTGGTTTGGATTCTGAACGCAACAAAAATCCAAGATATCTCTGAAGGTATATTCTCCAGCCGGTAAATCTACGTAATAGTTGAAGACGGAAGACGAATTATATTTCTCCGGAGACATTCCAAGGGGATAAGAAATGCCAATAGGATATCCTGAAGCCAGGAGACGGATTAGTGGTTCAAAAATACCTTGGTACATCGGGATTTGAAGCGCGGCTGCTTTGACACTCACCTTCTGAGGAAGGACGCTTTTGAAGGGAATAATCTTACGATGTATCCAAATTATTCCTGTCTCAGGAGACTGTGTATAAGTATATTCGGGATACGAACCCAGAAATGCTTGTATTAATTCCTTTCCTGTAGTAATTTTCTTTTTGAACGAAAACATTGTCGAATCCGAATCAGATATGACGTCCGCATATAAATTACAACGGAGAAGGTACTTCTTGCCCATTTCCTGCCAAGCTCGTCTCATGTCGTTGGATTCGATGCTGACGTCATGAAGTTCGCAATTTAGAAGGCTCTCATCCCATCTGGAAGAAATCGGACTTTCGACCGCTGATCCCCACGTTCCAGCCGTCGCTGTCAGCATAAAGAATGAAAACAAAAGACTCCAAAAGCGATTCAAAGTACGATATGAATTGTAGTATAACACAACTAAACCCTTACGGGCATCCGTAACTTTGTGGCCCCTTTACAATGAGAACCGTGCCGGCACCACTAGTGCTCCAAGCGGTACAGCCAACAGAAACATTTTGCGCGGCATTATTGGCATCCGGATTCCGCCACGTCCAAGTGGTTGTATCGGCCCACTGTCCAGCGGGTGAGTAATAATTATACTGTCCGCCTGCCCAGCGACCTAATGTAACATTCTGAGTGCCACCCATTGCACAGCCAGCCACTTGTGGGACTGATTCATAGTGGTAGTCGTTAGGCGCGGTGCCAATGCCACCACTGACGTTAAACGAATGCGTTTCGTCATACCCTATATCAATTCCAAAACCATTTATATTCATGCAGCCGCCTTGCTGCGAGGTGGCTGGCCAAACTTCACCCCAACTATACTTTCCATCTTGCCCCAAACAACAGAATGAAAAGGTTATTGTAAAACCAACAGATGCACCGCTATTCCAAGGTGTGATGTTTGGGTTTGGGTCAACAGGATTTGGACACGCGTAGGTTGCAAGAGTTACGGTTAGAATCGGCGATCCATTTCCCCCATTTGACGTAACATAATATGGATTAGACTGAAGGTTTCGTTCAGAGGCGGTGGCATAGAAGGTATTCACACCTGCCCCCATGGCAGCCGCCTCAAACCATTCTAGCGTATCATCATCGATATAACCTACGCAAGTTAATTCGGCTTCGTCGGTTAGAGGTGGAAGTTCCACACAGTCATTCGCATCATCACCAATAGTGCATACATAGACCGTTGGGTCCCCGGTGCAATCTGGACTGTTGACAACATGATCAATCCAAATTTGCCCCGACTCCTGGGCCAAGCAGGATCCAAGCACACCCATCCAACCAGCAAAGAATAAGGCAACGGGCAACATGAATTTATGTCCAAAAGACCTGAAATTTTCAATTTGAATCAATTTCATATTAGTATTTCCTTCAAATGGTTGTATGAGTGCATTTATTGACGCATATTAGAGCATTCTAGGCAGAGCCTTAAAAGCCAAAAGAACAATCATTTTGCGACAAACGTCTATCATTTTGCGACATGGCTGCACGGTTCGCCTCCGTTTTCGACGTTTGCACGACTTTTGCCCTCATGCCTGGGAATTTGCGAGAAAAATTGCTGGCGTGCTGGTACCCGAGACTGGTCGCCGTTTCTTTCACTGTGAAACCCTTGTGCAACAGGTCAATGGCTCGGTATTGCCGTTGTTCAGCAATCCAAGACCGTATGCATTTAACAAACGTCTTTAGAAAATGCCTTTCAAGTGTTCTCACGGAGACGCCGACGTTCATTGCCATCTGCGAGACCGACCAGTTCGCCTCCCTTAGCAATTCAGGCCAGTTTTGGATGGTGTTTAAGTGAGTGTTCATCCCGGTTCCTTCAAGACAACGGCCATGGCGCACTGCGGGCAGGAGATTTTTTCGCCAATGGCGTAAGGTGGGAATTCGATATGTTCCTGGCAAAAGGAGCAGGAAATTTTCAGGTTTTCGGGCGCTCGCAAGGTAAGGGCTGTCCGGCAGAGCGGGCACGGAATTTTCCGGCAGAGGTTGTGGCTGGAAAACTGGATTTTTCCTCCGCAGGGTTGCTCGAAGACCAATTTTCTTTTGCCGGGGGCTTCGGAGAAGTACACGCCGTCGCCGTGTTCGGTGGTCTGAATGAAAATCAACCGCGTGCAGGTATGGTTGGGGATGTCCCAATCCAGAAAGGCGCGCGGCGAACGCCCGTAAACGCGTTTGAACTCGCGTGAAAAGTTGGAGGCCTGCTTGAACCCCAGTTCGGAGGCAACGTTTTTGACTGGAAGACCGCCTTTCAACTGCACGGCGGCTTTTAAGAACCGCTGTTCATGAAGCCAATCGTGGGGGCGGCAATGGAATACCAGCGCCATCCATCGTTCCAATTGGCGCGGGGAAATCCCCATGAATGCAGCCATCGCCTTGGCCTGGTAGGCCGATTTCGAGGCGTTTTTCTGCCATTGCTCCAACATATAGATGCTGATTCGCGTCATAATTTGGCAACACGACCGTCTATCTGACCATTCCTTCCCTTCGCCATTGAACCCGACCCGGAAAATGAGGCTGTTGGGGCCTCATCCTCCTCTGAGCTTGAAAAGCGCTTCCCCAGGCAACCTCGTGGCCAATTGCAATACGACACCCGGCCCATTGCCTGCGCCAATCAAAATCTCATGAAACTACACGCTTATATCTCCTCCCTCGAAATAGTGCAAGAATATTTTACATTATTTGACTTTACATTTTTTGCTCAATGGGAAAGCAATTTTAGGTTGAATGGCCCCTCGCAGCGGGGCGGGGCGGTTGACAAAGTAGCGCGGGCGTCCACGCCGGCGAGTTCATCGGGCGTCCCGCCCGGTGATGGTCCGGCTCCTGGCGGCGAGACGCCGCCAAAACCCGCAGGCGAGGACGCCTGCGCTACACTTTGTCACTGGCCCTGCGCATCGGGGCGGGCCATGCCTCCCGCAGGGGGGAGGCGCTCAGGCGGCATGAGGCCGTGGGCCTTTTAACCCGGCAGGGCTCCGTCGAGCCGCGACTTTTTTTCGACGAAATCGAGTCAGGGCTTGACGGAGTCTCGCCCTGTCGGGCGGCCTATCCGCCATTGTTCCTTGATCAGCAGTCCCCAAACCGCCACAAGAATCAAATTCCTCGTAATCAGGACCATGGTTTCCAGAGAATCCAAACCTCGGCCGTAATTTCCGCTAAAGGATGGAAAGATGACCGGTGTCAACACGGTCGCCAGCGGAATTCCAAGGACGATCCATGGATTGCCCTCCAATGTCCCAAGCGCCGCCAACGGCAGCAGCCAGATCATAAATTGCGGACTCAGAACCTGATTGAACGCCACAAACGCCAGCAGAGGCCCCAACAGCAATCGCGCCACGCGCCCGATGGAAGGTTTCGGGCAATGAACGGCGGCACAGGATGCCATTGCGACGGAGAAAACCACCGCCGCGATGAACAGCGCCCTGGCCCACGGCACCAGCGCCGAAGCCAGGGAACCATGAACTTCAAACCACCGCGTGACAAATACCCACGAGGCATCTGTCAATCCCGCGCGTTTCAACCCCCAAATCAGCGAGGCGGCGAGCGATTCGCATTGCAGTCCGCGCGCCCCTTGGAATTGGGCAAAACGCCACCACGGCAGAAAAAAACTCAGC
>Ga0224554_1002238_pt1 | contig 10391 bp, 7 predicted proteins | sample 714S22024metaG_FD_180666 | JGI IMG/M metagenome (GOLD analysis project Ga0224554, IMG submission 180666) | Peat soil microbial communities from Stordalen Mire, Sweden - 717 S2 20-24 | ecosystem: Environmental > Terrestrial > Soil > Wetlands > Peat | place: Sweden: Norrbotten County, Stordalen...
CAACCACCGAGACGATGGCCTTGTCGGTATGCACGCGCAGGACCGGATCTCCGGGGCGAATGACGCGCGGCCTGAGCAGCGCGCGAGGAGCGGCCAGAAACGAGGTGTAGGGCGTGACGAACTTGTAGCGGCGCGCAAGGCGGATGATCTCGTTGATCGCAGCTTCGGTTTCGCCGTCGCGTTCGATCTGGTCGAGCAATGCCTGCACTCGCGCTCCGGCCCAGAGGCGAGGCAACTGATCGTGTTCGAGAGACAACGCCGGAAAATCGGCCTTGCCTTCCGCCTTCAGCGCGCGCCCATCCTGCTGACCGTCCACGCTGAAGCTCACATTCTTCTGCGGCTTCGTATACTGGCCCACCCAGCGCGCCTCGCCGCCGTCGAAGACCGCATCTTCCAACGCATAGACCTTGTCCACGGCAGCCTGCGGAGCCACCATCAGCCGCAGATCCCCAATTGGAGTCCGTCCCACCTTGCCGAGAAAAGCAGTCAGCTTGAAGTCCACCGGCTCGGTGGAGAGCACCTGTTCCATGACGCCGCCGTTGCGGCTCAACATGCGCAGCAGGGGCAGATTCGCATCGTCGCCTACGGCGAAGACATCGGTCTTCGGACGGCGGCCGGCGGGCATCTGCTTCCACTTTGCCGCGTACCAGTTCGCCAGTTTGCCGCTCTGGATGACGCCGCGCGTCGCTTCGCCATCAGTCAAGAGAACCAGCGCCGCGCCCTGCGCATCCCCGCCGCTGAGCTGATTAAGCCCGGCATCCAAAGCCTTCTGCAAATCAGTTCCGCCGCGCAGATGACTCTGGCGCAGCCAGTTCATCGCGGTCGTTACCTGGGTGAGCTCCGCCCTTACCGGAGCGGGTTTGAAGCTCTCGACTCTGGTGTTGTAGAGCAGCAGATTGAAGTTGTCCTGCGGGCCGAGGCTTTCCAGTAGCCTGGCTGCGGCCGCATAACTGCGCTCCAGCTTTTCCCACTGCATGGAGAGCGAAGTATCCATCAGCACGACTACCGTGCGGCCGCCCTGCCCGCCGGCGGGGCTGGCGGCCTGCGGCGCAGAGAGTTGCGCCAGAGCCTCAAAGAAGCCCGGCTCGGCGGAGGGTTTCAGCTTCGAGTTGGAGGACGCGGTTCCGGGGTCAATTCCAGCGCCGACCGTGATGGCCGGATTGGGATCGCGGAAGGCAATCACTTCCAGAGCGTTGCCCGGCTCGTTGATTGTCCACGATGTGGCAAAGTCCTCGGACAGGTTGATGTTCGAGGCATCGACCGTGCCCCGGATGGTGTGCTCATCCTGCTGATCGATGCGGAATGGAAGCTGATGGCCCTGAAGGGCGAAATCCTTCAGCCGTCCGGCGGAGTGGAGCTGAAAGTGAATGGTGAGCTTCTGCACCGTCTGTCCGGCGTAAGCGTCCGGCTTGAGCGGCAGCAGGAAGTAACTCTTGCGCGCCGCGACGGGGATGTGTTCGTGATATTCGATCTCCAGCCGCTTGGTGCCGTAGGCGGGAATAGGAACGATGTACGCGCTGAAGATCGAGTTGCGCCGCGCGTCGTCCTCGGTCCGCTCGCCCTGTTCGAGCAGGCCGGGATCAATGGCCTGGCTTTTCAACTGCTGATAGATTGCCTTGGCCCGCTTGCGTTCCAGAATGACGGCGGGAATGCGCACCGGGCCGTCCCAGACGGCAAAGTCGGAGACCGTGGTGCCGCCAGGCAGGGCAAAGAGGTAGTTGCCCTCCTGCGGGCTGGCGGTATGGTTGGTGAAGACCTGCCTCACCCAGACGCGGGCGTCGCCGTTGTCGATGGCTATCTCCACGTCCATCGAGGTCAGCGACAGAATCGCCGGATCGGGCGCCTGTTTATCCAGTGGAACCAGCACGCCGCTGTCCGCAGCTGCCGCCATCGGCATCAGGAGCAACAGCGCCAACAACCAACCGCTTCGTCTCATCGCGTTCCTCTTTGCGGCAAGGATGAATTGCTACTGACTCGCGCCCCGCTCACCTTGCTAACCCCGCCAACAACGCTAACTACACTAACTCCGCTTCACAGCTTGTCTTCGGAAATCTTCACCAGCCCGTTTTCCGTGCCCACGTAAACCACTCCATTGCGGATGGCCAGAGCCGTCACATTCAACGAGGGCAGCCCCGCGGTGATTGTCTTCCACCGCATGCCCGTGGCATCACCAACCAGCAATCCCTCTCCCAGCGTTCCCGCCAGAACGATTCGTCCGTCGGCCGCCATCGCCGCCGGGTTCACCACGACGCCCTGGCGCGTAGCCTCGGTAGGCGTCACGCTGCCGTCGGCCGCCAGGCGCAGCACGCCCGCGCCATAAGTGCCCACCAGCCATTCGTTGCCCACCTGGGCCAGCGCGGTAATCCAGTTATGTTTCAGGCCGGAGGTGGCCGTGGTGAGATTTCTGCGCACCGAGTCGCCGGTCAGCAGCGAAAGCCCGCCCAGCGTTCCAGCCACGAGCTGATCTCCACTGGCGCCCAGCGCATAAACATGGTTGTTGACCAGCCCTTGAAAGGCATAGATGCTGTGCGCGCCGCTGGCATCCAAAAACGTGATTCCCGCCGGAGTGGCCAGGGCCATGCCGTCGCGGTAAAGGGCCACGTCGGTCACGTGATCGGCAATCAACCCTGCTTCGCGCTCCAGAACCTGCTTCTGCCGGCCGTCGCGGTCGAACATCACGAGACCATTGGCCGTGGCCACGGCAACTGCGCCATGCCGGGCGTCCTCCACAATTCGGTTCACGCAGAAGACATGCTCGTTCTCGACGTGCACCACTTCGCCGCCCGCGGCCGGCAGAATATCCAGCCCGCGGTCGAAATAGCCCACCCAGAGCCGTCCATCGGAGGCCACCAGCAGCGCGGAGATGTCCCGATCTGTCAGTTGCGCGCCGCCGCCGCCCAGCGTCCGGCGCCATTGCCCATCGGCCTCCTGTCGCAGCAGCCCGCTGGAGGCCAGAGCATAGCGGCTTCCTCCTGCAGCGAGAAACTGCTCGACGGTCACCGGTGCGGGCCGGTCGCTCAGGGACTTTGCCCCAGCGAGATGCTTCCCGTGCATTCCATCCAGATTTTCGCCTAAATTTTCAGCGCCAGTCAGAGCCACAATGGGTCTTCTGGCGTTGGTGTCGTTCTCGGGTCCGGAGAGCGGGACGCGCATCACCCCGGCTTCCATCTGCCCAACCAGCAGCGAGTCTCCATCGACCAGCAAAGCATGAGCGTATCTGCCCCTGGCCAGCACGCGCGCGATCTTTCCCTCGCGCACCTCGGCCACGCCCATCGGAGTGCCCACGTAGGCGCGGCCTTCGGCCAGGGCAATCTGCTCGACGCGCCGGTCGGGCATTCCCTGATCTTCGCCGATGCGCTCGGTTTGCCCGCCATGCCAGTGCAGCAGACCGTCGTTCAGGGTGCCCACCCATAACTCGGCTTCGTTGCCGGCCAGTGCTGTCACGTAGACGTTGTCCGTTGTGGGGTGGAATCTCTTCAGGGTCTTGCCGTCATAAATCAGCAGGCCCAGTTTGGCGGTGCCCATCAGCAATCGCCCGGAGGCCAGCGGCAGCACGCAGGTGACGGCCCGCGCCTCATCCTGACGGGCGCGAATTTGCCGGAAGCTCTGGCCATTGAAGGCCAGAACACCCTCGCCGAGGGTGGCGATCAGCAACTCCGGCTGGCGCGCGCCATTCGGCATGCCCACCACCATCTGCCCCAAGGGAGCCGCGGGCAGATCTATCCCCGCGCGGTAGATGTGTTCCAGCGTTCCGTCGGCCGCGTATGCATAAAGCCCCGCCGGACCGGCTAGAAAGATGCTCCCCTGAAACAAGGCCGCGCTTTTGAAGACTGCCGGAGCCCAGATTCCTTCAAAGCCAGGATTGGGCTGCGCGCCCAGCGATCGCTCTTCAACGTCGAAACGGTCCCGTTGCGACGCGTCGCGATTGGCGCCGTCCAACGCGCGCTCCACGCGCCAGATCACGAGTCCGGAGACCACCAGGCACAAAGACGCTGCCGCGATTCCAACAATCGTCACAGACCTTCTTTGAAGTTTCATGGTGGATTCTCTATCCTGGGCTTAATCGGACTAACAATATCGCAAGAACTCATCAAACGCAAATCGTCCTCACCAGCTGAAACCAGACAGCCTTCGCGAACCCCCTTGGCTTTACCCAAAGACTGACCGCGCTGTTCCAAGGCTATGGCTGACGTGAAAGGCGTCCGCGCCGGGAGAGCGGCTGGTTCACCCGGTCGTAATTCAGCTCGCTCCAGAAGAGCTTCTTGAGCGGTTCAAGGCCCTTGAATTGCTGAAGCAAGGTGAGGATGGATTGCTGGCGGTCCAGTTTTGGAGTCTGCAATGTCGGACGCTCCTAAGCTCAATACCAGAAGCCAATTGCACGAGCACATACCAGCATACGCCATTCGGTCTGGCAGTGTAGGCCGACGCATCAGGGTTAACTCTATGAAACTAAGGATACTAATCGACTTCGCCAAGGGATAATGCATTACGCTTGAGAAATCAATTTGAGCAATCCTGGGCAACCGATCCGATTGCCGATGATCTGGCGGTACAATTGCCCAAGCGGGAACTGGCAGAGGCTCTCAACCGCTTCGAAGCCTTACCGTAACCCAGCACAGGCGCGGATATGGGGTACGCGCCACTGGTCATGCCGTAATAATAGCTCTGACACGCTATGCGGTATCTAGGCCGGTTCTCTTTTCTCCCTCCCTCCCCACGGTTAGTCACAATGGAGTGACCGGCCCAATGCGCTGGGCGTGGGTTAAGCTGTGAGCCAAGAAGGAACACAGTTCAGAGCCACAAGCGGAGAGGAACCGGTCATGCAGAACAAGGTACGATTTTTGGGATTGGATGTCCATGCCGACACGATTGCCGTTGCGATTGCTGAGCCGGATGGCGAGGTTCGCAGCCTGGGTACGATTGCCAATCGTGCGGAGTCTATTCGCAAGATGGTGAAGAAGCTGGGCACGGTGTATCAGTTGCGAGCCTGCTACGAAGCCGGGCCAACGGGCTACGTACTCTACTGGCAGCTGGCTGAGTTAGGGGTCAACTGCGAGGTCATCGCGCCGACACTGGTTCCGGTGAAGGCCGGGGACCGGGTGAAGACGGACCGGCGTGATGCCGAGAGACTGGCACGTAGTCATCGGTCTGGGGATCTGACGGCGGTGTGGGTTCCGGATGCGGGTTCGGAGGCACTGCGCGATCTGGTACGAGCACGCGAAGCGGCCAAGCAGGATCAGTTGCGGGCGCGTCACCGACTGAGCAAGTTTCTGCTGCGCTCAGGCCAGCGTCCGGTGCAAGGAATGAAGGCATGGACGCAGCAATACATGATCTGGGTGAAGCAGATCTGCTTCTCGCAAGTGGCGCAGGAGTCCACGCGGCTGGATTATCTGACCGAGGTTGAACATATGGGCGAGCGGGTGGTGCGGCTGGAGAAGGCTATCGAAGAAGCAGTCAAGCTGGCCTCGCCCGAGATACAGGAAGTGGTCAAGGATTTACAGGCACTGCGCGGCATCGCGCAAATTTCAGCGGTAACGATTGCGGCGGAGCTGGGCAATATCTCTCGCTTTGAAGGTGCACGGCAACTGATGGGGTACAGTGGCGCGGTTCCCAGCGAGAACTCCAGCGGTAAGCGAACGCAACGCGGGAGCATCACAAAAACAGGCAACGCACATCTGAGGCGGATCGTCGTTGAAGCGGCCTGGAGTTATCGGCTTCGACCAGGTGTCGGGCCAGCGTTGCGCAAACGACAAGAGGGGGTTCCGGAAGAAATCAAGGAGATAGCTTGGAAGGCGCAACACCGCCTGCACAAGCGCTACTCCAGACTGGCAGCGGGTGGCAAGGACCATCGAAAGATCATCACTGCGTTGGGGCGCGAGTTGCTGGGCTTCGTCTGGGCCATAGGGACCAAGGCGGAAGCGGCAGTCAAACTGCAACGAGCGGCCTGACAAGAAGCAACGACAAAGGCAAAAGCAAAAACTTTCCAAAGAATGAAAAAACAAAAACGACACGACGCATGAACAACCCTACCCAATTCGAGGACAGAGCCAGCAGCAGCCGGAGCATGCACGTAGGAGAATCCTCGGCAAATCTATGCGACAGGCTCAGCCGGACTCGCGACTTTAGATTTGTTGCGGTTCATTCGGCTTCGCTCCCTCGGCTCTTCGTGCAATGACCCCTCTACTCCCCTGAGGTTTCCTTCACGCTAACCCCTTTGGCTACAACAGGATAGAGCTTGGTCTTTCAAACTGATATACATATGCTGTAAGATACATCACGATAAGGAAACCACATGCCCACTGCGAAGAAAGCCACTGCCCGACCGAAGCGCAGAATCGTTGCTCCCGTGGAGACGCGCACTCAACTCCGGCTCACCGTCGATTCCAAATTCACCAAGAGCCATTTCAGCCAGCTTTTCGCTGTGCTCAAAATCCGCAGAAAGAACGCCCTCGCGGAACACATCATCATGAATTTCAAAACTAGGGCCGCACAGGCACAGCTTGTTGCGTTCTATAACGGCCCGTGGCTGAACATTCCATTTCAGAGCATTGACACCGCATTTGTATTTCCATTGACACACGAGATCGCCGATGAGCTGGATAGAGTTGGCGGCGAGATTCTCGGCGGAGTGAATCGGTCCAAGACATTTCGCGTGATGGTGGCCTATTTTGCTTTCGTTCATAAACTGAAGAACCAAACACAGACGACTCTCGCATAGTCTCTACAGGGCATTTCGCAGGAGGCGACCGCCTACAAGTGATAATCGTGGGCGGCTTGCTGCCAATCGGCCATGACGCATTGTTTACTCTTTCGTGGCGAATGACGGGGGCATTCTCCAGTCATAGGCTACCTGCCGCCTATTTCCTGCTGGCATTGGCGCGGATTCACCAGACGTTGTAGAAGGTGCAGAGCATGTTGCATCTCCTCGTCCGTGAATTGGACGGCTATGCCGTGTTGCGCCGCAGTTTTTGTGACCATCCGCTTCCACTCGACGGTGCCGGTACACGCAATGCGCGATCCGTATTTTTGGATGGCCATCTCCAATCCAAAGAGGACAGCGGCTTCATCTTGATTGAGCACGGTCACAACGCGCCCGCGGTCGATGACGGAGACCCGCCCGTTCAGCGTGTACGAAACATCGCCGGTCTTGCGGTCAATTTTCCAAATGCGTGTCGCGGGGATCTGATTGGCGAGCGCCTGCTCCGTCTGTTGGCTTGCAAGCCGTTGTTGCATGAGGTCAACCCAATCCGTGCTGCCGTCATGATCGGACGGTGGGCCGATGTGCATCGCATTTGCTTCCAGCCTTGCATCGAGCCGCCGCTGATTGCGTTGATCTGCATAACGCCATCCGCGAAGTTGTGCGGCCGCCCGCGCATCTCCCTCGTCGGCCCTGTCCGCTACCCATGCGCGGAGATTCTTCGGAAATGCGTCTTGCCGTCTCTGCTGAATGGACAGCTTCAGAGCGCGTACTTCGAGGACGGATTGGGCAGCAGCCTGGGAGAGCAGAACCTTTTTGTCCGGCCATGACAGAGCGGACGCGCGAATCTCTTTCTTCTGTTGCAGCAAAACCTCAGGCAGATTTTTATGGTCCTTACGTCCATCGGCGGTGATGCCTTTGCACACCTCCCGTTGCCGATTGCGATACTGGTTATATTCGGCAATCAAGGCGTCGCGGTCTTGGCGTCGTTGCGCCTTGCGTTCATCCCTCTGTGCGGTATTACGTTCGTTTTCCTGAACCGGATGTGGCGCGGAGGCTTGAATGGATGTTGAGGCTGGTGTCCACGGCCCAAGAGCGGTTTCCGTCGCCTGACGATTGCCCTTTCCAGCGAAGTTGCTGCGGAATGCGTCGGAGGCTTTCACCCGAAGGTTGTGGTCAATGGCAAGGACCGTGTAGCCGCCCGATTCCGCCTTTTCAATGCGAAGATGATATTTTGCAAGAAGTGTATGTAGGGCTTCCCATGAGGCATTCTGGCGAGTTAGCAGCGTTCGTACACGCGGAGCAACTTCACGTCGCACGTAAGTTTGCAAGGACTCTTCATCGTGATAATACTCATACTTTGCCGCCGCACCTATTGGCTGTTGTCGAGCAGTACGAAGCGCGTTACGTTCGGAACGTGAAGTGGGTACTGCCTGTTTCGATTCCTCATCCCAACGTGTTTGCCCCGCCGTGTGTGCCCAGCCATATTTCGCTTCGAGGCAGCGCATTGCGGCGTCGAGCGTTAACCAGTTCCGATAGGGTGTATGCGCCTTGAAGGTCTCCGGATGGACCTTGTTTACCATGATGTGGATGTGAAAGTGCTTCTTGTCATCGTGCGCGACAATCATGAATTGATGGTCCCGGTATCCAAGAGCTTTCAACGTGTGCGATGCGCAGGCCATCCATTGTGAGCGAGTCGGACGTTCTCCCGGCGGCCAGGACAGTTCATAATGGCAGAGCGCATCCTTGCAGCGTGGGTTCAAAAATGCAATCCCCTCCATTTGAACTGACACCGTGTCCAAACCGGCAAGGTTCTCCGACAATACCACGTCTCCTCGTAAAAGAGGGTTCCCTGTATTCGCGTCGCGTTCCGTAGTCAGGTACTTGCATAGCCGTTTGAAACTGCTCGCGTGTTGCCGAGTTGGTTGCACTTTGGCAATCATGCTTACTCCGCGGTTTTCTTGTTGAAGGTAGCAAGTGCCGTGTGCAGTTCCGATAGCACAGAGTTGAGTTCACGGCGCAGTTCTTCCTCGTTGGGCAAGCCTTTTATCTCCATCAGCAGATGCTTTTGCAATCCGAAGAGCTTGCTGAGTTCGGCGGCAACTTCCCGGCTTACACGGGAACGTATTGGCCGGTTGAGAGCGCATTTACGAATGTATTCGCTGACCGTCAGGCCGGCGAGATGAGCCTGTTGGCGAATGATTTCCTTCTCTTGGGACAAGAGTTTGATGAGCAATCCCCGGCGATGTTCCGTCTGCTTTGGTCTTGCCATTTCGGTGCTCCTATGGGGTCTCGGGGCGAAGCCCTGAGCAAGGTGCGCAGGCCCAAACCCGAGTAGCGCAGCGGATTGGGTTGGGCCGGTGGATATGCCAAAACGACCGCAGGGAGTTTCGGTATATCCAGCGCCTACCTTGCCTTCACGATTACCTGCTTTTTCATCCCCGTCAACATCATATTACATATTTGACATCATGTTTATAATTGTGGTTTAATTTTGTTGTATGGAGAATGAGGATCGTTGTAGAGCGCATATACTCTCGTCGCACAATATCGAGGAGTTTCGTGCGTTTCTCAAGGAAAAAGCGAATGAACCAGTTTCGCAACCTACTTCGTACAAAATGGGCTGGATTGTAAGGACGGTATTCCCTCAACTGTCAGAGCTTCGGAAACGGGGATACTCTCTCAAGATGCTGGTCGGTCTTTTTGAGGAGAATGGCCTGAGAATCACCGCAACCGCATTATCGGGCTACATGAAAAAACTGAATGAAGAGGCTGAGGTGGGCAGGAATCGAGCTCATAAAGGGGGATCACAACCTTTGTCTCCTGGTTCGGAAGCGCGTGGACCTTTGGCAATAAAGGCGGATGTACCTCTGAAGGAAAGGGCGCAACGATGATCGTACCGTGCAACGACCTGCAAACATTTTTTGGCGGATTGCTGTGATGTTGGTTCATACAAAAGGACATAACCGTGCAGGGCCTTCCCGAGAAAAGTCAGACAGCGGGTGCGAGGAAATCAAAGTTGTCTGTGCTGGCTTGCAGACAATTTCGACGGCACTTTGCTCCGTGGGCTTGGTAAATCCGCGCGTAATTCAAATGCAACTCAACCGATGAGGTAAAGGGATGCCGAGAAAGATTTTGAGACTGCCGACTGTGTTGGATCGCACCGGCCTATCACGCAGCACCGTCTATCTGCGCGTCACAGAAGGTAAGTTCCCAAGACCAGTGTCGCTCGGGGCCAGGGCTGTCGGCTGGATCGAAACCGAGGTCGAGGAGTGGATTGCCTACCAGATAGAGGCCAGCCGGGAACTTTGCGGCCAGAGAGCTGGCGTGAATCGTTCGTCTGCGAGATGACGCCGGCGCGGGATTTGGGATTGGCACCCATCCGGGATTGGATTGCAGCGCGTCCCTGGTTCTCTGTCGGCCGAATTGACTGGATGCCTATGCCGCAGTTCCACGGAAGGACAACACCTTGCCGCCGCGCTGTGTCTGCTCCAGGAAGTCCGCCCATTCCTGCATCATCTTGGCCCGTGGCTCCAGATAGAGGGCGTGGTTGTAGGCGGCGCTGACAGCATTTCGCGGAGCGTGAGCAAGCTGCAACTCAATATGGTCGTGGTTGTATCCCTGCTCGTGCAAAATGGTTGAAGCCAGCCCACGGAAGCCGTGCCCGGTCATCCGGCCTTTGTAGCCCATCCGC
>Ga0224554_1002240_pt1 | contig 10386 bp, 14 predicted proteins | sample 714S22024metaG_FD_180666 | JGI IMG/M metagenome (GOLD analysis project Ga0224554, IMG submission 180666) | Peat soil microbial communities from Stordalen Mire, Sweden - 717 S2 20-24 | ecosystem: Environmental > Terrestrial > Soil > Wetlands > Peat | place: Sweden: Norrbotten County, Stordalen...
TCTGGACTACTGGGATTAACTAGAATTAGTTCGTGGTTATCAAAACCATCCATAGAAACCATATTCTCTAGGTAATCTTGTATCCACCTTTTGGTTTTAAAAACGCTACAAATGAAAGAAATTTTATTCATTAAAAATGCTGTTATACCTCTCCAGAACTCTCTTGTAATATTCTACCTGAATATCAAGATTTAGGACCATATTAGCAAAGTATTTCTGCTTTTCCTTCATAGTAACAATATCCGCTGATTTCTTATATTTTTCAAAATACTCCGTCCAATGCTTTTCAGGAAAGAAAGGAAGAATATTCTCCTTCTCCATAAAAGAGGAAAACCACTGATAATCATGTTCTTTATTATTGGGCGTCACACCAACGATAATAGAATTCGAGGCTAAATTCCATACCAGCCTATCAGGGGAAGTGCTGTTACCATTAATATAAATAATATACTTATATTTTAACTGCTCGTCTGTAGAAGTCCTTGAACAAGTGATAGCATCATAATCAATCCCACAGTCTTTTAGGCTTTCTTTGTTAAAATGGACAAACATAGTAATCTTAGCATCAATATTAGGGTTACTAATGTTATTGGCGCAAAATTCGACTCTTTGACATAAGGTATTGTCCCTGAGTTTGCCCGTGTCGCTGCCCCTAAAAATAGCCTTATCAATTTTATTCTCAAAAGGAATATCTTTAGAAAGGATTTGGCCAATATGGTTATTGATGATAAGATTTTGAACCACTAAAGCGTCGGGGACACAAATGTGCGGGCTATCTTTGTGTTTTTGCCAAGTAAGCCTAGATAATTGTTTTTGATCTCTATTAATTCCGTCATCAAAATTAAGAACAATGTCACAATTTAAATTGAGGTTATTTTTAGAAATGACATAATTCAAAAATTGAACTGAAAATTCAGCCCTCCATTCATTACCTTTGGAGATATGGGCATTGATAATTTGGATTTTATTACCAGTGCATCTCACTAATACTTCTAAATCTCCCAACCTAATATCTTGACGAATACGACGGGAAAATTTGATATTATTGTTTCGGAACTCCTCTTTGAGAGAAAAATCAATTAAATCTTTACTTGTGTATGAAATAGACATCACGCCTTTCCTGTTGATACATTTTGAAGAGACTCGTAACAGGTTCCCCAATCAAAAGGGATTTCCCGACTAGAATATGCCTAAAAATGTAATTTCCGGTGAACATATCTGTAGGAAAAGTCGTATAGCCCATTCTCATTCTAATCTGACACATAGTATTCAAAAAAAGCATCATATTATCATATTTCGCACCTATCACTCCCACATTAATTAAATCCCACTCAAATTGATTAATAAAAAACAATATATAATTTTCCCAATTAAATTGTTTATGCCCACTTAAATAAGGAAATTGGTAGAGTTTTATACTATCTTTACCCAAAAAATAGTCAATTTTTGGAAATTCATCAAAGAGCATACTAGGATTTTTAACTATGGCCACATCCGATGAATCAATCAAAAAAACACCATCAAATTTGTTAGCCTCAAGATAATCTCTCCAACAAAAAAATCTCCAGTCATTATAAGGATAACCATCTGGGGTTTTTACTTTTATAAATTGAATTTTAGGGGTTGTATATTGTTTCAGGAAGTCGTCACTCAAATTATCGTGAAAAACTCTGGCTTCGATTCCTAGGGCTTTGACTGGGTTATACCACCCTTCTATGTAATTGAAGGAATTTTGTTGTACACGGCCATCCTGAGCCATTCCCTTGAGGTCGGGATCACCCGCTTGAGGATGGTTTTTCTTAGAAAGGTAGGTTGAGAGGATGACAAGGGACATTCAAATGTAAATAGTTTCCTGCTTTTTCTTGGAATGAGGATGCGGCTTCTTAGTGGCACGGGTATAGGAATCTTCTGCTTTTTGGCGGACTTCATCTTGTCCGGTTGTCCCGCCACGCTTTTCGCTCAATTCCGCCGATAAGTCTTGCATTTCGCCGAGAGTCATACCATTTTTGGCGGTCTTAGCGACGAATTCCTTGGCGGAATTTGGGTCAATTTTGGTGTCCACAGAAGCTCTTGGAATAGTAAAAATTCTAGTCCAAGTGACGCCTTCTTCATCGGTAAAGTAATGAGGTTCAGTCATTTTTTGAACGACTTCTATTACTTTCCCGGTTGACGGGTGTTTAAAAACAAAGAGGGGCATGTTATTTACTATAAACGAACTTTATTTTAGCCGCATCAAACTGCACCCACTTACCTTCTTTGTTTTGAACAAGGGGCGTAATTTCTTCTTCCTTTGCATTAATTTTCAGATCAGATGCCGCCAATTGCCCAATTATTTGGGTGATAATTTCTGTTCCAAGTGTTTCGCTAGTTATGTTGATTTTCATAGTTATTTTATTTTAAATTATTTGAAATATCCATTGTGGTATTCTCTTTCCCAAAATCAATAAAAGCGTGGCTTATTTGTTCGGTTTCAGGATTTTGTATAAAGGTAATTTTCATTTTATAGCTATCGTTATAACTTAGGGTATTATTTAGTTCTATAAACTCTCCAAAAGAAGATAATTTAATTAAAGTATTAATAGCTATTTTAGGAAAATAATAAAGATTTTCAAATTCACCAACGGGGTTATCCATACCTGTCATTGGAAGATAACGTTTCCTCAAACACCACAATACAAATTTAAACCATGTTTTCTTCATAAACCTATTATATGACAAAGTGCTCAGATAGTGAATCTTTACTACCCCAAAATAAAACCCTACCTTTTTCATCCGGCGGTAATGAATAAAAATTAACAAACTTTCTAATGCTCATTTGCTTTTTAAATTCCAGGACCTGTTCTTCTGTAGCCTCAATCATCCCAACAACAGATTGTACATTTTCAGAGAGTTTTGTGGAACCTAAGAGGATTTCCTTTTCAGCATATCCAATAACTAATTTTAAAATGTCAATATGTTCATTAAAACAATAGTTTTCTAAAATAGTATCTAACGTAAAACATTTACATGGATAAAAATCTTCCTCTAGTTTTGTGCATAGTCCGATATTATCAAAGTCAAAAAATATATTATCAATAAGATTTGGACGACTAAATTTTCCTATAATCTCATTAACGTAAACTCCTGCAAGATAAGGAGTAACTCTCCCGGCAAAATGTGCATTGTAACAATTCTTTAGAAGAATATTAAAGTTGTCAACATGGGGTTCAAAGCTGTAAATCTTTCCGGCACCTAAAGTCAACGCCGTAAAATCAAAAAACCCTGGCCCAGCACCAATATTTGCTATAATGGGTCCGTGTTCTTTATGACCTTTTAATTTATATTGATTATCAAAGAACGTCTCCCGAAAAATCTGATCGTCATTTGAAAAACTTCGTTGTACGATTTCCGGGGTCATGGTATTATTCGGGATGCTTTAATTTCATCTAAAACCCATTGCTGAATCTCAACCTTATTCCAAGGGCCGGTAGGTTCTTGACTGGCCCAGTTTTGCAACTTGTCAAGATGTTTATTGGTAGAGAGAATATATTTTTCTAATTCAAGAATTTCTTTTCTTAAATTTACAGCCGCCAAAGAGGTTTCTGTCTGGTGTTCTGAGGATGGGAATTTTTCAATTTTCCAACATAATTCTAGGGCGCGTTCTGAGAGAGATTTCATGTTATTTCATTATCTTGAGGATATTATCCAAGAATTTTTCTTTTGAGAAGGTTTTTTGAAGAGTAAATCCGGCTTCATTAACACGGTTTTTCTCTACTCTTTGAACGGCTTTTTCACATCCTTCAATAAAAGAATCCTTAGTAAAAGAAAATATATTTCCAGTATTGAATTGCCCATTTTGCTGAAAAAACACCCCATCGGCTGCCGGTTCCATACCAGATGGTTCGACTAGGACAGAATTTTCTTGGGTAGCCCAATCTTTGTGACCGTTACAATTCAGCATAATGGCGTGTTTTCCCATAGCAACGGCGTGGTGGCATGGCATATTCCAGCTTTCGGTCCCCATACCAATAATAATATCAGTTGAATTTAAAAATTCATTATAAATCACATTTTCCTGCATAAGAGGATAGAATTGACAATTGAAAGGTTTATTTCCAGAAACCATCTCGGCTATAATTTGGTTGTTGTTGTGATTGATTTCTTCTTGATTTCTTCCTAAAAAAGGATTAAAAATAGCACATTGGAGAGAATATTTTGGATTATTGCCATACTTCTTAATCCAAGACTTAATAACCTTTTCAGTCCCCTTCCTTTTTTCCGCTTTTCCTGGCAAGAGGAAGGTAATCCTATCATCAAAGTGAAATTTCTTATTTATTACTTTAAAATTATAGGAATCAAAGGCCAGAGGCAGATATGAGGTTTCAACGCCAACCTTCTTAAAAACCTCACGGGTATATTGAGAAGTAAAAATGGTGTTATTGTTTTTGGCACAGTTAATTTCCGCCGGGGTTGGGGCATCTAATTCATAGAAAGATAACAAGGTTTGTTTATTTGAATAAGAGGATAAACCGCCGTTTAGATGCCATAACTTGAAGCAGGGGATATTTCTGTCGTGATTTTCAAGTCCATACTGGATTTTGGCCTTAATCCAATTTTCAAAGTCGGGATTAGGAGTTTGGCTTTTGAGGTCAATCCCGCCGATGGGGAATAACGAAATTTCGTATTTTTGGCCGTTTAGCTTTTCTTGCTCAAAAAGTTCTCGTAGAATTAGTATCCCGATTTGGCCGAAGCTCACGGAATTTTGAGGTAGTTCAAAAGCTAATTTTTCCATAAATTGAAAGTTAGGAGGCCCTTTTTCGAGAGCCTCCTACTTGGTATGTGCTTAACTCAAATTTAGATGATATTGTCATCTTGTTCGGTAGTGGCAAGTGGCGCGGATGCCACAGGTGCAGCTTTTGTGGCGGCTGGTGTGGCGGCTGGTGTGGCGGCTGGTGTGGCGGCTGGTGTGCTACCTACAGGCTTTGGTTTGGACAGATAAATCCTCAAGTCTGGCTGATTCTCCGCCTTCTTAAACTTATTAGAAAAGATGACGATAGATACTGCTTTATCCGCCAAGCCCGCGCCTTTCAGATTGATTGTGCCGGTGAGATACTTTCCTTGAGAAGACTCCCTCTGCCACAGCGCTCCTAACTCCACGTTATCATTGGACTTTTTTACGACGGGTTTTGTTGTTGGTTCACTCATAATTATGTTTTTTTGTTAAAAGTATATTAGCATGTCACTAAGTTTTTGTCAAGGACTATTTTTCAAACATAGTGAAGAAGATCTTCTTCCTTACTAAGTTTTTCCTTGATTAAAGCAAGTCCTCTACTGTGCAAATTCATAATTGTCTGCGGCGAGGTTTTCATCTTTTTTGCAATTTTATTCCAAATCATTTTCTTTTGGCCAGAGTATCTATATTTAAAGACATCCCTGATTCTCTTGTCGTCAGCCTTATTCAAAAGAGAAAATATGTAGTCCCGGCTTTCTTCCAAGTGGGGCATTTGGTGGGAATAATTTTGGTAAACCTGCTGATCCTCGATTTTCTTCTGAATATTGTCATCGCCGTATTGAGGAATGATGAAACGCCTCGCGTTCATTGAATTGAGGCACAAAAATCGGGCGTAGTTGCCAATATGGGAGGATAATTTAGTGCCGCGCTTTGGGTTAAAGCTCTTGATACAACTTAAGATGATATAATTTTTTTCATTGAATATATCCTGTAGGAAAACTCCCTTGGATGCTAAGGCCGAAGAATATTTGTGACAGACACCGAAAAAGAGCTTTTCTGTTCTTCGGCAAATTTCTAAAAAAGCGTCGTTATCGCCATTTAATTTAACCATCCTAATTAATTTAAGATCTGACCATTCCTCAATTGGTTTAATTTTCACACTACTTAGAGACTAATAAAGAGGAAAGAATTCAAAAATTTTAAACAATTAATTAAATCTTCGATATTGGATTTGCCGAGCAAATCGGGACTTTTGCGGTGATTAAACGTTGGAAAGTCCCTATAAATTCTTTGAAAATCTTATGATTTTGCGGTAGCAAAATTGGCTTGTTTTGACGTTTTGGTATCGAATACAAGCCACTTGTAAATCTATAAAAGGCACGGTTCTCCCGAAAAACGGGAACGATTAAAATGTGCTGTTAGTACGATATTGCAGTCACCCTGTAAATATCATCATTTTAACCCTCTAATGTGACGGTCGTGGCTTACATCTGCGCGGTATTAACGCCACCTATTGCTGTGTTTTTAAAGTGCGACATGTCAGTATTAGACATCATATCTGCCTCTCGGCAACTTGTTTTCGCCTAACTTCTTCCTGTTTCACTAACTTTCAGGAAGTAAAATTATTTAATTCATTTAATTTAAAATAAAGACTTGTTTTATTTTTTCTCGTCTTCATCTGTTTTCTTTGGTTTATTTGCTTCTTAGAGAGGTTTCTTCCCGACATAGTGGGAGGTTGCCCATACCAATGATTATATCCTAAAATTCTTGCTGCTTCTTTGCAGATTATGGGGTTTGGGTGAGCATGAATATTTTGGAATAATTGAGTTTCATCTAAATGAAATTTATTCATTAAATATATTTTCTTTGATTTGGTTAAGTACCCAAATATAGCCCTCGTGCCTATAGCTTTGCTTTTTCTCGTTCCCTTTTGCGAGGCATGATACTGTTCATGGCAGGCCCGACACAAAGTGATTAAATCTTCAAGTTTTTCATTTCCCCAATTTTTATAATGTTTATGGTGGACATCATAACCCTTATTACCACATTGTTTGCATTTATTTTTATCTCTATCTAAAACACTTTGGCGTATATCTTGCCAAGTGACGGATTTTAAATATTCCCTGTGTGCTATTTGTTCTACGGTCAACATAGTGACTTTATGTATTATATCTACATTTTTCTTCTAAAGTCAAGATAAATCGTATAATAGTTAAATATGATTCCTTTATTAAATTTAATATTTTGGGTAACTTTGCTCCTTTACATCCTTTTGGAGACTGATGCCCCTGTGGAATATGGGCGGTTTTTGCACCTGAAATTCATTAAATATAAGCAATTTGAAGAAAAACAACAATTATTTCCAGATTTGAAGTATAGCCAGTTCCTCTCAAATTACTACCCTAATTTCTTTATAAAATTAATGACATGCCAAACATGCTTGGCGGCGTGGTTGAATATTTTGGCCTTTACTTTCTTTTCAAAAGACCTTGGCGGCTGGCAGTTTTTGGGCATTACAATTATCGGATCGTGGATAGGCATTGCTGGGCTGAAGTTAATTTTAAATAAATTATATGAATAGCATGGTTCTTCAAAGGATTCTCGGCGGTAAAAAAGATGATCCAAAGGGGCCACAAAGGGGCAAAACGGGCCAAACCCCTCTAGAATCTCCAATAGTACCTCCCGAAGTTTTGCGGGAGAAACTGGTAGAAAAATTAAACCCAAAACCAATCATAGTTTTGGATGAAAAATCCCCGCCGCCGTCTATCGGTAATCCAGTTAAGCTTGAACTGGTCCATTTTTCCAGCCTTTTTGAGTGGGCGCATTGGTATGAAAATAATAAAACTCTTTTTAATGAACAACAAATAAAACCCTTGGAAACTTTAATTGAGGCGCGAAATATCACTTTAGGCGGCTGCAATTGTGATAGGGAGAAAAGGAAATTTATTGCCAATGATTATTTTAAAAAATTTTGGATTAACAACCGCGCGACTGATATTTTGCCTACACTTCAAAAAGCCTTAAATACTAAAAAGATTATATTTGGTGATTTTTTAAGTTTTCCGGGATAAAAGGATGTAATTTCTCTTGCAATTAAGAGAAAATTAGATTAAACTTTAGGTAGTCACATGGATATTTTTACTAACGACCTTTCAAGGGAAATTTATAACACTACATACAGAGCACCTGGAGAAAAAGAATATTCCGACACTATAGAAAGGGTTGCCAAAACCGCCGCTTCTGTTGAAACTAAGGAAAAATATCAAGAAGTCTATGAGAATTTTAAATGGCTTTTGGAAGATTTTAAGTTTGTTCCTGGAGGTAGAATTTTATCAAATATAGGAACAGGTAGGAAGAAAACTACATTGTTTAATTGCTATGTATCAGACGCTAAAATGGAAGACTGTGATTCTCTTGAAGGAATTTATGATATGCTCAAGGCCCAGGCTCTTACTTTAAAGAGCGAGGGTGGTTATGGGACAAATTTTTCGTGGTTAAGACCCCAAGGAGCTTATATCGAAGGTATTGGGTCTCGAACTCCCGGCCCATTGAAGCTTATGGAATTGTGGGATAAATCTTCTGAAATTATTACCGCCGGTTCTGAATTAGCTTTTGGTGGCAGGAAAAAAGACGAAAAAAATAAAATCCGTAAAGGGGCACAAATGGCGGTTTTGTGGTGTTGGCATCCCTCTGTAGAAGAATTTATTATTGCCAAACAAACCCCTGGTCGTTTAACTAAATTTAATATGTCAGTTGGGATTTATGACGGTTTTATGGAGGCTGTTCAAAAGGATGAAAATTGGGATTTAGTTTTTCCAGATACTACTTATATTAAATATAAAAAAGAATGGAAAGGAAACCTTTTTGAATGGAAGTCTAAAGGGTATCCAATTATTGTTCATAAGACTCTAAAAGCTAGGGAACTTTGGGACAAAATTATGGCGGCGACATACAAAAGAAATGAGCCTGGGGTACTATTCTTGGACATTACAAATAAATTAAATCCATTATTTTTTATGGAATATATTTCTGCCTGCAACCCCTGCGGAGAGATCCACATGCCAACAGGTGTTTGTGATTTAGGTTCTCTTAATCTTACTAAATTTATTATAGATAAAAATAAATTTGATTTTGAATCTTTTAAGAAGGCTATTCGTCTTGGGATTAGATTTTTAGATAGTATTAATGATGTCTCTACCACCCCATTGCCGGAATATGACAAATCAGTGAGGGAAAAAAGAAGAATTGGCTTGGGAACTTTTGGGCTTGGGTCGCTACATTACATTTTGGGGATTAAATTCGGCTCTCAAGAATCTCTTTCTTTGATTAAAAAAATCTTCAAGATAAAATGTGAAACAGAACTCGTGGCCAGCTCGGAACTAGGTAAGGAAAAGGGTAGTTTTGAATTATTTGATAAGAAAAAATACTTCGACACTTTTTGGTGGAAAAATCTCAAAATTTCTCAAGAAGTAAAAGACCAAGTAGAAAAGATTGGCTGTATGAGAAACAGTCATCGTTCAATGAACGCGCCGACCGGGAATACAGCTACTCTATGTAATAATACTTCGAGCGGAATAGAACCAGTTTTCCTAAAAGATTACGTTCGCTGGAACATAGTTTCTGATACAGAACGTTGGGAACTTAGGAAGAGGGGGTTTGACTTTTGTGATATTACTTTTGGCGAATGGAAGGAAACGGCTAACATGAAATTTGCTACCCGTGGTGACGAACAAATTTTGAAGGGCGAATTTGAGGGAGTCAAGTATGAAATTGACAAGAATAGGGGTCTTACAAAAGCTAATCTTATTGAAGATTATGGCTGGAAAATGGCTAAATCTATTTATGCCGATAACCTAGATAAGATGATTAAGGATGGTATTTTTGTAACAACAGAGAATCTTACTGTCGAAGAACATGTAGAAACCTTGGCTCTTATTAGTCACTATACAGATCAGGCATGTTCCAAGACCGTTAATCTCCCCAAGAATTATGAATTCGAGAAATTTAAGGATATTTACCTCAATGCTTGGAAAAATAATATCAAGGGTCTAACTACTTACCGTGATGGGACCATGACGGCGGTGTTGGAAGCTAGAAATTCAGAGAATGTTTCTAAGAGTCAGATTGTTGAGTCATTTGCGCCGAAACGACCTAAAGCACTTCCATGTGACATTTATCTGACGACTTGTGATGGGGAGCAATATTATGTCGTTATCGGAAAACTTAACTCGCCGTATGAGGTTTTTATAGGTTTAAATAACTATAGAGGTAGTGTTGTAATTCCCGTTAATATTAAAGAGGGTTCTATAGTCAAAGATGGTAAAGGAAAATATTTTTTAGTTAGTGGAGAATATCGTATTCTGTTGACAAACGGGCACGTTGACCACAATAGAGATGCTTTGACTCGCTTGGTTTCAGCAAACATGCGACATGGAGTGCCGTTAAATTTTATCATTGAACAACTTTCAAAGAATGAAGGTGGGATATTTATTTTTAGTAAGATTATTGGGAGGATTTTAAAAAAGTATGTAAAGGATGGGACACGAGCAGGAGCCTGTCCTAGTTGTGGGGGAGAAACACAGTATAGGTCTAAATGCCCTTCTTGCCCTCAATGTGGATGGAGCGGTTGTTCTTAATATGTATAAACAACTTCATTTAAGATTTGAAAGGGAAGA
>Ga0224554_1002241_pt1 | contig 10385 bp, 7 predicted proteins | sample 714S22024metaG_FD_180666 | JGI IMG/M metagenome (GOLD analysis project Ga0224554, IMG submission 180666) | Peat soil microbial communities from Stordalen Mire, Sweden - 717 S2 20-24 | ecosystem: Environmental > Terrestrial > Soil > Wetlands > Peat | place: Sweden: Norrbotten County, Stordalen...
TCGACCCGCATGCCTTCTTCGATCAAAGACACGACCAAATGGCCCAAGTCCTCGGCGAAAGCTCCGGCCAATCCTCCCTTCCTAAGCTTCTCAAAGCCTGGGGCCTGGATATGGACGTGAACAAAGTCGTGGCCGACGTCGGTTCCTGCGTGCGCTTCCCCCAGGGAGAAATGCCCACCGTGCCACTGGTCACCCGCAAAGGTGTCAACGAGGACGACATCGTAACCAGCCAGATTGACACCCTCGAATTCCCTTTCCCCGGCGCTTTCACCGGCAAGCCGGCCGATGGCCTGACGCAAACCGTCCTAGCGCAAACCACCACCAATGCCGAACTGGTCGAAAGCATGACCGCCGGCATGAGCGGCCAACAGATTCTCAAAGACTTCAAAGCCACCGGCATCCATTATGCCCTGGCCGTGCGTCTGTCCGGCAAATTCAAAACCGCCTTTCCCGAAGGCAAACCGGCCGAAGCCCCGCCCGCCGCCAACGAGCCAAAACCGGTTGCGACCGAGACGAATCAAATCAAGGAATCCCCCAACAACGTCGTCATGCTCGTAGCCGATACAGACTTGTTGGGTGACAGCGTGGCGTTCAACATCCAGAACTTCGGCGGCATGCGCCTCGCCACACCCGTCAACGGCAATCTCAACCTCCTCCTCAACGCCGTCGAGCAGTTGTCCGGCGACAACGATCTGATCGCCGTGCGCAGCCGCGGCGGCCTCAACCGACCCTTCACCCGCCTCCAGGAATTGGAGGCCAACGCCGGCAAGCAATGGCAGGATAAGCTCAAGGAATTGGAAACGTTGCAGAACGCCACCCAGCAAAAGATCAACGAATTGCAGGCCAGCAAACCCGCCGGCGCGCAGCAGGGTTTCTTCTCCCCGGAACAGCAAGCCGAATTGAAAAAATTCGAGGACGCCGTGGCCGACTACAAGAAACAAGCGCGGCAGGTTCAGAAGAACCTTCGCAAAGATACCGACTCTCTTGAAACCCAGATCAGGGTCATCAATATCGGCGCCATGCCCGCCCTGGTCGCCATCACCGGCATTGTCCTCTCCATTGTAAAACGCAAAAAGACCGCGGCAAAATGAATCGCAAACAACTAATCCTTATTTTCCTCGCGCTCGTCGTTCTGGGCGGCGCTGGTTTGGTCCTGATGAACCGCCACGACAACTCCTGGTCCGCGCCCCAGGGCAAAATGGGCCGGAAGCTTTTCCCCAACCTCGTCCTCAATGACGTGGGCGCCCTTCACATCTCCGCCGCCGGCGACCTCCATCTGGCCGTCAAAGACGGCGTCTGGCGCGTGCAAGAACGCGCCGGCTATCCCGCCAACGTCTCCCAACTTCGCGAACTGCTCATCAAGCTGTCCGAGCTGAAAATCTCCCAGTCCGAGCCAATCGGCCAGACCCAGCTCGCCCGCATGGATTTGCTCCCGCCCGGCCAAGGCACCAACACCGCCACCCAGGTCGAAATCCAGGACAAACAAGGCAAAACACTTCAATCCCTTCTCCTCGGCAAAAAACACTTCGAGCAATCCAGCCGCCCTTCCCCGTACGGCGAATTCGCCGATGGCCGCTATGTCATGCTCCCGGATGATCACAAAGACCTGCTGCTGATCTCTGATCCTCTCGACTCCATCGAAGTCAACCCCGAATCATGGCTCGACCGCGACTTCTTCAAAGTGGAAAAAGTCCAGTCCGTCTCCCTCGTCTCCACCAACGCGACCAATTCGTGGAAACTGGCCCGCGAATCCGAAACCGCCCCCTGGGTCCTGGCCGACACCAAGGCCGGCGAGATGCTCGATTCCAACAAGGTTTCCTCCCTGGCCGGCACCCTCAGCTATGCCAGCTTCGTGGACGTCGCCTCCAACACCGCCCCCGCCGCAACCGGCCTGGACAAACCGCTGGCCGTCTCGCTGACCACCTTTGACCATTTCACCTACGACCTGAAAATCGGCAACAAAACGCCGGAGAACAATTTATATATGACAGTAGCCGTCGCCGCCGACCTCCCGACCAACCGCGTCGCCGGCAAGGATGAGAAACCCGAGGACAAACAGAAATTGGACAAGGAATTCCAGGACAAAACCAAGGCGCTTCAGGAAAAGTTTGCCAAGGAGAAGACCTTCAGCCAGTGGGTTTACCTGGTCACGCCCAGTTTGGTGGACCCCTTGATCCGCGACCGCTCCCAACTCTTCGTCGAGAAAAAAGAGGAAACTCCCGGCGCTGCCACCAATACCGCGCCCGGCGTCCTCCCCAAGCCCGACGCCGAAATGCCCGGCCTCCTGGACATTCCCGCCTCCACCAACACCGCGCCAAAATAACAGGCGCAACGTCAGTTCGTGGCGCGGGTTGCAACGTTGAGGCTGCTGCTAACCCGACTTTCGCAACTCGGATTCATGCGAGTGAACCGGTTTTGGAGTGCGGGAGCTTGCTCCCGCTTTCGAGAGCGGCGGCAAGCCGCCGCACTCCAAAGATCAGGGGAAAAGGACTTTGGTGCAGACCTTTTAGAACGTGGCGTTGGTTCTTAACGACTTATCAGGCATCACCTCATCCAGTTGCGAAAGTCGGGCTAAATTGACAGCCCACGCTCGAAGCCTCCATCCCCCGCTCACTTCGGAGCCGTGGCGTTGGTCACCACGGCGTTGGTCTGCGAGGCCTTCTTCGCCGCCTCCACCTCCGCGTCCGTCAGCACTCGCGGCTTCTCTCCGTTCGCCATCTCTTCGGCGGAAGGCACGCGCACTATGGAAGAACTGGTCACCGGCGGCGTGACAGGGGCGCCGGCGCCCGGAGGCGTAACCGGGGTGTTCGGCGGCATCATCATCGGCCCGCCCGGACGCTGGCCAGCGCCCATACCCGGCGGCATCCCTGTCGGCGGAGCCGGCCTGGGCTGGACGGATTCCAATTCCAGGTCGAAAATCAAGGCCGAGTCCGGGCCAACCTTGAACCCGCGCCTTGGGTCTGGCAGGGCGGGATTCTCGCCATAAGCCTGGGCGTAGGGAAGATAAACCATCCAATGCGAACCCGCTTTCATCTGGGGCAGCACTTCCGTGATGCCCGGAGGTATCAACTTATGCGCCACGGGAACCGCGGCGTGTTCGACCTTCCAGACCTCCTTGCCATCAATCAGCGTGGCGCGAAAAGTCACCGTCACCATGTCATTGGTGGTGGGTTTCACCCCATCGCCCTGCTTGGTCACCGTATAAACCACTCCATCGGCCAGCCGGACCACATTGGGCTTGCCAGCCATTTCGTCCATGAATTTTTCGCCCTTGGCTTTGTTTTCCGGCGCCATCGCCATCAGCTTGTTTGTCTCCACCGGAACCTGTTCCTTCTCGTAAGCCTGCTGCTGCATCAGAATCTTGATGGCTTCCGGGGAAGTCATGGTCGTCGTGGCGCCGGCGACCGCGTTGGAATACGCGGCGAAAAACCGGCCCATGTCCAGGTCCTCCTTTGGCTCCAGCCCCAGCTTGCTGATGAGGTCATTCCGCATGGAGTTGGCGTAATAAACTCCCACCGCGTAACTCAGCTCGCCTTTGTCCGGCGCCACGGCCGGCGCGGCATTGGTGGGGGCGGCGGGCTTGTTCGGAGGCGCCAACTGCATGGTGAAGTTGCTGCCATTGGCGGTATTGGTGGCCGGCGTGGCCGGTGCCTGGGCCATCGCCCCGGACGACACCAGACCCGCCATCAAAGATGGAATAAGTATGAATTTCATTTGTAATTGAGCCTGATCTTGCGGCGGGCCGGCGGCCCGCCTCTAAAAACCGTTCTCTTTCAACGGAGCGGTAACGACTATCACACCGCCTCTGGAATGTCCAGCCCTCCTTTTCAACATTTTTTCCCAATATTTTTAACAGGGCCTCTTCCACATTTTTCAGTGGCCATTTCGTCCTCTTCCTCCTAATCTTAATCCTAATCTTAATCGAAAACTAAATCTCTTGTCTCAACATCCATGAACCAGGATGCTCGAATATACGTCGCCGGTCACCGCGGGCTGGTCGGAAGCGCCTTATGGCGCGAACTGCAACGCCAGGGTTTCAAAAACCTCCTCGGCAAAACCCGGCGCGAGCTCAATCTGCTCGATTCCGCCGCCGTCCAAAATTTCTTTGCCGCCGAGAAACCGGAATACGTCTTTGTCGCCGCCGCCAAGGTCGGCGGCATTCTCGCCAACCAAAGTCAGCCCGCCGAATTCCTTTTGGAAAATCTCCAGATTCAAAACAACCTCATTGAAAGCGCGCGGCGGGCCGGCGTGGCCAAACTGCTCTTTCTGGGCAGTTCCTGCATCTACCCCAAGCTCGCCCCGCAACCGATCAAGGAGGAATACCTTCTCTCCGGCCCGCTGGAGCCGACCAACGAATGGTATGCCATCGCCAAAATTGCCGGTCTCAAACTTTGCCAGGCCTTCCGCCGCCAGTACGGCTGCGATTTCATCTCCGCCATGCCCACCAACCTTTACGGGCCCAACGACAATTACGATCTGCAAAGCTCCCATGTCCTGCCCGCGTTGCTCCGCAAATTTCACGAAGCCAGGATTTCCCGCGCCCCGGCCGTCACCTGCTGGGGCACCGGCGCGCCTCTGCGCGAATTCCTGCACGCCGACGATCTGGCCGCCGCCTGCGTTTTTCTCATGCAAAATTACAGCGGCGAACTTTGCATCAACGTCGGCTACGGCAGCGACCTCACCATCCGCGAACTGGCCGAATTGGTCAAAAAAGTCACCGGTTTCCCGGGCGAAATCGTGTGGGACACCTCCAAACCGGACGGCACTCCGCGCAAACTCCTGGACAGCTCGCGCCTCTTCGCCCTCGGTTGGAAACCTAAAATTGATCTCCCCACCGGTCTGGCCCTCGCCTACCGGGATTTCCTGGCCTCGGCCAACCGCGATTATGCCGTATCAAGTTCTCAGCCTTGACGCCGTCGCGGAGTATTTGAATCTGACCCCGGCCGATGTCCGGCAGCGCGTCAAATATAACGAAATCCCGCACGAGAAACGCGGCCACCGCATCGTCTTTTCCAAGGACGAAATTGACCTCTGGGCCTCGCAACGCCTCCTTCGCCTTCCCGGCCAGCGTTTGACCGAGTACCACGAAAAATCCACCCGCGGCACCCGCCAGATTCTGCCCGGCCGATCTCTCTTGCCGGAAATGATTCTGCCCTCTTTCATCGCTCCGGCCATGTCCGCCAAAACCAAATCCTCCGTCCTGCATGAATTGGTGGCTGTGGCGGGAACCACCGGCCGCTTGAACAACGCCGCCGACCTGTTGGCGAGCCTCGAAGCCCGCGAAGCCCTTTGCTCCACCGGCATGCCCGGCGGTTTTGCCCTCCCCCACCCTCGCGTCCCCGACCCCTACCTCTTCGAGTCCTCCTTCATCGTGCTGGGCCGGACACTTCAAGAAATTCATTTTGGCGCGCCCGACGGCCAGCCCACCAGTCTGTTTCTGCTGATCTGTTGCCAGGACGACCGCCTGCATCTGCCCACCCTGGCCAGAATTTGCCTCATGGCCCATAAAACCGCCATTCTCGACCAACTTCGCCAGGCCCCCGATGCCGCCGCCATGCATGCGGCCCTTCTCGCCTGCGAGGAGGAAGCGCTGGCCCAGACCAGAACATAGTCTTATGAATAATGTTCGCCTTGGCATCATCGGCATGGGTAACATCGGCAAATTTCACGCCGATTACCTCCTCCAGCGCAAAGTGGGCCGCTGCGAACTGGTGGCCGTGTGCAGTCCAAGCCTTGTTCCGTCGGAGAAATATCAATCGCTGAAAATTTTCACCAATGGCCATGACCTCATCAAATCCGGAACGGTGGATGCCGTCATCATTGCCACGCCGCATCCGCAGCACGCTCCTCTTGGCCTCGCCGCCCTCCAGGCCGGCATCCATCTTCTGGTCGAGAAGCCCGTCGCCTGGCACAAAGCCGACGCCGAAAGGCTGATCGCGGCCCATCAACAAAGGCCGGAGATCGTTTTCGCCGCCATGTTCCAATTGCGCGTCGAGCCACGTTATTTGAAAATCCAGAAACTCATCCGCGACGGCGAATTGGGCCGGATTGTGCGGGTCAACTGGATCAATACCGACTGGTATCGCACCGAGGCCTACTACACCAGCAGCGCCTGGCGCGCCACCTGGAAGGGCGAGGGCGGAGGCGTGCTCCTCAACCAGTGCCTGCACAACCTCGACATCCTCCAATGGCTCTGCGGCATGCCCAAACGCCTGCGCGGCTTCTGCCAGTTTGGACGCTTCCACCACATCGAAGTCGAGGACAATGTCACCGCCTGGCTGGAATGGGCCGACGGCGCGACCGGCGCCTTCATCGGCTCCTCCGGCGAAGCGCCCGGCGTCAACCGCTTTGAAATCGCCGGCTCCCGCGGCGCCTTGCTCCTCGAAAACAACAAGCTCACCTTCCGCCGCAACGACGCCGACATGCTCCAGTTCAGCCAAACCGCCAAAGCCGGATTTCTGAAACCGGACGTCTGGAATGTGGAAATTCCTTATGACGACGCCCCGCTGCCTCACGCCGCCATCACCCAAAATTTCGTCAACGCTATTCTGGATGGCCAGCCTCTTATCGCTCCAGGCGAGGATGGCGTCAACTCCGTCGAACTCGCCAATGCCATGGTCCTCTCTTCGCTGGCCGGGGAGATATTGGAACTGCCCATGTCTGGCGCGGCCTGGGAAAAGAAACTCCAGGAATTGATCACCCAATCCACAAACGAAAAAAAGACCGTCAAAACTGCGGCGGATGACTTCACCAATTCCTTCCGGCGATAATCAACGGCTCATCTCATAGGCCCGCATGATCGTGGCATACTTGGTCAGCATGTTCGGCACTTCCCAGTCCGGCAACCGCCCCTCGCGCAGGTATTTCAGGTAATTCTCGATGACCTGCGAAAAATGCGCCTCATGGCCCACATCATATTTCTCCGGGATTGTCACCTGCCAACGGCCGCCATCCTTCTGTAACCCAATTCCAGGATACTCCGCCTGAAGCGACGTGATGGCCGTTTGCAGCGCCGCCGCCAGCGTCTGCTCTTGTGTGCCGCTGTTTTTCTCCACGTAAAGGACAGGCTTGAATTTCTCTTCCGCCCCCTGCCGGATCTCCAGGCGGCACCGCGTGCCGCGCAGGATCGAATGGTAGGTGTCATTGCCCCCGGCCGGCGGCTGGAAATCCCACAGCACCCTCGCTTTGACAAACACATCGCGCAGTTTCCAGGTGAATTCCCCGTTCGCGCAGACCTGCAACACGCCGTTCTTCACGTCGTTTTGCAGAAAGCCGGGAAATTCGTCCAGGCCGGTCACCAGTTTGAATTGTTGCCGCGAAATCGCCGTGTTCCAGCGGCGCGCGCCGGTCACAGTCGAATCACCGGGATGGAGCGCGCGCTCCGGGAACGCCTCCCACTGCGCCAGGTCCACCAGGTGCGTGCTCACATCCGCCATCCCCTCCCCCTGCTGGCGCACGTCGAAAGCCCACGCCGGCCGCTTCAACGGTAGGCCGGCCACCGTCTTGGAAAAGTAATGGACGCTTTCCATCACGATGGCCGGATCCTCCGCCGTGCCTTTGACAAGTTCCCCGAACACCGCCGCCCGTCGCGACAATTCGCGCTGTAGTATCGTCGTGATCTCAAAACGCTCGGTCATGATGTCATAGAGCAGCACATGATTGGACGCGGCCGCGGCGAAGGCCTCCTGCAAACGGGGCAACTCGCCCGGCGTAATCACCATTGGTTTGTCCGCCAGCACGTTCAATCCCGCCCGCACCGAGCGCAGGATGTAATCAGTCTTGCGGGCGTTGTTCCCGGACAGCACCACCACGTTGCCCGGCTTTTCCGCCAGCATCTTCTCAAAATAATCCGGTCCCGCATAAACCTTCTCGCGCCAATCTGTCGGCTGGTCTGGACGGGTGTTGAACCCTTTGATGCGCTGCAAATGCTCGTTCAGGTCGTCTCCGGCGGGCGCATAAACGCTCACCGCGGGATCAATATCCGCGGACATGGACTTCTGCATCAGCGCGGCATGAAAATGCCCCGGATCCAGCGTGATCAGCCGGAACCGCGCGACCGGGGCGTTGGTTTGAGCCATGTCCATATTTTCACCCGCCGCCAATGCCCACACCAGCATGAAAACAATAAGGAGTCTGTTATTTGCCATAGCTCAAATGATAACCCAGCTTGAACAACGGATCGTAGTTCTTGTCCCCCTCATTGACAGGAAGCTGCGATGCGGTCCGCGGCCAGGAATGCGACAGCTTGCCCGTCGGCTGGTAGTCGCCGAACACCACGTCTGCCACCCCCTGCCCTTCCGACCCCGGCAGCCACGCCGCCACCAGCGCGCCGGCCTGGTCAAAAATCTCCCCCAAAATCACCGGACGCCCTGTCAATAGAATGACCGCCGTCGGCACGCCCGCCTTCTTCACGTTGGCCAGAATCTGGAAGTTCTCCGGCGCCAGTGCGAGGCTGGCGCTGTCGCCTTCGTACTCCGCGTAAGGTTTTTCGCCCAGCACCACGATCGCCGCGTCCGCCCCTTCCGCGCCAGTCCCGTCTTTGGAGTAAGTCACCTGGGTGTCCTTGGAAACCGTGTTCTTGAGGGCCTGCAAGAGGGTCGTGCCGCCGGGAATTTGATTGCTCATTCCGCCCTGCCAGTTGATCGTCCAGCCTCCGCATTGCATTCCCAGATTGTCCGCGCCCACGCCGGCCACATGCAGGCGCGCCACCTTCTTGGAAAGCGGCAGAACGTTGTTCTGGTTCTTGAGCAACACCAGCGTTTCGCGGACGGCCTGCCGCGCCAACGTGCGATGTTCGGTCGAGCCAAATGTTTTCCACAAATTCCGGTCCGCCAGCGGCCACCTCTTCGCCTCCATCAATCCCAGCGCAAACTTCACCCGCAGGATGCGCGTCACCGCGTCGTCTATGCGCGACATCGGCACTCTGCCTTCGTTCACCAGTTCCTTCAACTTCCCGCAATAATCGGCGTATTGATCCGTCAGCATCACCATGTCAATGCCGGCGTTGATGGCGGTTTCAACGTCCTTCTTGTAATCCGGCGTGATTTGATCAATCGCGTTATAATCGGAAATCAGAAAGCCCTCGAATCCAAGCTCGTTTTTCAGAATGTCCGTCAACAAATGTTTGTTCGCCGAGCACTTCACCCCGTTCCAACTGCTGTAAGAAGGCATGATCGTGCCCACGCCCGCCGCCACCGTGGTGACGTATCCCGGCAGGAATATCTTGCGCAACGTCGCCTCGTCGCAAACGGTGTCGCCCTGATCCAGGCCGTGGCCGCCGTTCGCATGGCCGGTTCCGTACGACGTGCCCCCGTCCGCCAGGTAATGCTTGGCGCACGCCAGGACCGCCAGCGGATCCGCCAGATTATTGCCTTGAAATCCGCGCACCGCCGCCGCTCCCAGCGCCTTCACAATGTCTGGACTCTCCGAATAACCCTCATAAGTCCGGCCCCAGCGATCATCCCTCGGCACCGCTACGCATGGCGCAAAAACCCAGTTGATGCCCGTCGCGCGGACCTCCTCCGCCGTGACGCGCTGGATCTTTTCCACCAGCGCGGCATCGTCCGCGCAGCCCAATCCGATGTTGTGCGGAAACACCGTCGCCCCGGGAATATTATTGTGCCCATGCACCGCATCCGCTCCATACAGCAGCGGAATTCCCAGGCGCGTTTTCAGGGCGTGTTTTTGATAACCATCCACCATGTCCGTCCAGCCTTGCAAAGTATAGTCCGCCCTGTTTTTCGGTCCCGAACCGCCGCCGCTCAACAACGAACCCAAAAAATACTTCTCAATATCCTCGGCGCTCTTCAGGGCCGACTGATCCGGCTGGCACATCTGCCCAATCTTTTCCTCCAGCGTCATCTTCGCCAACAACTCCCTGGCCGGCTTGTCGAAGGCCGTAAAAGTTCCCTGTCCCGACGCCGCCGACGTGAGCGGACAGACCGCCAGCGCCACACAGGCCACTGCGGCCGGGATCAACGCCGCCGTCCGCCGCGACAGGCCACTGGCAGCCATGATGGAATGGTTTTTCATACGCGGTTCTTCAGCACTTTCCGTTGGTTCTTCAATTGAAATCGTGTCAAATTCTAGCCAGTGCCTGAACTAAAACAAGGAACCATTTGCCGTGAAATTTTAAAGGTCCTGGAAAAGCGACATAATTCATTTTTCTTCCTTTGAATGGTCACTTTCCACAGCTCGCCGCGCGAACCCGAGCGTGGCCGGTTCAGCCCGCTTCCACTCCTCCCAGCACCCGGACCAGATCCGCCACGATTTCATCGGGCGATTTTTCGCCGCCAAAAGTCAGTGCCTCTTCCGGCGGCTCAAATATCTCCAGTTGGCTGGCCAGCAACGACGGCGCCAGGAAATGCCCTCGCCTCGCCCTCAGC
>Ga0224554_1002246_pt1 | contig 10371 bp, 13 predicted proteins | sample 714S22024metaG_FD_180666 | JGI IMG/M metagenome (GOLD analysis project Ga0224554, IMG submission 180666) | Peat soil microbial communities from Stordalen Mire, Sweden - 717 S2 20-24 | ecosystem: Environmental > Terrestrial > Soil > Wetlands > Peat | place: Sweden: Norrbotten County, Stordalen...
CGCCCCAATAACGCCCCGGCTTTTGTTCCATCACTGGCATTTCCTCCTTTTTCGCCATGTAACGCTTGCCCGGACAGGAATTTTGAACAAGAGCACACGGAGAGCGCAGAGAACAGAAAACAAAAATTCCCGGCTTCTCCATACCTCCCCCCCTTCAAAAATCCGGGAAGGGGTTAATGGTATTGTCTTATTTTTGTCAAAGAAGGTTCTGACGCCATGATTCCGGGTGGCGGTGAAAGTGCATCACGGAAATGATCAGAACTTCATTCAGTTCGACCGTGTAAATGATTCCATAGGGAAAGCGGTGTGTCCGGCAACGACGAATCTCTGCGTCCAATGCGAACTACGCCTCCGGATTCATGAGAATGCGGCGGATGGCGGCACGGACTTCGTGCAGGAATTCAAACCCGATACCCGGAACGCGGTCTTCGTAATATTTCGCCGCATCCCGCAACTCCCGCCACGCCGGCCGCAGAAGCCGAAACTTCATTGCTTCAATTCGTCCTCAATGGCCCGCAAGGCCTCTTCGCCGTTGATGGCGGTGAGTTGCCCCGCGCGAAAGGCCGCGAGACGATCTTGCGATTCGAGCAGCCAGGCCTGGTCAATGGCATCCTGTTCGGCCGGGTCAAGGCTGATCCAGAGCGCGTCAATAATCTGCGCCCGTTCCAATGGAGGGAGCTTCAAAGCTTCGTTCGCGAGAATTGCACTATCCATGCCGTCACCTTACGCCTGCGCCCTCGGAATGCAAGTCTTTCCATATCCAAAAAGTGTTATCGTTTCAACCCTTTCCGAACGGAGGCGCACCTGGATCAGGCTGGCCCCACGGTAGCAGGTCACGCTTCCCTTTCGTTGTCGCGCTGGAATATGCGCTTTAGACAAGCCCAGCGGAGGCGGCGGGTGGCGCTGGGCGCCACTCCGCCGCCTCTCGCTGTCGCCAGCCTGCCCGCCGTCCTGTCCTCCGTAGGCCATGTATGTTCAGGACATGACACAAGCGGTCGCCCAAATTCTTGGCGAGGTCGAGCAGTTCTCGAAAGAGGAGCGTCAACAGCTTCGACACGCCATTGTCGAAAAGGTTCCCATGTCCGATGATTTGACGGACGACGACTTCGCGGCTCTGGCCGCAGCTTCTTTCCGCGCGCTGGATGAGGAGGAGAGCCATCCACATGCCTGAGCGTGGAGAGGTATGGCAGGTGGTGCTCGCTTTACCTCGGTGGCTTGCGGCTTCCCCATCATAGGCCCTCCTGATTCGCAGCCCGGCGCTTGCGCAATCCACCCCATGCAGCCGCGCGGGTTTTATCAGTCGGCTTGCCTCGGTGGAGAACCAAGGCTATCATTCTGATAATGAAATTCCGATTGTTGGTTGAATTTGATCCAGAAGCTAAACGCTGGTCGGCAGTGTTCCCGGAAATACCCGGATGCGCCACTGCGGGCGACACCGAGGCGGAAGCCGTCACCAATGCCACGGAAGCGCTGGCGCTTTGGTTTGAACCCGCACCGGTCAAATTGCCCAAAGGGGCAAAAATGATCGAACTCGCGGTGCCGTGAGCCACCGGTATCCAGTTTGCAGCGCAAGGGAAGTCGTCAACGTTCTGCGCAAGCATGGTTTTGCGATGGTTTCCCAATCGGGCAGCCACCAGAAATGGCGTCACGAAAATGGCCGACAAGTGATTGTGGCCATGCATGGCAGCAAAACCATCCCCATCGGCACCCTCAAAAGCATTATTGAAGGCAGCGGCTTGGACGTGGAGGCTTTTCGTTGAAATCCTCAAGAGACACCCCCGGCATCGTTCGTTGATTTGACAATGGCGAGAATTGCCGCCTTGAGCGGCGCGGAGAGCCGGGGCCAGACGTTGACTACTTGGGACAGGTCGTGTAATGAAACGACCGGAGTTTGTGAGTCTCCTTGTGTGTCGCTCGCTGTAAGTCCTTGATTATTAGGTACGTTTGACAGGTTTAAATCCTGTCGCTCCGACCAATTTTTTGCAGGGTGAAAATGAGAGATTCGGGCGATAAAAAGCCTTTTTCTTTGGCGGCCAGCCCCATATTATTCAATCGCGGATGAAAACCATCCATCTGGAAATAATATGAAGCAAACAACCGACAATCTAAAGGAGGCCTTCGCCGGGGAAAGCCAGGCCAGTCAAAAGTATTTGGCCTTCGCGAGAAAAGCCGAAAAGGAGGGCTTTCGGAATATCGCGGCCCTGTTCCGCACGGCCGCGGAAGCGGAGCGAATTCACGCGGAGGGACACCTCGGCGCTTTGGACGGGATCGGCTCGACCGCCGAAAACCTCGCGACTGCCATCGCGGGCGAGACGTACGAATACACAAAGATGTACCCGCCCATGCTCCAGCAGGCGGAAGCGGAGGGCCACAAGGCCAAACGGATGTTCCGTTACGCCGCCGAGGCCGAGGCAGTCCATGCCCGGCTTTACCAACTCGCTTTGGAAGCTGTTCGGAAGGGACAGGATTTGGCGGAGACGAAGATTTACCTGTGTCCTGTCTGCGGCCATATCGAATTCGGGACTCCTCCAGAAAGCTGCCCAATCTGCAAGACAAAAGGCTCCAGCTACATCCAGGTGCGGCCATAAGCCGGCGCCCAACTTTCCGGTGGTGATGGCGGTAGATTCCATGTTGCGAAGGGGAAAATCCAATTCAACGCATAAAGCTGAACCAGGGCGGATATGTTTGACGGATGGGTGACGGTCGCTTGTGTAGCTTCGAGGCGCCCCTCACCCTGACCCTCTCCCGTTGGGAGAGGGAGCAGCGGCCGGACGGTCTTGGTTGACGGTTGGTTGGGCGGCACAAGCGGTCGCGGGTTTTTGGTGAGGCGGCGGCGGCAAAGAACCGGGCCGAAAAAGCCTTGTTGCCAACCCGGCGTGTTGTTATACAGGGCGCACACTATGTTCTCGATTCAAAAATGGTTCGCGAAGGATGACCAGTTTTTCCGGCTGCTGCAGGCGAGCGCCGAGGAGGGACGGGGCAGCGTGCAGGCGCTGAAGCAAATCCTGCAAAACGCCAAGCCCGACGCCGACCTCAGCCATTTCGCGGCGGCCCGGCGCAAAGACAAGGAGATTACGGTGCAAATCAGCGAGTTGCTGGCGCGCGTTTCGATCAGCGGGCTGGACCGCGAGGACATCGAGGCCATTTCGCGCTCGCTCTACCGCGTGCCCAAAACGGTGGATAAATTCGCCTCGCGCTACATCGTGTGCCTGCCGCATCTGGGGCCGATTGATTTTTCGCGTCAGGTGGATTTGGTGGAACAGGCGGTGGATACGGTGGCGTTCATGATCAAGGAGCTGGAGTTCTCGCGTTTCGAATCGGTCAATCAGGCCGACGAGAAGCTGCAAACGATCGAGGGGGACGCGGACAAGCTGGTGCTGCAATTGTTGACGGAGCTTTACCGCGGGCAGCATCCGCCGCTGACGGTGATCATGGCCAAGGACCTTTACGAGCTGCTGGAGAAGGTGGTGGACCGGTGCCGGGACGCCGGGAATGTGATTGACAACGTGGTCCTGAAGCACTCGTAAGGCGTCATGGACCCGGTGCTTCTCCTCCTGGTGGTGATCGTGGCGATCCTGGGGTTCACCTACACCAACGGTTTCCACGACGCGGCCAATTCCATCGCCACCGTGGTGGGGACGCGGGTGCTGACACCGCACCAGGCCGTTCTGCTGGGAGCGGTGACCAATTTTCTGGGGGCGCTTTCCGGCGTGGCGGTGGCGAAGACCATCGGGGCGGGGCTGGTGGATACAAATTTTGTGACGATCGAAACGATCCTTTGCGCGATGTTGGCGGGGATTACCTGGGACGTGCTGACGTGGTATTTTGGGCTGCCCTCCAGTTCGACGCACGCGCTGGTCGGCGGATTGCTGGGCGCGGCGCTGGCGTCGGCGCACAACCAGTGGTCGGTCATCAAGTGGACGACGGGGCTGTATCCTAAAGTGGTGTTGCCGATGTTTACGTCGCCGCTGATCGGTTTTGCCGGCGGGATGATGGTGATGGGGTTGATTTACGTCATCATTCGCCGGATGCGCCCGCGAATGGTGGACCGGGTTTTTGGGAAATTGCAGCTTTTGAGCGCGTCCTACATGGGATGGGCGCACGGCTTTAACGACGGGCAGAAGGAAATGGGACTGATCGCGCTGGCCTGCTACGTGGCCACCACGCAAAGCAATCTTGAACATTTGCCTTCGTGGCTGGCGTTTTTGCGCTCGCCCAAATTTGTGGTCCAGCCCTGGGCGCAATGGGCCTGCGGCGTGGCCATGGCCACCGGCACTTACATCGGAGGCTGGCGCATCATCCAGACGCTGGGGCGGAAGATGGTGCGGCTGCGTCCGGTACAGGGTTTCGCGGCGGAAACCACCGGAGCGACGATATTGGCGGTGACAGGCGCGATGGGAATCTCAGTTTCCACGACGCATGTCATCACCACGGCCATCATGGGCGTGGGTTGCGCCAAGCGTTTCAGCGCGCTGAACTGGACGCTGGCCGAGCGCATCGTATGGGCGTGGATATTCACCGTGCCGGCGTCGGGCGCGATGGGATACGGCTTGATAAGTCTGGCGCGGTTGCTTGGCTGGGTGAAATGAATTTGGAATGGGGAATGGTGAATTGAGAAATGCCGGATAAGACGGCACCGAGGATTGGCCTTGTCAAAGGGCAATCGGGAACCGGCTCAGAATTCCCAATGGAATCTTGCGCCAAAGATGTTCAGCGGGCCCCGGTCACGATTGTAGGCGGGATTGGCGACGAATTGGTAGTCGAGCGCGGCGTGAACGTTTTTGCAAATTTGGAAGTCGTAGTAGGTTTCCATCGCTTCTTCCAATCCGTAGTTGAGCGCGCCGTCGCCAGCGAGGATGCCCAGGCCACCGGCAGCGAAAAATTGCTGATGAACGGGAGTGATGGCGTTGATCACGCCGGCCAGACCAAAAGTGTCATCGGGCCTTTTCCAGAATTGTCCTTTGACACTCAGGCCCAAGGAGGCGGTGCGGTCCACATCCGCATAGGCCCAGGATTCGGTGTGCCCATCGCTCCAGCCCAAACGGGAGAAAACACCGATGTTGGTGGCGATTTCCTGTTCCCAATTCAGGGTGAAACCGTATTTGTCGCGATCAGCGCGGGTGAAGGCGATGTTGGCACCCGGACCAGAGAGGGCTTCCGCGTAGCTGCCCATGCGCGCCTGGTTGAGATAGGCCAGAAAGCGGATCGCGCCGGGATGATCGTTGATGGCATAGCGCCGTTCCAGTTCTGTGACCATGCCCCAGGCGGCGAGGAAGCGTTCGTCCTCCGCCATGCCGTTGGCCACGCGCGGCATCTGGAAGAATCCGTAACGAAGCGCCCAGCCGGGTTCATTGAGTTCCGCGGCGAACCCGGTCATGTAACCGAGGCTGTTAGCTGGATAATCCCAGGCTTCGTTGCCGACGAAGGCCCAGTTCATGAATTGGGTGCGCGGGTCGTGGGCGTAGGTGTTATTGTCAAATATGTCAAGCACGCTGATCTGGCCCAAAGTGAGGGTGATGCGGGAGACGTCCTGTTTGCCGGCCAGCGTGAGTTGATCGTCGTTGACGGTTTCTTCTTCGCCGCCCAGGTTGATGGTCTGTCGAATAAACGCCCGCGCCGGGGTGATGTTGGGAGCTTGTGTCCCCAGGCGGTAGGCCTCGCCATTGGGGAAGGCTTCGATGCCTTCCGTCCTGCTCAGGCCGAAGCCTTGCCAGACCAATCCGTCCACATGGGCTTCCGCGCCGGGCCACAGGCGGACGCCAAGGAACAAATCCAGCGAAACGGTTTCCTTGACCTCGCCGTCAGCGAGACTGTTCGCGCCGGCATACCTGGCCGGAAAGGCGGGATCGCCCTGAACGATGTCGGTGTTCTGAACGTGCCAGTTCCAATTTTGTGGTGGCGCGGCGGCGGGCTGGGCGAGCGCCGGCGCGTTGGTCGCGGACTGGCCATCGGGGGAATTGGCCGCGTTCTGCGCGGCGCCGGTCAGGGCGGAGGCGGCGCAGGTGAGCAGCGCAGTGGTACTGGTTATCGCGAGATTAAGTTTCATGCACGAGTTAATTTGACAGGATTTAAATTCAACTGTCGGGGAGCAATTTACGTTATAAGCCGAGGCAGTGTTACTGAAAAAGGTCTGAAGTTTCGTTAAGAATCTGTCCGGACGGGTTTGCCGTCATTGCTGGCTTTTCGGGGCCGGGGAATTGGTTGCGCCGGCCGCCACCGATGGCGGAGCGGAAGCGGCCGCGTCCGCTTTTTGCGAGCTGGAGAAGACGCGCATGAATTTGAGGCCGATGAGGGAAAGAAGAACCAACAGATAGAGGCGCAAAGCCCACAGGGCGATTTTGATGGTCCGGTTTGTTTTGATGCGCGGCATAAGATGATTTGTAACTGTTCAGGCAGGTTTAGGTAGGGACGCCTCGCCGAGGCGTCCGTGGGTGGCAGTCCTGCCTTGGACGCCTCGGCGAGGCGTCCCTACCTGAATAGTTACGATGATTTTAATTTTGGTATTCGAGTTTTGCGCCCCGCATCAGGTCCTTGTAGCGGACGACGCCGAGCAGGTGCTCGTGCGCGTCCACCACCGGCAACATGCGGAACTGGTATTTGGCGAATAATTTCATCAGATCGCCACGAAGAGCGTCGGGATCCGCCGGAACAATGGGTGAAATCATGAGTTCCGCCAGACTGGTCTCGGACGAAGCAGTGACGAGATCGCGCAAATCCACCAAGCCGATCAAGGTTTTCTGTTCATCGGCGACGATGTAGAGGTAGGAAAGGTTTCGACGGTCGCAAGGGGTGGAGCGAAGCGACGCCAGGACCTGGCCGACTTTGGTTTCTTTGGAAAAGGCCATAAACTGTTCGCTCATCAGCGTGGACGCCGGCGCGTCGGTGTCCGACATGACGGCGACGACGCGCGCGGCTCGCGCCGGCGGCAGAAGCTTCATCATCTCGGTGACCTTTTCGTGGGACAAATCGGAGAACAGGTCGGCGATTTGCGGGACGGTGATTTCCGCCAGCACCGCCCTGGCCCGTTCTTCGCGCAGGAAGACAATGAGCTGGCGCTTGGCGCGCGGTTCGGCCTCGACCAGCACTTCCGCGGCCTTGTCCGGGTCCAACGCCGCGAACATGGCCTGTTGTTCATCGCCAGACAAAACTTCCAGCGCGTCGGCCAAATCCTCGCCAGGCAGTTCCAGGGCCTGCTCGCGCGCGACGGAGAGGGTTACGACATCCTTGGTGTGGTCTTCCACGGAGAGGGGCTGAACATAGCGCCAGGAAATTAACTGGTCCTTGCCGGAGGTGAGCCGTTCCAGATGCCATCGGCGAAGGAACCCGTTGAAGGAAATGTCCACATGGACCAGAATCATCCGGCCCTTGGAAAAAAGCACTTGAACGTCGTTGACGACTTCGGTGCGGCGGCCGTCAATGTCAAGAATGGTCTGGCCCATGAGGTGTTCGTTGACAAGAATCCAGCCCTTTTGATCCACGAAATGGGGATAGGGCGCGCCGGCATCGGACGGCGTGATGAAAACGGCTTCTTCTTCGATCCGCACCACCTTGTCCCACGGGATCAATTCCGTCGGCAGTCCACGGCCATGTTCGATATAAATTCCAACCGCTTCGGGATAGGGTTCGGAGAGACGGAAGACGAGGTCGGTCAGGCGCCCGTTCCTCCGGTTGGTTTGGTCGTGGCGAATCCGGCAATTGAGCAGCTTGGAAAAATAGAGGAGTTGAAAGGCCTCAAATCCTGCCGGCAGCGCCGGGCGATTTTCGATGGCGTTATTCATGGGTAACTCAACTAACTGCCGGCGCCGAACCATTCCGGGAACAGCACGGAAACGCCGTAGGCGGTGGACATGACGATGACAAAGGCGGTAATGCTCCAGTTGGCAATGTTTTGCCAGCGGGTGTTGACATGCTCGCCCATGAGCGGTTTGTCATTGAGCAGCAATATCAAGAAAACCAGCGCGGCGGGCATGAGCGTCACGGCCACCACCTGCACAAAAATGGTGATGATATTCTGCATGTCAATGCTGGCGATGAGGGAGACAACCCCGGCTGACATCAACATGAGCACGTAGGCCACGTAAAACCACGGCGCTTCACGCACGCCGCGGTTGAGCGAATGCGCCCAGCCGAAGACCTCGCCCAAGGCCCAACTGGTGGCCAGCGAGATGCAAAGCGCGCCCAGCAGCCCGGCGTCGAAAAGACCGATGGCGAAGAGCAACCTGGCCCATTGGCCCCATTGCGGGTTGGGCATCACCTGCGGCATCGCCACGGCGGTTTTGGCGGCTGAATCCACGTCCTGCCAGGAGTGGAAGGAGGAATCAATGCCGGTCCAAGGGCCGGAGGTGGGTTGATGGGCGGCGAGGGTCGCCGGGGAGGGATTGGCGGGATTGAAATGAAATACTCCGGCGGTGGCGATGATGATAAATGCCGCCACCACGCAGGTCAGGAAGGAGCCGACAAATGTGTCAATTTTCCCATACTTGATGTCCTTAATTTCGGTGCCTTTGTCCACGACCGCCGATTGCTGGAAGAAAATCTGCCACGGTGTGATGGTCGTGCCGATGTTGGCCATGATCAGCGTCAGCACCGCAACCCCCGACATGCCCAGGGCGAAATCGGGATGGTAAAACCCGCGGCCAACGGCGGTCCAGCCTTCCTTGACATTGCCGGTATGCATGGCCCAAATCGCGGCGGGAATATAGACCAAATTGAACAAACAGAAAAAGAGGGTGACTTTTTCAAACGTCCAATAACGGCCGCTAATCACAATGCCGGTGAGCAAGGCCGTCACGGCGAAGAAGGTAATCCACGGTGGAATGTTGAAAATGCTCATCGCCTGGGTCATGCCAATGTATTCGGTGACGAGCGTCAGCCAGTTGATGACGGCCAGATCAAAAATGGAGAACCAGCCCCAAAATTTTCCAAACCCGTCGAAGATCGCCTCGGCGTGGCCGCGTTTCGTCACCGCGCCCAGCCGCACCGTCATTTCCTGCACGTAATACGCCATCGGCAGCAGGATGACCATGGCCCAGAGCAGGCTGAAGCCGGTCTTGGCCCCGGTCTGCGCGTACGTCGAGATGCCGCCGGCGTCGTTGTCGGCGATCATGGTGATAATGCCCGGCCCCAGCGCGGCCAGGAACAGGAGGGTCCGCCGGTTGAGCCGGCGAATTTGGTGGATGCTCTTGCTTAACCAATACATAAATTCCAGCCGCAACATTAGCCGCCGAACGAAAAATCCATTACTGAAGAATTCTTAAGAATTGCTTTGTTCAGGATGGGATTCCCCGCAAGCGCAGGCGAAAAACACTGCCGCGGCCCAGTTCGCTCGTCAGTTCCACCGAGCCGCCCATGCGCTCGACCGACCATTTGACAATCGCCAGGCCCAGGCCCACGCCGCCTTCCGCGCGCGACCGCGCCTTGTCTACACGATAGAATCGCTCGAAGATCTTCTGCTGGTGCTCTGGGGCGATGCCCGGCCCTTCATCGGCCACCTCGATGACCATCGCCGTTTCACCGTTCATGGCCCGCAGGCGGATCGGTTTACCGGGCGGGCTGTAACGAATGGCGTTTTGCGCCAGATTCATCAGAGCCAGCCGCAGCAAGGCCGGATCGAACACCGCCAGCAAATGGTCGGCGCAGTCCACTTCCAGCCGCTGCTGCTTTTCCGCCGCCACCAGGCCCAATGAGTCGCTCACCTCCAGCAGCGTCATCCTCAGCAGGCCGGCTTCCAATTTCACCGGCATTTCGTCGTCGCCCGGCCGCGTCAGCAGCAGCAAGCGTTCGATAAGCTGGTTCATCCGGCGGATTTCCTCCAACATGCTGCACACCGCATCGTGGAGGACGGCTGGATTGCGCTCGCGCAAAGCCACTTCACCGACGGCCTTCATCGCTGTCAATGGCGTGCGCAGTTCGTGGGAAACGTCCGCGGTCAGACGGTCCAATTGCGCAAAAGATTCTTCCAGTTGTTGGAGCGTTTCGTTCAAACCGGCGGCAAGCTGGCCCAGTTCGTCCTGGGGGTTTGTGACCGGCCATCGCTCGCTCAAGTTCTTGACGGACAGATTGCGCGCCATCCGCGCCATGTCCCGGATGGGTGCCAGCGCGCGCCCGGCAATTAAATAACTGGTGATGCCAAAAACCAGCGCCGCAACCGCACCAGAAAGCAGCGCCGCCAAAAAATCCCACTGATTTTCCCATTTCCAAATTCCCGATAACATGGCCAGGGCCAGCCAGACGAGCCAGAGTGCCGCCGCCGCCGCCGCATTGCCGAGGGCCAATTTCGTCCGCAACGAGCGCCGCTCCCACCAGGTCTTCATTCCTGCGCCTCCTCCCGGAGAACAAAACCCACACCGCGAACGGTGTGGATGAGTTTGA
>Ga0224554_1002247_pt1 | contig 10369 bp, 12 predicted proteins | sample 714S22024metaG_FD_180666 | JGI IMG/M metagenome (GOLD analysis project Ga0224554, IMG submission 180666) | Peat soil microbial communities from Stordalen Mire, Sweden - 717 S2 20-24 | ecosystem: Environmental > Terrestrial > Soil > Wetlands > Peat | place: Sweden: Norrbotten County, Stordalen...
GCGCGGCGAGACGGCGGCGTTCTTGCATAGCCGCAAAATCACGTCGGGGCGCACCTGGTCGTGTCATGCCTTATAGCTTACTGCCATAGAACCAAAGTTGTCACTATATTATGCGAGGTTCAGTAGAATGCGTGGTCCAAAAGAACTGAATGGTGGCGGGGGCGGGGGCGGCGGTTAACGACAGCATCAAACAATAACCAGATTTATTGCAAGCCGGCGTAGAGCAATTCAGGCTTGCACCAACAGAAATGCGATTCTCTCTTGAGTCCCTCGTTGCTGTGGCAACTATCGTAGGGACGGCAATCAGTGTCCTCGCTCTAATAGAAGCCCGTTCCTGGCTTGTCATCACGAGCCTCGTTTTCGTGCTGCTCGCAATCATTTTTGGGCTATATGCCCGAAAGAAGCGCCTCGCCATCGCCGCAGCTTCGACCGAAATTGAAGGTCACAGCATCGATTCTCTAAATATCGCGAACCTCAAGCGCCGTGTGAATCGGACCCTTGTTATTCAAGAGGCCCTTCATACGGCAATAATCGAGGGTGAGGATATGGAAATCACCTGGAGGTATTCGGGATACTGCAAATCGGACCGTGCGACCTCGATCGATTTCAGCATCGATTCAGACGACGGGACTGTATTTGAAGATCTCAACTGCATTGCGTTTGACCTTGTTCGCGATCCGGACATGGTTCGCCCAATCCGGCCACTCCTTGTGGGATCGGAAGGCATTTCCCGGAAGCTCTCGGTGCCGTTTCTTGAGCCCGTCAAGGCGCACGATTCTTTCAAGGTAGTTCTGAAATTCCATTTGCCTCAGAGCCTAAAGGCAGGGTTCGGCTACTACACGTCAACGCTTTCCTTCACTCAGGATCGTATCAATGAATGTGCGGTGCGACTGATATTTGCAGGTTCCATGCCACGCTGGCTGCGTGTCTACGGATGCGCGGCTGAGAGCCCACCTGTGCTGCTCAAGACGCTCGCGCCTGTTCGACAGACAGCATACTTTAGTGAATACGTCGATGTTGAAAAGGAAAGGTCTGGGCAATCAGCGCGAATCTACATCTTCTGGCGTGACCCTGCCTAGCCTCGGTGATCACCTTAAAACCGGCCACTTGTGGTCAGTTCAAAACCGGCCACTTTGGATGGCCTGAGACGTGATTGTTTTACCTTGCGGCGGGGTGCATTAGCAAGGCGCGATTCGAGTCGTTGCAGTTATGGCTGTTTTTCAAGCCTTCCTGATGCATGGTAAGGTTGTATTCGCTCCGCCGGGGTCGCGCCTTGCGGAGTGATCCAGGGCCGATGACGCGGGGCTGGCTCCGAAGGAATCGGTGATCGAGACCCTCTGCGGCTTGCCTGATGGGCACGCTGGCAGAGGGTTTCGTGTCTCTGCCAGTATTCCTAGGGTGAGGCTCCGTCGGGAGAGGCTTCTGGATCACGAGTCGCGACGCCGCCGGGCGTTCTTTGCCCGGCATCCTTATCGCCTTTGTTTTTGTCTTTGCTTTTGTCATTTGGCTTCCCCCGGACTGTTGGTTTTGGTTCGCCAACTGCGCGGGCCGCACTTGAGCACGTGTCCGTGATGCAGCAGCCGATCCAGCATTGCGGAGACGGCAGCACTATCGCCCAGCAGCTTGCCCCAGTCTTCTACTGGCCGATTCGATGTGAGCAGCGTGCTGGCGCGTTCGTACCGTCGCATGATGATCTCCAGCAGTTCCTCGGCGGCGGTCAGTGGCAGCTTGCGCATGCCGAGATCGTCGATGATCAGCAGCGGCACGGTGGTCAGCAGCTCCATGTGCTGTTTGCGTTTGCCGTCCAGCGTGGCATCGGCCAACTCTTCCAGCAGAGCGTGCGCCTCGCGATAGAGTACGCGGTAGCCCTGCTGGATGACGGCGTGGCCGATGGCCTGCGCGATGTGACTCTTGCCCGAGCCAGGTGGACCTAAAAACAGTGAGTCCTCGCGCCGGCCAACCCAACCTGCAGCGGCCAGGTCGAAGACCAGACTGCGATTCATCTTGGGGTTGAACTGGAAGTCGAAGTTATCCAGTTGCTTGTTTGCGTCGCGGAACTGCGCCTGCTTGTGGCGCCGGGCCAGCAGGCGTTCGCTGCGGCAAGAGATCTCATCGGAGACCAGCGTGGAGACCAGGTCGATGGGAGCCATGTTCTCCGATTGCGCTTGCAGCAGACGTGTTTCCAGCACGGCGACCATACCGCCCAGCCGCAGTTGATGCAGGGCGCGATTGAGTTCAATCAGATTCATAGTGTGCTTTCCTCGAAGTCCAGACGTTGTTGGATCAGGTCGCGATACTGGGTCAGTTCGCGGATCAGGGGATCGACTTGGCGCAGGCTCAGTGGGGCTTGCGGACTGCGCTCCAGATAACGGCGCACGAAGCGGTACTCGGCCACGCCGAACTCCAGCGCCGCCGCGCAGGCCTGGTCGCAGGCAACGCAGCCGTACTTCTTGGCCAGCGAGAGCACGCCCATGATGCGGCGGATTCCCGCCTCGGCCTGGCGATGATGGATGGCGTCGCAGACCGCCCCGATGCTGGCTCCGGCCTTGTGTGCCCGCGCCAGCAGTTGATGCGTGTGTTGCGGCGTTCGCCGCGGGCGGTCCGCATCTCGGATGCGATGGCCGCCGCGCTTCTGGCCCAGATGCTCGCGCAACAGCTCGCCGGTGCGCGGATCGAGCAGCCGCACATACATCGCGTCCCACTGCACATGGACCTGCCGGCCGATCCAGCCCGGCGGCGCTCCGTAGTAAGCCGCTTCAACTTCGACGCAGCCATCCAGATGCACCGTGCGCTCGCCGTACTGGTAGTAGCGGAACGGCTCCAGCGGCAACGGCTGCAGCAGAGGCTTTTCTTCGGCGAACATCGCCGCCACCTGCCGCTTGGTGCGGCCGTGGATGCGCTTGTCGGCCCAGCGTTCTTCCCAGTGGTCGAGGTACGCTTGCGCCTCTTCCAGGCTCTCGAACTTCTTACCCTTCAGAGGCGTTTTCTGCGCATGGCCAACGCCGGATTCGACCTTGCCCTTGCGATCCGGATCGCGTACCTTGCAGGGCAACGCGGTTACTCCGTAGTGCGCCAGAACGTCGCGATAGAGGGGATTCAAGCCGGGATCGTAGATGTCCGGAGCTAACACGCCTTCCCGCAGGTTGTCTGAGACCACGATCCGCGTCGAGCCGCCCAGCCGGCGAAAGGCCTTCTCATGCAGCTCCGCCCACACTCGTGAACTCGATTTGAACGCCAGCAGCCGCACCGACTTGCGGCTGTAGCCCAGCGTCAGCACAAACAGCCGCGTGCGCCGGTACTTGCCGCTGTCCGGATCGCGCACCATCGGCCCGGTGCCGTAGTCCACCTGGCACTCTTCACCCGGCCGCGTTTCGATGATCACCCGCGCCTCGGGCGATCCCGCTTCGCGCAGCCCCCGCACGAAACGCCTCACGCTCTGATAGCCGTCCGTGAAGCCATGGCCATCGACCAGATCCTGCCAGATGCCCATCGCGTTGCGGCCGCGCTCCAACTCCAGCGCGATCAGCTCGCGGTAGGGTTCACTGCTGCTGGCCGTGCGCTGGCCAGCCTGCGCCGGAGCTGCCCCTGAAGGCAAAAAGCCGGTGATCACCGAAGTGGCCGCTTTTGAGTTGTTGGCCGGTTGTGGACCGCCAGAGCCGGTGGTCACTTCGATGGCCGGTTTTGAACTGTCCGAGCCGGTGATCACCGAAGTGGCCGCTTTTGCCAGGGACTTTGGTCCCCAGGTCCCCGGTGAACGCACCACGATCCCTGATGACCTCAGATAATCGCCCACCGTCTCGCGACGAACTCCCGTCGCATGCTCGATCCGCCGCAGGGACCAGCCCAGACGCCCCAGCGCGATCACCTGTTCCCGCTTCTCTCTGCTCAAGACATTCCCCATGCCAACAGAGGCTAATTGCCTCCGTCAGAGCGTATGTCTCAGCCCCTCAAAGTGGCCGCTTTTGAAGTGATCATAAGTGGCCGCTTTTGGGTGATCACCAAGGTGCCTAGGATTCGGACGACTGCGCTTTGCTCGTAATGTATCTAATGTTGTCTGGCGAACAATGAGCGATCTAAAATGCGAATTGAATGGAAAGCCACCATCGCATGACAACTCGTATTATCCAATCTTAGACTTTAATGCGCATATTTGAACGACTCCACTTCAGGAACGCCGGGGCAATCAGCGCATTGAGGTAGGTTCCGTTTTCCTTGACATTTGGCGTGACGCTATTCTGCCCAGCCATCGCTCCCAGAGTTGAATTAGTAGTGGGCTACCACAATGGGATATCGCCTCGTGCATCCCATCAATGCAGCCTTTGCGGCGTGCAGCGTCAGCCACAACCACAGCCATAGCGTCAAGTACATGGAGGGGATTGATGCGTGGTTCGATGAAGTCTTCAAACGCCGCGAGAAAGAGGCCGATGTCGATTATTGGAAGCGTGCCCGGAACGGCGTGAAAGCGAAGCTCATCGAATCCTTTAGGAATGGGAAGCGACAAGCGCAGGGGCTTCCGACTCAATAACCGCCTTGGGCTTCCTGCCCCGTCTTTTACCGGACGGGGCGTTTTCTTGTCCGTACCCGAGCTGGTTCAATTCTGAATCGATCTGCTCCCGCTCGTTGAGGAGCAACTCGATTGCCTGCTGTTTGAGCTGAGCGACCTGTTCGAGTGCTGTCATGTGGTCTCCTTGTGGATGCCTAGCAGGGAAAGGCGGTTTGCTTTTGCAATCGTCGAGGTGATCGGCATACTCGCTGGTCGCCGCGACTCCGCTTACCTTAATTTTTTCAACCCGGCGCTTCCGAAATACGCAGGCAGCGGAGCGGAGTTTCACGGGGCCTATGGCTTTCGGCTGCGAGGACACCTTGGATTGGATCAACTGGAACGAGCAAGCCGCACGCTAACTTCCAATCCGGACGGGCGACAGGTCGTGCTGCAGATTTGGGATGGGAAGTGCGACTTTCCAACTGATGACGGCGCGCCGATTGCAGACGACATTCCATGCAATATCTGTTCAATGCTCAAGGTGCGCGATGGGAAACTTGAGTGGTCGCAGATCATGCGCAGCAATGACATTTTCCTGGGTCTCCCACACAACTTTGTACAGTTCATGACACTGCAAGAAGTACTCGCCGGGTGGATCTCCATCGAGCCGGGAACCTATACCCATTTTGCCGACAGCCTCCACCTCTATGAAAAGGACGCGACGAACGTGCTAACCTCTGTCCCGGTACCGATGATTGCGTCTTCAGACTCTTTGGCGCTGCCTAAGCAGCAGGCAGATCCAATTTGGAGGGAGATGAATAATCGCGTAGACATTGTGGCCGAGAATGAACTTGAAGCGCGGGAATATGGCACCCTAGCTCAACTCATTGACGCCCCCGAAGCGTTCACCAACCTTGGCCTATTTCAGCGGGCGTAGATTGAATGCCGTAGTTCTTCCTGCTTCGCTCTTTGATGTACTCGATTCTCTGAATCTGCTCTTTCGTAGGGTATTTCGATCCGGGCGTTGGGGTATCTTCTATCACTGCCGGCGCCGATCCTACTTTGTAGATCGCTTTGTATCTTCCAAGATTGATTGCATCCTGAATGGTAGGCAACGGGTGAGGGAGTTTTGCGACAATCTGATTCAGCGCTGCCCATTTGTGGAAGAGCTTGTCGTTCGCGTCTCCCGGTGGAGCAATACTCCAATCAAGGTACAGACTCTCCGACTTTTCCCGAAGATGCTTACCTCTATCTTCCTTCTCAATGATTGGTTTGTAGTATGCGGCATCTTCGGAATTGAGCTGGAACACAACGTAAGTTCCAATGATTTTTAGGGCGGACTTCATGCCCGCCGTGAGGGGTTCCAATCGTGTAACAGAAAGGCAAAGGCACAGCTTATATTCCCTTCCCATATCGAGCATTCGCGGGAAGTCTTCGGATGCTTGAAAATTCTGAAATTCATCGATGTAAAGAAAGAGCGGAATCCGATCTCTATCTGACGGTTCAGGTCTTGAGAATGCGGCGTGCTGGATTTTTGCAATGAGGAACTTTCCGTAGGCAGCGGACGACCGATTTACAACAGGAACACGCACAAGGAGGATCTTTTTCTTTTCGATAACCTCGTCTAAATTGAGGCGGGGCTTAGGGTCCCCGAATATCTTGGATAGCGTTGGGCTCCGGACAAACGGATTGATGCGAGATAAAATCTTGTCGCGGTCGGCATCGCTGGGCAGTCTGTCCCAGCCGCGCTTCAGCTTCTGATTCCTAACGTGACGCAGTATGAAATCGCGACGCGGCTTGTCCTCAAGAAATTCGGCCACATCGAGAAATGTACAACGGAGATGGCGCGTCTCCTCTTTATTGAGATCGGGATGTCGGTTGGCGTCGATCAGCGTATAAAGTAAATTCTCGATGTTCTTATTGATATTTGGATATTGGGCCATTTCAGCCATGGCCCCCATAAGCATGAACTTCAGATCCGCTACAACATCATCTTCTTTGCCTGGTGCGCAACTCATGAAGTCTAGCGGTAACGGATCATCGATATCGACCCAAATGCAGTCGTTGAGACGGTCGTCCGGAATGTACCTTAGGATTCTTTCGACCAATGATCCCTTGGGGTCAATAACGCAAACGCCCCCGTTCTCTGAGAGAATGTCGTTGTAGACCCACCATGAAATCAGCGTAGACTTGCCAACGCCGGTATTTCCGACAATGTTAACGTGCAGGTCGCGAATTGAATAAGGAATTTCAGCCATTGAAGGCAAAGCCCTTGTGCACTGTTTTTTCAGCCTGCTTCTCGATATCGATGAAGCGGATGTTCAAGGTCTTCGCGTGACGCGTGAGATCGGTGCCTGGATTGGCGGCGAGTATCTCAGCAAGCTTCGCGTTGACCGCATCGGTTCGCCAAAGGTCAGCAATTTCGTATGTAACTATGATGCCGTTGGAAGAAAAAACATGGCGCGAACCAAATGCGGGCATAGCCGGATCAACGTTCTTCAACAGTTCCAACCGGCAAATTCCAAGGTTAAGTTCGTTCTGTTTCACAGCAAGGTGTCGCTCAATACAGTCCCAAACCTTGGAGCGCAGTGGAACTGTGTCTGAGTTGGCAAAGAGTTCATAGAGCGGAGCTTTGGCACAACTCTCTAAACGGGAAAGAGTCTCCGGAGTGCTCCAGCCAACGGGAAGTTCGAGTTGTATTTCTACAATGGCAGTCCTGCCGCTCTTGAGCGGAGGGTTATAGGCAATTGTGTGATATTGCGTTTCCCATTTCAGGTCGGCGTTGTGGGATTTGTTGAACGTATCGTGGCTCCAAACTCCCAGTCCGACAGCGGCGGCGAGAGGCAGGATGGCCCAGGCAGGATTCTGGTTGCCAACGACGAGAATTCCAGCGACCAATACGGTCACAAGCACTGCAATAAAACACAGGACTGCGAGCAAATATGCAAAGAACTTCTGCATTTTGGCGTCTTCGGTCAGAGAAGTCGGCGGATTCTCAGTTCGGAGTCGTGGCCGTTCTTGTTCACGCCGCTGTCGCTCTTCGTAATCTTTAATGGTCATTCGGAAGTTCATTGGCGGCATGCCTTTGAACGCCTCGGGAAATTGCTTCATGGCTGCGATTTGCTCGATGACTGCCGGATGTGTGTATGATGCTCGCAATTCAGGGTCGGTGTCGGCGGGCAGAGCGTCTGCCTGCCTTTGGAGCATCTCCTTCGTTTCCGCGTAATAATCCCGTTCGGTAGGCTCAGTCATATCAGTCGCCGCACCGTCCTAGCCGATAGGCGTACCCGATAGGGCGAGCGATAGCGACGGGCATCCTTCTGCGATCGCCCGCTAGGGTTGAACGACGAAGAGCAATAGCGATGAGGAGAGAAACAGAAGGATGCCCGTCGCTAGACGAGGGACGGTGCGGTATACTAGTCATACCCGTATCCTCAAGTAAATAAAGGTGATATACCGACTGCGGATTGCCCGCAGCGATATTCTTGGGGTACCGGTGCCGGATACATGACGGTATCCCAACGAAAACGAGAGAAGCGGTATAATAACGCCAACCTCTACCCTTTGGGTAGGGGGTACAGGTCGGGCTCTCCCAGAGATGAACGATCTGGGCTTCTCAATTCTTCCCGCAAGGGAAGAGGAATTCACGTCTGGAGACAGGTATGGATTCCAATGAGAGCGAAAGATGGTACTCGGTGGATGAATTTGCAGTTTCTTTCAGAAGCAAGCGCGTTAGCGTGGATTCTGTTCGGCGATGGATACGGAGCGGGAGGCTGAAGGCCTTTAGGTTCCCGCGAATCTCGAATAAGCGAAAACGCACGTTCGAGACGTTCATGATCTCCGAATCGGAGCGGCAACGATTCATCCGATCGAATATGACCACCTGAATAGGAAGGCCCCGGTGATGAACCGGGGCCTTTTCTTGGAGGCAGGGTAGTGAATCCTGCTTCCCCCAATGTACCTGCATAAATGCTAGCAAATAAAAGCCTATTTGGAAACCTGCTTCAAATCGCGTCCTGAAGTTTTGACCGATTCGGAGGAACAGCGTTCAAATGGATTTTAGGCAATCACTTCAGATTGGCCAATCGTCTAGCATACGAATTTGCAATCGGAGGGCGAATGCGGGACCAGTATGCCGGGGATCTCAGCGATGTTCTGAAATTCTCATTCCTTCGTGCCCTAGTTGGGACCGATAGGAACCTCGGCATTGCGTGGTACTACGTGCCTGGTGACGATGGTCGCGCAGATGGGCGCCATCTCGAATGGAGAAGGGAGCCGGCATGGCAAGTTCTGGACGCCAAGCTCCATGCTGGGTTGTCCTCCCTCCCAGAACGCAGTATTGCCGCAATGGAACTTGCGGATATATGGCCGCTAGGCACAACCTTCTTTCGCGAGCCGGTAGCACTCGGTCAGCTCCGCGACGCTTGGGGCGAGCGGATGCGTGAAGCATTAGCAACCTCGGATGTGCTTTTTCTTGATTCTGATAACGGAGTTGGCTCGAAGACGCCAAAGCACGCGACGTTGGAGGAAATCCGGAGTCTGAGGAAGCCAGGGCGATCCGTCGTCTTCATTTCATTTCCCGGACGGAATATGCCCCACGACGATCTTTTGCGCCGGTTACATGAGCGGCTGCGCATTGATGGCGGTTCAACTTCCGTAGTGACTTTGAGAACATCGGTCTCGCTCCCTCGCGGCGACGGATCACCCTTCCTGGTACAACGTCAGCGGTGGTTTACAGTTGTCGATGCGACAGACGAACTTATCCGAAGAGTGCGCGGATTCGCCTCTGGTCTCGCAGGCATTCCGCGTGTTGGTGCACGGATTGACGGTGGGAAATGAGCATTGCTGAGAACATCCGATCGCTGGCACGCGACGGCATGAGCACGGCCGAGATCGCGCAAAAACTAAACATAGGCTATCGACACGCTTACCATGTGCTCAAAAGAAGCGGGTTCTTGGCTGCAGGAAGCTGTAAAGTCAAAGCCGAAGTGGACATTCCAACGCGCATGCGAATTCTGTCGAAGCCAGTCCTTCGAGTGGAGGAATTGGAGAGGGGAGGATTTGAGCTTTCCGGGCGGTGGATTCTGTCGGACATCGGGGAACTTGTCGTGGATCGGACCTTGCCTAAAGATGTCGGCGTTTATGCATTCGTCGTTGACGGGGTTGCCCAATATGTGGGTGTGGCAATGATGGGGATCGCTAAGCGGCTGTACTTTTACAGCAAACCGGGCGTGACACAGCGAACGAGCAAGCGAATCAACGGAATTCTCAAGAAGGAACTCCTTGACCGTCCATCCATAGAGATTTTCGCTGCATTCCCTCCGGATTTTGATTGGAATGGGTTTCCTGTCCATGGAAGCGCAGGCCTTGAGGTCGGCATGATCAAGAAGTATGCTCTGCCTTGGAATAAACGTGGCACAGGATAAACTCTCAACCGCCACGAGATTTCCGTGTACTTGTGGTGTACTTCAGAACCGCGTTTCCTGCGTTTTGATAGTTTCGAGCGTCCAATATTTCCAATAACTTATTTAGAATCAATACGGTGCTGGAATCCGACCCCCCCTCCCGGCACCATAAAATCAACAACTTACAAGAAATCCTTCAAGAGCGACGACGTGTGTCTTGAAGCTGGTGACACTTATGGGGATGCTTTGTACCAGATGATCCTTGGAGAAAAAAGTGTCTCGAAAAGAGCAGTCGCGCGTCCCCGGTGTCTGGGAGAAGGTTCCCGGCAGCGGCGTGTGGTGGATTCGGTATAGGCCCATATTTCCATTTTGAGTCGTAATTCTGAACCCTCAGAGCGTCGCCATCGTCAATGTTTATAAGGGTGCGAACGCGGTGAAAACGTTCTGGAGGTTAATACCCAATGGGTGAGATACAAAATCG
>Ga0224554_1002248_pt1 | contig 10366 bp, 6 predicted proteins | sample 714S22024metaG_FD_180666 | JGI IMG/M metagenome (GOLD analysis project Ga0224554, IMG submission 180666) | Peat soil microbial communities from Stordalen Mire, Sweden - 717 S2 20-24 | ecosystem: Environmental > Terrestrial > Soil > Wetlands > Peat | place: Sweden: Norrbotten County, Stordalen...
AAAGTCTTCCGCGTCTCCCCCAGTCCCTCTTGGTTTCGCGGACATTATGCCATTAGTGCCAGTGCGCAAGTTAACTCCAGACCCAGACCTCGATCAGGACCAGAGCATGCGCGAAATACTCTCTTCCTTCGCGGGGGTGGCGAATTGGTTGAGTCACTATCCAGGAAGAAAGAACGTCTATTGGCTTTCGACGGGTTTTCCTCGTATAAACCAGGATGACATCGATCCTGGACAAAAGGACCCCACACTCCGACGCCCCGACTCAGAGCGTCGTGCAGGTATCTTTGGAAAAGAACAAGGGCAAATGGATAAGCTTCTTCAAAACGCCCGTGTCGCTGTTTATCCGATAGATCTCTCCGGCGTCCACATTGATAAATCGGACTTCGTTGAGCTCGATAGAATTGGGAAGTTAGCGGATTTTGCCGAGCAAACGGGCGGGGTGCTGCGCAGGAACGACAATGACATTGCTACACTCTTGACCGAGGAATTCAACCGCAGCCGGGACTTCTACACACTGACTTACACGCCGAGCGGCAAAAACTGGAACGGCCAGTTGCGCAAGATATCCCTTGCGGTAAAGCAGCGCGGCTATCAACTGGCTTATCGGCAAAGTTACTACGCTACCGATGTTGCGCTCAAAACTCCCACCGTGGATGACTTCAACCAGGCACTGACGCATGACGCGGAGCAGGCCAACGATGTCGTTTTTTCAGTTCATGCAAAGAAAGATGCGGCCAATGTAGTTCTCGACTACTTCATCGATCCGCATAGCATCGAATTTGCAACGACCGCGGATGGCCACCACAACGCGAATGTGGAGTGCGTGGTGACTGAATACGACGCCGCGGGCAAGCTGCTGGGAACCGCGCGGGCCAAGGGCACGGCCAGCGTAACTCCGAAGAAATGGATGGACGTGAATCAGTCGGGAATTCCCGGCCACACGGTTGTGCCGCTGGAGGCGAAACTCGCGTTCCTGAAGGTGGGCATCCGCGATTCCGCGACAGGGCGCTTCGGTACGCTGGAGATGTCTCTTGGGACTGGGGCAGCGCCGCGGTAGGGGGCGGGGCTTAAAGGCGGGATGAGGGTTGTGGTTTCCCACCCTTCCACGATGAGACTGTGAAAGGATGGGGCACCCGATCAGTCTTGCTATTTCGAGGTTGGGGCACCCATACTGCTACTGAAACCGTAGATCCTTCGACTCGCTACGTTCGCTCAGGATGAAAGACTTGGTGTGACGGATTGATAAAAAAAGGCCATTCCGCGGCGCGGGATGGCCTTTTAAGTGGTTGAGGTTCGGGTGCGGCCCGGATTGGGCTACTTGAAGGAGGCGATGGCGCTGGCCTCGTCGTCATAAACGTCGAAGACGGTGTAGAGCTTGGTTAACTGGAGCAGATCGTGAACCTTTTTGGTCAGTTTCAGCAGCTTGAGCTCGGCAGTCTGGTTTTTGGCCGTTGTAAAGGCGCTAACCATCTCACCCAATCCTGAGCTGTCGATATAGTTCACGTCTCCCAGATTCAGCAGGATTCTTTTTGAGCCCTTGCCGATCAGGTCGCGAATGGCATCGCGCAACTGCACACTGCCCTCGCCCAGAGTAATCCGCCCGCTGAGGTCCAGAACGGTTACGCCGTCCACTTCACGGGAAGCAATAGTAAGTGCCACGGGAGTTCCTCCTTGTTGGTAGTACGGTTATAGCACTTTTGCAGGCTATCGTGGCGGGGGAAAGTTCCACCCGGCCAAATCGCCGGCAGGAAACGGTTGCCCCCCGTCCGCCGCCTACGCTTCCTGCACAAGCACATTAGAGTTTATCGACCGCCGGCGCCAGATGTTTGACCAGCGTCAACTCGGTTCCGGGATGCAGTTGTCGAAAGTGTACCTCATCCATGAAGGAACGGATAAGGAAGATGCCGCGACCGGTGCCGCGCAAGAGGTTTTCAGGGGCGAGCGGATCGGGAAGCGTCTCCAGATCGAGGCCCTGGCCTTGGTCGGCGACGGTAATGACGAGCGACTTGCCGGTATTTTCAAGGCTGACGGCGATCTGCTTGGCGGGGTCGTACTCGTTGCCGTGGAGCACGGCGTTCACGGCGGCCTCGCGCACCGCCATGGCGACGTTGAAGCGCTGATCCTCGTCCAGGCCGGCCTCGCAGCCCAGTTTTTCGGCGGCAGCCTCCACCTGGCCGACGCTCTCCATGGTGGAACTTAGTGTGAAACTTAGCCGTCCTGTCCTGGGTGTGCTCACCGGGGTCGTATCCGCCTCTTCCGGAGCGGGCTGGGGCAGATTCGCCCCTCCGCGCCTCAACAACCTTGCTGGCAGTTTCAAGGCTGGCGAGGAATTGTGTCAAGCGGCGTGTGTGAAGGCAGTTGCCTGTGCGCGGTGAATGCGCCCAGGCAACTGCGTTTTATTGCATATTTGCGGCGGCGACCAGCGTATCGAGCGCGGAGGTTTGGCGCGTGGCGTCGCCCGAGTCAAATGGCCCCTGCCAAAGGCCGCCAAATTCATAGCTGCCCCCTCGATCGTTGGTCCAGATGCTGTTGGCGTTCGCGTCGACAAAGGTCTTGTACTGGGCATTGGGAGCGGCGGCATACAGATACATCAGATTGCGGGTGAATACGCCCTTGAACTGCGGCGCATCGCCACCTGAAACGGTGGGGTCGGCGAGAATGCCATTCGGCGCAAGGCTGGCAATGGCCGCGCCGGCAATGGCCTGCGCCTGCGGCAGGAGCGTTGCATCCTTGTCGGCATTGTAGAGTTCGACCAGCCCTCCCAGGATGACTCCCTGGTTATAGGACCAGGTCCTGTTGCCGTTGTTTGTGCAGGCATTCGGGTTGGTCGAGGTCAACCCATCGTTAACCAGATTTTGCGAGTTGATCATGCCTGTAGCCTTGAACCATTGCCACTCCTTCTGCGCCCATGCAAGGTATTGCGCCTTCTGGGTGGGGTCGCTGACGCGGTTTGCCAGCGATGCGGCGACGGAGAGAAAGAGCTCGTTTGCGATGGCGTTCTTGTAAGTTCCGCCTCCGTTCTTGCTCCACCATATGCCGCCACCGCAGGTGGTCGTGTCCCATTGGCCGGCCATGTCGGCGAATATGCTCTGGGCCATGGTCAAGTAACTCGCCGTGCCGGTCAGATCGTACGAATCGATCCACGCCAGAGCCCACCAGCCCTCGTCGTCGTTGTAGCTGTTGATGAAGTTGGCGGTGCCGTTCGCCTTGTTTGCATTGGCGAAGGTGTTGGCAAGCACAGAGGCATATTGCGAACTGCCGGTGGCCTTGGAGTAATTTGCAAGCACGGTGATGGTGTTGGCGGCATTCCACCAGCCCGACGGCGCGGCATAAAGGCCTCTGCTCTGCGAATACCAGTTAGACTGCATCGCAGCGATGCCTTGCGACGCTTCTTGCGCATAGCTTGCCGTGGTGGCGACGGTGGTTGCCGGGGCTGGGCTTCCTCCGCTACAGGCAATGGGGGCGGCAACAATCAGGGAACCAAGGGCAAAGGTCAGAACACTTCTGCATTGAGAGATTTTCAGCACGATCTTCCTCTTTTCAGCGCTATTGGGCTGGAGTTTTCAGGGCGCTTTCGCGGCCACGCGCAAATATACCTCCAGATGCCCCAGGTGAGTTGTGTTTTTGAGTACGTTTCTGTCGCGGATGGTCGGGGTTTGGAGAAGGGCCGACGCATGAACGGCGATCCTGCCTATCAACCGGTCTCGATCCGCCCCGCCGGGGCGGGATCATCTTGCTGAGACGCATTCCCAGGGCTTCGCCCTGGGCTATAGGAAAGGGGAGAACCCCCGGCTTTGCCGGGGTGGCAGTAACAGTTTGACATTTTCGGGAGTCGTCCCAGTTTGTGTTTTTCCATTCTTTTCACAAATGCGCCAAAACGATGCGTGTGATCATCATGCGCCGTCCCTACGGGACTCCGGATGTATTGTTGCGCCAACCCCACGCTGAAGCGCGGGGCTAACCTACACTGCGCCTACGGCGCGGGGCGACTGGCTGCTGTTGGTCGGCACGGAGCACTCTGGCACAGGCCCCTTTGAGGGGCCACCAACCATAAAGCCTCCGGCTCTGCCGGAGGATACTTACTGCTCAAAATCGAGACCTGATGCACCCGATCATTTGTGGATGGTCAGATTTGGGCCACCCGCCTGTTATTGCTATTTCGAGGATTCCTCAGGGGCGAAAGCCCATGTTCATTTCAGGGCATTTACGGCACGACTGAAGTCGTGCCCTGTTACAAAACAGCGTTATTGAGCAGCCTTTGATGCCGCGCCTTTTCAGAACAGCGCCCTTTCAAAAAACGCAGACTTGTGCAGGGATTTCCTGATTCCCGACTCCGAAATTCTAATCCCTAATCCCTGTCCGCTGCTTTTTACATCTTGTCCATGTGCTTGAATCCGCCGGTGCCGAGGAGCATGAGGGAGAAGAGCAGGAAGTTATAGAAGGCGTGGACCAGGACGCTGGCGGCCAGAGAACGGGTGCTGAGACGCACCCAGCAGAGGACAAGGCTCACGCAGATGAGAAGGAGAAACGGACCCAGGGCATAGCCGTTCTGCTCGCCGTGCATGAGGGCGAAGAGGAGGCTGGCAGCGATGGAGGCAACAGCCATGGCGAAGAATGACCATTGCGGATGGCCGTTGCGGTCGAGCGGGAGAGCGGCCTTGCCGGTGGATCGCTCGATTGCCCAGTCCCAGGCCGTGCAGAGGGCGGGCAGCAGAAAGCCGCGGAAGGCTATCTCCTCAAAGAGGGGCGCGCAGGTGACGCCGAAGCCGAAGAGCAGCCAGGCCGCTCCAGGGGTGCGGAAGATCTTGTCAATGGGCGCGTCGGTGGGGCCGGGCATGAGGATGCCGTTGACCAGGGCGAGCACAAAACACAGGGATGCCGCGCCATAGAGCCGCCGTTGCAGCCGCAGGGCCGTTGCGCCGTTCCACTGCAAGCCGGCAAAGAAGCTCTTGTACCAGACAAGGGGAAAGATGAAGAGGCAGGCGACGAAGGTGATGAGGTAATTGGCGACCTGAAAGCCCAATTCGTAATGAATGTCGGAGATGGCTTGTTGAGCGGTAGAGATGCCGAAGAGATGGAAGTGGAGGGCCAGCCGGGTGAGGAGACTGGCGCCCAGCAGGCCAAAAAGCGTAAGCACGGCCAGCAGAAGCAGATGGCCGAGATTCGGAATATGCGCCGGAGGGAATGTTTCCGGCTGGGACCAGGAATGGAAGAGCGGCAGTTCGGCGGCGGGCTGCTCAGGGCGCGCCCCAGCATCTTCCGCCGTGGGAAATGGATCTTGAAAGACCGCAAGCGGCAATGCGGGCGGGAATGAATCCGCCGGCGCGCAGGGGGCTTCAGGATTGAGCGGGTCGTACTCTGGCAGGTTGCTCATGGGAGTCCCGTTTTCTTTTTGCGCGGGGCGAGCTTCTTTTTGGCGGCTTTTTTGGTTTTGGAACGTTTGGCAGCGGGAGTCTCGTCCAGGGCCTCAGAAGCGAGAGCTGGGGCACCCGGAGTGTCTGACTCGGGGGCGTCGTCGATATCGGCCGGCGCGAGATGGCCGTCGGCGGAGGTGTAGTAGCGCCGCAGGAACTGGCCGGTAAAGGAGCCGGGAGTGGCGGCGATTGTCGCTGGGCGGCCCTGGCCCACGACGCGGCCTCCGTCTTCGCCGCCTTCGGGGCCCAGGTCGAGAATCCAGTCGGCGTTGCGGATGACGTCGAGGTTGTGTTCGATGATGATGACCGAGTTGCCCAGGTCGGCGAGGCGATGAAGGACTTCAAGCAGCTTGCGCACGTCGTCGAAGTGAAGGCCGGTGGTGGGTTCGTCGAGCAGATAGAGAGTGCGGCCGGTTTGCCGCTTGCTTAATTCACGCGCCAGCTTCATGCGCTGCGCCTCGCCGCCAGAGAGAGTGGTTGCGCTCTGGCCCAGGTGGACGTAGCCGAGGCCGACATCGACCAGGGTTTGCAGCTTTTGGCGCACCTGGGGCACGTCGGCAAGCACGGGGAGCGCGTCTTCAATGGTGAGGTCGAGGATGTCCGCGATGGAGTAGCCGTGAAATTTTACGGCCATGGTTTCCTGGTTGTAGCGGCGTCCGTTGCAGACTTCGCACTGCACGTAGACGTCGGGCATGAAGTTCATCTCGATGCGGCGCTGGCCGTCGCCCTGGCAGGTTTCGCAGCGGCCGCCGGAGACGTTGAAGCTGAAGCGGCCGGGCTTGTAGCCGCGCTCGCGCGACTCCGGCAGCATGGCGAAGAGATCGCGGATGGGCGAAAAGACCTGGGTATACGTGGCCGGATTGGAGCGCGGGGTGCGGCCAATGGGCGACTGGTCGATGCGGACAACCTTGTCAAGCTGCTCGGCGCCGGTGAGCGACTCGTGCGCGCCGGGATCTTCGCGGGAGCCGTAGATGGTTTGGGCCAGGGAGCGGTAGAGGATGTCGTTGATGAGCGTGCTTTTGCCGCTGCCGCTGACGCCGGTGACCACGGTGATGACGCCGAGCGGGATTTTGATGGTGATGTCCTGGAGGTTGTGTTCGCGGGCGCCGGAGACAGTGAGCCACTTGCCGGTGAGGGGACGAGGGCGCTCGCGCTGGAGCATGGTGGCCGCTCCTGAGAGATAGCGGCCGGTGAGCGACTCGGGGCAGGCCATGATCTCAGCGGGCGTGCCCTGGGCGACGACGTATCCGCCGAGGCGGCCCGCGCCGGGGCCGAGGTCGAGGACGTAGTCGGCATGGCGGATGGTGTCTTCGTCGTGCTCGACGACCAGGACGGTGTTGCCCAGGTCGCGCAGTTTTTCCAGGGCCTGGATGAGGCGGTTGTTGTCGCGCTGGTGGAGGCCGATGGAAGGTTCGTCGAGGACGTAGAGAACGCCGCGAAGGCGTGAGCCGATCTGGGTGGCGAGACGAATGCGCTGGCCCTCGCCGCCGGAGAGCGTGGCGGCGTTGCGGTCAAGGGCGAGGTAGTTGAGGCCGACGGCGCAGAGGAATTCAAGGCGCTCGACTATTTCGCGGCGGATGCGTTCGGCGACCAACGCCTCACGAGACGAAAAGCTGAGATTGATGGCGGCGGAAAGGGCGCGGTTGAGGGGCAGGGCGGTGAAATCGGCGATGGAAAGGCCGCCGATCTTTACCGCCAGGGACTCCGGGCGCAGGCGCTTGCCGCGGCAGACGGGGCAGGGCGTGGCGGACATGTAATTCATCATGTACTCGCGATAGCCGTCGCTGCGGGCCTCGTCGATGGAGTCGCGCAAGAAAGATAGAATGCCGTGGAAGCCGGTGCGGGGAGCCTCGTTTTTGGCTGGGCCATAGACCAGGATGTGCTGCTGGCGCGGAGGCAGATCCTCGAAGGGAAGCTTGAGGTCGATGTCATAGCGGTCGGCGGCCAAGTGGACGAGCCTGAGCAGGTATTGCGAAGAGGAGCCGGGTCCAAGGCCGCCGTCGAGCAGGGGTTTTGACCAGTCAGTGATGACCTTGGTGGGATCGAGGTCATAGAGCGAGCCGAGGCCGTGGCACTCCGGGCAGGCGCCAAAGGCGGAGTTGAAGCTGAAGCTGCGCGGCTCGAGCTTGGGCACGTCGAGGCCGCAGTCGGGGCAGGCCATGGAGGAGGAGAACAACTGCTCTTCGTACCCGGTAACGGCGACCAGCACCAGGCCATTGGCCAGTTGCAAGGCCTTGGCTACGGCCTGGTCGAGACGCTTTTCGACGGAAGGCTTGCCGGGGGGCAGCGGAGGCGCGTCGGGGGCCGGGGGCTTGAGCAGGATGCGATCGACGACAGCCTCAATGGCGTGGTTTTTGCGCCGGTCGAGGGCGATCGGCTCGGAGAGATCCTGGAGTTCACCGTCGATGCGGGCGCGGAAGCCCTGCTGGTCAAGCTGGTCGAGCAGATCCTTGAACTCGCCCTTGCGGCCGCGCACGATGGGAGCCATGACGGTGACACGCTCGCCGAGGCCCAACTCGAGAATGCGCTGGACAATCTGCTCGGTGGTCTGGCGGGAGATGGGCCGGCCGCAGTTAGGGCAGTGGGGCGTGCCGATGGAGGCATAGAGCAGGCGCAGATAATCGTAGATTTCAGTGATGGTGCCGACGGTGGAGCGGGGGCTGCGGCTGGTGGTCTTCTGCTCGATGGAGATGGCCGGGCTGAGGCCCTCGATGGAGTCCACGTCGGGCCGCTCGATCTGATCGAGGAACTGGCGGGCGTAGGCGGAGAGCGTCTCAACGTAGCGGCGTTGGCCCTCGGCGTAGATGGTGTCGAAGGCGAGCGAGCTTTTGCCGGAGCCGGAGAGGCCGGTGACCACCGTGAGCGTGTTGCGGGGGATGCGCACACTGATGTCGCGTAAATTGTGCTGGCGCGCCCCGCGCACCGAGATGTGAGTGATGGGCATGATGAGGCAATCGGGAAGCGGTAGGCGAATCAGAGGGTTGGCGGTGGTCATTCACCGGATTGCAACGCCCCTGGGGGTATTCTATTTGTCAATAGAAACAAGGGTCAACGCGGCGGGATTCTCTGCGACAATCGCAGGGACGCTTCATGGGCCGGGCCGGGGAAGGATTCCGTGCGGCCGAAGTGCCAAAACGCGGACGTTCAAGGCCCTGAACAAAAAAACAAGGCGAAAATGTGTCGGATTTATTGAATTTTGCGGTGTTGGTTGCGGCGTCGGTGGTGTCCATGGCGTTTGGCCTGCTGGCGGCTTATGGGATTCTACGCGCCGGCTTTGCGCTGATGCGTCCGCGGCAGCGGCGAGTGGTGGTGAGGGCCCGGCCGGAAGTGGTTCGAGTGGTGTAAGGCAGGGGTTAGGGATTAGGGACTGGCATAGACTTTGTGGCCAGTGATAGATATTCTTTACCGATCCCGGACCGGCGGGGGTCAGTTCCAGAGACGATTCCATCCATTTCTGCTTGCTTTCCCAGATCCCAGAATCGGGATCTGGGGCATCCAGCATTGCTACATCTATTGCCGGTCAGGGATCTGGTGTCTTGAGTCTGAAGTTCAATGCATAAATGGTGAAGACAAAACGCAGGTCCTTCGACTCGCGGCGCTCACTCAGGATGACAGCTTTTTTATGGCGCACTTGTGAAACGCCACATCAGCTCCTGATCCCTGATCCCTAGTTTTGCGGTGGCTGTGGCTGCTGCGTGCGCTGCTGTTGCATACGCTGCTGCATCTCGATCTGCTGGGGAGTGCGGGGAGCTGCGCCGGGCGCAAAGACGGGACGGTTGGTGGTGGGAGCAGGCGGCTGTGGCTGGTCGTCGGTGTCGGCATCGTCGTCGTTGCTGGCGACCGGGTTGCCAGAGATGGCCGGCTGCGCTTCTCCGGCGTGGCGGGCGGTGAGCACGATCTGGCGCGGGGCTCCTTGGCCCTGGTCGCCGATCATGAGCACGTTGTAGCCGGAGCCCTGAAGAAGCTGAGAGAGTATGTCGCGCGCCTGGCCGGGACCGTAAGCGCCAAAGATGCGCTCATCCGAGCCCAGGCCCTCGACCTTTGCGCCGGTGGCCGTGGAGACATCGTTCAAAATCTGCTGCAGGCTGGAGTTTGCGGCATCAATGCGCAGGCCCTGGCTATCCCATGTGACGGCAGCCGCGGACGGCTTGTCGTTGGCAGGCCAGTGGGGCAGCACCGGCGCGGGAGTCGCTTGAGCAGGAACTGCGGTCAGACGAGCCGGGCTGGGACGCTTGTGCGGATGAACCGGCTTGTGCGCCGCGGCTGGGGGGGGCGTTGCAGGCGTTTGCGCGGCCAGGATGTGTGCTCCAGAGAGGATTGTGGCCAGCGCCAGGGCAGCAATCGGGGTTCGCACGCATAAGCGAAGCGATTCGAGCGAGAACTTTGATTTGAGCGGAATCGGTGGGTTCATGGGAATCGGCTCTCCCGGCCCGAAGCTGCGCCTAGGGGCGGCAGTTCAATGCCGCTCTGCTGTGTACTAGACTAACAGTGGCCCGCGGACGCTCAAAAAAAAGAGCTGTGTTGGGCAGAGAGGATATCCCAAAAGATGCGCCTCTGCTGTAAGTTTTGGGCTGCTGCGGTTTTGATGGCTGTGCCGGTGGCCAGCCAGGCCGCGAATTGCACTACGCAGGCGGAGCTGTTGGCGCAGGATCGCGACGCGCTGGCGGCAACCGGGGGACGGCTTTCCGAAGCCGTGATGCAGCAGGATTATGACGCGCTGAAGGCGGCCTTGCTGCCGGCCGAGGCGGCGGAGTGGGATGGGATTCGCGGGGCCGTGGAGCAGTCCGCGCCGCTGATGAAGGGCGGGCAGATTCAACTGCGGAGCTTGTATCTGCTGGACGCGAGCACCCTGACCGCGCCAGCCGATACGCAGTTTTTCTGCTCGAATGCGAGCGGATCGCTGACCGTGACCATTACCATGCGGGCGCTGCCTCCGGGCCGCTACGCCGTGG
>Ga0224554_1002255_pt1 | contig 10347 bp, 6 predicted proteins | sample 714S22024metaG_FD_180666 | JGI IMG/M metagenome (GOLD analysis project Ga0224554, IMG submission 180666) | Peat soil microbial communities from Stordalen Mire, Sweden - 717 S2 20-24 | ecosystem: Environmental > Terrestrial > Soil > Wetlands > Peat | place: Sweden: Norrbotten County, Stordalen...
CAGTGCTCGTCGTAGCGTACTTGAGGCCAGTGGACTGATTGACCGCTTCCACAGAGGCGCCAACTATCACGGCACCCGTCTTGTCCGTCACTAGCCCCGTCAGCGTGCTGCGGTCCGACTGCGCCAGCGCCGCCGTCACCGCCAAAAACAAAATCGCAAGGTTTCGTAGCATGAGATCGTCGTCCGGCATCGGCCGGGAACTTTTAGTGTTCCACTTCAGCAGTGGAATGGGCAAGAGCCGAACAGAGTGCCGGTACGCGATACAAAGCGACGAAACTCTCGACCTCTGAAGAAACTCACAGGAATCTGAGCGTATGGGCGCAGGGTTCCCTGGGGCCTTGATACACAGCTCATCATATCCCCATGCGCTCGGAAATGTAGAAATCTCGAGCAGCCGGGCCTCCCCGGCCCTGCCTTCAACGATACTGAACAGACGCACACGAAGCTGGCAGGGGATGCTTCGATCTTCGTAGAGCGCCGCAGCAGCCGCTATTCTAACCCCGGGCTGGAACTCCGCCGCAGCGCCCCATGCGGCCGGCGCCGGCGAGGCCGGTCCAGTCACGGCTGGAGACGGCGCTTCAATTGCTCATTAGCCCGAGAGGTGCAAATCTTATGACGATTCGGTTCAGGCGTTTGCCGCCGCCCCCAGATGCGCTGCGGCACAATAACTCAGCGCGCGTGGCGTTTGTCGCCATCGCATTACTCCTCATAACCGGGCCGTTAGCGGCTGCGCCTCCGTCTCCGTTCTCCACGTTCCTGGTCGCGAACGCCACCGTGCAGGGAATCGGCCACGATGCAGCCGGCAACGTCTTCGTTCTGGGAACCGTCACTAACAGCCCTATTCCAGGCCGCGCGACGAGTCTTTTCGCCGCCCGCTTCGACCCCAACGCTACCACGACCACCTACTTCGTCTATCTGGGCAGCGGCAGCGACGTAGCAGGGGCACTGGCCGTCGACGCGCAAGGCAACGCCTACATCACGGGCCATACGACGTCGAACGATTTCCCCGTTACTTCCGGTTTCAGCGGGTCCGGCGGCCCGTTCGCGATCAAACTGGACCCGACCGGAGCGGTCGTGTACGCAACATTGTTCGCCGGCGCCGTTGCGGCAACCCCCACGGCAATCGCGGTCGACAGCAGCGGCAGCGTCGTCATCTCCGGCATTGGGCTGCAGGGCTACACTACCGCTTCGGCCGTGTTCTCATCGAATGGCCTCAGTGATGATTTATTTGTGATCAAACTCGATCCTTCCGGGACGAAGGTCGTGTTCGCCGCCTTGGGGATATCCGGAAGCCAGATCGCGCTCGGCCCACAAGGTGACATCTTCCTCGCGGGCACTGCGCCTTCCACACCATTTCCCCCGTATCCGACGACGCCTGGCGCATACCAAACCACGTTTTCGCCCGCCTGTCTCCCGGCTATGTTCGGATGCGACTATGCGAGCCCGCAACATGTTACGCACCTCAGCGCCGACGGCATGCAGTTGCTCTACTCCACCTTCATTTCCGGACTGAGCGGCGCAAACAATTCGGGTCTGGCGGTGGACAGCGCCGGGAACGCTTATGTTACGGGAATGGCGACCACGTATGTAACGGGAGCCACCACTTCGACGACAGATTATCCTTACACGGTCACGCCGGGCACTGGCGACCGAATCGGACTGTTTCTGACGAAACTGGACCCCACCGGCTCGAAGCTGCTTTGGTCCGTCCCGCAGGGCGGCAGCTCTCTGGCGCTCGATGCCGATGGCAACCCGGTGGTGGGCGGGTATTCTTCCACCGGCCCGGCTTACAGCGCGTATGGCCAGACTCCGCCACCTGCCGGCAATACTCCCGCCGCGTGTCTTCCCAACGGAACAACCGTGCAATCGAGTGCGTATGTCCAGCGTTTCAAGGCGCAGGATGGCAGCCTCGCCGCGACCGAACTCTTGAGCGCCACCGTGTCGTTCAACGTGACACCACCGGCCATAGCGGTCGAGCCGGATGGCCGCATTCTGCTCGCGGGCGACACCACATATCCGGACGTCCCGCTTTCGCCCGGCGTCGTGTTCAGCGAAGCTGCCGCGCAGCGTGCGGTCCCGGGAGTGTTCCTCGCCGCATTCGATCTTTCGACGCCCGTCGCTGGCCCGCAGGTCAGTTGTGTCACCGACGCCGCAACGCTGGCGCTGGTCGGCCCGGTCGCGCCCGGCCAGCTCGTGTCGCTTTTCGGTTATGAGCTTGGTCCGCAGACGGGAGTATCGGGATCCGCCTCCGGCCAGACTCTGTTTCCCACTTCTCTGGGGAACGTGCAGGTGACGTTCGATGGCGTTCCGGCGCCGCTGCTCTATGTCTCTTCAAGCCAGATCAACGCGCAGGTCCCGTTCGAGGTGGCGTCGCAGACCTCGACCGTGATGACCGTTTCCATCGCTCCGGATTCGGCCAGAGCCTATAGCACCGCAGCTGCCCGTCTATTCGCCGTCGCCGAAAGCAGCCCGTCTCTGTTCGTCGATACAAGTGTGCCGCCGCCGAACTGCGTCCCGGTGACGTTCAGCGGCTTCGCCTCGCTGGTCGCGCTGAACAGCGACGGCTCGCTGAACGGCTGCGGCAATCCCGCCAAGCCGGGAAGCACCGTCACCGTTTTTCTCAACGGCGTGGCGGCAAAGCCGGACAACGGCGCCTTTTTCCCTGCCACCGGGAGCATCACCGGTTCGGACACCGGCCCATTCGGCAGCCAGGTGGACGTGCGGGGAGGCTCGGCGTTGGCGCCAAACGGCGACGTGGCTTCGCTGGCTGCCGGCCCGCTGTTCCCGGTGACCGGCTCGATTGCCGGAGTCGACCAACTCGCCGTCCAGCTTCCTGGAATAGCAGCGTCCGGCTTACAGGCGATCTCTCTGGCAGTGGCAATCAACGGTATCCCCGCCGCCCCGTTGGCTTACGACACGGAGACCGCCTCCGCGATCCAGCCGGAAGTAATCGTTTGGGTGGAGCAGTAAGTCGCGCAAACGGTCCCAGCCCGAGCCGCGGTTTAGAACCCCGGGGGCATGTGGCCGGGGACCCGGAGCCCCACCTCCGCTTCACGCTAAACTAAGAGTTCTCCGCGAACAACATGCCTGGCATTTACGCCCGCTGGATCGACAATTGGGAACGCAAGCTCGCGACGCGCGATACCAATCGCGTGGTGCGGCCGTTTGAATGGGGATTGGACTGGCTCGGCAGGCTCGACTTTCCAGCGCTCCCCGATTACGGGAACGGCCGTCCGCGCGAAGCGCTCGACCGCTTCGCCCAAGAGGCGCTGACCGATTCGGATCGTTTCTTCAGCTACCGTGTGCCGTCGGATTATCAACTGCGCGAGGGCCATCTCACCTTCACCAGTCCGGTTGAGTCGCCGTACCCGGAGAACAACACCGTGCACGCGCAGTGGTTTCCGGCCGAGCGCTCGCCGCGCCGGGCCGTGCTGGTGCTGCCGCAATGGAACGCTGGCGTGGATGGCCACGTCGGGCTGGCCAAGCTGTTGAACCGCTTCGGCGCGAGCGCCCTGCGCATGAGCATGGCGTACCATGCCGAGCGCATGCCGGCCGAGTTGCAGCGCGCCGATTACCACGTCTCGAGCAACGTGGGCCGAACCATTCACGCTTCACGGCAATCGGTGATCGACGCGCGTGCTTGCCTGGACTGGCTCGCCGCGCAGGGCTACCAGCGGCTCGCCATCCTGGGTACCAGCCTGGGCTCCTGCGTGGCGTTCATCGCGGCGGCCCACGACAGCCGCATCAAGCTGGGCATTTTCAATCACGTCTCGATGTACTTTTCCGACGTGGTCTGGACCGGCCTTTCCACTCAACACGTGCGCAAAGGGTTCGGCACCGATGTCTCGCAGGACGATTTGCGCCGCTATTGGTCGCCGATCAGCCCGGCCGCTTACCTGGGCCGCATGGAGAACCGCAAGATGCCCAGCCTGCTGATCTGGGCCAAGCACGATACCAGCTTTCTGCCGGTCTACTCGAAACAGGTGCTGCGAGCCTTCCGCGAGATGGACCTGCCGCACCAGGTCTACACGCTCCCTTGCGGCCATTACACCACCGGCCGGCTGCCGTTCAAGCTGATGGATGGCTTCGCCATGTGCCGTTTCGCGGCGCGCAACCTGTAACCGCAATACTACATATCGCGGACACTCCCGAAATCGGCACAGCATATGGAAAACAGTATTGACTTTGTAATTCCTTCGTGCGAATATTTTTTTATCACTGGGAAAGGAGGTGGTCCAGAGAAGATGGAAAGTAATAAGCGACCGCAGGAGGTGGCCGACTGCTGAAGTCGAGCCTCCAAACGTAGCCGACGCCCGCTACCAGTTGGCGGGGTCAAGTTCCTGTGGACCGGCTGCCTCTTGCGCAACCAAAGCCTCAGGTTTTCTCCAAGGCTAGCAACCCCCGTGGTTCCTGACAGGGCCACGGGGGTTTCAAGTTTTGCTATACTGAAAGTCTCGAAAGGATCCCCGCCACAAAAATGAAAGCTGGAATTCATCCCGCTTATGCTCCGGTGAACGTGATTTGCGCCTGCGGCCACACGTTCAAGACTCAGTCGACGCACAAAGGCGACATCCGCGTGGAAATCTGCTCCTCCTGCCACCCGTTCTTCACGGGCAAGCAGAAGTTGATGGATACCGCCGGCCGTATCGACCGCTTCGAGCGGAAGTACAAGGTCTCTCGCGACGCCAAAAAGGCCCAGCCCACCGCGTAAGCCGGGATGGTAGGGCATGCTTTCAGCTTGCCAACGCCCGCTTGCGGGCGTGTTTTTTCCGTTTCGAGCGATTTCCCGAGACCAGAGTTTAGCGCCAGGATAACTGGACCGATAAGTGTTTTATCGAGCGGGTTCGGGTGTAGAATGGTGCGCATGACACTCGACGTGATCTTGATCCTCCTGGCCATGGTCTTAGCGGTTATCCCCTGCAGGGTCCTTTATCGAATCGATCACAACCTCGCACAAACCAACCGCAATCTGGAACAGATTCTAGCGGCACTTCAGGCGAAGCCCTGATTTGGTGAGGTAGATTAGCGTCCCAGTTTGAGTAACGCCGCCCGCAAGCGGGCATGGCCTTGCATCAACCGCAGGTAGCGTGTCTCCGAGCCGCGTTCCTTGGCGCGCAGAATTCCCGCCACGGCTTTCTTTTCCGCTGAGCTCCAACTTTCCGCGCCGGGAATTATGCTCAACACCAGCGCCAGGCCGCACGCCGATTCCACGCCGAAATGGCGAGCGGCGAAGCGGCTCGCGGTGTGCCGCATGCGTTCGATGTCGCTGCCGAACCGTGCAGCCAGTGCGCGCGTGGCCGCGATCCCGACATTGCGAATCGAGAAGCTGTCCCACTGGCCGGCCTCGGCTCCGGGGCCTTCGAACAGCACGTATCCTTTGGCCAGCCGTTGCAGCGTGCGGCGCGAGCTGCGATAGCCGGGCCCGTGCGCGATGCGTTCCTCTTCGCGAACGGTGAGTGCGGCCAGGTGCGCGTCCACCGGCCGGAATCCCAGCTTGCGATAGAACCAGAACGCGCCCGAGTCGATGGCCTCGGGGTTCTCGTCGCCGATCTGGTAAGGATCCACCGAAAAGCAGTTCACGCCCAACACCTGGTGGAACAGGTGCAGCATCCGGGCGTAGAGCCACGCGGATTCGCCTTCGCGGAATGTGTAGTACAGGTTGAATCCCACCTCGGCGCGATTGAACAGCGAGAGCGTCTCCACGTAGCCGGCGGGCACGCCATTCTTGAAGAACATGCCGGCGTGATAGGCGCGCAGCGGAAGCCGCCAGCGAGGCGGCACGCCGAAAAATACGATTTCGACGCCGCGGCCCGCGTCCGCGCTGAAGACGTTGGCTTCGTCCGGGTGGCTGAATCCGTATAGCTCGCGAAAGCGCATGGCCGAGGTATCGACAATCAGGTCCAGCATCCTGCGTGCGTTCGCGGGCGCCAGCCGCTTCACGGCGAGCGGAGGCGACGCCAGTTCGCGGGCGAGCGAAACGTCGCACCGCGCGATCAGCGGCTCGGTGTGACAGAACAGACCGCGCATGGGAACTCGCTGGCGGGAGCGCGAAACCCGGCGGCCGATCTCAAAGGTGAGCGGCAGGCCCATGGCGTTGTACCGCTCGGGAGCGTGCTCCGGCGCGACGGCCCGCACGCGTTCGATCAGCCAGCCAAGCTCGCTCTCCGCGCGGGGGCGCGCCGCCGCCAGCCAGCGCTCGAACGGAACGTGCGCTTCCACCGGCCACTCTTCGCCGATCAGCGGCGCGAACTCGGACGCGCCGGGGCCGACGCGATGCATTTCGTCATGCGCATCCCAGGCCAGGCGAACTGCGCGGCCGTGGCGCTCCACCAGGCTGCGAGCGACTTCGAAGCTGAACACCGCGGTCAGATCCGTGCCGGCGATGCCCGACACATCCGGCTCGGCGAACGGCTCCAGGTCGATGCCCGCGGCGCGCAGTAGAGCGACGCGATCCGCGAACGCAAACAGGATTCGATCGGCAAGCCGCGCCACCTCCGGCGTGCGCGGATAGGCGCGCAGGAACAGCAGCGTCTCATGCAGCCGAATCAAGCCGGCGGCATCGCGCACCCGGTATTTCGCCGCCGCGCCCAGCAGCCGTTCCAGTTGCCCGGTCTCCGGCGGCCCGAAGCGGCGTTTCCACTCGTCCAGCCTGTCCAAGAGGTTCGGCATCCCATTGAGCTTAGTACATCTGTTCGTAAGGACGGTGGCGGGTTTCTGACGGCGGCCCGGCGCGTCGAGGATTAGCGGGCCGGGCATGCCCGGCCCCTACGAGTCCGTTGTAGGGGCGAGCGACGCCTCGCCCTCGACCCGCGCAACAAAACGATGTTGTAACTGCGAAATGGCGTGCTCACTTCGCTTTCGTTACCGCGATCTGCATTTCGGTCGACTGCGTCTGCACCTTGGCATCGTCGCCGGACCAGATCTCCATCGGCGGCCCGGCGGGCAGGTAGCCCTGTTCCACAACCGATTTCAGGAAGGCGCTCCAACGGCCGGTGGAATCCGGTCCCCAGGGACCATTCACGACTACCGATGCAATCTTCGCTGCAGGCACAGACACGAGTTGAAATGGGGCTTCGACATGCGTTGCCAGCGGCACGGGATACCCGGTATCCCAACTCTGCTCAGACTCGAAGCGCCCGAAGGGAGGGCCAACCGGAGTCACACCGATAGTCTTCAGATAAGACTCAACCCTCTCGGATGCCGCCTGAGTTTGCGCGTATGATCCCGTCATGGGTAGCATCACCGCCGTGACGGCGGCGGCTTGCCGGATCTGCGCTTGTAACACGAGCGCATTCTGCTGAGAAGTAGTCTCGCTGGCGCGTGTCTTGGCACTCGATGCCGTAATCATGGTATATCCCACCGGAGGAGTCAGATCGAACCGCGAACGATCGACCTGTCCATTCACGCGGATGTTCCGGATGTGCATCCGGTAAACCGGCTTGCCCGGTTCCTCAATGGCGATATCGACATGGTCGGCCTGCCGTGTTCCCGCGTTAACCCACAGATCGAACGACTTGAGCCCTGGAATTGAAGTACCGTGCGGCGCTTTCACCAAACGATAGCCGATCAGCCGCTTGCCTCCGACTCGCCGCTCGCCGAGCACCTGGTCCGCGGCCGGTGGAAGCGATTCTAATTGCTCCACCCAGTCGTCCGAGTTGGCGGGGCTCTCCACCTGCTTGCCGGATTCAACCACGTACATCCGCGTCAGGTGCATCAGCACGATCTGCTTGCGGGCGGTATGATCGGCCCTCACCTCGATACCCCAGGAACAATTCACCCGCTGGTATCCTGGAGCGGCGTAGCTGAAATCGACTCCCACATAGGGCAGCTCGCTGAAGACGATGGTGTATTCGAGCGACTGAGAATTCCTGAGTTGCTGCGCGGCTGCCGCGTAGACACGGCTCGCAGTGGACTCCCTTGGGATGACCACCAGTCCTACGGCTACTGCCACCAGGGCGGCTGCGGCCATCGCCATCACTCGCACCGCCGGCAGGCGGGTCAGGGAATATGCCAGTGGCCGCCAGCGGCTCGGCGGCCGTTGTTCCACGCTGGTCCGGAACTCCGCCAGCCTGCGCTGCAGGCGATCTTCCACTTCGGCCGGAATCTCCACTTGCGTACTCCTTCGAATCAGATCGTCCATCTCGTCGTTGGCGTCTTGGTTACGCATGGCTGCTTTCCTCCTTGTGCACTGCCGGGATCAAATGCGAGAGCAAACCGCGTAGCTTGGCGCGTGCGCGGGCCACATGCTTGCGCACCGTCGACTCGCGACAGTCCATCGCCACCGCGATATCGCCATAGGGGATTTCCTCGACCGCGTGCATCAGGATTGCCCGAGCCTGGTTCTTCGGCAGAAGTCCTATGGCGCGCCGCACGTGGGTTTCCTGCTCCGCACCGGAGATGTCCTGGGCGGCGGACCGTGTGGAATCGGGAATGTCTTCCGGGATAACACCCGCCTCCAGCCACTTTCCCTGACGCAATTTACGCCGTAGGGCGTCGTGCGCTGAATTTATGCAGATCTGCAAAACCAAAGCTTGAGGATTCGGGTGCATGCATATGCGATCCCAACGCTTCCAAACCGTTAGCAGGGCTTCCTGGAAGGCGTCTTCCACGTCATTGGGATCCCGAATGACACGCCATACGGCGCGCATCATTCGGCCTTCGATGGGCGCAATCAGCCGCTCGTACTCCTTGTGCCGACCGTTCATGGAGTCCTTGTCTTCGCGACGACTCAGTTCAAGTAAAAAGGTTGCCACGACAATTATTGCTCTCAAACTGGAAACGCTCGCCGGGTGTTGTTTGTGGACAGCGGATCGGAGTTTATTGCGCCACCAGTTGGGAGCCGTTCCGGCAGGGTTAAACCGATAGATTCTGATAATTCTGTAAGCTACTGTTAATAGATGATTTAGGCTGCTTAATTCGAGTTGCTCAGGCAAGCTAAAGCATGTCCTATCATCAGGTCGGATTTCTGTGCGGCTGTTATACTCAAGGTTCCCGTGTTCCATTCCATCGAAAAGCAGGTCGCAGACGCGTTTCACGCGCACATACAGGTTCGCTACGGCGTGGACTTGAGCGTCACCATCGAGCAGCCGCGGCAAAGCGATTTCGGCGAAATCGCGGTGCCGGCGGCGTTCCAGCTTGCCAAGCGATTGCGCCAGGCGCCGAAGAAAATCGCGGCCGAGCTGGCCGCCGAGATCGGGCCGATACCCGGCGTGGCGGCGCTCGAAGTGGCGGGTAACGGCTATATCAATCTTCGCCTCGACCGCGGCGCTTACGCAGCGGCGCTGTTGCGGGGCGAAGAAGAAGGTATGTCCGCGGCCGGCGGCAAGATCATCGTCGAGCACACCAACATCAATCCCAACAAGGCGGCGCACATCGGCCACCTGCGCAACGCCACGCTGGGTGACACGTTCGTGCGCATGTTGCGCGCTTCCGGAGCGCAGGTCGAGGTGCAGAACTACATCGACAACACCGGCGTGCAAGTGGCCGACGTGGTGGTGGGCTTTCATTTCCTGGAACACAAAACTACGGCCGACGTCGAGGCGCTGCTGGCCGACCCGGCGGTGCGCTTCGATTACTATTGCTGGGATCTGTACGCGCACACTTCGAGCTATTACAAAGAGCAGCCGGAATCGCTCGCATGGCGCAGTGAGACGCTGCATGCGATCGAGGCCGGCGAAGGCGAGCTGGCACGGATGGCGCATTTGGTGGCGGACGCTGTCGTCCAGGCGCATTTGAAGACCATGCTGCGGCTCGATGTGGAATACGACGTGCTGCCGCGCGAAAGCGAAATTCTCCACCTGCAATTCTGGGCCGCCGCCTTCGAGCAGCTCAAGCAGCGGAAGGCGATTTACCTCGAGAGTGAAGGCAAGAACGCCGGCTGCTGGGTGATGCCCGGACTTTCCGAAGAGGGTAAGGTGATCGTGCGCTCCAATGGCACGGTGACTTATGTGGGCAAGGACATCGCCTATCAGCTCTGGAAGTTCGGTCTGCTGGGCAAGGACTTTCATTACCGGCCGTTGATGACTTACGCCGACGGACGCGTGCTCTGGGTGAGCACGGACACTCCCACCGCGGGTGAACATCACTTCGGAAACGGGTCGCGTGTGTACAACGTGATCGATGCGCGCCAGTCTTACTTGCAGGACGTGGTGGCCGCCGGGCTGCGCGGCTTGGGATATGCGGCGCAGGCGGAACAATCGATCCACTTTTCGTATGAGATGGTGGCGCTGTCGCCGCGCTGCTGCGCCGACCTGGGAATCCCGCTTTCCGAGGAGGACCGGCAGCGGCCGTACGTGGAAGTTTCCGGGCGCAAGGGCCTCGGCGTCAAAGCCGACGATCTGATGGACA
>Ga0224554_1002257_pt1 | contig 10339 bp, 9 predicted proteins | sample 714S22024metaG_FD_180666 | JGI IMG/M metagenome (GOLD analysis project Ga0224554, IMG submission 180666) | Peat soil microbial communities from Stordalen Mire, Sweden - 717 S2 20-24 | ecosystem: Environmental > Terrestrial > Soil > Wetlands > Peat | place: Sweden: Norrbotten County, Stordalen...
AATCCTCTCGTAGTAGGGCTGGCCTCATGAATCCAGGCTGGAATCCGGTCGAAGATATGACCGCACAATTTCCACGCCAGCAGATCGTTCGAGCAACGAATGGGGAACTGCCCCTCATTGGCGTTCGAGGTGGTGGCATAGACGTAGTAGTTGTTTCCCTCGCGACCGATGGATGGGTCGTGCGTGACCGGGTAGTCGCCCGTCAGTTGCAGCGCCTTGGGCTCCTGGGCCTGGGCTGCCGGGAGCCACGGTGCCGCGGCAAGCACGGCCGCGACAAGCAGAAGATCGGTGCGAATAAGGCGAGGCATCATTCTCTCCAGTCTGGGTTGCATCGAACGATTGGCAAGCCTGTCGCAGTGGCCGATACCGATCGAGGAGATCGTGTTTCGAGACCACGCGGCGGCGTGCCAATTAAAGCAAGTCGTTTACTGCGTTCCACTTCCGTCAGCATGCCAAATTCAGCGGCATTCGAGAATGGGATTTGAAAGCGTGATTGAGGCAATGCGGAGTATAGACCTTGGCCGCGGATGCCTGTCAAGTAAGAATACGATTTCTCGTACAGTCCAGGGCTGGCTTGTCCGGCAGGATAAAGCGAAAAACGGACGAAATTCAGCGGCGAATCAGGGAACAATCCACGGTGCTAACCTTGATAAAGTAATCGATTACGTATTGACAGAAAACGACCCTGGCAGGCTATACTTCATCGCGCGTCAACTTTCTTCGTTTGAGTGCGTTTCAAACGCAGGCCGAATGGCTGGTGAGGCAAATATCAAAGGCTGTGGGTAAACGATTCCCGATGCGGAAAGCCATGACCTTGAATCGCGAAGGGCTCTCCGATGAAGAAACTGGGAATGACGCCGAAGGTACGGATTGTCTTCTTTATGGAACTCCCGCAGCTCCAATTACCAGGCGGCGAACGCCAACTCCGCGCCGGCCAAGATCCCTTTACGTTCGGCGAAGACTCGAAATGGATGAGACGACGCAACAGAAAAAGGAGCAATTGCAATAAAGAAGGGTTTGTTATTCCTGCTATTGTCGGCTGGAGTGTGCTGGGGCCCGGCCTCGGGCACTTTTCAGCCCGCCACAACCAATGTTCCCGGCGCTGCTTATCCTCGCATTGACGCCGATTCGCGCATCGAGTTTCGCCTCAAGGCTCCCGATGCGCAAAAGGTGCTGGTGCAGGTGGAAACTGATAATCTTCCGCACGAGTGTAATTGATAGATAACGGAAGCGGTAGAAACGGGTGGGGCAGTTTGCCGGCGATTTACGGCGAGCTGCCCTGCCCGAAGAAAAATAACAAGTACGAAAAGCGAAGGCGTCGCCAATTGCTCGCCCTACGATGCCAGCCCCAGTCCCACCAGGTTTGCAGCCACAATAATAACGATCATGCCAACCCAAAGCAGGCGAACCGGCCGACTTCCAACGCCCGCCCATTCACCCAGCGCCAGCCCCACCAAGCCGCCGCACAACACGTAGATGCTCATGTGAAGCATCCAGTTCACATACGACAGGCGTTGCGGAATATTGGCTGCTCCCCATGCATAAAAGAAGAACTGAAAGTACCACATGATTCCGCCCGTCGCAGCCAGGCATCCATTCCTCAAGAGCGTTCCCCTGGGCTGCGCCAAATCGTCTTTAAGAGATATCCTCTTGAGCACGGCCAACCGCACGAAGCAGTAACTCAGATTCACCACCGCGCCGCCGCCCATGATAATCACGTAACTCGGCAGCGCCGCATAAAGCGGGTTCACGCCAAGATGAAGCGCAGCGGATTCCAGCGGCTTTGCCGCATCGATGGCAAACGACATCCCGGAGGAGAACACCCCGCAGAGTCCAGCGAGCATGAGGCCCAGCTTCAAATTGAATTCCCTGGGCTCGCCGCGTAGCTGCATCTCCTTCTGGTGGCCGGCATAGGAGACGACCGCCACGCCAATCAGCGCAACCAATACTCCTGCCATGGTCAGCAGGCCGCCCCGTGTCTCAAACAACAGCGCGGCCTGTCCGTGCAGCAGAGGAGGCATCAGCGTACCCACCATCAGCGTTACTCCGATAGCCACCCCGATGCCCAAAGACATTCCCAAGTGGCGCATGGTGAGACCGTAACTCACATTGCCAACGCCCCACATGGCTCCGAACAGAGCGACCTTCCAAAGCACACCCGCGTCGATAGACCCATAAAAAGCTAAGAAACCCGGAAGGAGCAAGAAGCTCACCGAAACCGGCAACAGTATCCAAGAAAAGAATCCGGCAACCGCCCATGTCGTCTCCCACGACCATTTCTTCACTTTCTCAATGGGCGCATAGAACGATGCGGCCGATGCCGCTCCAACCATGTGCCATCCGATTCCAGCGATTATTGACGACACTCTTTGTTCCCTTTCTCAATCTTCCGGCGCAAATCATATTGCGCCGGAAGTCAAGTTCCGCACTAACTAAACGCAGCCTGCCCGTTGTTCGCTGTTCACTTGCTCAGAGTAGGCGCTTCGCTTCGCCAAACTGTAACCGGCCCCAGCAGGCCCGAGGGCAACAATGGGGAATTTGCATTGTATGGCTTCACTGTGGTGAAGGTGAATTTTGTTGTCGCGTCCGCTTGCTGATCGCCTATGAGCCGGTTGACCCACGCATTGGTGACCCGGACCGTCACTTCGTTTGCTCCCGGCTTCAGGGCGGCGGTGGCATCCACGCGATATGGTACATGCCACACGATGCCCAGAGATTTGCCATTCACTGCGACCTCCGCGAGGTTCTTCACATCTCCCAGGTCGATCCACACCTGTGCACCCTTCTTGAACCAGTCTGCTGGAGCGTTGACGGTTTTTGTATAGGATCCTGTTCCGGAGAAGTACTTCACCCCGTTATTCGGGTTGTCGCTCCAGGACGCCAGTTTCTCCAGAGTGATGGACGGCGGCGCTCCACGGTCCGGTTGAAAGCTGACTTGCCATGATCCATCCACCGTCGCGAGCTGTGTCTCTGTCACCTTGGGCAGCATGCGTGAGGTTTCTGTGGTCGCCTTGCGGAATACCACAAAGACTGTGCCCCATGGTTCCAGGTGCAATGGCACCGTTGTCCGGCCATTCGCTATCGTATAAGACACAGGCTCCGTCTTGCCGGTCTCTGCGCGCCACAACTCCGGCGCTTTGCCTGTTACGCGGAAACTTGCATCCAGCGTCTCATTGCGGTCGTTGCGATTGTCTACGAAGTAGATATCTCCGTCCGCAAGCTTGCGATGCACGAATAGAAGGCGCGTGTCCTTCTCCGGCTTGGTGTAGTCGAAGTCTGGCGCCACATTCAACGACGCAAATACATCGTTCAGATTCTGACCCGCGTACACAGTGCCTTTGCCGACCTTGTGCATGCCCGTGCCATCGCCAAAGAGTTCGTTATTCAGCTTGTTGAATTCCTTCTGGTCATCGGCAAGGCTCGGATCGTCCGCCGGTTTAGGACCGGCAACGGTGGCGCCATCGACAACCAGTTTGTGGATGGCGCGCAGAACCGGCAACGACATGTGCCGGCTATATGGATCAAGTCCGAGGACACGGTATCTCATGCCGCTCCGGGTGGTGATGCGACCTCCGGCTACACTCAATTCGTGAATCAAGCCGTCGGCATTGATGTAGTCGAACCCATAGCCAGCCGGCACATCTGGCGCCTTGTTCGCAAAGATCGCCGTCAAGTTTGAATCTTCACCATAGAAGTAGACCATATCCGCGTCAAAGCGCCCCTGCTGCAACAAAAAGCTGGTGCGCGCGAGATATTTGATCCACGGACCGGCTTGTTCCGCCCAGGTTTCGTTGCGGTTGAACCACTGCCCATAGGGTCCAAGTGTCAGTCCCGGCGCTTTGCCCAACAGAGGCTGGTGGGCCGACTCATGGATCACAATACGATTGATTCCGTTCAGGAACTCCTGGTCGGCCGTCGGCTTCAGCGTCGCCGGTGACCATGCCCAAGGCGCGGCAGCCGCCGTCATCGACTCGGCAGCGGCAAGATTCTGGCCGTAAATGTGCGCCACCGACGCCGATTCGCGATCATCCGCGTTGTAGCTGAACTGCTCATGATTGACACCCGGCGTCTGGGTCCACATTGCGCTCATGGGAACCTCGTTGAACTTCTTCACCTCCATGCCATCGGCGACAAATGCCCGCCCGTACTCGTGCGACTCCCCATAGTGGCCCATCCCGCGCTCTTTCAGCGTGGCTTCCAACTGGCCATAATGCTCGTTTGCGATCAGGTCGGCAATGGTCTTGCGAAAATCCCACAAGAACCGGTCGCTCGCTTCGGCGCTATCGACCACATGCCCCGCCAGAACAGGCATCCAGGGCAGCGGATCATAGCCGCGCAGCTTCTTGAACTGCGCGATCATGTTATCGGTCCAATTTTGCGAACCGGCCTCCCAGCTATCGTTGATGACGTAGCGGATGCCTCGTTTTCCCATGAAGTCCGCGCCAACCGTCTCCTTGTAACTGTCGAGGTAGTTATCGAAATACTTCTTCACAAACCTGCGATCCAGCTTATCCACTTCGAGGCCGGTAGCTTCCGGGGTCGCCGGATGGTTGGTGATCCCAAGCAATGAATATCCGAACCGGAGCACCACCCAATTGCCGGCAGGCGGCGTCCAGTCGAGCCTTCCATCCGGGCGCATCTTCGAGGTCAGGTCGATCACGTTGGCCTTCGCTATAGCTTCTTCTGGAGCAATCGCAGGGCTCGCAAATCCATAAAGATCCCACTCCGGAGTAAAGGCCGCCTTCTCCTCGAATCTATTCACGCGCGCTCCAGGATGGAGCACCAGTTCCGCGATTTCGTAATCGGTTGGAGGCACCCCGAGTGATTTCTTGTCCAGGCCGATGGCCCATCCGGGCAGTGGAGGAAGCGGCGCCCGTTTGAACGCAAAGCGGAAGAACTTTGCCGTCACGCCAGGAAAAGAAATTGTATGCTCAGCGGTGCCGCCACGAGGCAGCTTTACGATGACCCGAAAGTTCTGCCCATCGTCGCTCGCCTCAAGAGACTCTTCAGGATCAGTCATTCCAGCTAACGTCGCGGCGCGTCCGCCTGGGCCTTTAGTGACGTACGTTACGGAGCGAATGGTTTGCGGTTGAACAAATTCGTATTGAATCCACGCGCTTTCGCCGGGCGCTGGAATGGGCAGCTTGGCCATCTTCTCCAGATCCCCGTCGCTGAGCAGGGCAAAATCAGGTGCGCCTGCGCTGGCCGTGATTTTTGGCTGCAACGATGCGAGAGGCGCATCGCTTGCTACCCTCCGGTAGGCAACCACCACCGAATCGGCATAGAACTGCGGAACTGGCGCTGCGTCCGCTCGACGGTGGGCCTGGTCCTGGCTGCCCAGGTTCTGAAATGCTCCGGTGCTCGACGGCGGGTGAACAAGCGTTCCCGTGAACGGCTTGCCGCCTTCGACAAATGTCTCGCTCCAGACGTATTTCTTCATTCCCTGCGACGCCGGCACCCAGGGCCCACCTGACTCGCTCCAGCCCGGCGAGCCGGCAATCGCTTCTTCCATGCCCAACTGGTCAGCGAGGACCGTGGCATATTTGAACGCATCCTTCCATTCAGGGGTCATGTAAGCCAAACGCTTGTCCACCACCTGCGGCGTATCCAGGGCGGCGTCGAAGTTCTGGAAACCGCCAACTCCCACCCGGTGCATCCACTCCAGATCCAGCTTGATGCCTTCCTTGGTGATGTTTCCGTTCATCCAATGCCACCATACGCGGGGGCTGGCACTCGCAGGCGGCTGCCGAAAGGCCTGTTCCAAGCTCGCAGTGGGCGCCTGCTGTGCCGTCTGCCCCGCCATCCCGACGGGAAGACCCGCTGCCAGCACCAGCCCAAGAACTACGCACTGAATCGCTTGTTGATTCCGCATGACCCTGCCTCCATGTACCCACGAAGTGGCTCGCGCATTCACTTCGGTATTCCTCAAATGAAATATTTTCCAGAAGGAGAAACATTAAGCATCCCATGGTATCTTTGTCAAAAGCTTTTATCAGACCGCCGGAAGTAGTATCCCTGCGCGCCCGCCAGCCGAAGCGTGCCTTTCAAGCCTGGCAGCTCCTTTCGCCCCGCCCCGCCTCACCCGTTACACTCTTTCCATGGCCCTCCGCCTCTACGCCGCCACCACCAGCCAAGGCAAACTGCGCGACTTCCGCACCGCCGCACAGGCCCACTCGCTCTCCATCGATCCCCTGCCCGCGCTCGCGACCATCCCCGCACCCGAGGAAAATGGCGCCACCTTCACCGCCAACGCCACTCTTAAAGCCGTCTACTACTCGCGCTTTGCTCCCGGCGAGCTGGTCCTGGCAGACGACTCCGGCCTTGAGGTAGACGCCCTAGGTGGCGCTCCCGGAGTGCGCTCGGCCCGCTTTGCCGCCGACTCCGGCCTGGTTGACTCGCCCGACGCCAACGACAACACCGACGTGTGGAACAATCTGGTTCTTTTGCAGCGGATGGCCACAGTTCCGGCAGACGAAAGAGCCGCGCGCTACCGCTGTGTGCTGGTGGCCGCACGCGACGGCCAGGCCCTCCATACCGCCCAGGGCACGGTCGAAGGCCTTATCCTCCCTGCTCCACGCGGCACCGGCGGCTTTGGCTACGACCCGCTCTTCTACCTGCCCGCCCTTGAGCGCACCATGGCCGAGCTGGATCTGGAAACCAAGCTCTCGCTCAGCCATCGCGGTCGCGCCTTTGCCGCTCTGCTGCCCATGCTGGGCGAATAAACCTCCGCGACATATTTCACTAGGGCCTGTTAACACTACCCGGACGGTGGCGACGGGAGCCGATTTTTTCGAGTTCTAGAAGAGAGGAGCGACGCATACCGGGTGTCTGCTAGCGACGAACGACGACGAAGTCGGGAAAATCGGCCCCGTCCCTTCGGGTTGCGGCGAAAATCGGGCCATACTTCGTTGTCGCCCGCGACCTTGGAACCACCAAAGCCTTCGGACTCCGCCTCGTCTGGCCCGGTTTTCGCTCGCAACGCCATCCGCCCTGGTAGTGTTAACAGGCCCTAGTGTGGTGTCCCCGAAGTTCATCGCATAATTTGGGGACTCAACCGCAGGTCCTTCGACTGCGTTTGGCGCAAAAAGCGCGCCAAACTCCGCTCAGGATGACAGCAATTATGAAGCGAACTTCAGAGACAGGACACTAACAGCCTGTGGTGAAAGTCCAAATCGCTGAAAAACATCCCTCAGGGGCTAAAGCCCGTCCTTTATTTTCAGCGTCTTACGGTACGACTAAAGTCGTGCCCTTTCAAAACCGACTTTCACCACGGGCTAGGTGGAGCGGTATTGATTTCTCTTGGCGACTTTCCATGAGCATTTCCCAATCCCTCTGTTCCGTTTCTGGTCACATTGATGCAAGGTTCTTAACCGCATGGCCACAGCTCATCCACTTCCGGCGCAGGTGAAGACGCAGGGGCGCGAGCCCGAGGCGACTTTAGCGGCTGAGGCTGCCGCCGAACAGGCGCTGGTGCCGTCGCCGCGCCCGGTGGAGGCGAAAGAGCCGATTGTGTTGAGCGCGCCGGTGGCGCGGTTGCCGGTTGAATTGGATGTAGCCATCCCGGTGCGGGAGTTTCGCGTGCGCAACCTGCTGGCACTGGAGGCGGGCCAGGTGATCGAGTCGCAATGGGGAAACGGGGATGACGTGCCGCTGGCCTCAGGCGACGTGCAACTGGCCTGGAGCGAGTTCGAGGTGATCGATACGCAATTGGCGGTGCGGGTGACGCGGCTGGCGTGAGGGGCGGCGATTCGGTGGGGACCGGTAGCGGGCCGCGTGTTGATTGGAACGAACCAATGTGTGAGAGGGACCGGGGAATGAATAGGGAGAAGAGCGAGAGAGAAACGCCGGCGATTTCGCCGGGCAGCGGGTTGGCCGGTTGGCTGCTGGAGCGGCTGCGGGCCGGCCGCCGTCCGCAGCCGCGGCTGGCGCTTGTGGAACGGATCGCGCTGGCTCCGCGCCAATCGCTGGCCCTGGTCGAGGCGGAGGGACGGCGGTTTCTGGTGGCTACCTCGCCGGAGGGCGGACCGGCCTTCTATGCGCTCGATGCGCAGAATCAGAGGGGAACTCCGGCGCGTTCCAGCGGCTCCATGCGTCCGGTTTCATCTTCGGCGGGGAGGGTTTCATGGTAGCCCTGTGGGCCGCGGCGCGGGTGGCGGCTGCCGCGCCCATGCCGCTGTTGCCCGATCTGAGCACGCGCCTTCACTCCTCGGATTCGACTCCTTGGACGATTCTTTTTGTGCTGACGCTGGTTACGCTGCTGCCGGCGATTCTGATGGCCATGACGCCGCTGGTGCGGCTGCTGGTGGTCTTTCACTTTCTGCGTCAGGCGCTGGGCACGCAGACCGCGCCCTCGAATCCGACGCTGATGGGGCTGGCCCTGATGATGACCTGGTTTCTGATGACTCCGGTGCTGAACCAGGTGGACCAGCAGGCTGTGGAGCCGTATCGCGCGGGGCAGGTGACGGGCTGGGAGGCCATCGACCGGGGTTCGGCGCCGGTGAAGCACTTTTTGCTGCGCTACGCGCGAGAGAAGGATCTGGCGCTGTTTACCTCGGCCGGGCAGATTGCCCGTCCCAATACGCCTGACGACCTGCCTATGCGGGTCGTGGTTCCGGCGTACATTCTCTCGGAGTTGAAAGCTGGGTTCTCGATTGGCGCGGTGCTTTTTTTGCCTTTTCTGCTGATCGATATGGTGACGGCTTCGATCACCACCTCGATCGGCATGTTCCAGTTGCCGCCGGTGGTGGTTTCGACGCCGTTGAAGATACTTCTGTTCGTAATGGTGGATGGCTGGAACTTATTGGCCAATTCGCTCCTGAAGAGTTTTTGAGGAAATACCGATGACGCCCGACCTGGTTGCCGAACTGCTGCGCCAATTGATGAAGGAAGCCATGATTCTGGCCGCGCCGGTGCTGATTGCCGCCGCGCTGCTGAGCTTTCTTTTGAGCCTGGTCCAGACCCTGACCAGCCTGCAGGAGCAGTCGCTGACCAGCGTTCCGCGCCTGGCGGCAGTGGCCTTGATCCTGCTGGCGGGAATGCCTTGGTTCCTGGGCCGGATGGCGGCTTATACCCGGCTGCTGCTGGGCGATTTGCACCGTTACCTTGGATAGCGGAGTTAGCGGTGTTAGCCGCGCTTCGCGCGTGTTGGCGGAGTTAAATCCGACTAATGATTTGACCGTGTGATTTTATAATGGTTCCAGATCAAATGCTGGCGTGGACGCCCGCATGACAGCCGGTCTGGAGACCGGCGCTACATTCAGGCCATTACACAATTATGCGGTCACGGTACTAGCTCTGCTAACAGCGCTAACTCCGCATAAGAAGAAAGACGCCGATGCCGCAGGGAAATGAGTTGGATTGGACCGGCTTTTTGAGCGCAATGACGCTGGCCCTGGTGCGGGTGAGCGGAATGGTGGCCTTTGCCCCATTCTTCTCCTCGACCGCGCTGCCTATCCGCGCCAAGGCGGTTTTTGCCGGCGCGGTGGCCTTCCTGCTGGCTCCGCTGGTGGCGACGCTGCCCAATGCCCAGGTGTCCATTGGCTTTTCAGCATTGCTGGGCGAGCTTGCGGTGGGTCTGGTTTATGGGCTTACGCTCACGCTGCTGAATGAAATGCTGCTCTTCGCGGGCCAGATTGCCGGTGTGCAATTCAGCTTTTCCCTGGTGAATCTGATGGACCCGGCATCGCCGATCCAGACGCCGCTGCTGGGCGAGCTGTTTCAACTGATGGGCACGCTGGTGGTGATCGGGGCCGGGCTGGACCGGATCATTCTGGCTTCGATGGTGCGCAGCTTCCGCGTGGCGCCCCTGGGCAGCTATGCGCTGGCTCCGGTGACCGCGCTGGCCATTGTGCGCGCCGCAGGAGGCATCTTTCTGGCCGCGGTGGAGTTGGCCGCGCCGGTGCTGGCCGCCACCATGCTGGTGGAGATCGCGGTGGCGCTCATGGGCAAGCTCAGCCCGCAGTTGCCGGTGATGAACCTGACCGTTCCGCTCAAGACGCTGACCGGCTTCGCCCTGCTTGCCGGTTCGCTGGCCTTGTGGCCGCGCTTCATCGAGGCCCGTTTCGCGGGTCTTCTCGACCTGGCCGAGCGGCTGATCGCCGCTCCCGGTCAAGGGGTGGGAGGATAGCCGATGCCCGGAGAGCGCACCGAACAGGCCACACAACATCGCCGCGATAAGGCTCGCAAGGAAGGCGATGTGCTGCACAGCCGCGAACTGTCGGCCGCGGCCGGCACGCTGGCCGGGGTGGCCGGGCTGGGGATGCTGGGCAGCAGCACCCTGACCGCCTGGAGGGGAACATTTGCCGCCTTTCTGGAACTGGGTGCGCCAGCCCATTGGGAG
>Ga0224554_1002259_pt1 | contig 10333 bp, 4 predicted proteins | sample 714S22024metaG_FD_180666 | JGI IMG/M metagenome (GOLD analysis project Ga0224554, IMG submission 180666) | Peat soil microbial communities from Stordalen Mire, Sweden - 717 S2 20-24 | ecosystem: Environmental > Terrestrial > Soil > Wetlands > Peat | place: Sweden: Norrbotten County, Stordalen...
TGGTCCGACACGCACCCTCTGTCGCCTCGGGGGCTCATCAGACACCTCGACCGCGGGTCCGGTTCATCTGAGCTGATTCAGTGCCCCAGAGACGATCGCCAGATGTCTTTCGGTGGTTCGGGGCTTACATCTCCGGGCCATGAGTTCGCGCTTATCCACGATGCTCGCCGAAGGTTCGGTTGACGTGCGCGGCAAATGCCACGCTCATCCCCCTGAACGACGCCAGATGCGACCGTGCTGCTACAGCCTCGATCGGCATCCGACCTACCGCCTTGCTGCGCTGCTGGACTGAAGACAGGGGTTTCGGCGTTGGAGCCCTTCTGCGTGGTGGGATAATCCCTCAGTGACAGTCCAACCCGCGCCCACGAAGATCGACATCTACAACATCGCGAATCGCCTCTGGGAGACCGCTGACGAGCTTCGGGCCAACTCCCACCTCAAGTCGGCGGAGTACTCGATCCCCGTCCTCGGGCTGATCTTCCTGAAGTTCGCAGACAGCCGGTTCGCCCAGGCCGAGGCCGAGCTGATGGGAACAGGCACTACCCGTCGCAGTATCGGGAAGGCCAACTACCAGGACAAGGGCGTCCTCTACCTCCCCGACCAGTCACGGTTTTCCAACCTTCTGCTGTTGAAGGAAGGGGACAACCTGGGCAAGGCGATCAACGACGCGATGGCTGCCATCGAGGAGGAGAACCCGGCCCTGAGGGGTGTGCTGCCTCGGACCTACCAGTCGCTCACTAACGACACCCTGGTCAGCCTGCTGCGCTCCGTCAACGCCATGCTCGGCAACGTCGAGGGCGACGCCTTCGGCAAGGTCTACGAGTACTTCCTCGGCAAGTTTGCTATCGCTGAAGGCGCGAAGGGTGGCGAGTACTTCACTCCCACCTCAATCGTCCGTCTGATCGTCGAGATCATCGAACCGTTCCACGGGAAGATTCTCGACCCTGCCTGTGGGTCGGGCGGCATGTTCGTACAGAGTGCGCGGTTCGTAGACGAGCACCGCAACGGCAAGCCTGGCCGCCTCTCCATCCACGGGCAGGAACGGGTGGACGAGACAGTGCGCCTCTGCAAGATGAACCTCGCCGTCCATGGTCTTGAAGGTCACGTCAGCCAGTCGAACACCTACTACGAAGACCCTTTCAAGTCCGTGGGTCAGTTCGACTACGTCATGGCGAATCCGCCGTTCAACGTCAACAAGATCGACAAGTCGAAGCTGGAAGGCGACAGGCGGTTCCTGTTCGGGATGCCCAAGGCCGACAACGGCAACTACATCTGGATTCAAGTGTTCTACTCGGCGTTGAACGACATGGGTCGTGCCGGGTTCGTCATGGCCAACTCCGCCGCCGACGCAGGCGGCAGCGAACTGGCGATTCGCAAAAAGCTATTCGCCGAGAAAGCCGTCGATGTCATCGTCACAGTAGGGCCGAACTTCTTCTACACCGTGACCTTGCCGGTAACGCTGTGGTTCCTCGACCGAGGAAAGGGTAGAACCCAACGCGAGGACACCGTGCTGTTCATTGATGCACGCAAGGAGTCCCGCCTGCGCAACTCGCGCAGCGGTACGTCGAGTCAGTCGAATCCGGCCACGTTCTTGGGAATACCCTGCGTGACAGTATCCGCACACTCCGAGCCACTCGCGACCTTCTTCTGCCACGGCTCATAGGAGAAGAGATCGACCTCGCCACCGTGGACATCGCACTGCCGGAGACCGCGGCATGACACCGCCACCTCCGGGCCAGTACAGCGAAGATCAATCGGTCGAGCAGCCAGCCATCAAGCTGTTCGAGGAACTTGGATGGGAGCACATCTACGCCTACGACGAGACACTCGGGCCGAACGGGACACTCGGGCGGGACAACAGATCAGAGGTGTTCCTGACCCGTCGATTGCGCGTTGCCATCGAACACCTCAACCCCGCTGCACCGAGCGAGGCTGTGGAGCAGGCGGTCACCGAGATCACGAAACCCCGCACCGCCATGCACTACGCACGGGCGAACCAGGAGATTCACGCCCTGCTACGCGATCGTGTCGAGGTTGCTGTCCGTCAGCCAGATGGGACGACGCTCCCGGAGAAGCTCACGGTCATCGACTGGGAGAATCCAGACAACAACGACTTCCTCCTCGTCTCGCAGCTCTGGGTCCACTCCGACCTCTACCACCGACGCACAGACCTGATCGGGTTCGTCAACGGCATCCCGCTCGTATTCGTCGAGTTGAAGGCGGCGCACAAGAACCTGAAGAACGCTTACGACGACAACCTGCGCGACTACTGCGACACCATTCCGCAACTGTTCATCCCGAACGGCTTCCTCATCCTCTCGAATGGAGCGGAGACCAAGGTTGGGACCATTACCTCGGGCTGGGAGTTCTTCTCGGAGTGGAAAAAGATCAACTCCGAAGGCGAGGCAGGGACCGTCTCGTTGGAGACGGTCATCCGCGGCATGTGTACCAAGGAACGCCTTCTCGACCTCATCGAGAACTTTGTTGCCTTCCAGGAACTCCCGGGCGGGTTCATCAAGCTTCTCGCCCGTAACCACCAGTATCTCGGCGTCAACAGCGCGCTGTTGCGCATGGAGGAACTACGGCACGCACCCCGAGAGGAACGCGGCAGGCTCGGGGTGTTTTGGCATACGCAGGGCTCCGGCAAAACGATGTCGATGCTGTTCTTCTCGCAGAAGGTGCTGCGGAAGAGGTCAGGCAACTGGTCCTTCGTCATCGTCACCGACCGCGAAGACCTCGATGATCAGGCTTACAAGGAGTTCCTGTACGCAGGTGTCGTGACCGAGAAGCACATGCGAGCGACGAGTTCAACCCACCTTCGCCAACTGCTCAGCGAGGATCACAGATACGTCTTTACCCTCATCCACAAGTTCCGCACAGAGAAGGGCGAGACCCATCCAGTCGTTTCTGACCGCGCCGACGTGATCGTCATCACGGACGAGGCCCACCGCACCCAGTACGACACCCTTGCCCTCAACATGCGCAACGCCCTGCCGAATGCCGCGTTTCTGGGCTTCACTGGGACACCGTTGATCGTAGGTGAGGAACGTACGCGTGAAGTGTTTGGTGACTACGTCTCCATCTACAACTTCGCGGCCTCGGTAGCCGATCACGCAACAGTGCCTCTCTACTACGAGAACCGCATCCCAGAGTTGAAGATCGACAACCCGACCTTCGGTGACGACCTGATGGCGATCGTCGAAGAGGCCGACCTCGACGAAGATCAGCAACGACTGCTCGCTCGACACCTCGGACAGCAGTACGAGCTGATCACCCGCGACGACCGCCTGGATGCCGTTGCGAAGGACATCGTCGATCACTTCCTCGGTCGAGGATTCCCCGGCAAGGCGATGGTGGTGTCTATCGACAAGGTGACTGCCGTTCGCACCTATGAGAAAGTGCAGCGGTTCTGGGCCGAGCAGTTGGCGAAGGACGAGCAGGAGCTGCGGCGAGGGGACCTCACGTCAGAACAGGGGGACCTTCTGGAGGCCGAGATCAGCTTCATGCGGAGCACCGACATGGCGGTGGTCATCTCGCAGTCGCAGAACGAGATCGCCGAGATGGCCGAGCATGGTCTCGACATCAGATCGCACCGGAAGCGCATGGTCGAGGAGGACCTGGAGGGCAAGTTCAAGGACCCGAAGGACCCGTTCCGCCTTGCCTTCGTCTGTTCGATGTGGACAACCGGGTTCGACGTGCCGTCGCTTTCCACCGTCTACCTCGACAAGCCCCTTCGTAATCACACCCTGATGCAGACGATCACCCGCGCCAACCGGGTGTTCGTCGACAAGAACAACGGCCTGATCGTCGCCTACGTCGATGTGTTCAGCAATCTCCAGAAAGCGCTTGCCATCTACGCCGTCGGTACTGGAGCGGGAGAGCAACCGGTGGAAGAGAAGGGCGCTCTTCTCGATGCCCTGGGCGAAGCGCTAGCGGACCTTCGCGCCTTCTGCGCCGAGCGCGACGTGGACCTCGACGCACTTGGCCGACTGAAGGGTTTTGAGCTTGTCAGGGCCGGAAAAGAGGCGGTTGAGCTGCTGATGGTGGACGACGAGGAGAAGATCGCATTCCTATCCCGCGCTGCACTGGTGAACCGCCTGTACAAGGCAATCCTGCCAGATACAAGGGCAAACGAGTTCAGCCGAGTGCGGGCGGTGACGAAGTTCCTGGCCGACGCGATCGCCGCCTATACCGAACCGGCGAATATCTCAGGGGTCATGGGCCACATCGAGCAGCTCCTCGACGAGTCCGTTGCCGCTCGCGAGTACGAAATACCAGAGAACGAGGCTGAGGCGTTGTTCGACCTCGGTGCTGTGGACTGGGAGGCCGTGCGGAAAGCGTTCAACCATGGGCGACCGCATACTGCAGCTCAACGGCTACGTTCACTGCTGTCGGCAAGGATCACGGCCCTTGTTCGCCTCAACCCAATGCGGGTCGATCTCGTCGAGCGATTTCGGAAGCTGGTTGAGGACTACAACAACGGAACCTCCAACGTCGAGGAGTTCTTCAAGAAGCTGCTGGAGTTCAGCAAAGAGCTGACCGAGGAGGAGGCTCGTTCACTCGCCGAGGGCTTGTCCGAGGAGCAGCTCGCCATCTTCGACCTACTGATGCGACCCTCACCAGAACTCTCCGATGACGAGAAGGATCAGGTGAAGCGGGTCGCCGAGGAGCTGCTGACAATCCTGAAAAGGGACAAGATCGTCTTGGACTGGCACAAAGAGCAGTCCACGCGGGCGTCAGTGCGCGTTGCTGTCGAAGAGACCCTGGACCGCTTGCCGGAAAAGTTCACGAGACAGCTCTTCGTGCAGAAGTGCGACGCGGTGTACCAGCACGTCTTCGACAGCTACTGGGACGACGGTCACTCGGTGTACGACATGGCGGCGTAGCTGAGCCGATAGCCGCTACCTCGCGCTTGTGTTCACCGTGTTGCAACGAAGGTCGCGGCGTCGAGTCGCAAGGGGATAGGGTCCCGGGATGCGCCTTACTGGCAGAGTTTGCGCGCTCCTAACTGAAGTCGCGGAGAACACTCGCGCATAGATGGCGGGCGTCGCACGATCCCAGCCGTGGCAAAGGCGCTGAGCCGGACGAGCCCTGCGTCAACTGCCTGACTCTTTCATCACCCGCTACCTCCACCTCGCCGACGATTTCACAGACTCCCAGGCGATCCACGGCCTAGGCTTGTGGACCGCACTACCATCAGAGTCCTCTAAGACCTAGGACGGATCACGTCCCGGGTAGCGAGCGGAGGACGGCGATCATATGCGTCTGAGTAGAGCGAGGGTGCAAAAATACCGGAGCATCCGCGATAGCGGTTGGTTCGAAGTCGAACCAGCGAAGACCATCCTCGTCGGACCGAATGAAGCTGGCAAGACGGTTCTACTCAAGGCCCTGGAACAAATCCACCATGGGACGCTGGTGAAGCCGTTCGAGCCGCTGCGTGATTACCCGCGCTCCGAGTACCACGAACTTCAGTCCGGACGCGTTGAGGCGAAGGACATTCAAGTCGTTGAAGCCGAGTTTGACTTAGACGAAGCTGACAGGAGCGTCGTCCGAGCAATCTCGCCAACCTTCGACCAGTGCCGCTACTGGCGCTCGACGTCGTTGGACAACAAGACGCATCACGCCCTGCTCAATACTCCAGCCCTGCCGACCGTTGGCTCGCAGAAGGACTCCCTCCGCAGGCTCGCTACACACGCCGACGGACGGCTCCCAGCTCGGGAGGAGGGTGCTGCGGCGGTGCCGACACCCTCCGAACAACTCAACTCAATTCTCCAGCCATGGGCGGACAGCCGCGTGATCGGAAACGCCGAGGCGGCAGCGATTAGCACGTGGTTGGACACGGTAGCGGCGCCGCCCGTTGACGAAGCGAGCGAGACAGAGACGGAGCGCCTCAAAGCTTTGCGTGATGCGATCGCACCTGGTGCGACCCGGGACGTAGTCCTCGCGGAGCTAAGCAAGCGTGTCCCGATATTCATCTACTTCTCGACCTACACGAGAGTCACGCCGATGCTGCATCTTGGTCATCTTGCTGACGCGATCGATGCTGGTGCGATCGACGAAGGTGACGCTTACAACTTCGGCAACTTCTGTCTGTTGAAGCTGCTGAATTTCTCTGCCCGCAAGCTTTCCGATCTGGGGAAGAGCCCAGAACCCGCAGCAGGCGACAGACAGGCTTTCGAGCGCTACCGTGCGCAGCTCGACGAACGTGACACCATCCTAAACGCCGCCTCACTGCGCCTTACCCAACAGATCAAGGAGGTCTGGCAGCCTGCTGGTGATGGCGGAGAACCCGCTAGCTCGGGTGATGACTACACGATCCGTATCAGGGCGGACCAGCAGTACCTGAAGGTTGTCGTTGAGGACTCGTTGGGCGTCGAGGTTGAACTGGACCAGCGCTCCGAAGGGTTCCAATGGCTCGTTTCGTTTTTCATCGTGTTCTTTGCTCAGGCTCATGGCCGCGATCGTGATGCGATTCTGCTGCTCGACGAACCGGGCCTCAGTCTCCACGGACTGAAACAGCGAGAGTTCCGCCTAACGCTGTCACGTCTGGCCGAGTCGAACCAGCTGCTGTTCACGACGCACTCGCCGTTTCTCGTCGGACCAGACGAACTCGACCTTGTGCGGGTCGTGGAGATGGCCGATCGCCGAGTGGGTTCAAAGGTCCACACGGAAGTCATGGCTGACGACCCGGCATCGCTCCTTCCACTCCAAGAGGCGCTCGGTTACGACCTCGCTCAGAGCTTGTTCGCGCAGCAGCGGAATCTCGTCTTGGAGGGGCTAACGGACTTCTGGTACGTCGAAGCCACGGCAGACCTGTTGCGTGAATCGGGGAAAGCTGACCTGAACGAGCAGGTCGCGCTCATCCCCGCCGGGGGGACGGGCAAGATCGTCTATTTCGCGACGATCCTCTACGCGCACCATTTGAAGGTCGCCGCTCTGTTGGACTCAGACGCGGCAGGGGAGCAGGCGGCCAAGCAGGAGACGCTTGTCCACACTCTCGGCAACAAGCGGATTCTTCGCACCAGGGACTCCTACACTGGTCCGGTAGGCAATGTCGAGGTAGAAGACTTGCTACGCGAAACCCTCGTCTCTGTCGCTAAGGAAACACTTGGTTGGGATGTCACAGCACAGGCTGCACTGCAAGCAAGCCGTCCAATTATTGACGTTTTCGCCGAAGTAGTGGGGGCAAGTTTCTCGAAGTACCGCCTCGCGAAGAGTTACGTGCGCTGGACCCGCGATCACACGTCCTCGGATCTCGCTGCATTCGAGCGATCAGCGTGGTCGGACCTGATCGAGAAGATCAATACAGCGCTGAAGTAACACCAAGCGCTCAGCTACCGAGCCTCCGTCCCTTGGCGGACCGGCCACGGCTGCTCGGAACGTCCGAACGAATACGGAGGGCGAGCGCGTAATTGGTCGCGGATAGGTCACGGCAGGCTCGGATCAGGCGCCACGGCGGCTTTCCAAAGGTGGACCTGAGGCAGTCACCCGCCTATATGGAACAGGACCTGGCCGGGGTTCAAGATGTCGCCGGTTGTTTCACACTCCCGCGTCCCCCCGCCCGGTCACCACTGGCGATGTCTGCCGGGGGGCATAGGACAGAAGCGGGATTGCCACCCCTGCCTTGCCTCACCACGCCCTGAACTCGGTACTCCGTCGTTGCCCGGGTTGGAAGGTAACCTCGCACCCCCGTTCGGGGGTCGCTAGGACCGTCGCCCGGTCACGAGGTCTTTTCTTCCGGGTGCCCCGGAGTGGCGGGTAGTTGTCAATAACCGCGGCGATCTCCCTTAAGGGGTTAGCCGCTTAACAGCCGCCCTCCACGTCCACCATTGCCGCGAGCACCTTCGAGGCGGAGAGGTGGGGTGTCCTCCGGTGTCCGGCGTGGTCACAAGGTTGGTCACAAACCGCCCATAACGAGTCGGGACTTGGCATCACCGACAGCAGTTACCGGACACCAGAATTGGCCCAGGAGCAGGACTGATGATCACGGACCCGGACTCGTCATCACCGCAGCGGTGAGAGTTCAAGTCCCCCCTCCGACACGCTCCAGCTCCACGCCTCTCGGAGCTGTGACCAAGTTATTTACGTCAGTGAGACCGACACCGACATGCTCCAGGTCCACGGTATTGAGCGATGTCCGCAGGTCGCACCTCTTCGGTCTTCCCGAAGCGCTGATACGTGATCTGGAGACCGAGGGCTCGATAGAGCCCAACCCGGGCAGGTCGACGACATCACCGACTGGTAGGTCGCCGGCGGGATCCTCAAGCTCTGGTCCGCGTCCTGGAGGCGAGAGCTCAGCTCGAGTAGATCTCCTCGAGGCTGATGAGGTGGACGTCGAGGCGGGCGGCCGCTTCAGTCTTGAGGTCCTCGGCGAAACCCAGCTCCGACACGAGAATGAACTGGGCACCGGGGGCGCCCGACAGCAGTCCGCGGATTCGCTCCAACCGCCTCAGGTCGCTGACGCCGAGCTCGCGCAGCTTCGCTTCGCCGATCGCCTCGACCACCCGGCGCCTCGGGCCGCTGCCCGGGCCGAGCGCCACGACGTCGACCTCATGCGCAGCCCGCTGCTGGGCGTCGTTCACGACGGTGGTGCCGACGGTGACGACGGGCTGACCGAGGAGGGCTGAGCCGACGGAGCGGACGTGGCGGCGGGCGAGCTGCTCGAAGTGGGGGCCGAGGACGAGGGACCCGAAACTCTGCTGGGAGTCCGCCCATGCCTCGGCGCCACGACGGTCCTCGTACATCGCCGCCCGGGGGTGGCGTACGACTTGGTGGAAGCGGATGATCGGATCGGCTACCCGATAGGTGGGCCGCCGCTTCCGGAGCACGTCGTCGTCCTTGTCCAGGAAGCCCGCGCGCACGAGTGCGCCGAGGGGGTGCAACACGCTCTGCTGGGAGCGGCCCAGTGCCGAGGCGATCGCCGACTCGGAGGTGGCGCCGCCGGCGACGGTCGAGAGCACGGAGAGGTAGAGGCCCCGGTTCTCCAGGCCACGCTGCTCGCCGAGGAGCCACTCGTCCTCACGGAACAGGGCGGAGGCGGGAGAGAGGACCTCGTCGACGACCCAGGCGTCGAAGTCGTCCATCGAGGAGGGCGTGCGCCGCACAAGCTCGCGGTAGCCCGGGGTCCCGCCGAGGATGGCGTCGAGGCGGAAGGCGAGGTGCGGGTCGGTGATGCCCCAGAAGTGCGCTGCCTCGAGGTGGTCGAAGGGGCGCACGAGGAGGTCGGCCTGGATGCGGCCTCGGAGGGGGCCCTCGAGGAGTTCTGCCATCACCGAGATCGCCGAGCCGCACAGGACGAGGCGGACCGCGGGCCACCCGCGCTCCTGGGAACTGTCGACAGCACGCTGGAGGAGCGAAGGCAGCTCGGGGGTCTTCTCGAGGAGGTAGGGGAACTCGTCGATGACCGCTACGGCTGGGCCGATGACGGAGCTGCCCCCACCCAAAGGCGTGGCGCCCAACATGGTCGTGCCGAGCGCCCCGCTTGTCCGAGGCGCGAGGCGACCGAGGCTCTCGACGGCCTCGTCCCAGTTGGCGAGGGCGAGGCGACCGACGCCGAGGTGGGCGCCCAGGCACTCACCAAGCTCAGCGAGTGCCTGGGCCGGCTCGTGCTCGAGCGCTTGATAGTAGAAGCCGTGGGCTGCAGCGGCGAGGCGACGCAGCGGGTACGACTTGCCCTGCCTCCGCCGGCCGTAGACGATCGCGATGCGCAGTCCCGGTGCCGTGTCGGAGATGAAGTCGGACAGCTCGTCCCACTCCCGCTCCCGGTCAAACAGGTCGGCTGGTCGCGCTAGCGCTTGGCTCACGGGAATAAGAGTACAAGGCAGAGTTTGTAAACATCAACCTTGTACTTGTCGGCGTTGTATTCGCCGAGGTTCGCCAAGGCCGCCTCGTCTCAGCCGCCACCGATTGCCGTAAGACAATGATTAGCTCTTCGGCGCGAAGTGGTTCGCGAATCGAGTGAGGCAAATCCGCCGGGACCCGCAAGAGAGCGGCCTGGACACGCACTTCGTGCCGCGCGCAGTCTGTCATCTCCTAGGCGCGGCTCGCGAACCAGTCGCTACCCACAAGCGCGGCAAGTCACTCACCAATTCCATCGCGCGTCTATCGCGCGGCCGCCGCTGTGCGGGGTAGTTCGCCAGCGTGTGGATAACCTTCTGACCTGCTGCGATAGGTCGTAGTAGTCCACCGAAATCTGCCGGATCTACCTTCGCAACGTGGAAGTCGGCGGTTCGAGTCCGCTCACCTCCACTCGGACAAGTCCAGGTCACAGACCTTGGTTATCAGTGTATTGGCAGTATGAATGACATCATCCCGTGGTTCATCCCGCGGATGC